>PPYF01129415.1_pt1 | contig 46902 bp, 32 predicted proteins | sample 1559871 | NCBI WGS metagenome assembly PPYF01 (sample SAMN08240021, study PRJNA423297) | Human gut metagenome, whole genome shotgun sequencing project.
GGTGGAAAAGTTAGAAAACCCGGTGGAAACTGCGGAAAACGCACCGGAGGAGCTGGACCGGCAGGAAGAACCGGAGGAGCCGGAAGGCAGCGCCAGCCGCAGCCCGGAACAATTGAAACAGGAAGGAAAGCCCCGTGCCGCCCGTCCCAAAGAGGTTTCCGGCAAAGGCCGCCTTCGTTTTGAGAAAGACGAAGATTCCAGGGAGATACCGGAAACCCGGTCAAAAAGCCGGGCGCGTCAGCCGGTGAAAAAGGAGGGCGCAGCCGGCTCGGAGGGAAAAACACGCCTGCAATTTGAACCGGAAGAACGCGCGCAAAAGGGCGAAACCGGGGAAACAGAAGAAGCCGGCGCAGCGCAAAAGGAAACGCCCCGCGAGAAAAAACGCTATGAGAAAGCCCAGCAGCGTGTGGAAAAATCCGGCCGGAAGCTGGAAAAGGCCCAGGCAAAACTTCCCACCCGCCGCCGGATCACATTGGAAAAGCGGTATGACAGCGAGGCAGGCCGGACGCGCCGCCGGTTGCAGTTTGAAACGGAAGTGATCCCGGAATATGAATCCCCCTCCCTTCCTAAACGGGCGGGAAAAGCTACGGGAAGGACCGTCAAGAACGCGGCAGTTTTGAAAGCCCATATGAAAATGCGGGAAGTCGAGCGAGACAACGTGGCGGTGGAAGCTGCCCACAAGGGGGAATTTCTGGCGGAACGAGGGGCCGGGCGCTTCCTGCGCTGGAACCGCCAGCGGCTCCATACCAAACCATACCGGGAGGTACGGTCTGCTGAACGCCGCCTGGCAAAAGATCAGGCGAACCTTGCGTGGCAGGCTTCCCTGCGGGAAAACCCGGAGCTGCGATCAAAATCAGCCCTGTCCAAATGGATGCAGAAACAAAAGCTCAAGCGCAAATACGCCCAGGCAGCCAGGGAAGCGCAAAAGACTGCACAGCATACCCGGAATGTCCTCTCCGCCACAGGACAGATCATCCGGGCGGCGGCTCAGTTTGCGGCAGCCCATAAAACGGTCCTGCTTGTGGCCGTTCTGCTGGCCGTGGTGATTCTGTTCTTTTCCGCTGGTCTATCCTCCTGTACTGCAATGCTGTCCGGGGTTCAGTCCTCTTATATCGCCTCCTGTTATCTGGCGGATGAAGCCGACATCAACGACAGCGACCTGTATTACAGCGAGCTGGAAACCGATTTGCAGAAGGACATCAACGACACGGAAGAAAATTTTCCCGGATATGACGAGTACCGTTATCACATCGGGGAGATCGGCCATAACCCCTATGAGCTGATGGGCTACCTCTCCGCCGCCTTTGACGCTTTCACCGTTGAGCAGGTGCAGGCCGAACTGGACCGGCTGTTTGGAGAGCAATATGTATTGACGCGGGAAGAAGTCGTGGAGACACGCTACGACGAGAACGGCGATCCATACGACTGGTATGTGCTGGAAACAACCCTGACCGTGCGGCCCCTTTCGGAAATCATCGCAGGAAGCCTGCCTTCCGGCGAACAGTCCGACCGGTACGGAATTTATATGCAGACCTATGGAAACCGGCAGGCGTTTGGAAATCCCTTTTCCTTCTCCTGGCTCGGCTATGTTTCCAGCCCTTACGGGTACAGAATCCACCCCATCAGCGGTGAAGAAGACCTGCACCGTGGGGTTGATATTGCTGTGGCGGAAGGTACGCCAATTCAGGCCGTCCAGGATGGGCGGGTGGTTTCCGCCGGGAACGATGGAGACTACGGCCTTTGCGTGGTGATTGAGGATGAGAAAGGGTATCAGTCGCGCTACGCCCACTGTTCCAGTATCTCCGTGACGGCAGGCCAGGAAGTAAAGCGAGGGGATGTGATTGCCGCCGTGGGAAATACCGGAAACAGCACCGGCGCGCACCTGCACCTGGAAGTGAAATTAAACGGCGAGTATTTAAACCCCTACTATTTTGTGGATAACGGCGATGACGGAGGCGGCGCGGCCCCAGGAACAGCCGGAGGGCCGGTGATTCCCGATGACCCCGGCACACCGATGGGCGACGGTTCCCTGGAAGCGATGCTGGCGGAGGCAGAAGCCTATTTAGGGTTCCCTTATGTGTGGGGCGGCAGCTCCCCGGAAACGAGCTTTGACTGTTCGGGCTATGTCTCCTGGGTGATTAACCATTCCGGCGTTGGCAGCGTGGGCCGCCAGACGGCCAGCGGGCTTTTTAACCTGTGTACGCCGGTGTCCAGGGAGAACGCACGGCCGGGGGATTTGATTTTCTTTACCGGGACCTATTCCGCCCCGACGCCGGTGAGCCATGTGGGGATTCTGGTGGATGAACACACCATGATCCACTGCGGGGACCCCATCGGCTATGCCAATATTGACAGCAGCTATTGGACCAGCCATTACTATGCCTGCGGCCGCTTACCATAAGGGGCCGCAGGCCATTTGAAAGAGGTGAGGATGATACGGATTGGACTGATTGACGTGGATGGACACAACTGGCCGAACCTGTGTCTGATGAAGCTCTCCGCCTATCACAAGGCGCGGGGCGACACGGTAGAATGGTACGACAGGAAAGGCTGGTATGACCTTGTGTATCTCAGCCGGGTTTTTACCGATACCTATTCCAAAGACTATCAAGGCCCGGTCAATGCCGATTGTGTGATAAAAGGCGGCACGGGCTACAACCTGACGAACCGGCTTCCGGACGCGGTGGAACACACCCGTCCGGACAGTACACTATATCCGCAGTTTGCGGGGACCTCCTACGGCTTTTTGACGCGGGGCTGCCCCCGAAACTGCGGATTTTGCATTGTCAGCCAAAAGGAAGGGCGGCGGTCCGTGGCCGTGGCGGAGCTTTCCGAGTTTTGGGATGGCCAGAAGGAAATCAAGCTCTTAGACGCAAACCTGCTTGCCTGCCCTGACCACGGACGGCTTTTGCGGCAGCTTGCAGACAGCCGGGCCTATGTGGATTTTACCCAGGGGCTAGACATCCGCCTGGTAACGGAGGACAACGCGGCGCTCTTAAACCGTGTGCGGACAAAAACGCTGCATTTTGCCTGGGATAACCCGCAGGAGGATTTGCTTCCCTTTTTCCGCCGGTTTGACCAATGGAGCCGGATTCGGGACAGCCGCCGGCGAAGGGTTTATGTACTGACGAATTTTGGGAGCACCCATGAGGAGGATTTATACCGGGTGGAGGCTCTGCACAGCCTGGGGTTTGACCCCTATGTGATGATCTATGAGCGCCCCAGTGCGCCGCCTCAAACAAGGAGGCTGCAACGGTGGGTAAACAACAAGCGGATTTTCCATACGGTGAAAGATTTTGCAGACTATGAACCGAATTGGAAGGGAGGAAGCCATGCGGATTGACAAGCTGAAAGCCGAGCTTTCAAAGGCCAGGGAAAAAGCCGCTGAGTGGCAGGCCAGGGCCAAAGAGATTGAACGGCAGATTACAGAACTGGAAAACACAGAAATTTTGCAAATGGTGCGCGGCGTGGCCGCGTCGCCGGAAGAACTGCGGGAGCTTTTGGACCGGATACGCACGACAAAGGAGTTGCCCCAGATGGATTCAGCAAAAAAGGAGGATTTTGAGCGTGAAAATGAAAATGGTTAAACGGCTGGCGGCCCTGGCGCTGTGCCTGATGGTAGGTCTTTCAGCGGCGTTTCCTCTGATGGGCGCGGCTTATGCCGCCGCCGATACCGGCCCGACGGTGGGGGTTTCAGAAAACAGCGCCCCGGCAGACAGCGCGACCTGTATCTGTGAAACAAAGTGCAGCTCCGCGAGCAAGAACGCATTTTGCCCGGTCTGCCTTGCCGGGGATGATGGGTACTTAAACTGCGCGGGCAAAGACCCGGAGCCGGAGCCGGAACCTGCCCCGGCCTGTACCTGCGATGTAAAATGCACGGAAACCACAAAGAACCCGGACTGCCCGGTGTGCGCGGCGGATGTATCCGGCTGTACTGGCAAGGAGCCGGAACCTGCCCCGGCCTGTACCTGTGACGTAAAATGCACGGAAACTACAAAGAACCCGGACTGTCCAATCTGCGCGGCGGACATATCCGGCTGTACCGGCAAGGAGCCGGAACCTGCCCCGGCCTGTACCTGTGACGTAAAATGCACGGAAACTACAAAGAACCCGGACTGTCCGGTCTGCGCGGCGGATGTATCCGGTTGTACTGGCAAGGAGCCGGAACCTGCCCCAACCTGCACCTGCACAGTGAAATGTGAAGCAGGCGCGGTCAATGGGGACTGCCCTGTTTGTAAAAACGACCTGACCAGTTGTACCGGAAAAGCCCCGGACCCTGTCCCGGAATCGGGCGTGACGATCACCATTAAAGCCCCATCTGGGTGGGCGACCAAACGGGCGGAGGCGGTTATCCGCATTACCGATGATACGGGAAACGGGTTTGAAAGTGCAAAGGTGAAAATTGAGAAAAATGGGAACTGGCAGGATATTACGGACGCGCTGGAAAAGGATGGGGAAACCTACGAGGGCACGGCGGAGCTTTCAGAAAATTGCACCCTGTATGTTTCTGTCACCGGCAAGGACGGAAAAACCCATGAAAAATCCCGGTATATCGAGTGCTTTGACCGCACCGCCCCTACCCTCCGGGCCAGCGTGGACGGGCGGCTTCTGCGGGCGGAGGCCGACGATGACCTTTCCGGCGTGGCGGCTATCTATGTGGACGGCGAAAAATTCACCGATTTAATCAACGGGACCCTGGATGTGCGCCTGCGGGATTTGGACTGCGAGTTTGAGCAGATTTCCGTGCAGGCCGTAGACGAGGCCGGCAATAAGTCAAAGACGGTCCAGGTGAAAAACCCGGATTATGAAAAGGAGCAGGAAAAGGAACGGGACAGCGGCAAGGATAGCGGCAATACCAGCAATTCAGAGGATACAAAGGAGGACCCCAACCCGGAGGCTTCTGACCAGAAACCGGCTTCCTCTGCGGGAGACAGCACACAGAAACCGGAGCAGGCGGCTTCTTCCGCTGGCAGTTCCACCCCTTCAGCGAATACCGGAAAGCCTGCCGCTTCTGCCAGCACAGACCCGGAGCAGACTTCGGATACCGAGCCGCGCGACCCCGCCCCTCTTACACCGGATGGCCAGGGAACGGTTGTGGACAATGCGACCGATGAGGACGGCAAGGAATTTTATACGATTTCCACCCCGGATGAAAACATCTTTTATCTGGTGATCGACAAGCAGCGCGACAGCGATAACGTGTATTTCCTAAACGCTGTCACCGAACAGGATTTGATGGCCCTGGCGCAGAAGGAGGAGGACAGCCAGGAATCTGCCGTTCCCGACCCGGAGCCGGTCTGTGACTGCAAAGAAAAGTGTGCGCCCGGAGAGGTAAATACGGACTGCCCGGTCTGCATTAGCGATCTGGAACGCTGTGCCGGCGAGGAGCCGGAACCGGAGCCGGCGGCGGATGAACCGCAGGAAGAACCGGAACAGTCAGGCGGCGGGGCCGGCACCCTGATTTTTGTCCTGCTTGCAGCCCTGGCTGTTGGCGGCGCGGGCTATTACTTTAAGATTTACCGCCCCAAACAGGAGCTTGACGATGCGGAGGACTTTGACGAGCTGACCGGCGCAGACGAGGAGACGTTTGTCAACGAGGATGAACTGCCAGAGAAATCTGCCGAACAGGAACAGCCGGAAGAATCTTCCGGCTGGCCGGATACACCGGAGGAACCAGCGGAGCCTTTCGACGAGCCGGATTACCCTGACAGCTATGACAATGCGTATGAGGACGGTGAACCGGAGGAAGGGAGATGATGAAGATTGCCCAGGTTCACCGACAGCCCTTATGAAAAAATGATGCAGCAAAAACCAACCACCGGGAGGGCGGCCAGCCGGCCGCCCTCTTTTCCTCCCGGCCACCCGTGCCGTCACTGCCCGTATGGAAAGAACGGTCCGTGCGTGGGAATCTGTTACCGGGAGCTTTTACAGAAAAAGGAGGGGAAGAAATGCGCCTTGTGATTGCGGAAAAGCCCAGTGTGGCCCAAAGCCTCTCGCGGGTGTTGGGCGCTTCGGCGCGCAGGGACGGCTACCTGGAAGGCGGCGGTTATCTGGTAAGCTGGTGTGTGGGCCATCTGGTGGAGCTTGCCCCGGCGGACAGCTATGACGCGAAATATTCCAAATGGGCTTATGAAGATCTGCCGATTATCCCGCAGGAATGGAAGTATCAGGTCCTGCCGGATACGAAAAAACAATTTGATGTGCTGGTTGCTTTGATGGCAGACAGCCGTGTGGAGGAAGTGGTGTGCGCCACCGACGCCGGGCGCGAGGGGGAACTGATTTTCCGCCTGACCTACCATCTGTGCGGCTACAAAAAGCCGGTCAAACGATTGTGGATTTCCTCAATGGAGGAATCTGCCATCCGGGAGGGCTTCGCCCGCCTTCGGGACGGCGCAGACTACGACCGGCTGTATGAAGCGGCCCTTTGCCGCGCCAAAGCCGACTGGCTGATCGGGATCAACGGGACCCGCCTGTTTACCACGCTCTACGGAGGGCGCACGCTCAATGTAGGACGGGTGATGACCCCGGTTCTGGCCCTTCTCACCGAACGGGAGGAGGCGATTGCCGGCTTTCAAAAAGAGAAGTTTTATACGGTGGAGCTGGCATTTTCCGGTTTTTCGGCTGTAAGCGGGCGTTTCCCTTCCAAAACCGAGGCGGAAAAGCTGCGGTCTGCCTGCCTGGGGAAAAATGCCCTGGTGACGGAGCTTCAGAAGCAGGAAAAGAAGGAACGTCCGCCAAAACTCTACGACCTGACCTCCTTGCAGCGGGACGCGAACCGCCTGTTTGACTACACCGCCCAACAGACGCTTGATTATCTGCAAAGCCTGTATGAAAAGCGGCTGGTTACCTATCCGCGCACGGACAGCCGGTTTTTAACGGAGGATATGGAAGCGGGGATTCCCGGCTTATGCGAGAAGATAGCCGGGGCGTTCCCCTTTGCCAGCGCCCTTCCCATTGCCGTCAACGCCGCCCAGGTAGTGGATGGGAGCAAGGTCAGCGACCACCACGCGATTCTGCCGACCAAAGAAGCGGCAAGCGCCGATCTTGCCGCCCTTCCCACGGGGGAGCGCAACATTCTCTCCCTGGCTGCCGCGCGGCTTTTGTGCGCCGTAGGCGAGCCTTATCAGTATGAGGAAACTGCCCTTGTGTTGGAATGCGGCGGCGCTTCCTTCTCTGCAAAGGGCCGCAGAGTGACTGCGGAGGGCTGGAAGGCGGCGGAACGGGCCTTTTTATCCACCCTCCCGAAAAGACAGAAGGCGGAACCGGAGGCCGCCGCCCTTCCACAGCTTTCCCAGGGGCAGGCCCTTCCTGCGGCGGAAGCTGTATTAAAGGAAGGGGCAACAGCCCCGCCCAAACGCTACACCGAGGATACGCTGCTTTCGGCAATGGAACGCGCCGGAGCCGAGGAATTTGCACAGATTGAGGGCGCGGAGCGCACCGGTCTGGGGACCCCGGCTACCCGCGCCGGGGTGATTGAAAAGCTGGTGCGGTCCGGGTTTGCAGAGCGCCGGAACAAGCAGCTGATCCCGACGGAAAAAGGGCAGGAACTGATGAAGGTGCTGCCGGAGACGTTAAAATCAGTGTCGCTGACCGCCCAGTGGGAGGAAAAGCTCAAAGAGATTGAACGCGGGGAGGGTTCTGCCTCCGGCTTTATGGACGGGATTGCCCAAATGACGGCGGAGTTGGTAAAAAGCTATGCCGGGGTAAAACCGGCTGCCTCCGCCCTCTCCCAGTCCGGGCGGACTGTGGTAGGGATCTGCCCCCGCTGCGGCAAAAACGTGGTGGAGGGAAAAAAGAGCTTTTTCTGCGAGGGCTGGAACGCTTCTCCGCCCTGCGGCTTTGCCCTGTGGAAGAACGACCGGTTCTTTACCAGCAAGCATAAGGAGCTGACCAGAAAGACTGCCGCCGCCCTTTTAAAAACAGGCCGCGTCCATCTGACCGGCCTGTTTTCCGAAAAGAAGGGCGTATTGTATGACGCGACCATTATCCTGGACGATACTGGGGACCGGTTCGTCCACTATAAAATGGAATTTGACAAGAAGAAGGGAGAACAAAAATGAAGCAGGAACCGAGAACAGAGAGCGTGCAGTTGTCCCCAGTACCGTTCCCGCCGGGAATGGAAAAGGACCTGGAGGGAGTGGAATATCTTCTGGAAACGGGAGAAGTGCTGTATTCCTGCCCGACCGCACCGGATTATTTTGTGTCGGATAACCGGCTGGCAGACGGCCCCCTTACTACCCCGCACATCTACCGCGCTGTGACGAGGGAAGATGGACTGGTGTTCTGCCGGGATGATACGGCAAACATCCCATCCCCCTATGAAATGCAAGGGCCGGAGCTTCCGATTCAGCAGGAAGGCGTTCCCTATGGGTTATTTCATCCCCGTATCGAGCCGGGATATATCCTGAAAAATGGGATTGCCCTTTTAGAGTGTGAAAAGGACGCATACGGCAACTACAAGGGCGGGGCCGGAATAGACGGGATGTTTTTGCAGACCGGGCAGCTTTTTGCTCCGGTTAAGGATGAAGGCGGCACCCTCCTTTCCTTCCGCGAGGTGCAGGAACGGCCTGAGCTTCGTGAAAATTACCTGCGTATTGCCGAACTGGAAACCGAGCAGAACTATAACCAGATTGACAGGATTATCAACAACGAGCCGCCCCGCGTCAACCAGGAATATGTGATTTTGGAAAGCGTTGAGGTGGGAAACAAGGAATTTGTCCTGGCGGAAAACCCACGCGCGCCGCAGCCCTTTGTCACCTGGATGCGCAATATGGACAACGACCGGGAGCGCGGTGGGGAGAATTTTTTCTGGGGCTACTACTTTACGGATCGGGACGCGGCGCAGAAGAATTTTGTTTCCCGCGTAGAGGATGAACGCGAATATCTGGCGCAGCACAGCCCCTCCCTGCTGGAGCGCCTAAAACGCGGCCAGGCGGAAGTAGCAAAGCGCCCTGGCAGGGACGCGCCGGAAAAGCCGCGCGGCGAGACGGAGAGGTGATGGGATGAAGCTGTCCAATCTGGAACGGGAAACCATTATCCTGTGGAATGAGGCGGAAAAAACGGCCAGCATTTATACCCACAGCCCCGCTTTGCAGCGCCAACTCTCCGAGCTTTGCGCTGCTTACCCGGAATCAGCCCTTGCTGTGGAGGATAACGGATACGGCGGGCTTACCTATGAGCTGCCGAAAAAGTGGGTGAAGGTCGTGCCGCCCCGGATTCTTTCTCCGGCGCAACGGGAAGTGCTGGACCGGATGAACCGGAACCGGCACGGGAAGCAGGACTGAGGGCGTCTTGCCCTTTCCTAAAGAAATATGGTACACTAAATAAAAACGGAAAAGGAGGCGGCTTTGGATGGATAGCGAGCAGGAGCGCCCCAATATACGGCCCAAAAAGAAGAAAAAGAAAAAAGGCAAAGCGGCAAAACGGAGCCTGCCCCAGTCCGTCCGGCTGGAACGGGCGAAAAAATGGCTGGAAACCTATTCCGGCGAAAACATCCTGAAGGATTACCGGAAAAAGTTTGCCACCGACCGGATGCAGACCTTGTAGGAATTGCAGCTTTTGGGGCTTACCTTCACTGAGGAACAGATTGCAAAGGAAAAACGGGCGGTGGAGGCCCGCAGACAGCAGGAGCTTGCCAAAAAGCGCAAGAGAAAGTTAAGGCGGCAGGAAAAGAAACAGGGCGGCCCCCACCCGGTACAGATGGAGCAGGACGACCGTTTTTTCTTTATCGCTGGCTACACCTCCGGCGGCGCGCCCTACGGCGTGACCTGGGAAGAAATGGGGCTGAAGCCCTGGGAGGAGATAGAGTAAGGCGGTTATCGGTGAACGGATGGAGAAATTTTTGCGCTGCCTTGACTTCGTTGTATAATACGGATATAATATAGATAGAATGTTACTATTAAAATCAAGGAGGTGTCCCTATGACGATTCGTCCATCCGCAGCAATCCGTCAGAACTACAATGAGATTGCCGAGCTGTGCAGAAGAACCGCCGAGCCGATCTTCCTCACCAAAAACGGCGAGGGGGACTTGGTGGTGATGGATATTGAAACCTACAACCGCCGGGAAAAGATGCTCAAGCTCCGGGAAGAACTGTTGGAAGTCCAGGAGGACAGGATTCGCGGAAGTAAGGGCTATTCGGTTGACCAGGTAGCCCAGATGATGCGAGACGCTATTCAGGAGGCTGCAACAGATGGAACAGTCCGGTAACTACCAGGTCATCGTTTCGGAACGGGCAGCCCGGATGCTCGTTTCCCACGCCGCGTTTCTGGCGCAGGTCAGCCCGGAGGCGGCAGAACACTTGACCGCAGAATTTCAGACAGCCGCCCACTCCCTGGAAACGATGCCCCAGAGATGTCCCTGGCTCATAGGGGAATATATCCCCAGAAACACCTACCGTTTTCTTCTGTTTGAAAAGCGGTATATGCTGATCTTCCAGATCATAGACAACACGGTATATGCGGACTATGTGGTGGATTGCAGACAGGATTACGGCTGGCTCATACACTGATACAACGCACACTTGGCCCAGAACAGGACAGTTTTAGGACTGTCTTGCTCCGGGCCTTTTTTCTATGCAGAAATCGTAAAGGAGGCAGTAAATGGCAGCAAAACTACAATATGTTTCCGAGCTGGCCGGGCAGACCGCCCGCGAGGTGACAAAAAATGTGGACAGCTGGAAGCGGTATTTAACCACCGCTTCCCGGCTCTATAAGTACCCCTTTGACGAACAGCTCCTCATTTTTGCCCAGCGTCCCGACGCGACGGCCTGCGCGGAAATGGAGCTGTGGAATGATAAAATGCGCCGGTGGGTCAGGGCCGGTTCCAAAGGGATTGCCCTGATCCGCCAAAATGGAAACGGGCGGTCCTATCTGGAATATGTCTTTGATATTGCAGATACCCGCCCGGTGCGCGGGGCGAAAACCCCGTGGATTTGGGAACTGAGGGAGGAACACCAGGAGACGGTGCTGGCAGCGCTAGAACGCCAATATGGGGAGACAGCCGGAACCGATTTTGGCAGCCGCCTGATGGAGCTTGCCTCCCGTGCGGCAAGGGAAATCTATCAAGAGCATTTGGCCGAGCTTTCCTACGGTGTGGAGGGCAGCTTCTTAGAGGGACTGGATTCGCTCAATCTGGAAGTCCGTTACCGGGATACCCTGACCGCCAGCGTCCAGTATGCCCTCCTGTCCCGCTGCGGCCTGGACCCCTCCGCGTATCTGGAGGATGGCGACCTGCGCGGGATTACCGAGTTTTCTACCCCTGCCGTCCTCTACCAACTGGGCGGCGCGGTAAGCTCCCTCTCTCAAAACCTGCTGTTAGAGGTGGGCCGGGCGATAAAAGCCTATGACCGGGAACACGCGGCAGCGCAGAAAAAAATACGGGAAAAAGAGGAAAAACCCCTTGCAAAAACAGAGGCGATCCGCTATACTAAAGACACAGAGAAATTTAACGCTTTAAAGCGCGAAATTAAAGAAGGGAGCGAACAAAATGGCAGAGCTGGCATACAAGAAAGTGGGAGCCTATCTGATTCCCGACCTGATGTTAGATGGAGAGAACGAGATGGAGGAACTTCCCCTGGGCAAGTACGGAATGCTGCGGGATACGTTTCTGAGAGAGAATCACAGGACGACCTATATGTCCTGCATGCTTCAGGGGACGCTGCAAGCCCATCTGAGGGAAGTAGACCAGAGGGCGCAGGAAGAAGTGGACCAGATGGTAGCCGAAATGATGAAGCGGGACGGCGTGAACGAGGAACTGAAAGCCCGCGACCCGATGGCCTGGGTACAGAAGGTGAACGCCCTGACCGCGCAGGCCGAGGAAGTGGTACTGGGAGAGATCATCTACAAGTAAATCAGGAAATCCAGACGGCGGGTGAAGAACCCGCTGTTTTTTTGTCCTCCGAACCGGCCTACCAGCAATTCAGCCTCTTTCCTACCCCGGAGGAACAGTTGGAGGCGATTGTGCGGGCGGAGGAACAGGAAAAGGCGGGACGCCGGGTTGATAGAGCGCTTTCCGGTGCGCCGGAGCCTGTGCCGAAGGCGGTTGTTGGCCGCACCCTGACCAGCGGCGGCAACCGCCCCCGCAGTTTGGAGCGTATCGTAGCCTTCTTTCAGAAAAATCCCACCGGCTCCGCCGCTGCGTCCTTTCTGGAAAAGGAATTTGGCGTGGGCGGCAAGGGCCTGCGGATCGGAGGAAAGGAATATGCCCTGTGGTTCGATAAAGAAGGGCTTCGGATTGCGCCGGGCAAAAGCGCCCGCATTCCCGGAAGCACGCTGGTTCCCTGGGTGGATGCGGCGGCGCAGGTATCCCTCCTGCTTTGGGAGGGGAAGTTTGCCAGTCAGGAGGTAATTGACCGGGCGCGGGACAATGAGTTCCAGGAGCTGTCCGAAAAGCTGTGGTATCTGCGCCAGAATTTCAGCGACGAGGCAAAGGAGCGCGGCTTTCTTCCAACCATCAGTGCGCTGTACGGCGGATTCCCGGACAGTACCGCCAAAATCAAAAAGGAACTGCAAGGGCTTCCATCCCGCCAGGCGATTGTGCGGGAGCTTGCCCTGTTTGAAGACGAATATGAAAAGGACGGGGAACTGCTGCGCTTCCGGCCTGCCTCCGCCCCCAGGGAACTGCTGGAGGAGGTAAACAACCTGTTTCTCCCACCGGAGAGGTTTACCGCAGACCCGGATTTTTCCCCTACAAAGGGGAACTTCATCACACAGGATGAAATCGACCATACCCTGTGCAGGGGCAGCGGCGTCTCAGAGGGGAAGCTGCGCATTTACTCTTATTTTGTGCAGGGCCACGACGCCAAAGAATGCGCCGCTTTTCTTCGGGAGGAATATGGGGATGGAGGCCATTCCTATACTGGCTATGACGAGTGGCACGACAGCAAGGGAATCAAACTTTCCCGCGCCGACGATTTTTCCCATCCCACGGACTATGATACCGTTAAGCTGAACTGGAACCAGGTGCAGAAACGAATTCGGGAACTGATGGACAGCGGGCGGTATTTAAACAGCCGCGAGCTTGCTTACCTTCCGGAGTATGAGAAAATCCAGCTGGCACGGGAAATTTACGCTTTTCAATACTACGACCCAAACGGCGAGGGACGTACCTATCCCCACGAATGGGACTTTGAGGCCGCACAAAAGGCAATCCGGCCACTGTTAGACGATGCGGAAAAAAGCGCCGCCCTTTACCGGGATATGGTGAAGGCGATGGCCTCCGTACCGACGGATCACCGGCACTATCAAACGATGGAACGGGCGCTGGACAAGATGGCCGCTTTCCTGCGGGGGGAATATTCCCTGTTTACGCCGTTGCCGGAGGCCGTTCTGCAAGCGGAGCGTCAGGAAAAGCGGGAACAAAAAAAGGAAACCTCACCAAAGGCAGAAAAGGCTCCGGTCTCAGACCGCCGGATAGAGGATGCGGCCCGCGCCCTCTCCAAAAAGCAGCGCAGAAATATCCGGGAGCAGACAGACGGCCAGCTTTCCTTTGACTTTGCCGCGATGACCCTGAACCACCTGGAGGAACAGGACGCAAAGGAAGCCTTAAAAGAACCCGAACGGGTACAGGAAAAAACACAGGAAGAACCTATTAAGGAAGCCGAACCGGAAGCACGGTACGACCTCGGATACGGCCATTTGGGGAACGGTCTGACCGTCTGGAACCGGCTGGAGGAAGAAAACGGCGATTACAAAACCATTGCCCATATCGCCCCGGACCGGACCGTGACCTTTTACGACAAGGAGCTGCCGGAGGCGGTGCGGGGACAGATTCAAAAGATTGCGGCCACCTCTAACCTGCGCATTTCCGCCACCCAGGACGCGCCGGTGTTCTCCGCCCCGCCCGCCCGGCCGGAACAGACAAAGCAGCGGCCCGGCCAAACACGGCCGGAGCGCAATTACCGTACGTTCGCCAGGATGTTCCCGGAAATCGTGTCCGGCGAATACCGCTATCTTCGTTTACAGGCCGGGGAAAGTATGATGCCGCTGTCCATTCAGCGGATTGCGGAGGATCAGATTGCAGTCGCCCATACCCATATCCAAAACGGCGATGTGATGAACGACCCGGAAATGACCTTCCGCATTGACCAGGAGGCGGGAACCTTAGAGCCGCTGACCTTCCAGCAGGACGGATGGCCGCAGATTTATCAGCAGGTTTACCCGGAACCGGGCAGGTGGATTCCAAAGTTAAGCCGGGATTTAAGCCGTTTCACCGAACAGTGGTTCAAAAATATTGGAGAACAGGGATACTATCGGGAACAGGCGATTGCCGAGCGCGGCGGGGAGGATGTAACCCTCCGCTTTGATGATGAGGGGAACCTTTTGCCGGAGGATGCGCCCGCGTCATCTGTGCCGCCAGTAAAATCCCCGGTTACGCTTTACCGGGAGGCGCTGGAGCTTTTGGACCGGGAGGTAAAAAACAGCAGCCTTTACAGCTATCTGCGCGACCGGGATACGGACATTGACGAAGCAAAAGATGAACTGGACGACGCGCTGGCCCATTATATGGAGGAGATCGGGCCGGAAAACCCGGAACTGGCAGACGCCTACCTTTCCCTTCCGATGTTCCGGGAATGGCTGACAGAGGACCTTCTGGAACGGAACTACCAGGATTATTCTTTTGACCTCCGGGACAGTATTGACAAGAATGCAGGCCAGCCCGATACGCCGGAATGGGCGAAGGAAGAAAGCAGGACCCCCGCTGTGGAGACGGCGGGACGGACGGATGTGTCCCAACGTCCGGAAACTGCCCCGCATGGACCGTTAGAACCTCAAAACGAGGGCGGTGAAGGAATGATACCGCCCCAGCCGGAGGAAGGGATTCAGGACACCGGCGCGGGCGGTTCCGGGGAGCTAAACCGTCCACAGAAGGCACAGCCGGAACCGGACCTTACCCCAAACGCGGAGGAATACCTGGACTTAAAGGCACAGCACCCGGATCAGCTGGTCGGCATCCAGACAGACGGCTATCTCCTGTTTTACGGAAAGGACGCGCAGGAGGCGGCCGCCGCCCTGGGGACAAGAGTATTGACGCGGGACATCCCCGGCCTGGGGGAAACCGCTGTGACCGGGTATTCGGAATCGTGGCAGGCGGCCTTAAAAAAACTGCTGGAACACGGCAAAAGCACCGTAATCGCCCGACCGGACCCGGAATACGGCCCCAACGCCCCCTATGAAATCCTGAAAATACGCGACGCGGCGGATTACATCCCCCTGGGGATGGAGCTTACGATGGATGGGCGGCGGATGAAGATTGACGGGGTGGACTATGACCGGGGAACCGTCAGCCTTCAGGATATGCAGATGCGGGGGTGGTTTCCCATCTTCCGGGAGGAACCCATTCCCTTCGTGCGCTCCTGTGTGGAGGCAGAACAGAACCGGGAGGAACAGCGGGAAATCCGTGCAGATGAAATGCTGCGTGCCGCAGAAAATGCGGTGCAGGAGGAATCCGCCGAAGGAGCGCAGGAAAACCCCAGTTATCGTCTGTTGAGCCGCCTGCGCTCCGACTGTGAGTATTTTCTGAACGAGGGGCAGCACGAGGAAAAGCACCTGTGGGCCGGAAGCGTGGAAAAGCAGATTGCCAAAATGCGCGAACTGTATCAACTGCTTCCTGAAAAGCCGGAATGGATTGCCGAACAGGACATTGACCACTATGAACAGCAGATGACGGGAGCCATTCCAGAGCCGGAACTGGACAAAGCTGCCGCCCCCGCGCCGGATAACCGGGTGGAGATCGACGGCGGCTCCATCGGCCTTAGAAGCATTGTTATCGACCTGACCGGGCAATACAAAGAGGAAAAGGAGAAACCGGAGCAGACTCAACAGAGCGAGCGCCTAAATTTCCACATCACCGACGAGCAGTTGGGCGTGGGCGGTCAGAAAACCAAATATCAGAATAACGTGGCGGCCATCCGCACCTTAAAGCAGATTGAAGCACAGGGCCGCCTTGCCACGCCCCAGGAGCAGGAAATCCTCTCCCGGTATGTGGGATGGGGCGGGCTTTTCCAGGTGTTTGATGAAACCAAAGAGAACTGGAAGAAGGAGTACGCAGAGTTAAAGGAGCTTTTGACCCCGGAGGAATATGAATCCGCCAAAAGCACCGTCTTAAACGCCCATTACACCAGCCCCACGGTCATTCAAGCCATTTATGAGGCGGTGGGCCGGATGGATTTTACACCCGGCAACATTTTAGAGCCGTCTATGGGAATCGGCAACTTTTTTGGCCTGGTGCCGGAACCGTTTTCGGATTCCAGGCTGTACGGCGTGGAGCTGGATCAGCTGACAGGCCGGATTGCCAAACAGCTTTACCAAAAGGCAGATATTACCATCGACGGGTTTGAGAACACCAGCTACCCGGACGACTTTTTTGACCTGGCGGTAGGAAATGTCCCTTTTGGCGAATACAAGGTACACGATAAGCGGTATGACCGGCAAAACCTGCTGATCCACGATTACTTTATCACGAAAACGCTCGATAAGGTGCGGCCCGGCGGGATTGTGGCTTTCATCACATCCAAAGGGACGATGGATAAGCAAAACAGCAAGGTCCGGGCGGCGCTGGCGCAGAAAGCAGACCTTTTAGGAGCCATCCGCCTGCCAAACGACGCTTTCAAGGCCAATGCCGGAACCGAAGTAACCACCGATATTCTCTTTTTCCAGAAGTGCGACCGCGCACCGGAACGGGAGCCGGACTGGGTACAGGTTGGCAAAACCGAGGACGGGGTGCCGTTAAACCGCTATTATCTGGATCACCCGGAAATGGTGTTGGGAAAGATGTCCTTCTTTCAAAATATGTACGGTAACGAGACGGAAACCGCCTGTCTGCCGGAGCCTGGGGCCAGCCTTTCTGAAAAGCTGGCGGAGGCGGTGAAGCACATCAGCCAGCCGGACCGGGAGCTGCTTTTGGCAGACGCGCCGGGGCAGGAAAACGGCCAGGAGGTGCAAAGCCTTCCTGCTGACCCAAAGGTGCGCAATTTCAGTTTTACCGAAGTGGACGGCGCTCTTTACTTTAGGGAAAATTCCCGGATGAGGCCGGTGGACCTGGGAAAAACGCAGACCGCCCGTGTCAAAGGGATGATTGCCGTCCGGGACAGCGCCAGAAAGCTCATTGAATTGCAGCTTTTGGGCGCTTCGGACGGGGAAATCAAAGAGGAACAGGCGAAGCTCAACCGGCTGTATAACAGCTTCACCGAAAAGTACGGCCTGCTGTCCAGCGTGGGAAACCGGCTGGCCTTCCGGCAGGATTCCTCCTACCCGCTGCTCTGCTCGCTGGAGATTCTGGACGATGAGGGAAATCTTGCGCGCAAAACGGATATGTTCGTTAAGCGCACCATCCAGACCCATCAGGCCGTCACCAGCGTAGACACGGCGGCGGAAGCCCTGGCGGTATCCATCGGGGAAAAGGCGTGCGTAGACCTTGCCTATATGGCCTCCCTGATGGGCGGGAGCGAAAAAATTCCGCAGATTGTGGAGGAACTAAAGGGCGTCATCTATAAGGACCCGGATACAGGCCCCTTTGATCTGGAGGCAGACGGGGACGGATGGGCGCGGGGCTGGCAGACCGCCGACGAGTATCTTTCCGGCGACGTGCGGGAAAAGCTGGAGAAGGCCCGCGCTGCTGCGGAGCAATACCCGGAATTTGCCGTCAATGTAGAGGCTTTAACCCAGATACAGCCCAAAGACCTGACGGCGGCGGAAATCAACGTGCGCGTCGGCGCTTCCTGGATTGACCCGAAATATTACCGTCAGTTTCTGTTTGAACTGCTCCAAACCCCGTACAGCCTGAGAGGCACAAAAATTGATGTGTTCCGTTCTCCCGTCACGGGCGAGTGGAACGTCAAGGGAAAAAGCGAGGACAGCAAGCAGAATGCCCGCGTCTGGGCTACCTACGGCAGCAAGCGGCGCAACGCCTACCTCCTGTTTGAAAATGCCCTCAACCAGAGGGATACGCGGGTCTATGACACCACCTATGTGGATGGAAAAGAAGTCCGAACCCTAAATCCCAAAGAGACGGCCATCGCGCAGCAAAAACAGGAAGCCATCTGTGAAGCCTTCCGGGAATGGGTATTTAAAGACCCGCAGCGCCGGGCCGAGCTGTGCGCTGCCTACAACAAGACCTTTAACAGCACCCGCCCCCGCGAATACGATGGAAGCCACATCCGTTTTACCGGAATGAACCCGGAAATCAAACTGGAACCCCACCAGAGAAACGCCGTGGCCCGGATGCTCTACGGCGGAAATGCCCTGTTAGCCCATTGCGTCGGCGCAGGCAAAACCTTTGAAATGATTGCGGGCGCGATGGAAGCAAAACGCCTGGGCCTGTGCCAGAAATCCCTTTTCGTCGTCCCGAACCATTTAACCGAACAGTGGGGCGGCGATTTTTTGACCCTGTACCCAGGCGCAAAAGTGCTGGTGGCCACAAAACGGGATTTTGAGCCGGCCAACCGGAAGAAATTCTGTGCCCGGATTGCCACCGGGGACTATGACGCGGTGATTATCGGCCACAGCCAGTTTGAAAAAATCCCCCTTTCCCCCGCCCGGCAGGAGGCGGCAATGAAGGAACAGCGGGACGAAATTATCAACGCGATTGCCGAGGCGAAGGCGGAAAAAGCGGAACGCTTCACCATCAAGCAGCTGGAACGGACCAAAAAAAGCCTGGACACAAAGATTAAGCGCCTCTACGATAAGAAGCGGGACGATACCATCACCTTTGAGGAACTGGGTGTAGACCGGCTTTTGGTGGATGAGGCGCACCTGTTTAAAAATTTGTACTTCCACACCAAAATGCAGAATGTGGCAGGAATCAGCCAGACGGAGGCGCAGAAGTCCTCCGATATGTTTGCCAAATGCCGCTATCTGGACGAAATCACCGGCGGCCGCGGCGTAACCTTTGCCACCGGCACACCGGTTTCCAACAGTATGGTGGAGCTTTACACGATGATGCGCTATCTCCAGCTGGATATGCTGAAAAAGCGCGGTATGGCGCATTTTGACGACTGGGCGGCCAATTTTGGAGAAAAGGTGACGGCGGTGGAATTAAAGCCGGAAGGAACCGGTTTCCGTGCAAAGACCCGCTTTGCACGGTTTTTTAATCTTCCGGAGCTGATGAAGCTGTGGAAGGAAGCCGCTGACATCCAGACGGCGGATATGCTAAAGCTCCCTGTTCCGGAGGTGGAATACATCACGGTTTCCACCGAGCCGAGCGAGGCGCAAAAGCAGATGGTTCAGGATTTGGCCGAACGCGCGGAGGCCGTCCGTCAGGGCAGCGTTGACCCCAGCGTCGATAATATGCTCAAGATCACGTCGGATGGCCGTAAGCTGGCTTTGGACCAGAGAATATTAAACCCGCTGCTCGGAGACGACCCAAACAGCAAGGTGAACGCCTGTGTCAACAATGTCTTTGAGATTTGGAAGGAAAGCGCCGGGACGCGGGGGACGCAGCTGATTTTTTCCGACCTTTCCACGCCAAAGGGAAAGGCTGAACGGCCACCGGCAAAAGAGGGGGCCGAAGAACCCGGAGACGGGAACGAACAGCCGGAGGATGCCGAAGCCCTCCGGTTGGAAACCAGCGTCTATGAGGACATCCGGGATAAACTGGTTGCGAAGGGGATTCCCAGGGAGGAAATTGCTTTTATCCACGAAGCCAACACGGAAGCGCAGAAAGCGGAGCTGTTCGCTAAGGTACGGAACGGGCAAATCCGTGTCCTTTTGGGAAGCACCCAGAAGATGGGGGCCGGAACCAACGTGCAGAAGCGGCTGATTGCCTCCCATGACCTGGACTGCCCCTGGCGGCCCGCCGATTTGGAGCAGCGCGCCGGGCGTATCCTGCGGCGCGGAAACGACAATCCCAAAGTCAAGATTTTCCGCTATGTCACCAAAGGCACCTTTGACGCTTACAACTGGGGGCTGGTGGAAAACAAGCAGAAATTCATTGGCCAGATTATGACCTCCAAAAGTCCGGCCCGTTCCATCGAGGACGTGGATGCGACGGCCCTCTCCTATGCGGAGGTCAAGATGATTGCCACCGGAGATCCCCGCATTAAGGAAAAGATGGATTTGGACATTCAGGTATCGAAGCTGAAAATGCTCAAATCCAACCACATGGCGCAGAAATACGAGATGGAGGACAAGGTGGTGGGCTATTATCCGCAGAAAATCGCGGAAACCCGGCTGTTTATTGAGGCCCTTTCCGCTGACCTTCCCATTCTTCAGAGCCACCCGGCCAAAGACGATGCTTTTTCCATCACCATTCAGGGAAAGGTTTACACCGAGCGCAAGGAGGCGGGAGAAGCCCTGGTTGCCGCCTGCCAGTCCATCAAAGACCCGGAAAAGCCCATCGAGCTGGGCGAATACCGGGGCTTCCCGATGAAGCTGCGGTTTGAAAACGGAACCTTCAAGGTGACGATGAAGCAGCATTTGACCTACACGGCGGAACTGTCCACCGATGTGGTGGGAAACATCACCCGTATCAACAACGCTTTGGAGAAAATCCCGGAGAATCTGGTACGAAACCGGGAGCGTCTGGAAAATTTGCAGACGGAGCTTGCAAGCGCCAAAGAGGAGGCGGCCCGGCCATTTCCCCAGGAGGAGGAACTGGAACAGAAATCCACCCGTTTAAGCCAGCTGAATAAGGAACTGGACAACGAGGAAAAACAGCCGAAAACGGAACCGGCGCGGGAGAAGGAAAACGAACAGGAAACCCCCGGCGGGAAACCCTCTATCCTGAAGGCGCTCAAGCAGTTTGACCGTCCCGCGCCGGCGGCGTCGGGACCGGCAAAGGAGACGCGGAGGGAGGCGGTTTTATGAGGCCGAAGGAAGGGCGCACCATCGGGCTTTACACAAAGGTGTCTCCGCAGGAAAAGGAGCTGATCGACAAGAAGATGGCCCTTTTGGGCGTATCCAACCAGAGGGCGTATCTCAGAAAGATGGCGGTGGACGGTTATATCGTCAAGCTGGATATGGAGGGCGTTGTGGAACTTGTGAAGCTCCTGCGCTCCATTTCCAGCAATGTCAACCAGATTGCCCGGCGCTGCAACGAAACCAGAAACCTTTATGCCCAGGATGTGGAGGATTTGCGCCAGGGCTACGCGAAGGTCTGGAATGAGATTGGCGCACTGATGAAGAAGTTTGAAAGACTGTAACCCTTGCAGGGCGCGGGACGGATTGGCTCCGTTTTCCGCGCCCCGCTTTTACCGGAGGTGATGAAGATGGCATACTATACCCCGGAGCAGGTGGCTAAAGCGAAGGAATGGGATCTGCTCACCTGCCTGCAAGTTTTTGAACCGGGAGAGCTGAAAAAATGCGGGACAAACGAATACTGCACCCGTACCCACGATTCCCTGAAAATCTCCAACGGGAAGTGGAACTGGCACAGCCGGGGGATCGGCGGGCGCACCGCCCTGGAATATCTTATCAAGATCCGGGGGCTGGACTTTTTAGGGGCGATGAACGTCCTCTGCGGCCAGGCTGCCCCGCCGGAGCCAAAACAGCCCATTCCAAAGAAGAAGCCGGTTTTCATCCTGCCGGCGGCCTGCCGCGTTCCTTCCCGTGCGGTGGCCTATCTTCAAAGCCGGGGGATTGACCCGGATGTGATCGGGGCCTGTATCCAGGCGCGGATTCTCTATGAAAGCTGTAAGTACCATAACTGCGTGTTTGTGGGCCGGGACAAAGCAGGCAAAGCCCGATCCGCGTTCCTGCGGGGGACGTTTGGAGATTTTAAACAGGAAGCAGCCGGAAGCGAGAAAGCCTTTTCTTTTTTCCTGCCGGCAAAGGACCCGGAGAGCCACCGCCTGGCGGTGGCGGAAGGGGCCATTGACGCGCTTTCCTTAGCCAGCCTTGTCAAGATGGGCGGCGACTCCTGGCAGGACTGTCATTATTTATCCCTGGGCGGGACGGCCCCGGCCGCCCTGCTCCAATTCCTGCGCGACCACCCCTGTGTGACGGAAATCAGCCTGTGTCTGGATAATGACAAGGCGGGGCTTGAGGGGATAGACCGGCTGACGGCGGCCATTCGGAAGGAACCGGAGCTTTCCGGGCGGATTGCGCTCATTTATCCAAACCCGCCGCCAAAAGAGTACGGGAAGGATTACAACCTGTACTTGACCGCACAGATGAAGCAGCGGAAAGTCCAGCGCGAGAAACAGGCCCCGCCTAAAGGGGCGGAACGGTAAGGCCAGGAAGGAGGTGTTCCAGTGGCAATTTCAAGCCTGCTGCCGCGAAAAGCGATGCCCAGCCGGTCGCGGGCGCAGTCCTTAAAGGACCGGCACGATTATGACCAGAATCCGGAGAAAACCGAAGGCGGCTGGCTTGTGTCCTCCTATCAATGCACGCCGGAAACCGCCGCACAGGAATTTGAAATCAGCAAGCAGCTTTACCACCAGCTCACCGGGCGCAGCCAGCCTAAGCGCCGGGATGTGATTATGTACCGGATTATCCAGTCCTTTAAACCGGGAGAAATTTCCCCTGAAGAAGCCAATCAGATTAGCTATGAGCTGGCGATGAAATTTACCGGCGGCCGGCACGCTTTCGTGGTATCCACCCATACGGATAAGGCGCACATCCATTCCCACATCGAATTTAACAGCACCAATTTGGACTGCGACGGGAAGTTTGAGAATGTCAAAGATTCTGCGTTTGTTTTACGGCGGCTCAACGACGAGCTGTGCGCGGCTCACGGCCTTTCCGTAATCAAAAATCCGAAAAAACGGGCAAAGCTGCCCGGCGAGGCGGCGGCTGTTAAATACGGCGTGAGCTTTAAAGAACGGCTGCGCCAGGTGATAGACCGGGTGCTGCCGGACTGCAAAAGCTATGAGGACTTCCTGGCGCGGATGCGGGCTGAAGGGTATGAAATCAAGGAAGGCAAAAACCTGAGCTTTCGTACTCCCGGACAGGAATATTTTACGCGCTCCAAACGCCTGGGGGACGATTATACCAAAGAGGCGCTGATGGAGCGCAGCGGCGGCACGCGTGGGCGTATGCCAGCCAAAAAGACGGCAGATTTTGCAAGGCGTGGAAGCGTCAATCTGCTCATTGATATTCAGAAAAAGATGGAGGCCGGGAAAGGCAAGGGCTATGAGCGGTGGGCTAAAATTTTCAATCTGAAGGGGGCGGCTAAAACCCTGAATTTCCTGGTAGACAATGGCCTGACCGACTATGACGGCCTGCTGGAGCGCGCCGAAGAAATCCGGGTGAAATTTGAGGAAACCTCCGCCCGGATGAAGCAGCTTGAGGGCCGGATGGCGCAAACGGCGCAGATGAAAACCCACATCATCAACTATTCCAAAACCCGCGAGGTTTACGCCGTCTACAAAAAGGCCCGGAACAAAGGAAAGTTCCGGGCTGAACACAGGGCGGAAATTGAAAAGCACGAAGCTGCTAAGAGGGCTTTTGACGCACTGGGTGGCAAGGCCATTCCCAAAGTGGCGCAGCTTACCGAGGAATATGGCCGGCTGCTGGAAGAAAAACAGGACCAGTATGAGAAGTACCGGTCCTTGAAAAAAGAAATGCTGGAATACCAGACCATCCGGCAGAATGTGGACCGGATATTGGAAATGCCGGAGCCGGAAAAGATGCGGGATAAGGAACAGCAGACGCGATAAAAAAGGAGGCTGAAACGGCGGTGAGGTCGTTTCAGCCTCCTTCTTTGGCGCCGAAGAGGCAAGAAAAAACCCCCAGTTGAACTGGGGGTCAATAAAAAACTTATAGTACAAAAGAAGACCTCCTGTGTTAAAATAGAAGTGGTTTGGCGACCACACAACTAAAAACACAGGAGGTCATGTCATGAAAGACATAAATAGTTTATCATATAGCAGTTGGAGATGCAAATATCATATTGTTTTTGCACCAAAATACAGAAGACAAGTAATTTATGGAAAAATAAAAGCAGACGTAGGAAAAATACTGAGAGAATTATGTGAGAGAAAAGGGGTGGAAATTGAGGCGGCAGAGTGCTGTAAAGATCATATCCATATGCTAGTGAGTATTCCACCACATCTGAGTGTGTCACAGTTTATGGGATACTTAAAAAGTAAAAGCAGTCTGATGATATTTGACAGACATGCGAATCTAAAATATAAATATGGGAACCGACATTTCTGGTGTCGAGGATATTTTGTAGATACAGTAGGGAAGTACGAAACAGCGATCAGGGAATATATAAATAATCAACTGAAGGAAGATATAATGAATGACCAGCTGAGTCTCAAGGAATATATGGACCCGTTTACGGGTAGCAAGAATCAGTAGGCATAAAAAAGAGCCCCCGAATAGGGGGCTGCCAGAAAAAAATGTGTGGTTGTCAAACCAATTCAGTGCCCCCTTAAGGGGGCAACCACAAGAGACAGACCCTTATAGGGTCTGTTCAAACCACCCGTTCAACGGGTGGTTTTGATTTTTGTTTATGTAGTATGCCGCTTTTACTTTTCATCCGCAAAATTTTCTTTGGCATAGGATACACATAAAGTTTCGTCCAAAGCAAAGTTGCAGCAGCGGCTGGCAAGTGTATTCCACGCCCTTCCATCCACGACCAGGCGGTAGAGCTTTTCCGCCTGATTTAAAATCGTGTCCCGGTGGGAATTGCACCACGAAAGCTGATTGGACAACAGGTTCTTATAGGCAATATCCTGCGGAGAATCTGTTTCAAAAATTTTCATTTCAACCTTTGTCAGACTGCCCGGATGGACGGGAATCATATTATTGAAGTTGATGGCTCCCCATTCTCCGCCGTTGATTTTAAGGAAATCAACCTGGTTTTTCATGTGCAGATGTTTGGGTTTAGGGGAAGTCAGCGGCGCATAGTAGTGGACATTATGAACAGAAAATACAATACCGACAAAGGGCCGGATGGATTTTCGCTCCATCGTATGGGGCACACAGGGATCGCTTTCTCTTAAATAAATAATCGCAATACGCAGCGTCCACCATATAAAATGAAAAATTCATAACTGACCTCCAAAACAATAGGGGCTGAATCTTGCGATCCAGCCCCTGCTTTTTTAACTCCCACTTACTGGTAGGGTACACCGCTTTTTTAGCTCCCACTTACTGGTAGAGTACACCGCTTTTTTAGCTCCCACTTACCGGCAGGGTACTCCGCTTTTTTGAGTATCGCTACTCTTTATCATTATTATACGCGAAGCCCAAAAATATGTCAATCCCCTTGAAAAAATCTGCCCTGGAATCCAGAGCAGACCGAGCCTTTTCTTTCGGCCTTACGGCCTACGCCGGTTTAAGGTTTCACTGCACAACCCTCCTGAAAGCTCCGTAAAACAATGCGTACTGGCGCACTCTTTTGCTTCAACGCTTTGACAGACACACGCCGCTGCCTGCCGGTATCTTTATCATAGGACAAGGCGGTGGCCCTTGTCAAACCCTTTGCGGCGGCAGCCGCAGTTTTCCGCGCAAAATGCTGCGGGAAACTGGCGACCGAAGGGAGCAAAACCACAAGCTCCGCTTGTGGTCCAGCCACGCCGAAAGGCGTGTTCGCCAGAAGCGCCAGCGCCCTGGCCGGGGTTTGGGGCGGTCCCCAACCAGCGTATTGGAATATCCGAAAAGGATATTCCAATACATTGCTGGCCTATTCACCAATCGGTCAGAGGTCAAAAAACAAAAAATTTTTAAGGTGTTTAATTTTTTCTGTTTTTTTAACTCTTTTTATATTGAAGGGTAAATTAATATTTGCCTTCGATTTATTGTAAGAGTTGTTGCTTTTTAAGTTAATTGCTCGTTGGATTTCAGATATAAATGAAGGGGGTGGTAAAAGTGTGCTAAGAAATAGTCTGAGAGAAATAGTAGATGAATAACAGAAAGGATGTTCGTATGTATAAACAGAAATTAACCCTCGATCCAAAACTTTCAGAAGTCTGTGAAGCAACCCTTACGGTCTATGACCCGGAACCATTGAATGAAGAAACTGCAACAGAAGCGGTAAACTTTACTGTGGTTGGTTCTGGCGTAATTTCAGCAGAAGAAAAAGTAGCGCACCAAAAGATGCGTGCAGTTGCTCCTCTTGCGGCTGGCGAAAAGGATGTTGCCATTACTTCGCTAGAGTGTGTGTCGATTGATGGAGATGTTCTCCCGGCACAGTTCCAGATGTATTATGAGTTCCATGTCGCCAATTACTCCGACGAAGCGATTGCCAGTGTGCCAGTAACCATTTACTTTAACACTCCTAACAGTGCTCTAGTAGCGCAGGGAACCACTACCGTCAGCAACATCCCGGCAGGTTACTATCAGGCATTGCAGTTTGCATTTCCAGGTGTAGTGGCTGGTACATGGATGATGTCGATGGAGGCAAATCAGCCAAGAGCGTTCGAGGAAAGCAATTATTCCAACAACCTGCTCTCGAAGACATTTACTTATGTGAACAAGGCGGAGTTGGTAGCGGAAGAAGTGTCTGCCGTGACAGATGATCCGGCCTACGATTCCAGTGGACGACCAATTATTTATTATGATGTTCCGACCACTCTGGATTTTTGTGTCAGCAACATCAGTGCGATTTCTGCAAGCAATGTGCTGCTACAGGTGCCAGCAGCGTTCCAGGATTCGACAGGAGCTTATTCTACTATGCTGACTGAAGGACAGATTGATATGCCAGCTAACACCAGACGTCATGCACAGCTCAATATCACCTTTACAAAGCCAGCAACCGCACAGATCGGTGTCGTTCTGAACTCGGATAGAGCTTGCGATGAAGTCAGCTATGATAACAATGAGGCAAGCCAGGTATTCACTATTAACAAGTATAATCCTTCGACTGGTCCAGATCCAGATGACGCCACCGACGTTGATTTCTCTGACCCAGATTATGTAGATGATATTCCTGGCAGAATGGCGATGCCACTTTATCTCCAAAACTCCGATGCGACATGGGAAAAGCTCGCAGATGACCTTGATTTTTGGGACAAGAATGGTATTAAAGAAAATCAAATTGCATCTCAAATTGATGCGATTCAAGAGATTTCTTGTAGCATTTGCTCCCTTACTATGATTATTAGTTATATGAGAGGATCTGCCTACACTCCATGTGATGCTATAAGAGATGGTTTAGGAAATATTTCTGGAAGCGTAGCTCATTGGGATATTAGCAGTGTATGCCCTGGTTATAAATTCACCGATACAATAACAATTTCAAGCTTGCCAGACGATGTTTTACAAATTTTTATCAATCAGCTTGTAGTTTACAATCGCCCTATCTTATATAAAGCGCAAGGCAAATATGAACACTTTATGGTAATCAGTGGCTATGAGTTTGATCCAAAGAAAGTAGGAACAAGTGGATATGCCTCCGATCCATATGACCTATCTCATTTTAAAGTGATGGACCCATACGATGACGAACAGACTGAGGCAATCGAGGGACGATGCCAGACATTGGCGGATGTTCAAAGGCAAGATCGTTATCCGGTTCCTTTGTATTATAGGCTAGTCGTAGACGCAAATTGATTCAAAAAAATAGTATGTACAAAATAAAGAAGAGGAGCCTGTATAAGCTCCTCTTCTTTTATTCTTTGATAGTATAAAAATATAAGGATGCTTCTGGATGGTTCAAATTTTCCGTACAGGAGAATTCTCCGTACAGCTGAAATTGTTCCTCTAAAGTAAAAGACAAACAAACTCCTTCTTCCTTCAATTCTTCTTTTGTTTTTCCTTCTAGCAACGGTTCGATTTCCTGTAAGGTTGCAGAAGAAATCTGGATGTTTTGAATTCCTGTGACCTGTAGGTTGAGTAATTGCTGTACTGCTTCGCTGGAAAGAACACCATTTTTGATCCAAATCGTAATAGAACGATCAGGGAAGGATTGAACTTGGATTTCAGGACAGCAATTATCCCCTACACAGAAATTAGAGACATTGCGATCCCATGCTATACAGAATTCATATTCACTTTCCCAAATATGATATGCTTCCCATTCATCCCTACATTCGCTTGTTCCAAGCAAATAGTGTTGTTCTGTGTCTTGGTTCCAGATAGGTAAGCGCTTCTTCAGAGAATTAGCAGGGGACTCCGGTGGGATCAAAGTGATATACGGGAAATCAGCATAGGAATAATATATATTAGGAAGTTGTTGCCCTGTTGGAGAAGGGAATATTAAGTATTGATCGTTTTGCTGAAACCGAATCGTATCCCAAAAGGTAGTTGGCGCATTTATGGCTGTAATAGTATGAGATGTTCCAAATGTTTGATAGAGATAATAATACTTCACCACAAACGCATCCAAACAAATTAAGGTGTAAGTTTTATGGTTTAGAATACAAATATTACTCGATTCAAAATTCGACCACCCTTGTTGATCGGTAAAGTAAATTTCAGGCAACGTTTCTAAAAGACCATCAAGAAAGTCAAAGGTGTAAATGTTATCTTCTTCACTGAAATTGAGACTCGGTATTTCAAATTGCTCTTCTGGACGAGGAAGAGATGGGTCACCAAGTCCGCTATCATGTAAAGAATGGCTTAATAGTGAATATGTAAGGCAACCTCTTCTAGCCATTTGTGTTTGTGAATCTATGACAAAGTAGTAAAAGTAAATCTCCTGATGAATGGAGTTTTCATAGATTCGATCCCACGGAATATGTTTTCCTTCCGTATCAATCTCTACAATCGAGTCGCTATCTTTCTCGTACAACAAATAGTGCATCTCATTTTGTACATTCCGCAGTCCAATAAGGTAATCGTCATATTCGTCCCCAACTCGCATCATATCAATTTCTTCGCCGCCCCAATATTCCGGTGTGCGGTATGGCTCCCCTAATGGGCCAGAGAGGATGTCATAGACTTCCTTCAACATAACAAATTTATCCTTCGCTTCTTCAGCATCGGGATCGCTGGCGGCGGTTTCATTTGTTGTTTTGCTAGAGTCTATTTCTTCGGATTGGGTGCCACAACCCGTTTGCATGAGGAGCAAGGCGAAAGCCATCAACAAGCAAACTATCTTTCTGAAAAGATGATGTTTTTGTAACATAGAAGCTCCTCCCCTTCAATTATAATCGTCGTATGGTTCTGATATCAGTATATCCCCAAAAACCGGCAAATGTCAATACAGGAGAGGGTTTTGTTTTAGGCCTATTTTATTTGGATAAAGTTATTGTCAAGGTACGAATAAGTATTTGCTTTAATATGTCAAGGGATGTTCTAGTAGTCTAGGGAAGTACTAGCATCAGCAAGTCGTTGTAAGGTGTTACAGTTTGTATTTTGTAGTGTAGCGCAGATACATGGATTACAAAATAGTTTTGTTTGCAGTTCGATTTGTTATACTCATTTTTATAAGAAACGTATAAGATGTGTTTGTTTTGGGACGTGATATCTATTTGAGATTCCATTGTAGTAATTGGTATGTGGAGATAATCAGTATATTGATATATTGTGCATAAAAATTGTAAATTGTACAAAATATATTGAAATATTTATTTAAAAGAGTTATTTTTAGATAAAATACAAAACATTTCTAAACAAATCGTTTTTAAAAAGACGTCAAATAAGGGGATTTTTCTGATGGTTAACTATATTGCTTGTGATTTCTTTACAACTCGCCTACCTATTTTATCTCTTAATAATTATTTTGAAGTTTTTAATAAGAGCACGAAGATTGAGATAAAAAATAAGCTATTTACTTTGTTTGAAGAAGAGCTTCTAAAAGAACTCTTAGCAATTGCAAGTTTAGATTCTTACCAAGCGATTAACCGCCTAGCATCATCGGATTCTTATAAAGAAAATAAACAAATCTTATCTACTCTCTTGAAATATTATATTAGATTAAGCACAAGACCAACACCTTATGGAGCTTTTTCTGGATTGGCTATAGGGAATTTTGCAAAAAATTCTAATATCTATGTTTCTGAAATTTCCCATCATACAAAGAGGGCTCGTGTTGATATGGAATGGCTATATGGTGTTATTCGAGAAATCGAGTTAAATTCTGAAATCAGGGCCTTATTGAAGTTTAAGTTTAATGATTATGTTTTTGAGAATGGTGACAGAATAGAGAAATTGAATAAAACATTTTTGGAATTAAATTGTGAAGAAAATGAGTTGTCCACGACAATAAGAAATACACAACAAGTGAAGATAGTAAGAAAATTAAGCCGAGATTTTATATCTTTTTCAGAATTGTTGCAGTATTTATCAGAAAAAAATCCTGGTATATCTCAAGAGAGAATAAAAGCCTTTCTTGACCAGTTGGTTGATAATGAGTTTTTAATTTCAGAAATGAGGCCACCACTAGTCAATACTGATACTTTGAGGTATGTAATACATATTTTGGAAGAAATTAATTTTAACAGTGAAGCAAAAAGGTATTTACTGTTGCTAACAGATATTGAAGAAGAAATCGATCAGTATAATTTGAAACCGATAGGAACTGGTTTGCATATTTTTGAATCTATCATTTCTAAGATGAAAAGTGTATATGAGTGTAAGAACTGTTTGCAAGTTGACACAAAGCTGGAAATGGAATCTAATCAATTATCATATCAAGTGAAACAAGACTTAGAAGAATTCGTTTCAGCGATGTTAAAAATAACTCCACAGTATAAAAAGAGTGCAGAATATACACATTATATTAGCCTGTTCCTGGAAAAGTATGGGTATGGTGTAACCGTTCCTGTTCTTGAATTGCTTGATCCAGATAAAGGTTTGGGTGCTCCATCATATTATTTACAAGATGCAAATCACAGTGTTGCCCCAAGACAAGCCAAAAGTTTAAAAGAAGAAAGATTAAAAGCACTAATTAATCGAAAGTTTGTTCAATCGATTAAAAAGAAACAGAAAATGATAGAAATTGATGACCAAGATATTCAGTATATTGCTGGAGATGAAGATCAGGGAAAATATATAGATCATTTAGATTTTTTGCAGTCATTTGAATTGCTTCTGCTGGCACACCCAGATCATATTAAAGATAATGACAATCGTTTTTCTGTTACGTTAGCTCCTGTGTTTGCATCTGATAATATAGGAAAAACTTTTGGAAGATTTCGAGACATGTTCTCAGAAAAAGAAACGGCATCTCTTAGCAAAGAACTTGTAAAACAAAAGGAGTTCTTTTCAGACTATGTTATTGCGGAAATTGCAGAGGTTCCAGAGCGTGGTCGAACTAGCAATGTCTCAATGAATTTTAGTGATTACGATTATCAAATCATGCTCAGTACAAATGAATGTGAAGGAAAGAAACAGCTTTCAATAAACGATTTATACATTGGTGTTGATAGACAAACAAACCAGTTTTTTATTAAATCAAAAAGTTTGAATAAAAAAGTTTTAGTAACGATGTCGAGTATGTTAAATCCTTTATCGGGAAGTAATGCTGTTAGGTTTCTTCGAGAGATTTCCTTTGCTTGTCGTTTTGATATCGTCAGCACGATTGCTAAAATAGTCAATATTGATTATGAATATTGTCCGAGGATTGTTTACAAACATGTAATTATACGCCCGGAAACATGGGTTATTTCTAAAGATATTTTAAATTTAGAAAATGAAAACAGGGAGGAGTTTAATCAGAAATTTATCCAATTTTGTCAGAAATGGAATGTTCCAAGATATGTTTTGTTGACGGAATTTGATAATCGACTTCTTTTAGATTTGGAAAATCCAATGCATATTAATGAGGTATACGCTATCGCGAAAAAGGATAATTCTCGTGTTATCAAACTGGCAGAAATGACCTGCGATTTTGATGAGTATGCCGCGAAGGATAAAAATGCTCACCCTTACGTAACGGAAATTGTTGTACCATTTGTGTTATCTAACAATAATGTAAAACCTAACAGGAAGTATGAATACATCCTTACAAATTCTGATGTAGAGAAAAATGCTTTGCAAGTGACTACGGATGAAAGAATTCTTATCCCAGGTCAGGATGATTGGTTTTATTTTAAACTGTATGGATATAGTAAGAGGAAAAATGAACTGATTGCTTATTTGTATGATAAGTTAGAGAACTTAATTACAAGCCATAAAGTAAAACAGTACTTTTTTATCCGTTATTCTGATCCGGAACAGCATTTACGAGTTCGAGTGCGTTCGGAAAAAGACATGAAATTTATCGTTTTTGATGAATTGATGAATTTGTTTGAACGACTTCGGAATGCAGGATTGATTTCAGAGGTAGTAATTGATACCTATGAGCGAGAAATCGTAAGATATGGTGGAACACAATTAATCGAGAATGCAGAAAAGTATTTTTTCTATGATAGCAGAGCGGTAATGAAGATCATCTATATGCAGCAATTAAAGAAAGAAAAATTTAACTTGGAGTATATAGGAGTCTCTTTTATGACAATGGCAATGGAAGCATTCCGTTTATCTCTAAAACAAAGAGAAGAATTATTATGCTCGATTAGTAACCAATCATTGTACAGGAAGGAATTTCAGCAGGATAGAAAAAATTTAATAGATGCTGTAAATTGTGCAAATCAATGGATAGAAATCCGAAACAAAATTAATTATCCATATGTATACGATTATTTAGAAGACTTATTTGTTCCATTAAAAGAGTATGTCGATGCAGTGTATCAAACAGATCAAGGAGGAAGGCTGACAAACACAGTAGAAAATATCATGAGAAGTATTATTCATATGTTTTGTAACCGCCTTGTTGCCAATAATGCTTGGGAAACAAAAATATATGCATTAACAAGACATGCAACGCACTGCTTGAAAGGAATGTTGGAACATAAAAAGTAATAGCAGTAAAGGGTTGGATTATGACAATAATTTAACTCTTGAAGAACTCTTTCAGATAGGGGAAAGAGATAAATAAAAAGAAAGAAGGCGTTTATATGAATCCTTTTGATGATTTTGAGCTGGATATTAAAAAAATATCAAAAAGTAATTTTAGCCCGCGTATGTGTGATGACCCATTAAATGGAAGTGGGGGTGGTGGTACTAGTGGACCTATGGCTACAATAACATGTTTTACATCTTGTACCCCTCCGTGTCCTTCAGAGTTAACATGTCCATCTGTAGATAGGTGTCCGTCTGTAGATCCAAAATGCCAATCACTTGAAGGCAGATGTGAATAATTTTGTAGATAAATAATTTGATCTAAGTTTCCTAAAATCCCCCTAGGAACACCTTTTTCCCTATCTCTTAGGGGGATTTTGGGGTAGGAATGTGTATATGAAAAAACGTTTAAAGCTTTTGGAATTTTTGATAATAATTTGTCTGCTGCTCACTTCCTGCACCCCTGCGTCCCAACAACCAACCGGAAACAGCGAAGCGCAGGTCGAAAACCTCGCCAAGCTCTGCAAGGTCTGGGGGTACGTCAAGTACACCCACCCGGTGTTTCTGCTCGGGGAAAAGGACTGGGACGAAGAACTGCTCAAGCTTATCCCGGCTGTTTCCAAAGCCAATTCCGACGAGGTCAACGGTATCCTCCACGAGTGGGTAGATTCGCTTGGGGAGGTGGACTATGGAACCCTCAACCGCGTCCCGCTCTGGGCCGCCGCCAAGGAGGAAGAGATCAGCGTGCAGGCTGACACCAGCTGGATCAGTGCGGACTATCTGGGCGAAGAACTGACGCAGCAGTTATCCCAACTCGGCCCGGTTCCAAACATTGACCGCAGCAAGGCGCCGGTTCAATTTAATCAGGAAGGAGTGCCTGACTTTTCCAACGAGCCGTCCCGTCTGGATCTGGATTACAGCGAAGAATCCGAGCGGTTGCTGGGACTCTTTCGCGTGTGGAATGCAATCAAATACTATTCCCCTTACCTCGACCTGATGGATGAAAGCTGGGATGCACTCCTGCCGGAATATATCTCCAAAACATTGGAGCAGACCGAAAAGACAGGCTGTTACCTGACTTTGCTGGAGCTGATGACCCATCTCGGGGACGGGCATGTCTATCTGTGGGAGGATGAGACAATCCTTTTCCAGGAGTTTGGACGGTATGTTCTCCCCGTTCAGCTGACCATGGCGGAGGGAGAATGGGTTGTATGGAGCGTTCTGGACAATGACTGTCCGCTGCAGCCAGGGGACATTATCAAAGAGCTGGATGGTCAGGAAATTGGGCAGGTGGTCCGCAAGATCAGACAGTATGTATCGGTTCCAAACGAGCAGAAGCTGGTGAAGCTCATTTCTCCTTGGCTGCTGCGTTCCCATCAGGCGGATATGACGGTTGGGGTCGTTCGCGACGAGGAAGAGCAGACGCTGCAGGTGACCGGTTCGGAAAATTACTATCCTTCGATGAAGCGGGAAAAGATTTCCCATCAGCTTTTGGAAGAAAACATCGGCGTCATTTTTCCAGCCCAGGTGAAGGATGATGAAATCTATGGAATCATGGAAGAATTTCGAGGAACGGATGGACTGGTGATCGACCTTCGAGAATATCCGACAGCAAGTGATTTTTCTGTCCTGCTCTCCTACATCATGAGGGGGGAGGTTGCGATGTATGCCAGCAAAGCTGCGCAGGCAGTACCAGGGGCTTTTGTAAAGGAAAGGCAGTGGGCGGGCACCTTCTCGCAGGCCCATCCCTTCTATCAGCAGAAAGGAATTTATGAATATGGCGGGACAGTGGTTGTTCTGATCGATCAGCTCAGCCAGAGCGCTCCTGAGCTGCACGCGCTTGCCTTAGGGGCGTCCGATCGTGTTATCCTGCTTGGAAATAACACACTGGGTTCGGTCGCCAATATCTCGCTGCTCCCACTTCCTGGCGGCAATAGCTTTTCTTTCTCCAGCGTCGGCGTTACAACACCGGAGGGACAGCCGGTACAGCGCGTTGGCCTTGCCCCCGACATCGAAGTCCACCCCACCATTGAGGGCATCAAAGAAGGACGTGACGAGCTGATGGAGGCAGCCATAGAATATATTCAGAAGCAGAAAAATGACACATCGACGATAGAATGATTTTGCTGGGATAGGACAGTAAAATAAAAAACATAAAATCTTTGGATAAAATCATTAGGAGGAAAAATTTATGCCAAAATTGTTTGATGAATTCGATTTGGATATCCAGAAAGTAAAAGAAATTAATCCTATGAGTAACGATGGAGGTAATACATTAGCTCAGTGTGATAATGGAGGATCAAGAAGCTGTGGCTGTACAGATTCATGTGGATGCCCAACATATGAGCTTTCTTGCTGGATAAAAAAGTAAATTTTATTATTTTTTAAAGAAGGAGTCTGCAGCCTATCATACAGACTCCTTTTATAAAAGTTATTATTTGGGAGGGGAGGATGTTTGTGAAAACAATACTATTGAAAATATTTATAATATTGTGTATCGTTTTATTGTTTACTTCCTGTGTACCAATAGAAACGGGAAAAGGAAATAAAGCATTTATGGATTCTGAACATTCACAGGAAGCGAAGAATTTAGAGAAACTTTGTTTGGTATGGGGATATTCCAAGTATCGCCATCCAGTATTTTATACTGGGGAAAAGGACTGGGATGAGGAATTGCTCACGCTGATTCCTCAAGTGCAGGAAGCAAAGAGTGATAAAGAGACCAACCAGATTTTGTATGACTGGTTTATATCTTTGGGTCAGGCAGATTTTGGAGAAACTAGAAATCATCAGTCTTGGAAAAATCTGGACCCTGATAAAATTGATATTCAAGCAGATATTAGTTGGAGCAAAGACAATCAATATCTTGGTGAAAAACTGTCAGCAGCCTTGCAGAAAGTAGAAATACTTCCAACAGTAAAAGGAGAATCAACTGTTCCGGTGAAGATCGGTGCCAGCATTGGAATGGTTCTGTTTAATGAGAAAAATTATCCTGATTTTGATTATGGCAATTTAAATGATCGCTTGCTTGGATTATTTCGGGTATGGAACGTGGTAGAATATTATTTCCCTTATTTGGATTTGATGGATGAAAACTGGCATGATGTCCTGCCAGAATATATTTATCAGATGCTTAATGTTAACGATCAACATAGCTATGATCTGATCTTGGCTTCGATGACTGCCAAGCTTAGGGATCCTCATGTGTCTTTTACGGATACAGAATACATCGCAGAAGAGTTAGGAGAATATTTGGTTCCGGCTAATATGATGATGATAGAAGGTTATCCTGTAGTAGCTATTACATATGCAGAAGATTGTCAGCTGCAAATAGGTGACTCAATACACAAGCTCAATGGACAGGAAATTTGGGAAATCATCAAAGAACGTCAGAAATATATTTCTACTTCTACGGACGAAAAGGTAAGAAGTAGAGTCCTTAATGGTTATTTGTTGACATCCCACGAACAGATGATGGAAATTACCGTTTTAAGAGATGGGAAAGAGCAGACATTTGAAGTAAAAGGCTATACAAGACAAGAAGTTTATGAACAGATCAGAGAATATGCGTCTAGGGCACAAATAATTACCAGCACAATTTTAGAAGGAAATATTGGATATATTCAGATGGGAACGCTTGCAGAAACAAATGTCAATGAAACGATGAAAAAGATGGCAGAGACCGATGGCCTTATTTTGGATTTAAGAGTGTACCCACATTATAATGCTGCTTTATTGATGCAAAGGTACCTGTCAAAGGGAGTTGGAAAGGTATCGATGAAGTGGGGAGATCCGGTACCTTATTACCCAGGGGCGTACCAGTATCAAGATCAAATGATGGGAAGAAATACTATTGAAAGTCATAAGGGAGAATATAGTGAGAAGCCAGTTGTTGTTATCATTGATGAAGGGACATGGAGTTTGGGGGAATACATAGCAATGATTTATCGGACTAACGAAAACGTAATCCTGTTGGGAGAGAATTCTGTGGGTTCTGATGGCAATAGAGGAACGATTCTGCTTCCAGATCAAACCACCCAAGGAGAAAAAAGAGAGTTGGGATTTACTTGTTTTGGTATTTACGGCCCAAATATGGAGCAGGTACAGCGCACTGGCCTTGCCCCCGACATCGAAGTCCACCCCACCATCGAAGGCATCAAAGAAGGCCGCGACGAGCTGATGGAGGCGGCGGTCGACTACATTCTGAGCCAGAATGAAAACTAAACGGGGGGTAATTATGCTGAAAAAGTTTGCGAAATGGCTGGCAGTTTTACTGACGATTTGTTTGATGTTGACCGCCTGCACCCCTGCCGAGACAGCGGGAGGAAGTGGTGAAGATACTTACTCCCAAGAAGTACAGAATCTGGAAAAGCTGTGCCTGGTTTGGGGCTATGCCAAATACCGCCACCCGTCTTTCTATGATGGGTCGAAGGACTGGGACGAAGAACTGGACAGACTTTTTCCACGGGTGAAGGAAGCAGAAAACGGAGAGGGCTTGAACGAGTTGCTCTATGATTGGTTTGTTTCTCTGGGGGAGGTCAGCAGCTCCTCGAACCGCAATCAGCGTTCCTGGGAAAATCGAGATACGAGAAGTGTCGCCGTCCAGGCAGACCTGAGCTGGATACGAGACACATCTTATCTGGGAGAAGAGCTGTCGGCAGCGCTGCAACAGATTGAGGTGATGCCGCAGCTGAGCAAAAAGTCGGCGGGGCCGGTTTCGGCTTCCAGTATGAACGGCAACTTTGTGGTGTCGTTTAACGAAAAAGAGTTTGAAAATTTTGACAGTGCTGACCCGCAGGAACGCCTGTGCAGCTTGTTCCGCATTTGGAACGCAGTCGAATACTACTCTCCCTATCTGGAATATCTGGACACAAGCTGGCACAACCTGTTGCCGAAATATATCGAAAGGATGCTTGCCGCAAAGGACGAGCTCTCGTACCAGTTGACACTTTGCGCGCTGGTGGCTGAGTTGCACGACCTGCACGCCTTTGTCAGCGGTTATCGCTCGGTTCTTAAACAGGTCTATGGTGAATACATAGCGCCGGTGTTGCTGGCGACGGTGGAGGAAAAACCGGTCGTGGTTGCAGTGATGGAAAAGGATTGTTCGCTCGCGTTGGGAGATATTGTGTTGAAGCTGGACGGCAGGGCGATTGAGGAGGTGATCCAGGAAAGGCTGGAGTATGTTCCTACGTCCATGGAGGATAAGCTGTACGATAGCGTTTATGAAATGCTGCTGTCGTCGCAGGACAGGACGATGGAGGTCACCGTCCTGCGTGACGGAGTAGAACAGACCCTCTCAGTGGAAGGTTCCACCGAAGATTACGTCTATAAACCGGAGGGGGAAGAATCCTATCGTATTCTGGAAGGCAATATTGGCTTGCTCAACCCCAGCAATATTTCTGAGACCACAGAGACAAAAAACAAGGAGGACGGTATCAACGAAATCATGAAACAGCTGGCCGACACGGAGGGGCTGATCATTGATATGCGTCAGTACCCGGACAACTACGCGGCGTTTTTCTGGCTGCAAAGCCACTACCTCATGAAGGAGGGCAGTGTGACGGCCCTTCAGGTTGGTAGGACAGTTGACTACTATCCGGGTGCCTATCGGTTTGAAGATTTCCTGACTGGCAGCAAGCTGGAGGGCTTCGAAGGTTCTTACAGCGATCGTCCAGTCGTGGTATTGATGGACGAGGGCAGCCGGAGCAAGCAGGAATATTTTATCATGATTTTTTCAACCAACGAAAATGTCACCCTGATGGGAGAAACGACAGGCGGCGTCGATGGTGATATGCGCTGGATTCTGATGCCGGATGGAAAGAACATCTATTTTAGCGCGCTCGGTATCTATGGTCCCAACAGGGAACAGGTTCAGCGCACTGGAATTGCCCCCGATATTGAGGTTAAGCGAACAATCGAGGGTGTCAAAGCTGGCCGCGACGAGCTGATGGAGGCGGCCATAGCCTATATTCAGAGTATATTGAAAATAGAATAGCTTTTTACTGGGATAGGACAGTAGAATATAAAATTACACAAGTGTTTTAGGAGGTACAAATTATGCCGAAATTATTTGACGAATTTGATCTTGATTTACAAAAAATTGGAGGAGTAGAATTGTACAGTACAGATGGAGGTAATAGTGTTGCTTTATGCGATGCAACTTCAGGTACATCTCTGTGTACATATACAGATAATGGTGAATGTAATAAGTAAAGTATAGTAAGTTACCTAATTAAGTGGACCTGTAGCCTATCATGCAGGTTCACAAATTTTATTAAAAATTTTACGGGAGCAGTACTTAAATGAAGCTTTGGAGAAAAAAAATACAAAAGAGCAAACAAGTGATTAATTATTGCGTCAGAACATTAAAATTATTATCAGAATGTGGTAATGGTTATATTTTTTTAATCCTTATTCTTGCTATTATTTTTAGTGTATTTCCAAGTGTTTCAACGCTCATTATGAGAGAAATTATAAATACATTGCAAGTGTCAAGCAGCAATTGGAGATACCTATGGAATCTTCTTTTTGCATATATCCTTATTGATATTATTCAATCTTTACTTTCTTTGGCTTCTAGTTATTGCGAGAGCCGCTTTCAAATGAAAGGTTCCCTTATGGTCAACATGTCAATTTTGGAAAAAGTAAAAGAGTTTTCTTTAAAGGATTTTGAAGACTCAGAGATATATGATTTGTTGCAGAGAGCAATGAAGGTAACTTTTTCAAGAATTTTCGCTTTTTTTAAATCCTTTGTTTTACTATTTCAATCACTGATCAATATTTTGTTATTTAGTTTGATTTTGATATCATGGAAATGGTGGTTAATACCAGTTGTTTTAATTGTACCAATCGTTAATGCATTTATTACAGCATATTTTGGGAAAAAGCAGTTTTTACTGATAAAGCATCGTGCTCCAGAAGAAAGAAAATCGTGGTATTATCAATATCTTTTGACAAAAGATATTGCGTTTAAGGAAATAAAAATATTTAACTTAGGAAAGTATTTGAAAGATCAGTATAAAAAATTGGGAATGAAGTTTATTTCTCAAGATAAAGATTTGTTGGAGCAAAAGTCTCGTACGCAGATTTTTCTGATATTTTTGGAAGAGGTTATAAATTCACTGATACTAATTTATGTAGTATTAAAGGCTTTTGTTGGAGAGATCCTCCTGGGCGATTTAACGACATATACGAAAAGCATGTCCAGCGTAAAATCAAGCGCACAAAGTTTTCTTGCACAGCTAAATTCGATATATGAGAATATGCTATATATTAGCCAATACTTTGAGTTTATGGATAAAAAGGGATCTTATCCAACATTGTCATTGGAAGAAAAATCAAAACAATCTGTACAAAAGGATGCATGTATGATTCCTTCTATCGAAATAAAGAACCTTTGTTATCGGTATAAAGGACAAGATCATAATGTTTTACATAATCTAAATTTAAGAATTGAACAGGGTAACTTAGTAGCTTTTATAGGCGTCAATGGTTCAGGGAAAACCACTCTGGTAAAAATATTGTCTACACTTTATCAAGATTATCAAGGAGAAGTATTTTTTGGAGATCATGAATTAAGAACTTTGAATCCTGATAGGGTAAGATCTAAAATAGGAATATTATTTCAAGATTTTGTTCGTTATGAATTGTCAGCAAGAGAGAATATTGCATTTGGAAACTTATCGAAGATAGGAGATACAACAGAAATAGAAAAGATCGTTTTTGCTGTTGGATTGGACAAGAAGCTTGAAGATATCGACATGCAGCTGGGATTCTGGTTCGATGATGGTGCCCAACTCTCAGGTGGTGAATGGTTAAAAGTCGCTTTAGGAAGGGCATTCATAAGAAATGCAGATTTATATTTGTTAGATGAACCTAATGCAGCGTTGGATGCGATATCTGAGAAGAGAATACTGCGATCTTTTAAAGAGTTGGCAACAGGAAAGATAGGGATTATTATTTCCCATAGGATATCCAGTATTAAGGATATCGTGAACAAGATTGTTGTATTTCGTGATGGGCAGATTGAAGCGATTGGTTCACATGCAGAGTTGCTTCAATCGTCAGAAACGTATAAAGAGCTGTATTTAGATGAGATAGCAGAAAGTGAGACAGAGTAACCTTAAATAGGTTAAATAATTATGTCTGATGAGGTGGTTGTTATGATTAATAAGTTAAATTTGTGTTATGACATTTTAGAAAAGACAAGCTTATCAAAAGAAATTGCAGAAAAATTTGCAGAAGAAAATGATAAATTTTTTGAAGATATAAACGATACAATCGAGGATGTTAGTGCTTATGAAGCAATTGATATTATATCATTTTTAATATCAGCAAATAAATATTTCATATCAAAGCAACAATGGGAGAATTTAATTTATATCTGTTTAACTAAGATTAGAAATGGGATTTATAATAGAGAATTCAGCACGATATCTTCGTTTTCTGGAATAACATATATTAATTTTATTATTAAAGAATTAAGAGGGAATATTCCAGAGTTACAGCGCTTTTTTAACACACTGGAATTATTACAAAGTGAGACGCTATCTTATTATCTGAATTTGTCAGAAGATTCTGTGTTCTATGAACAAAATGGGTTTGAATTAATACAGGGAATGTCTGGAGTTTTAAAATATTATTTAGACAGTGATAATGATAATAATGAAATAATTGATAAAATTATTTTATTATTTATCCAACATTTAAAGCCCAAAATGATTATGGGCCACCCTACACCAGTTTGTCATTATTATCCTTCCGTATATGAGAAGAAATATATGACAGAAGAAGCGCCAAACGGATGTGTTAATTATAGTGTATCCCATGGTATGGGTGGTCCATTGACAACTTTATCATTGGCTTATAAAAAATCTTCTCACGCTGATGGAGTAATAAAGATAATAGACAGCATCATTGATGAGTATATGAAGTCTTACTATTATGTTGGCGATATAATTTATTGGCCAGGGAAGATTATATTTGAACAGTATATCGGTCAAGAGAAGTGTTCTTATGGAAAAAGTAGGATGAGTTGGTGTTATGGTTCAATTGGAATTTTGAATTCATTATATGCAGCAGCCAAAGAAAAATCTGATATAAGATTAAAGAAATTCTGTGTTAATGAACTTAAAAAGATTGCTTTAATGGATACAAGGGATTATTTATTAGCATCGCCCATTGTATGTCATGGATTATCGGGAGCGCTACTTATCTTTAAGAGAATGTATCAGCAAACCAAAGATGAAGTTTTTTATCATAAAGTTATAGAACTTTTGGAAGAACTTGTTTATAATTTTGCATATAGAGATATCGAAAATAAAAATCTTACAGGCATAAATGAGGTAAAAGAATATGACTATCTTGAAGGTTATACAGGAGTTTTACAAACGATATATGCTGTAATAAATGATACGGTCAATGTTAATGAGAAGAGGTTGCTGATTTGTTAGAAGTTATTATATTTAAATCATATTTTTCCTTTTCAGCTGGTAAAAATACGATATGTGGTTAGTATAGTAAGAAAAATAAATTTATAGAAGGGAACTGTTATAAAATCGTGATAAAAGAGATGTGCTGACAAGCGCATCTCTTTTGCCTGCAATATTGGAAATGGTCGTTTTTGTGAAATGTTAAAGATGCATGATAGAAGGAGCTGAAATTATGAGAAAAGAAAAAAACACAGCAATTGTTCTATTGTTGACGTTGATTTTAATCACCCTGGTGATTCTCTGTGTTCTGCTTGCAGCAGACCGATTGGGTATAGCGGAGCAAAGTGAAGACAAGAAGCAAACAACAGTGATGAAAGAACTGGAGCAGGAAGATTCCACAACAGAGGATACTACTCATTCCCAAAAAGAGACGGTGGATGATTTCAATAATCCAGAAGATGCACAGGATTCAGAGCCAGCAGATGTCCCACCTCAAGAGGAAAAAGAAGATGTAGCATCAGCTGAGGAAAAGGAGGCAGATTCTTCCCAAACAATGAAAAGAGTCGATGTGAGCTGTTCGGTCCAGGATAGTGTGACTGGAATGATAGAAGGAGAAACAGTAGAACTTTCCCTGAATGTACCGGCTAATTGGACGCAGTCCGATACGGGTACAACTTTTTATCATGAAAATGGAAGTAAAGCGGCAGAGGGATTTTGGGCTACAATAGTTCCCGAAGGTCAGACGATCTGGTCTACAGCAAAGGTAGATCTTGTTCCAACTTATGTTTCTTCCAAGACTGTGAATATCAATGATCAGGAAGTGCTTTTAAGTATTGATTTGTTATTATGGGATAAAAATGAAGAGGAACCACCCGAAAACCAGAAGGAATACTGCTATAACTATTATATTCCTTATCAGGATATGTACATTGTCATTCAAATCTATGCAGTCGGGAAAGACAACGAACAAGCAATACAACTACATCGTGAGATTTTAGAAAGTATCGAATTTCATTAAATAAAAAGAATGCTGTTCATTTTGAACAGCATTCTTTTCAGAGTTTATGCAACTGGAATTGCTCTGATTTTAGAAATATTATACCAAGGACGACCAGCAGAATCAGTAGAAGATTCTCCAATATCAGAATCTGGTGCAACGGTTTGAGACGAAGAACGATACAAAATGCTAAGTGGATCTAATGTAGTATCAATGCCTCCATCTTCACTAGGGGTTGCTAATGGATAGTCAATATCTGTGTCTATCTCCATATGAACATGAATACCCTGTGCACCTGTGCCGGAACTACCCTGAATAGCAAGCTGATCTCCTTTTTGAACACTTCCAGATGTTTTCAGGTATTCGTTAAGATGGGAGTATCTAATAATAATAGATCCGATGTTTTCTCCATTGTGGTCCAGTACATTGTCATACTGAACGGCCATTGTGTTACCAAGAGATGTAAAATACTTTGTACCTACGATTTTACCTTCTCCACTGGCACAAACCGTCGAACTTGTGCCATAAAAATCGTTTGCATAATGAGTACCGTAACCTAATGAAAGGTATGCAAGTGCATCACTTTTATATCCTACGGTATAATACTGGGTTTGGAAAGGATAGATTAGTTTTTGCCCATTATCAGGTTCTGGGTCAACAGAACCTCCAACCTCTCTGCAAATCCACTGCTGCATGCTGCCTTTATCAGAACTGCTCCAGTAGACATTACCGATGGAAGTTGGAGTCTTGCCGCCGCTTGTGCCATTTTCAAAGCCATAAGCGGTGAGGTACATGTTGGAAGAAGCAAGTTTGATCTTTGCAATATTATCTCCACTGGAAGTGGCCACAAAGACAATATTCTGATTGGTCGGGTCATTGGCAGTCCAGACATCAGCATTGTTGTTGTTTACACTGCCGGAGACAGTGTATTTGTCCAGCGCAAAATTGGTATTGCGAACTGTAAGCAGCTTGCTGCCATTATATTTCCACTGCTGTTCAAGGCTGCCGTCTTCTTCCCAAAGGATAACGTTCTGGCCATCAGAAATACCATTGGAATAGTACAGGTTCAGGAACATTCCTTCTGCACCAAGACATTCGAAGGTATAGATTTTACCAGACATAGGAAGTGACATAAAAACATCTTCTTTCATAAAAATTTTTAAGGATAAAGCAAGTAACTTACTCCGCGGCTGTAGGTGTTCTGTTTTGTCCTTACACTATATAAAAAGCAAAAAGGACAGGAAAATGTAAACCGTGTAAAAAAAATTTTTTGAGAAAGTCATTTTAAAAAGAAAGATGTGAATCAGAAAAATAAAAAGACAAGGAGAAATCAATATGAAATCCAAAAAAGCAATTGTATTGTTATTAACAGCAAGTATGATTTTGAGCTTTACAGCCTGTGCATTTGCAAAAGTTCCCAGTGAAGAAAATTCGCAGCAACACATTGAAACGGCAGAAGCAGAAAATATCTTGCAAGGTGATCCTGTCACCAATTCCGAAGCAAGGGAATTTGAAGAGCGAGCCATGTATTTATACAGTGAAGGGGTTTATCCTGAGTTTTGGTGGGCAGTGGGTGCAAATGCAAGAGGAATCGGTGCAGATTTAAACCGCTCTCTGGACTTACAAATTCCTGAAACAGAGTACTATTATATTGATCTCTTTCAGTCAATCGAAGAATTAAAACAGGCAACTGAGCAAGCTGTGAGCGAAGATTATGCTGAAAAATATTTATATTTATGGGGTGAGCAGCGGAATATGTTTGCCGAATATGAGGGCGAATTGTATGCAAATGCCTACTGGGAAGGTGAGTTTTATTATGCCCCTGAGCGAATAGAATTTGTCCGCAAGGATGGGGATGTTGTCTTTTTGAATGCTTTTTTCCTGAATTTAGACAACGAATTCTTTAGAAAGAAAATTCAGCTTAAACAAGAGGATGGCGTCTGGAAATTTCAAAGAACTCACATCACTGAGTTTTTTGAAGAAATGCTTTCCGAAGAATAAACCAAGGGACCACGCATACGCGTAGTCCCTTGGTTCCTGATAGCTTATTTTGTGCAAATCCTGTATTTGCTCCAAGATATCAAAGAAGTATTGCCCAGAACAGCTTTAACACCGTTCCAAGGGTCCATAATTTTAATGTTATTGCCTGTATAACCATAGGCTACAACATAATGATCACCTCTGGGACTTGCACCGCTAATAATAACCGGTTTTCCCGCTGCCAGCGCTGTTTTGATAGCAGATACGTTAAAATTCTGTTCTGTTCCGCGAGTAACATAGTCGCCCCAGCGATTCACCCAACCTCCGTTAGCTACGATTGTTTCTTTCTGCAAACGAGCCATTGTAAGGTTTTCATTTGGATAATAGTATCTTGCAATTGCTAAATAACAGGTTGCGAGACAAAATTCATCACCGTAATCTCTCTGATTGATGGTTTCAATGTTCAATGTCACAGAACTGGAACCACCGCCGCCATCATCACTCATTGGCGTAATCAGGTTATCATTTTCAAAAACTGTCATAAAAAATACCTTCCTTTATTTTAAAATAGTGCAAGTAACAAAAAGCTCTTTACTCCGCGGCTGTAGGTGTTCTGTTTTTGTCCTTACACTATATAAAAAGCAAAAAGGAAGGGAAAGTGTAAACTGTAAAAAAATTCTTTGTTTAATTTTTTGACTTTGTTTTGGGTCTTTACTCCCCAAAGGGGGTAAAACCAAAATGGATATTTTAAAACAAATTTCAGAAGCGCAAAATGATCATGAAAAAATAGAAGAAATTATAAAAAGTTTTAAACCATTATTGAATAAATACGCACGAAAATTAAATTATGAAGATGCTTACTTTGATATGAGAATTTCTTTTATAAAGTTAATTCTCAATATAAAAGTAGAAATGTTTCCTAAAAATGAGGACAAGTATATTCTAGGGTACATTTCAAAAGCGACCTATCAGATTTTTCTTAAGTATGCAAGAAAAAATCAGATGACGGGATGTGAGATAACAGAAAGTCAAATAGAGAATTTTGATATTGAGAATTTCGGAAAACAGTTATCTTATAATGAGTCGTACGATGATTTATTAATAGAAGATCTGCAGAAAGTTCTGTCTAAAAAAGAATATGAAGTGATATATGAATGGCTTTTTCAAGGGAAAAATATTCAACAAATAGCTAATCAGGAAAAAATATCCAGGCAAGCAGTTTTTGCCAAAAAGAGACGTGCGCTTAAAAAAATGAAAAACTATTTTACAAAATAATTGACAAAACGTATAATCTCTCCTTTTTATATGATAGGGATCCCTATAACATAAAAAAGGAGGTGATGATATATGGATTTATCAACATTAATTGAAATCTTTGCACCGGAAGGTGTGTGGGCAGTTCTGAGTTTGGTTTTGATTTTTTATATCATACATAGGCAGGATAAAAGAGATGAGCGCCATTATGAGAATATGGAAAAGAGAGAAGCAAAGCAGGACTCTCGTGAGAAAAAGTATCAAGATAGTATAGCAAAACTGGCAGATGGAATGTCAGACTTGGCAGAAATCAAAGAGTTGCTATATAAAAAATTAGAATAGTTCAGTCTAAAAACACAGCAGGAAATATTCCCTGCTGTGTTTTTGTTTGCGGTAGTTATGAAGATTTAAGGCTTTAATAAAAAATAAAGTTGTTTGATTGTTTACTGGTAGTGTCAAGAATTTTTCGCAAAATGGTTTGCAGACTCTGGCATGAGTGAAGTCAGCCGGCAATGGAGGTGTCCTCA
>PPYF01370281.1_pt1 | contig 46872 bp, 43 predicted proteins | sample 1559871 | NCBI WGS metagenome assembly PPYF01 (sample SAMN08240021, study PRJNA423297) | Human gut metagenome, whole genome shotgun sequencing project.
AATCGCTATAGCAGCAATCATTTCCCAGGGGAAACGTAATATTTTTATGTAACAGAAGGTTTTATCCCCCCGGATCCTGTGACATAATGCGCCGCGTAGATGCTCATTCCATCTCTTATGCTCGCCATATGGCTTCATAAACCTAGGAATGACGCAGAGCCGTTTACGGTGCTTATCGTCCACTGACAGATGTCGCTTTAGCCTCATCAGACACCATGGACATAACGTTGAGTGAAGCACCCATTATGTTGTCGAATTAAACCTGTTTAACGCCTGCTCCTCATACGAGCAGGCGTTTTTTTATGGGGCAAAGCGCGCCGCTAGCGCGACTCGCGGACAACAAAAAGGGGACCTTTCGGTCCCCTTCGCGTATCGCATCGGTTTATGCTGGCGGGTTGTTTTGCAGCGTTAGCATTAGCCCGTCACGGCGCATGGTCGCGGCTTCCTCCGGCTGTTTCAGTCGGTCGAGCACATCGGCCAGCCAGGCGTAATCGAACGCGTCCGGGCGCTGTTTGAGCGCGGCGCGGAAGGCCAGGCTTGCCTCCTGCCACTCACCGTGTTTCATCAGTGACTGGCCCAGCGTACTCCACAGCAGAGGACGATCGCCCACCGTTTTAATCTGCTGGCGCAACAGTTTTTCCATCTGCTCCGGATTGTTGGTGTGCAGACGCGGGATCAACATCACCAGACGGTCGTCATACTGCCGCTTCAAACCATCAATAATGATCTGCTGGGCGGTGTCATGATCATCACATTCAATCAAGTGATCGGCCATGGCAACCTGCAGAGCGACCTGATGGCGCGTTTTACGGCTCTGGTTTTTCCACCAGTTACGTAACCCTTCGCTGCCCTGATCGGCGCGAGCCTGATCCATCAGGCCTATCCACGCCTGTTGCTCCAGTGCGGCGCGATGAGCATCGTCGCCAACGTGGGCTTTGGCCATCGATGGGATGATGTCCAGCAGCGAACTCCATGCACCGGTCTGAATATAAGCCTGCTCGGCCAGACGCAATACTTCAGGGTGACGTGGCGCGATCTCCAGCAGTTTATCGACACCGTGGCGTGCGGCGTGGGTTTCGCCACGCGCAAGCTGCAGGCGAACGCGGGTGATTTCAACTGGGATAAGATCGTTGCCAGCGTTTTCCGCCGCGCGCTGTAGATGCTGATTGGCACGCGCTTCGTCACCGCGCTGCTGCGCAGCTTCCGCTGCCAGCAAATAGTTCACCACCGGCTGTTCCGCGTGATCGGCATTTTTCGACATCAGCTTTTCAACCTGCTGATAATCGCCTTCCGCCAGCTTCAGAAGCGCCTGTTCCGTTTGCTTACGCGCGCGGCGGCGTTTACGCCCGACAAACCAGCCACGGGTATGGGCGCCCGTGCGGAATATGCGTCGCAGTATCCACTCCAGCGCAAACAGCACGACCATCACCAGAATCATGATGATGACCAGCCCGGTCACGCTAGTCTCAATGTTGTAATTGTCCGTCTGAATCAGTACGTAACCCTGATGGCCAGCGATCATCGGACCAACAACAATGCCCGCAATCAACAGGGCGAAGAGTAAGAGAACTTTCAGCATCGATTATTCTCCTTGCGGCGCGGCGGCGGCTGGCTGCGCGGGTGCAGGCTCCGTCACGGCAGGTTGTTGGTCAGCAGGCTGCGCAGCGGATGGTTGGGCCATCAGGTTACGTACGCGGGTCTGCATCAGTTTTTCCAGTATCGGCTGGCTTTGCAGGGTTTCCGGCACATCCATGCTGATGCTCTGCTGGCTGAGTTTTTCGATATCATCGAGGAACGCTTTGGTGGTGGCGTCATCGGTATCGTAGTAGGCGCGAACCCAGGTTGATACATTATCCAGCGCCTGTTTGTAAGTCTCATCCTGATGACGAGGGACCGCTTGTACGGCGGCTAGCAGCTGAGAGCGGATGTTTTCGCGTAGGTAAATATCCTGATTTGGCGCCAGCAGAGGGACAGCGGTTTCATCGCGGCGGCGGACAGTGATAAAACTGTCCATAAAGCTCTGCCAGCTTTTCTGTAGGTTCACTCGCCATTCGCTGAGCGATGCCGACAGCTCGCCATCGTCGTTGTCCATCGGGGAATCATCGTTGTTGTTATCAGCCAGACGCAGGTTATCGACCTGGTTGGCCAGCTGATTCACCTTCAGAATGATACCGTCGTAGTCGACCTGAGAAACCGCAGCCAGACTGGCGATATCTTCAGTAAGCGCCCGGCGAGCGGTAATTAAGCTCGGATCGTTCATGTCGGCAAGGCTGGCGTCAGCGCTTTTTAACAGCGCCGCCGCGGTGGTCACGTCCTGGTCACTCCAGAGTTTGCGACCGGCCAGCTTAACGAGGAAGTCGGATTGGGAAAGCAGCCAGGTTTTGGCATCGGTGCCGGAAATTGCCGCCACTTTTTGCTGCACTTCATCCAGCTGTTTGGCCATTTCGCCCTGTTGGGCTTTCGCCTCATCCAACTGAGCTGCCTGCTGTTTGATGGTTGTTTCCAGCGCCTCTTTTTGTGCATCCTGCGCTTTTTGCAGCGCAATAAGCTGATTGGCGAGGGTATCGCTGGTGGTGGTTTGGTTGACGGCCTGCTGTTTGCCCCAGCCGTATAGGCCAACGCCTGCTGCTAGCGCGATGGCAATGGCGACCGCGCTCAGAACGAGGCTGGTTTTTCCGCTGTTATTTTTTTTCTCAGCGGTTGCGGGCTGATTAGATTCGGGCTGCGGCGTGATGTTCACGGCTTCCCCGGACTCTTCAACCACGGCGGAGTTCTCTTTTTGTTCCGTCATTATGGCTTCCAATTTTGAGAGTTATTGTAGTGCGCGCAGCAGCGCATCGTTGTCTGCGCTATCGGCAACCTGAATATCCTGCCAGCCCATCTCCTGGGCCAGTTTTGCAATACGCTCACTCACGACCAGCAATCGGCACTGAAGCAGCCAGCGCTCCCGGTACCAGAGGGGAATAAGCGTCCAAAGTTGTTGCAGCATCTCGCCGCTGGTGACGACAAGCGTGGTGACTTCCCGCGTTTGCCAGCGCATGGCCTCTTCGGCGCCATCGTAGTGCACAGGGCAGCGTTGATAGCATTCACACAGCGTCACTATCGCCCCGCGCTCGGTGAGCGTCTCGGCCAGCAGTTCCCGGCCGCCGTTACCGCGAAGAATGAGCGCTTTCTTACCGGCAATAGTTTGCAATTCAGGTAATTGTAGCAACACTTCGCTGATTTCCCGATCTAATGGATAGCGAACGTCAAGCCCGCTGACCTGATGCAGCGCTAATGCCGTGGTGCGGCCAATAGCAAAATAGCGTGGCGTGGTCGGCCAGAGAAGGTGTTGCTGTTGGAGCTGGGCGTGGGCGAAGCTCACGGCGTGCTGCGATAGCGCAAAGACCAAATCGCCATCACCTAATGCGTTAAGTGAGCGACTGAGCGTGCTCAGTTCCCGCCCGGGGGAAAACTCAATGAGCGGGAAACTCCAGGCAACCTGTCCCAGCGCGCGCAAACGGCTGACTAATTCTTCACCTTGCGGGGAGGGGCGGGTTACCAGAATGGTCATAAGGAGGCATCTCCATCGTAAACGGCCGCGAGGATTTCACGAGCGCCGTTATCGAGCAGTTCATCGGCCAATTCAATGCCCATCTTTTCCGCATCTTCCGGCTTACCGCGGCGTTCGCCGCGAACCGTTTCGCGCCCATCCGGCGAGCCGACCAGCGCACGCAGCCAGAGTTCGCCATCGACCAGTTCAGCGTAGCTGCCGATAGGGACCTGGCAGCCACCTTCCAGACGCGTGTTCATGGCGCGCTCAGCGCAAACGCGGATGGCGGTTTCATCGTGATTCAGCGGTGCAAGCAGCGCACGCGTTTGTTCATCGTCCAGGCGGCATTCAATGCCGACGGCGCCCTGACCGACGGCCGGAAGTGACTCTTCGGGTGGCATCGGCTGGCGGATACGCGCATCCAGCTCAAGGCGTTTTAAGCCGGCGACGGCCAGGATAATGGCATCGTAATCGCCATTATCGAGTTTGCCGAGGCGCGTGCCGACGTTGCCGCGCAGCGAGCGGATCACCAGATCCGGGCGGCGCTGGGCAATCTGGCACTGGCGACGCAGGCTGGAGGTGCCGACGATGCTGCCTGCCGGGAGGTCATCCATGCAGGCGTAATGATTGGATACGAAGGCGTCGCGCGGATCATCACGCTCGCAGATAGTGACGAGGCCGAGCCCCTGTGGGAACTCAACTGGAACGTCTTTCATGGAGTGCACGGCGATATCGGCACGGCCCTCAAGTAATGCCAGCTCAAGCTCTTTGACAAAAAGCCCTTTGCCGCCCACTTTAGCCAGCGGAGTATCAAGGATAATATCGCCGCGGGTCACCATCGGCACGAGCGTCACCGTCAGCCCTGGATGGCAGGCCATCAGGCGTTCTTTTACATAGTGCGCTTGCCAGAGAGCGAGCGGACTTTGGCGTGTGGCAATTCTCAAAACTTTGTCTAACATGCTTGTTACCGTCATTATCGTCCGTTGTTCATCCTAACATTGTTGCCTTAATGATGTTAGTTTTCAGGGTTTCATACTCGGAACAAATCGCAATGCAGGAAACGTGCCTGTAGCGTAAATGATGGCAGGTATAAACGGGTTGTGTTTACCGTTTATTACTGGCACTGTCTTGATCGTATGCCGGGGTTTACAGCAGCATTCAATGCTACACTTGTTGTAGTGCAACATTCTTTACGGTCAACCGGCAAGGTGTTAAATTGATCACGTTTTAAACCGATTTTTACCCGAATTTTGATAATCACAACGGCGGGCGAGAAACGGTAACGGTTCTTCTTGTTGAAATATTAAAAATCTCCGTATCCGCACTTTTCACGATACGTCGAGGTTTTGAACATCAGGCGATATGTCTTGTACCTCTATATTGAGACGCTAAAACAGAGACTGGATGCCATCAACCAACTGCGCGTGGATCGCGCGCTTGCAGCCATGGGCCCTGCTTTCCAGCAGGTATACAGTCTACTGCCGACATTATTACATTATCATCATCCGCTGATGCCGGGTTACCTCGACGGTAACGTTCCCAAGGGCATCTGCCTCTACACGCCTGATGAAACCCAACGTCATTATCTCGATGAACTCGAGCTGCATCGCGGCATGCCGCCGCAGACCTCTGCGAAGGGCGAACTGCCAATCACCGGCATCTATTCGATGGGCAGTACTTCGTCCGTCGGCCAGAGCTGCTCTTCCGATCTCGATATCTGGGTCTGCCACCAGTCGTGGCTTGATAATGACGAACGCCAATTACTGCAGCGTAAATGCAGCCTGCTGGAAAGCTGGGCGGCATCGCTGGGTGTTGAAGTCAGCTTCTTCCTTATTGATGAAAACCGCTTCCGTCATAACGAAAGCGGCAGCCTCGGTGGGGAAGACTGTGGTTCAACGCAGCATATTTTACTGCTTGATGAATTTTACCGTACTGCGGTACGCCTGGCGGGCAAACGTATTCTGTGGAATATGGTGCCTTGCGAGGAAGAAGAGCATTACGACGATTACGTCATGACGCTCTACGCGCAGGGTGTACTGACGCCAAACGAATGGCTCGACCTCGGTGGATTGAGCTCGCTCTCCGCCGAAGAGTACTTTGGCGCCAGCCTGTGGCAGCTCTATAAGAGTATCGACTCACCGTACAAAGCGGTGTTGAAAACCCTGCTGCTGGAAGCCTACTCCTGGGAATACCCCAACACGCATCTGTTGGCGAAAGACATTAAACAGCGCCTGCATGACGGCGAGATCGTCTCCTTTGGTCTCGATGCTTACTGCATGATGCTGGAGCGCGTCACCGAATATCTCAAAGCGATTGAAGACGAAACGCGCCTCGATCTGGTTCGCCGCTGCTTCTACCTGAAAGTGTGCGAAAAGCTCAGCCGTGAGCGCGCCTGCGTTGGCTGGCGTCGTGAAGTGGTGGGGCAATTGGTGAAAGAGTGGGGCTGGAGCGAAGAGCGTCTGGCGATGCTCGACAATCGCGCTAACTGGAAAATCGATCAGGTGCGCGAAGCGCATAACGAACTGCTCGATGCGATGATGCAGAGCTATCGTAACCTGATCCGTTTCGCGCGTCGCAACAACCTGAGCGTTTCGGCCAGCCCGCAGGATATCGGCGTGCTGACGCGTAAACTGTACGCGGCGTTTGAAGCGCTGCCGGGCAAGGTGACGCTGGTTAACCCGCAAATTTCCCCGGATCTTTCCGAACCGAATCTGACCTTTATCTATGTTCCGCCGGGACGTGCCAACCGTACGGGTTGGTATCTCTACAACCGCGCACCGAACATGGAATCCATCATCAGCCATCAGCCGCTGGAATATAACCGCTATCTCAATAAGCTGGTGGCCTGGGCGTGGTTCAACGGCCTGCTGACGTCACGTACACGCCTGTTTATTAAAGGCAATGAGATTGTTGACCTGGCGAAGCTGCAGGAGATGGTGGCCGATGTGTCGCACCACTTCCCGCTGCGCTTGCCGGCACCGACGCCGAAAGCCTTGTACAGCCCATGTGAAATTCGCCATCTGGCGATTATCGTCAACCTGGAATACGACCCAACGGCGGCCTTCCGCAATCAGGTGGTGCATTTTGATTTCCGTAAGCTGGACACGTTCAGCTTCGGCGAAGATCAGAAATGCCTGGTGGGCAGCGTTGACCTGCTGTATCGCAACTCGTGGAACGAGGTGCGTACGCTGCACTTCAACGGCGAGCAGGCGATGATCGAAGCGTTAAAAACTATTCTTGGCAAAATGCACCAGGATGCGGCGCCGCCGGACAGCGTCGAAGTGTTCTGTTATAGCCAGCATCTGCGCGGTTTAATCCGTACCCGCGTACAGCAACTGGTTTCTGAGTGCATTGAGCTGCGTCTTTCGAGTACTCGTCAGGAGACCGGTCGCTTCAAAGCGCTGCGCGTTTCCGGGCAAACGTGGGGGCTGTTCTTTGAACGCCTGAACGTCTCGGTGCAGAAGCTGGAAAACGCCATTGAATTCTACGGCGCTATCTCGCACAACAAGCTGCACGGCCTGTCTGTGCAGGTTGAGACCAACCATGTTGAATTGCCGCAGGTAGTTGATGGCTTTGCCAGCGAAGGGATTATCCAGTTCTTCTTTGAAGAGTCCGGTGAAGAGCAGGGCTTTAATATCTATATTCTGGATGAGAGCAACCGCGCGGAGGTGTATCACCACTGTGAAGGCAGCAAAGAAGAGCTGGTGCGCGATGTCAGCCGGTTCTACTCGTCATCACACGATCGCTTCACCTACGGCTCCAGCTTTATCAACTTCAACCTGCCGCAGTTCTATCAGATTGTGAAGGTTGATGGCCGTGCGCAGGTGATTCCATTCCGCAGCCAGGCGCTGACGCCGCCGCCGTCTCATCACGACAACGATAATACGCCGCTGCTACAGCAATATTTCTCGTAAATAAAGCCGGATACGGTACATAAACCGTTCTCCGGCCTTCCATCTTAACGGAAGCTGACCGTTTCGCCCGACTGCTGCGTCGCCGCCTGTTCCAGCAAATCCCAGAAGCTTTCGCCGCTGCGGTCGCAGATCCACTCATCGCCTTTCAGGTCAAAGTGATAGCCGCCCTGTTTTGTCGCCAGCCACACCTGGTGCAGCGGCTCCTGACGGTTAATAATAATTTTGCTGCCGTTTTCAAAGCTAATGGTCAGTACGCCACCGTTGATTTCGCAGTCGATATCGCTGTCGCCGTCCCAGTCATCCAGGCGTTCTTCAATGGTGAGCCAAAGGGTGTCGGCCAGGCGATGAAATTCACTGTCGTTCATTGTCGTTTCCCGTTTTTTAGTGATTCGGCAGTATAGCGTGAAACAAATCACGTTGCAGTCAGGCGCTTAACGCTTGCTTTTGCGCCTCCTCCTGCGATGATAGAAAATAGAAAGCATTGAACTACAGGCATCCTGAGAATGAATAAGATTTTCCGACCGCTGGCGGTGTTACTTGCATTGTTTAGCCTTGCTGGCTGTGGCCTGAAAGGCCCACTCTATTTTCCTCCGGCTGATAAAACGGCGCCAACGCCGACCAAATCCGTCACACCTCCGGTGCAAAGCGATACTCCGGATCGCAATGACCGTGGTGATAACGGCGGCCCGACGCAGGTTAATTACTAATTAATACGTTCTGTTCCGCGCAACTGGAGTAGATGATGCAGTTTTCTAAAATGCATGGCCTCGGCAACGATTTCATGGTTGTCGACGCGGTAACGCAGAATGTTTTTTTCTCGCCAGAGCTGATTCGTCGCCTGGCGGATAGGCATCAGGGCGTGGGTTTTGACCAGCTATTGGTCGTCGAACCGCCTTACGATCCCGATCTGGATTTTCACTACCGCATCTTCAACGCCGATGGCAGCGAAGTCTCGCAGTGTGGCAACGGCGCGCGCTGCTTCGCGCGTTTTGTACGCCTGAAAGGTTTAACGAATAAACGTGAGATCCGCGTCAGTACGGCGAATGGCCGTATGGTATTAACCGTCACGGATGATGAACTGGTCCGGGTGAACATGGGGGAGCCCAATTTTGAGCCCTCGCAGGTCCCGTTTCGCGCTAACAAAGCGGAAAAGACCTATATTATGCGTGTAGCCGAACAGACAGTATTGTGCGGCGTGGTCTCCATGGGGAACCCGCACTGCGTGATTCAGGTTGATGACGTCGACACGGCGGCGGTAGAAACGCTGGGCCCGTTGATGGAAAGCCATGAACGTTTCCCTGAGCGCGCCAATATTGGTTTTATGCAGATTGTGAAGCGCGAACACATCCGCCTGCGCGTTTATGAACGCGGTGCGGGCGAAACGCAGGCCTGCGGAAGCGGAGCCTGTGCGGCGGTCGCCGTCGGTATTCAGCAAGGTTTGCTGGCGGAAGAGGTGCGCGTGGAATTACCGGGCGGACGTCTTGATATCGCCTGGAAGGGCCCGGGCCAACCGTTGTTTATGACTGGCCCGGCGGCACATGTCTATGACGGATTTATTCACCTATGAAACAAGTCGGGGAAGAACAACAGGATGCAGCCACTGCGCTAAATGACCGCGCGGTGGCGGACTATCTGTTGCAACATCCTGAATTTTTTATTCGTAATGCCGCCGTTGTTGAGCAAATGCGTGTCCCGCATCCGGTGCGGGGCATGGTGTCACTGGTTGAGTGGCATATGGCGCGTTCGCGCAACTACATCGCGATGCTGGAAGAGAACATGGATCAGCTGGTGGATCAGGCGGCGGCCAACGAAGGGCTGTTTTACCGTCTGCTGCATCTGCAAAATCGGCTGGCCTGTGCTGAAAGTCTTGACGATCTGTTATTGCGTTTCCACCGCTGGGCTCGTGAACTGGGGCTCGCGGGCGCATCACTGCGTCTGTTTTCCGATCGCTGGCGACTCGGTGCGCCTTCAAAGTATACCCATCTCGTCCTCTCTCGGCAGGCTTTTGAACCGCTGCGGATACAGCGCCTGGGTCAGGAAAACCACTACCTTGGCACGCTGAATGGCCCTGAACTCCTGCTGCTACTACCTGAAGCGAAAGCGGTGGGTTCGGTGGCGGTATCGATGATGGGCAGCGAGGGCGATCTGGGGGTCATTTTGTTCAGCAGTCGCGATCCGCACCACTATCAAGCCGGGCAGGGAACGCAGCTGCTACAGGAAATTGCCCTGATGCTACCAGGCCTGCTGGAACGATGGATTGAACGCGTATGACCGATACCTCGCTGACGCCCGCCGTGACGCGTTTCTTACGATATCTCGGCGTGGAGCGGCAGCTTAGCCCGATTACCTTATTGAATTATCAGCGTCAGCTTGATGCCGTTATTGAAATGGCCTGTGCGATGGGTCTGCAGAATTGGCAACAATGTGATGCTGCGATGGTGCGCAGTTTTGCCACCCGCAGCCGCCGTAAGGGGCTAGGGGCGGCAAGCCTGGCGCTACGCCTTTCCGCGCTGCGCAGTTTCTTTGACTGGATGGTGAGTCAGGGCGAACTACCGGCAAACCCAGCGAAAGGCGTTGCGGCGCCGAAAGCCCCGCGCCATCTGCCAAAGAATATCGACGTTGATGATGTGAACCGGCTGCTGGATATCGATCTCAACGATCCGCTGGCGGTACGCGATCGCGCGATGCTGGAAGTGATGTACGGGGCCGGCCTGCGTTTGTCTGAACTGGTTGGTCTGGATATCAAACATCTGGATCTCGATACCGGTGAAGTGTGGGTGCTCGGCAAAGGGAGCAAAGAGCGCCGTCTGCCGATTGGCCGCAACGCCGTGTTGTGGATTGAACATTGGCTCGATCTGCGCGGCCTGTTCGGCGGCGATGATGACGCGCTGTTTTTGTCCAAACTGGGCAAGCGTATTTCAGCGCGCAACGTCCAAAAGCGCTTTGCCGAATGGGGCATCAAGCAGGGGCTGAACAGTCACGTCAATCCGCACAAGCTGCGCCACTCTTTTGCCACCCATATGCTGGAGTCGAGCGGCGATTTGCGCGGCGTACAGGAACTGCTGGGCCACGCCAATCTATCGACCACCCAAATCTATACCCATCTTGATTTTCAACACCTTGCTACGGTGTACGATGCGGCGCATCCACGCGCCAAACGGGAGAAATAATGCGTTTTTATCGACCGCTGGGCACCATTGCCGCGTTGACGTTTGACCTTGACGATACCCTTTATGATAACCGCCCGGTGATTGACCGGACGATGCAGGAGTCGCTGAATTTTGTGCGCGGCTACCATCCGGCGCTGGCAAACTTTGATGCACAGATGCTGCAACGCTGGCGTGATGAATTGTTGCAAAATGAACCGGAAATCTACCACGACGTCACCGAATGGCGCTGGCGGGCGCTGGAGCACGGCCTGCGTAAAGCGGGGCTGACGGCGCAAGAGGCGACGGCGGGCGCGGATGCGGCGATGGCCAATTTTGCCCAGTGGCGCAGCCGAATTGATGTGCCACAGGAAACCCACGATACCCTAACCAAGCTGGCACAGAAATGGCCGCTGGTGGCGATCACCAACGGCAACGCCCAGCCTGAGTTGTTTGGGCTAAGCGGCTATTTCGAGTTTGTGCTGCGCGCGGGCCCGGATGGGCGTTCGAAACCGTATGCTGATATGTATCATCTGGCGGCGGAAAAGCTCAACGTCCCGCTCGGCCAGATCCTGCACGTGGGCGATGACCTGACGACAGACGTCGCCGGTGCGGTTCGCTGCGGTATGCAGGCCTGCTGGATCAAGCCGGAAAATGCCGACCTGATGCAGACCACCGACAGCCGTTTGTTGCCCCATGTTGAGATTTCGCGGTTGGCATCTCTGACCTCGCTGATATAATCGTCAATAACTCTGTATAAATTCCCAGTGTATCACTGGGTTCTCATTCTTTCCGGCGGTGCCAATGGACGTTTCTTACCTGCTCGACAGCCTCAACGATAAACAGCGCGAAGCCGTCGCGGCAAAGCGTACCAATATGCTGGTGCTCGCCGGGGCAGGCAGTGGTAAGACGCGCGTGCTGGTACACCGTATCGCCTGGCTGCAAAGCGTGGAAAACTGCTCACCGTACTCAATTATGGCGGTGACCTTCACCAACAAAGCGGCGGCAGAAATGCGCCACCGTATCGCGCAGCTGATGGGCACGTCTCAGGGCGGCATGTGGGTTGGTACGTTCCACGGGCTGGCGCACCGGCTGCTGCGCGCGCACCATTTGGATGCCAATCTGCCGCAGGATTTTCAGATCCTAGATAGCGAAGACCAACTGCGTTTACTGAAGCGTCTGATCAAGGCGATGAACCTTGATGAGAAGCAGTGGCCGCCGCGTCAAGCCATGTGGTTTATCAACAGCCAGAAAGACGAAGGGCTGCGTCCGCATCATTTGCAGAGCTATGGCAACCCGGTTGAGCAGACCTGGCAGAAGGTCTATCAGGCCTACCAGGAGGCCTGCGACCGCGCCGGGCTGGTGGATTTCGCCGAGCTGCTGCTGCGCGCCCACGAGCTGTGGCTCAACAAACCGCATATTCTTCAGCACTATCGTGAACGCTTCACCAATATTCTGGTGGACGAATTCCAGGATACCAACAACATCCAATACGCGTGGATCCGTCTGTTGGCGGGGGATACCGGCAAGGTGATGATCGTCGGGGATGATGACCAGTCGATCTACGGTTGGCGCGGAGCGCAGGTGGAAAACATCCAGCGCTTCCTGAACGATTTCCCTGGTGCCGAAACCATCCGCCTTGAGCAGAACTACCGTTCGACCAGCAATATCCTGAGTGCAGCCAACGCCTTGATTGAAAACAACAACGGGCGTCTGGGCAAAAAACTGTGGACCGATGGCGTCGACGGCGAACCGATCTCGCTCTATTGCGCTTTTAACGAACTCGACGAAGCTCGCTTCGTGGTTAACCGTATCAAAACCTGGCAGGACAACGGTGGCGCGCTTGAGCAGTGCGCGATTCTCTATCGCAGCAACGCCCAGTCGCGCGTGCTGGAAGAGGCGCTGTTGCAGGTCAGTATGCCGTACCGTATTTACGGCGGTATGCGCTTCTTCGAGCGTCAGGAAATTAAAGATGCGCTCTCTTACCTGCGTCTTATCTCCAACCGCAACGACGACGCGGCCTTTGAGCGCGTGGTGAATACACCAACGCGTGGGATTGGCGATCGCACGCTGGACGTCGTCCGCCAGACATCGCGCGACCGCCAGCTCACGCTGTGGCAGGCCTGCCGGGAGCTGCTGCAAGAGAAAGCGCTCGCCGGGCGTGCCGCCAGCGCATTACAGCGTTTTATGGAGCTGATTGACGCTCTGGCGCAGGAAACGGCCGATATGCCGCTGCACGTGCAGACTGACCGGGTGGTGAAAGATTCCGGCCTGCGCATGATGTACGAGCAGGAAAAAGGTGAGAAAGGCCAGACGCGTATTGAGAACTTAGACGAACTGGTAACGGCAACGCGCCAGTTCAGCTACAACGAAGAAGAAGAGGATTTACTGCCGCTGCAGGCATTCCTCTCCCACGCGGCGCTGGAAGCGGGCGAAGGACAGGCCGATACCTGGCAGGATGCGGTACAGCTGATGACCCTTCACTCGGCCAAAGGTCTGGAGTTCCCGCAGGTGTTTATCGTCGGGATGGAAGAGGGGATGTTCCCAAGCCAGATGTCGCTGGATGAAGGTGGGCGTTTGGAAGAAGAGCGTCGTCTGGCCTACGTTGGCGTGACCCGCGCCATGCAGAAGCTGACGCTAACCTATGCGGAAACGCGTCGTCTGTACGGCAAAGAGGTTTACCATCGCCCATCGCGCTTTATCGGCGAACTGCCCGAGCAGTGCGTAGAAGAAGTGCGTCTGCGTGCGACGGTAAGTCGCCCGGTTAACCATCAGCGGATGGGGACGCCGATGGCGGAGAACGACACCGGCTATAAGCTTGGCCAACGCGTTCGCCACGCCAAGTTTGGCGAAGGTACCATTGTCAATCTGGAAGGCAGCGGCGAGCATAGCCGCCTGCAGGTCGCGTTCCAGGGGCAGGGGATTAAATGGCTGGTGGCAGCCTATGCCAGATTGGAAACTGTATAACTTTCAGAAAAATATCATTATTTTGTCACGTTCTGCTAGCCTTACTGAACAGAAGGTAATTAATGCCGGTTAGCGTTTCGTTGCGTGTTGACGCCGTTTTTTTGCTGGCGTAACATGCGCGCACGATTACGCTAAGAGGACAAAGCCTTGGACACACCCAGTAGATGCTGGCTCACCTTCCTGTCATCCAGGAACAACTCCTAAGGCTATCCTCTTATGCTGATAGCCTTAGCGGTTGTCAGCGACCCGTATTTATCCCGTCGCATTGAGTCAGGCTGTTTAATGGTCTGAAACCCCTGTAGTTTCTGTGTGCCCACCGGCTGTCCGATAATTTTTTGCATTGGGAGTCCCGGTCATGCTGAGCGCATTTCAACTGGAAAATAATCGTTTAACGCGTCTTGAGGCGGACGAGATTGATCACCTGGCCAGTTCGGTCTGGGTTGATTTAGTCGAGCCGGATGACGATGAACGAAACCGTGTGCAAAAGGATTTGGGCCAGAACCTGGCCACGCGCCCTGAACTGGAAGACATCGAAGCATCCGCACGTTTTTTTGAAGACGAAGACGGCCTGCATATTCACTCCTTCTTCTTCTATGAAGATGCGGACGATCATGCCGGCAACTCAACCGTGGCATTTACTATCCGCGAAGGGCGCCTGTTTACCCTGCGCGAGCGTGAATTGCCTGCCTTCCGTCTGTATCGTATGCGTGCGCGCAGCCAATTGATGGTTGATGGCAACGCCTACGAACTGCTGCTCGATCTGTTCGAAACCAAAATTGAACAGCTGGCGGATGAAATTGAAAACATCTACAGCGACCTGGAAAAGCTCAGCCGTGTGATTATGGAAGGGCGTCAGGGCGATGAATATGATGAAGCGCTCTCCACGCTGGCAGAGCTGGAAGATATCGGCTGGAAGGTTCGCCTGTGTCTGATGGATACCCAGCGTGCGCTGAACTTTCTGGTGCGCAAGGCGCGCTTACCGGCGAGCCAGCTGGAACAGGCGCGTGAGATTCTGCGAGATATCGAATCTCTGCTGCCGCACAACGAATCATTGTTCCAGAAGGTGAACTTCCTGATGCAGGCGGCGATGGGCTTTATCAACATCGAACAGAACCGCATCATCAAGATCTTCTCGGTGGTTTCGGTGGTATTCCTGCCGCCGACGCTGGTGGCGTCCAGCTATGGGATGAACTTTGAGTTTATGCCGGAGCTGCGCTGGAGCTTTGGCTACCCGGGCGCAATCATCTTTATGATTCTGGCGGGGCTTGCGCCGTACCTCTACTTTAAGCGCAAGAACTGGCTGTAAGATCTGCGCCGGAGGGCGCCGCGCTTATCCGACCTACGCGTAGGTCGGATAAGCGCGGCGCCCTCCGGCGTCTTTCTACCCGCGACGGCTCCGTCGCTGGGTATAAATCGCATCCATCACGAAAATCACCAGCGCGACCCAGATAAACGCGAAGGTGACCATCTTGTCCGCCCCCGGCACTTCACCGTAGAACGTCACCGCCAGCAGGAACATCAGCGTAGGCCCGATATACTGGAAGAAGCCCAGCGTCGACAGGCGCAGACGCGTTGCGGCGCCGGTGAAGCACAGCAAAGGAATGGTGGTGACGATGCCTGCGGCAATCAGTAGCAGGTTCAGCGACCAAGCGTTTTGCCCCATATGGCTGGTGGCGCTATCGGCGATGCCGAACAGATAAATTGCCGCCACCGGCAGCAGCCAGAGGGTTTCAAACAGCATACCGGTCTGCGCATCGACGGCAATTTTCTTACGCACTAGGCCGTAGAAGGCAAAACTGAAGGCCAGACCCAGGGCGATAATCGGCAGTGACCCGAAGGTCCATAGCTGCACCAGTACCCCGCAAATTGCCAAAAATACCGCCAGCCACTGCATGCGGCGGAAGCGCTCGCCGAGGAAAATCATCCCCAGCACAATATTCACCAGCGGGTTTACAAAGTAACCCAGGCTGGCTTCCAGCATATGGTGATTATTGACCGACCAGATAAATAGCAGCCAGTTACCGCCAATCAGGACCGCCGAAAGCGCCAGCAAGAATACCTTCTTTGGCGTCTTGAGCAGCGTTCTGACCTTTGACCACTGGCGGCTGATGCTCACCAGTGCGACCATAAAGAAAAACGACCAGATGACGCGGTGGGTCAGGATTTCATCGGCGGGAACGTAGTAAATCAGCTTGAAGTAGGCTGGAGCGATGCCCCAGATAAAATAGGCGGCGAGGGCCAGAAGTACGCCCTGACGCGTCTGTTTGGGATCCATGAGAAACATCCATTTCGAAAAAGTAACGCAATTTTACGCGATTATGGCGGTTAACCCACCATATAAGTCGCCGTGGCGCTGGCGATATGCGTCTGTTCTTCGTTGTGTAGCTCAACGCGGGCAACGGCAACTTTATTGCCGGCGCGCAGCAGCGAACTGGTGGCGGTAAAACGCGTGCCGCGGCCAGGGCGCAGATAATCGACGCGCAAATCAATGGTGCCCATCCGCGATAACCGTTGACGCAGCTCGTCTTCATTGATCGTGTCATGACGCGCCAGCGTACTGCCTACGCAAACCAGCCCAGCGGCGACATCCAGCGCCGAGGCAATCACTCCGCCGTGCAAAATGCTTTGCGCCCAGTTGCCCACCATCATCGGCTGGTTGTTAAAACTTAGCTGTGCAAAAGCCTTTTCGTAGACCTCCAGCTCCAGATTCAGCGCCCGGTTAAACGGCATATGGTAGACAAAAATTTCGCCAACCAGCTTGAGAGCCGCTTCGGCGGTGAGTTGTGCAGACATAATCACCTTGCTTTTATGTTAATGAAATGTTGATTTTATGACGATTGCGTGTTGATTACTACTTTCAGAAAGGTTTGATGAGCAAGAACAGTGCAAACAGGTAAAATGCGTGTCATTTTGCTATTCATTATTTTTATATATCTCAGGGGAAAGTGACTGATGCGGTTCTCACGGAGTGGATTACTGGCGCTACTGCTGCCTGTCTCTGCGTTTGCGCAGGAAGCAACGATTAAAGAAGTTCACGATGTGCCCGCGGTGCGCGGCAGTATTATCGCCAACCTGCTGCAAGAGCATGATAATCCGTTCACGCTCTATCCTTATGAGAGCAACTATCTGCTATACACCTGGACCAGCGACCTCAATAAAGAGGCGATCCGCTCCTACGATTGGGCGGAGAATGCGCGCAAGGATGAGGTGAAATTCCAGTTGAGCCTGGCATTCCCGCTGTGGCGCGGGATCCTTGGCGATAACTCGGTGCTGGCGGCCTCTTATACGCAGCGTTCCTGGTGGCAGCTCTCCAACAGCGGTGAGTCGGCGCCGTTCCGCGAAACCAACTATGAACCGCAGCTGTTCCTTGGTTTTGCCACCGATTACCAGTTTGCCGGTTGGACGCTGCGCGACATCGAAATGGGCTATAACCATGATTCCAACGGTCGCTCCGATCCCACCTCGCGTAGCTGGAACCGTTTGTATGCCCGCCTGATGGCGCAAAATGGCAATTGGCTGGTGGAAGTGAAGCCCTGGTATGTGGTGGGCGAAACCGATGACAACCCGGATATCACTAAATATATGGGCTATTACCGGTTGAAAATTGGCTACCAACTGGGTGATGCAGTATTGAGCGCGCAGGGGCAGTACAACTGGAATACCGGCTACGGCGGCGCTGAGCTGGGCGTGAGCTATCCGCTAACCAAACACGTGCGCGTTTATACCCAGGTTTACAGCGGTTACGGCGAGTCGCTTATCGACTATAACTTTAATCAGACGCGCGTTGGCGTCGGTGTGATGCTTAACGACTTGTTTTAACAGCGTAACCGCAGGGTTGTTGCGAGTAGGGTTGAAGGAATTCGTCTAAAACATTGCAGTTTGGCACGCAGGCGCTGAAAATAGCGCCTGCTTTTATTTTACGGTGAATGGGGTCAATGTGGCACAGGCGGAAGTTTTGAATCAGGGAGCGCTGGCTAAACAGGTTTTGCAGGAGACCTTTGGCTATCAGCAGTTCCGCCCAGGCCAGGAAACCATCATTGATACCGTGCTGGAAGGGCGCGACTGCTTAGTCGTGATGCCAACCGGCGGCGGCAAGTCGCTGTGTTATCAGATCCCCGCGTTGGTGCTTGATGGCCTGACGGTCGTGGTTTCACCATTGATTTCCCTGATGAAAGACCAGGTCGACCAGCTACTGGCGAACGGTGTTGCGGCGGCTTGCATTAACTCCACCCAGACTCGCGAACAGCAGCAGGAAGTCATGGCCGGGTGTCGTACTGGGCAGATTCGTCTGCTCTATATTGCCCCGGAACGCCTGATGCTGGATAACTTCCTCGAACATCTGGCGCACTGGAACCCAGTGATGCTGGCGGTGGATGAAGCGCACTGTATTTCCCAGTGGGGCCACGATTTCCGCCCGGAATATGCGGCGCTTGGCCACCTGCGCCAGCGCTTCCCGGCGCTGCCGTTTATGGCGTTGACCGCCACTGCGGATGACACTACCCGTAATGATATCGTGCGCCTGCTCGGGCTCAACGACCCCTACATCCAGATCAGCAGCTTCGATCGCCCGAACATTCGCTACATGCTGATGGAGAAGTTTAAGCCTCTCGACCAGCTGATGCGCTACGTGCAGGAGCAAAAAGGCAAGTCGGGCATTATCTACTGCAACAGCCGCTCGAAGGTGGAAGACACGGCTGCCCGTCTGCAAAGCCGTGGCATTAGCGCGGGAGCCTATCACGCCGGGCTTGAGAATGAGGTTCGCGCGGATGTTCAGGAGAAGTTCCAGCGTGACGATTTGCAGATTGTGGTCGCCACCGTGGCGTTCGGCATGGGCATTAACAAGCCAAACGTGCGCTTTGTCGTGCACTTTGATATTCCACGCAATATCGAATCTTATTATCAGGAGACCGGTCGCGCCGGGCGCGATGGCCTGCCTGCGGAAGCGATGCTGTTTTACGACCCGGCCGATATGGCCTGGCTGCGCCGCTGCCTCGAAGAGAAACCGGCGGGTATGCTGCTGGATATTGAACGCCATAAGCTCAATGCGATGGGAGCCTTTGCCGAAGCGCAGACCTGCCGTCGTCTGGTGCTGCTGAACTATTTTGGTGAAGGGCGTCAGGAGCCGTGCGGCAACTGCGATATCTGTCTCGATCCGCCAAAACAGTATGATGGCGCACAGGATGCGCAAATTGCGCTCTCTACCATCGGGCGCGTTAACCAGCGCTTCGGTATGGGCTACGTGGTGGAAGTGATTCGCGGTGCGAACAGCCAGCGTATTCGCGAGTTTGGCCATGACAAACTGAAAGTGTATGGCATGGGCCGTGAAAAGAGTCACGAGCACTGGGTGAGCGTGATCCGCCAACTGATTCATCTCGGTTTTGTCACCCAGAATATCGCCCAACATTCGGCATTACAGTTGACCGATGCCGCTCGTCCGGTGCTGCGTGGTGAAGTGCCGCTCCAGCTTGCGGTGCCGCGTATTGTGGCGCTGAAGCCGCGCGTGATGCAAAAAGCGGCGGTGGGAAATTATGACAGACAGCTGTTTTCCAAACTGCGCAAGCTGCGGAAAGCCATCGCCGATGAAGAAAACATCCCACCTTATGTCGTCTTCAACGACGCGACGCTTATCGAAATGGCTGAACAAATGCCGGTATCGCCGGGCGATATGCTCAGCGTGAACGGCGTTGGGACGCGTAAACTGGAACGCTTTGGACGCGAATTCCTGGCGCTGATCCGCGCCCATGTTGATGGAGACGATGAAGAGTAGTCAGTGGGTGGAAAAAGTGTCAGGATGTAGACTGCATCCTTCAAACGGCCACCGCGTTGGCCGCGGTCGTTAACCCCAGCGATGTACTGATGTACCCGTGCGGGGGAATCGCTCCCTTATCGCCTTGATACCGCTTGAATGATTTTGCGTACCGCTTTTGCCGTACAATTTTTCCGCAAATTTATCGTCTTGTTTGGTAGGTCTATCATGATAACGCTGTTCCTTACCGTGGCGCTGGTGCACATCATTGCGTTGATGAGCCCTGGGCCGGACTTCTTTTTTGTTTCTCAGACTGCCGTCAGTCGTTCGAGCAAAGAAGCGATGATGGGCGTGCTGGGTATTACCTGCGGCGTAATGGTCTGGGCGGGCGTTGCGCTGCTCGGGCTACACCTGATTATCGAAAAAATGGCCTGGCTGCATACCATTATCATGGTTGGCGGCGGCCTGTATCTGTGCTGGATGGGCTACCAGATGCTGCGTGGGGCGCTGAAGAAAGAAAAATCGGCGCAGGGTGCTGAGCCGCAGGTGGAACTGGCGCAAGGTGGGCGTAGCTTTATGAAAGGCCTGCTGACTAACCTCGCTAACCCAAAGGCGATTATCTATTTTGGCTCCGTATTCTCGCTGTTTGTTGGCGATAGCGTGGGTGCCGGTGAACGCTGGGGCATTTTCGTGCTCATTATCGTGGAAACGCTGGCCTGGTTTACCGTGGTGGCAAGTCTGTTTGCGCTGCCGACGATGCGTCGTGGCTATCAGCGTGCGGCGAAGTGGATTGACGGTGTGGCGGGAACGCTGTTCGCCGGTTTCGGGATTCACCTGATTATTTCACGCTAATTTTTAGCCCACGCCGTTGATGGGTGGGCTCCCTTCTTTCTTATCTCATTACGCGTGACGTGCCGACGCCAGCAGCGCACCGACCAGCATAAACAACGAACCGAATACTTTATTCAATGCCTTCATCTGTTTTGGCCCTTTGATCCATACCGCAATCCGCTGTGCCAGGGTGGCGTAGCCAATCATCACAATGATATCGACGACAATCGTGGTTACGCCAAGAATGAGGTACTGCATAACCTGCGGCTGGTCAGGGACAATGAACTGCGGGAAGAGGGCCGCAAGAAAGACGATGCTTTTTGGGTTCGTCAGGTTCACAAACACCGCTCGCTGAAACAGTTTGCCGCGGCTCTGGGTTTTCGCCAGCGTATTGAGGTCGATAGCCCCCGCAGCCCGCCACTGCTGAATGCCCAGCCAGATAAGATAGGCTACACCGGCCCATTTCAGGATTTCAAACGCCAGCACCGAACGGGAAAACAGTGTCCCGAGCCCTACGCCGACCAAAACGATATGGATGCCAAGCCCGGTCTGCAAACCGGCGATCGACGCCGCCGCCCCGCGATAGCCATGGTTGATTGAGGTGGTCATGGTATTGATCGCCCCTGAGCCTGGCGACAGGCTGAGTATGATGGATGTGAGCAGGTAGGCGAACCACCATTCAAAGGTCATGAGAATCTCCCTGATTGTCTGTTTTTATGCCACAATACGCTATTGTATGGGCGCTGTGTCAGGCGTCACGAAAAAACGATTTTCAGCGGTTAACTGGGGTGGAAGCCCGATGTTTCAACAGCAAAAGGATTGGAATACAAGAGAAAACGCGTTCGCTGCGTTTACGACCGGCCGCTTAATGGATTTCTGGCACGGTCGGGAAGAAGCCGCATTTATCGGCGTGGATAGCGTTCCGGTATGGTTTGTTCGTTTCAGTTCGCCTGCGCATGACCGGGTAATCGTCGTGTGCCCTGGGCGCATTGAAAGCTACGTGAAGTATGCCGAGCTGGCGTACGATCTCTTCCACAGTGGGTTTGATGTGTTAATCATCGACCACCGGGGCCAGGGGCGTTCCGGACGTATGCTTTCGGACTCGCATCGTGGTCATGTGGCGAAATTCAGCGATTATGTGGATGATCTTGAGGCCTTCTGGCAGCAAGAGGTATTACCGGGTCGCTGGCGCCAGCGGTTTATTCTCGCGCATTCCATGGGTGGGGCGATTGCGACGCAGTTTCTGCAACGTAAACCACAGGGCTGTGATGCTATCGCGCTTTGCGCGCCGATGTTCGGTATTATCATGCGCTTGCCGGAGTGGGTTGTCCGGCCGCTTCTCGATTGGGCTGAGGGCCATCAGCGTCTTCGGGAAGGGTATGCGATGGGGACCGGACGATGGCACGCGCTGCCATTCAGCGTTAATGTGTTGACCCACAGCCGCGAGCGCTATCGGCGTAATGTTCGTTTTTATGCTGATGAACCGCAGCTTCGCGTCGGCGGTCCTACCTATCATTGGGTGCGGGAAGGGATTCTGGCGGGGGAGAACATCCTTGCGAACGCCGCACAAGATACTTTCCCGGTCCTGCTGATTCAGGCGGAAGAAGAGCGGGTTGTTGATAACCGCATGCACGACCGCTACTGTACTATTCGCGCCGAAGCGGGCCATCCTTGTGATGGCGGTAAGCCGCTTGTCATACAAGGCGCCTATCATGAGATCCTTTTTGAAAAGGACGCTATGCGATCGGTCGCACTCACTGCCATTGTCGATTTTTTCCATCGACATCATTAATTCGGCGCCAGCGCCGCACTGTTTAGAGGTTAAATTCGTTTATGTACCAGGTCGTTGCGTCTGATTTAGATGGCACCTTACTCTCCCCTGACCACCACTTAACGCCGTATGCGAAAGAGACGTTGAAGCTGCTGACCGCACGCGGCCTGAACTTCGTCTTCGCCACCGGACGTCACTACATTGATGTTGGGCAGATCCGCGATAACCTCGGGATCAAATCGTATATGATCACCTCCAATGGCGCGCGCGTGCACGATGCCGAGGGAAAACAGGTCTTCGCCCATAACCTGGATAGCGACATTGCTGCCGATCTCTTCGGGATCGTGCATGCAAACCCGGACATCGTCACCAACGTTTACCGTGAAGACGAGTGGTTCATGAACCGTCACCGTCCGGAAGAGATGCGTTTCTTCAAAGAAGCGGTCTTCAACTACACGCTCTACGAACCGGGCCTGCTGGAAGCCGAAGGCGTCAGCAAAGTGTTCTTTACCTGCAATAGCCATGAAACGCTGCTCCCGCTGGAGCAGGCGATTAACGCGCGCTGGGGCGATCGTGTGAACGTTAGTTTCTCCACGTTGACCTGTCTGGAAGTGATGGCGGGTGGCGTGTCGAAAGGCCATGCGCTGGAAGCGGTTGCTAAAGCGATGGGTTACACGCTCAAAGACTGTATTGGTTTTGGCGACGGGATGAACGATGCCGAGATGCTGTCGATGGCAGGTAAAGGCTGCATTATGGAAGGTGCGCATCAGCGCCTGAAAGATCTGCACCCAGAACTCGAAGTGATTGGCTCTAACGCCGATGACGCGGTACCACACTACCTGCGTCAGCTGTACCTGGATTAAACATTGACGACTGGCTATTAAGTGGTCAGTTGTCAACTAACATCTCCGCTACAATGAATGCTCATCTTCCTATGAGACATTCATTGTGGCGCTCCTGATAATTACCACGATTCTGTGGGCCTTCTCGTTTAGCTTTTACGGCGAGTATCTTGCCGGACATATCGATAGCTATTTTGCCGTGCTGGTGCGCGTCGGCCTTGCTGCGCTGGTGTTTCTGCCGTTTGTGCGTACGCGCGGACACAGCCTGAAAACTATCGGCCTGTATATGCTGGTGGGCGCGATGCAGCTGGGCATCATGTATATGCTGAGTTTCCGGGCCTATCTGTACCTGACCGTTTCGGAGCTACTGCTGTTTACCGTGCTGACGCCGCTCTACATCACCTTGATTTACGACCTGATGAGCGGGCGTCGCCTGCGCTGGAGCTATGCTTTCAGCGCGCTGCTGGCGGTGATTGGCGCAGGGATTATTCGCTATGATCACGTGACCAGCCATTTCTGGATGGGACTTCTGCTGGTTCAGCTCTCCAATATTACGTTTGCTATCGGGATGGTGGGCTACAAGCGCCTGATGGAAACCCGCCCTATGCCGCAGCACAACGCCTTTGCCTGGTTCTATCTGGGGGCGTTTTTAGTGGCGGTGGTGGCCTGGTCGCTTCTCGGGAATACGCAGAAAATGCCGGAAACGATGCCGCAGTGGGGCATTCTGGTATTTCTTGGCGTGGTGGCTTCGGGGATTGGTTACTTTATGTGGAACTACGGCGCCACTCAGGTGGACGCCGGTACGCTAGGCATCATGAACAACATGCATGTGCCTGCGGGGCTGCTGGTTAACCTGGCCATTTGGCACCAACAGCCTCACTGGCCGACCTTCCTTACAGGGGCTGCGGTGATCCTGGCCTCACTGTGGGTACATCGGCGTTGGGTCGCTCCGCATTCTTCACAAACGGCAGATGATCGCAAGCGTGGTTCCGCGCTGAGCGAATAAATGCATCCATCACCGGCTGACGCTGCTCGCCATCGCGCACGGCGGCGTACAGCCGGCTCCACAGGCCTTCGCCCAGGGTTTTGGTCACAATAAGACCCTGGCGCTCAAAACTCTCCACCACCCAGTGCGGCAGCGCGGCAATGCCCATGCGCGCTGACACCATCTGAATCAGCAGCAGAGTGTTATCCACGCTTTTAAGCTGTGGGCTGATACCGGCTGGCAGCAGGAAGTGACGCCAGATATCCAGACGCTGGCGCTGCACCGGGTAAATTAGCAGCGTTTCTGCCGCTAAATCTTCTGGCGTAATGCGGGCTTTGGCCGCCAGCGGGTGATCCGGCGACAGCACCAGACGCACTTCAAAATCAAACATTGGTGAGTAGTGCAGACCGCTGCGCGGCAGGATGTCGGAGGTCAGCACGATATCCAGTTCGCTTTGCTGTAGAGCCGGCTGTGGGTCGAAGGTGACGCCGGACTTAAAGTCCATCTCGACCTGCGGCCACTGCTTATGGAAGTTCTCCAGCGCGGGCGTCAGCCACTGAATACAGCTGTGGCATTCAATCGCGATGCGCAGCGTCGCCTGCTGCGGTTCATTACAGGCCTGCAGCGCCTGACCAATCTGCGGCAGCACCTGGTTTGCCAACTGCAGCAGGATCTCGCCTTGTGGCGTAAAGCGTAATGGCTGGCTCTTACGCACAAATAGCCGAAAGCCAAGGCGCTGTTCCAGATCGCTGAACTGGTGAGAAAGGGCGGATTGGGTCTGGTGCAGCGTCGCAGCGGCGGCCGCTAGCGAACCACTATTCCGCAACGCCTGGAGCGTTTTCAGGTGTTTAATCTCGATCATGAAAGTCCTTCACTTCGGCATGAACAATTTGCGCTTGAGGAATATACAGTACCTGTCGATTATGGATGTGTAAACATCTGGACGTCTAAAATCCATGGTCTTTTAAATTTATGGTGCGTTGGCTGCGTTCATGCGCTCAGTGACTGGCTCAAATCAGTGTCTGAATATTCATGAATATGCCGCCTTCCATAAATTGAAAATCCATAAGATTTAAATACTTATGAGAGGCATATCATGACTATTCAAAACCACACCCTCGGTTTCCCTCGCGTCGGCCTGCGTCGTGAGCTGAAAAAAGCGCAAGAGAGCTATTGGGCGGGTAACGCCTCCCGTGAAGAGTTACTGGCGACAGGACGCGAGCTGCGCGCCCGTCACTGGGATCAGCAGAAACAAGCCGGTATCGATCTGCTGCCGGTGGGGGACTTCGCCTGGTACGATCACGTTCTGGCGACCAGTCTGCTGCTGGGCAACGTACCTGCTCGCCACCAGAACCAGGACGGCACCGTCGATATTGACACCCTGTTCCGTATTGGCCGTGGCCGCGCGCCAACCGGTGAGCCTGCGGCGGCGGCAGAAATGACCAAATGGTTTAACACCAACTATCACTACATGGTGCCGGAGTTCGTTAAAGGCCAGCAGTTTACGCTGACCTGGGCCCAACTGCTGGATGAAGTGGACGAGGCGCTGGCACTGGGCCACAAGATCAAACCCGTTCTCCTGGGGCCCGTCACCTATCTGTGGCTTGGTAAAGTGAAAGGCGAAGCCTTTGACCGTCTGAGCCTGCTGAACGATATTCTGCCGGTATACCAACAGGTACTGGCCGAGCTGGCGAAACGCGGCATCGAGTGGGTACAAATCGATGAACCGGCGCTGGTGCTGGAGCTGCCAAAAGAGTGGCTGGATGCGTTCAAACCAGCATACGATGCGCTGGCCGGGCAGCTCAAACTGCTGCTAACCACCTATTTTGAAGGCGTGACGCCAAATCTGGATACCATCACCGCGCTGCCGGTACAGGGCCTGCACGTTGACCTGGTCCACGGCAAAGATGATGTTGCAGAGCTGCACAAACGTCTGCCGGCTGACTGGCTGCTGTCTGCCGGGCTGGTGAATGGTCGTAACGTCTGGCGCGCCGATCTCACGGAAAAATACGCGCAAATTAAAGAGATCGCCGGCAAACGCACGCTGTGGGTGGCCTCTTCTTGTTCGCTGCTGCATAGCCCAATCGATCTCAGCGTGGAAACGCGTCTCGATGCGGAGGTGAAGAGCTGGTTTGCCTTCGCACTGCAAAAATGCGCTGAGCTGGCGCTGCTGCGCGATGCGCTAAACAGCGGTGATACCAAGGCTATCACCGAATGGAGCGCGCCGATTCAGGCCCGTCGTCACTCTACCCGCGTACACAATGCGGCAGTAGAAAAACGTCTGGCGGCGATTACCGTACGCGACAGCCAGCGTGATAGCGCCTATCCGGTACGCGCTGAAGCCCAGCGTGCGCGTTTTAATTTACCGGCATGGCCAACCACGACCATCGGTTCATTCCCGCAAACCACCGAGATCCGCGGCCTGCGCCTGGATTTTAAAAAGGGCAATCTTGATGCCGGCAACTATCGCACCGGTATTGCCGAGCACATCAAGCAGGCGATTATTGAGCAGGAGCGCCTGGGGCTCGATGTGTTGGTCCACGGGGAAGCGGAACGTAACGACATGGTGGAGTATTTCGGCGAACATCTGGACGGTTTTGTCTTTACCCAGAATGGCTGGGTGCAGAGCTATGGTTCTCGCTGCGTGAAGCCACCGGTGGTGATTGGCGACGTCAGCCGTCCGGAAGCAATTACCGTGGAGTGGGCGAAGTACGCGCAGTCGCTGACTGACAAACCGGTGAAAGGCATGCTGACCGGGCCAGTGACCATTCTTTGCTGGTCGTTCCCACGTGAAGATGTGAGCCGTGAAACCATTGCCAAACAGATTGCGCTGGCGCTACGTGATGAAGTAGCGGATTTAGAGGCGGCCGGTATCGGTATCATTCAAATCGATGAGCCGGCACTGCGCGAAGGTTTACCGCTGCGCCGCAGCGATTGGGCGGCCTATCTCGAATGGGGCGTGGAGGCCTTCCGCATTAATGCTGCGGTGGCGAAGGACGAAACGCAGATCCATACCCACATGTGTTACTGCGAGTTCAATGACATCATGGATTCCATTGCGGCGCTGGATGCTGACGTGATTACCATTGAAACCTCGCGTTCCGATATGGAGCTGCTGGAGTCGTTCGAAGAGTTCGATTACCCGAATGAAATCGGGCCGGGCGTATATGATATTCACTCTCCAAACGTCCCGAGCGTCGAGTGGATTGAAGCCCTGCTGAAGAAAGCGGAGCAGCGGATCCCGGCGGAACGTCTGTGGGTTAACCCTGACTGCGGTCTGAAGACCCGCGGTTGGCCAGAAACCCGTGCGGCGCTGGCGAATATGGTGAAGGCCGCGCAAAATCTGCGTCAGGCGTAACAATAAACGGAGGCGAAAGCCTCCGTTTTACGTTTCAGTGGTTAACTCTTTTTCCCGGCATACTGCGCAAACCACGCCAGCATTCTCTGCCAGCCGTCTTTGGCCGACTCCTCATGATAGCTCGGGCGGTAGTCCGCGTTAAACGCGTGGCCGGCCTCCGGATAAACGACAATTTCTGCTTTTGCATTGGCCGCACGCAGCGCCTGGCGCATGGTCTCCACCGATTCGAGAGAGATTCCGCTATCCTGACCGCCGTACAGTCCTAGTACTGGCGCACTCAAATCGACCGCAACATCGACCGGATGCTTCGGGCTGTTCAACGTTTTATCGCCGGTCAGACGGCCGTACCAGGCTACCGCCGCTTTGAGCTGTGGGTTATGCGCCGCATACAGCCATGCTATACGCCCACCCCAGCAAAAGCCGGTCACCGACAGACGGTTAGCGTCGCCGCCGTGACGCGCAGCCCAACTGGCGACGTGGTCGAGATCGCCCAGCACCTGTGCGTCAGGCACTTTCGTCACCAGGCTACTGAATAGCGTCGGGATATCATCGTAATCATTGGGGTCGCCCTGGCGGAAGTAGAGTTCCGGTGCGATAGCCAGGTAGCCCTCCAGCGCCAGACGACGACAGATATCGCGGATGTGTTCGTGGACGCCAAAAATCTCCTGCACTACGATGATTACCGGGAGAGGCGCATCGCTATGTTTGGGACGGGCGTGATAAGCCGGCAGCGTATCCCCCTGTGAGGGAATGGAGGTTTCTCCCGCCGTGATGGCCTCTTCGGGCGTATGGACGGTGGTTGAGGCATGAGGTGAAGCAGCAGGTGCAAATCCAGGTTGTTTGTTGATTGTCATGGCATTCTCCGTACCCTTGAAATGAACTCATAGCAGAATCACAGTGCCTCAATACGGCGTAATTTTGTGCAGCAGACGATCACAATAACTTGTTAGTGTGATGTTAATCACTAATTGCGTGGAATTTAATGTAATAATTTTAGTCCTTAGTGATGGTAGTCACGAAAAAGAGTCGTGGTCTTCTATAAAGTACATTTTTGCTTCTTCTGACAAAACTGAACCACAGAGGAGTTCTTTATGTCCAAGTCTGATGTTTTTCATCTCGGCCTCACTAAAAACGATTTACAAGGGGCTACGCTGGCTATCGTCCCCGGTGACCCGGAGCGTGTGGAAAAGATCGCCGCGCTGATGGAAAAGCCGGTAAAACTGGCATCTCATCGTGAATTTACCTCCTGGCGCGCTGAACTTGATGGCAAGTCAGTGATCGTCTGCTCAACCGGTATTGGTGGCCCATCCACCTCGATCGCCGTGGAAGAACTGGCGCAGCTGGGTATTCGCACCTTCCTGCGTGTTGGTACCACCGGTGCCATTCAGCCGCATATCAACGTTGGTGACGTGCTGGTGACCACCGCGTCCGTGCGTCTTGATGGCGCGAGCCTGCACTTTGCACCAATGGAATATCCAGCGGTAGCCGACTTTGCCTGTACCACCGCGCTGGTGGAAGCGGCGAAAGCCGTTGGCGCAACGACCCACGTGGGCGTCACCGCCTCTTCTGACACCTTCTACCCGGGCCAGGAGCGCTATGACACCTTCTCCGGCCGCGTCGTGCGTAACTTCAAAGGCTCGATGGAAGAGTGGCAGTCAATGGGTGTGATGAACTACGAAATGGAATCGGCCACCCTGCTGACCATGTGCTCGAGCCAGGGTCTGCGTGCGGGTATGGTCGCTGGCGTTATCGTCAACCGTACCCAGCAGGAAATTCCTAACGCTGAAACCATGAAGCAAACCGAAAGTCATGCGGTGAAAATCGTGGTAGAAGCCGCGCGTCGCCTGCTGTAGTTTCTCCTTCCTTGATAAAAGGCCGACTCGTTCGGCCTTTTTCTTTTTGCATCGCGCTTCGCAGGAAACTGCTTTAAAACTGGACGTTTATACAGCACAATTCTATTTTTGTGCAGATAACGGATTCAATCAGGGGGGCGTTGTGGATATTGCCGTGGTGATTTATGCGTTGGTGGCGCTGGCAGGCATGGCGATTGGCTGGCTGGCAGCGAGCTATCGCGTGGCGCAGCAGCGGGCCGAACAGCTTGCGGAAGAACGCGATGTGTACGGTGAACTGAGTGCGGCGAAACAGCAAATCGCCCAGAATGCCCACTGGCGAGAAGAGTGTGAACTGCTCAATAACGAGCTACGCAGCCTGCGGGAGCTCAACTCTTCGCTGGAGGTCGATCTCCGGGAGGTGACGACGCTGTTGGAAACCACCCGCCAGCACGGTGACGAAAAATATCGCCTGATGCTCAACAGCGAGCAGCGTCTGACTGAGCAGTTTGAAAATCTGGCTAATCGTATCTTTGAACAGAGTAACCGCCGCGTTGATGAGCAAAATCGCCAGAGCTTGCAGGGCCTACTGACGCCGCTGCGCGAACAGCTTGATGGTTTTCGTCGTCAGGTTCAGGACAGCTTTGGCCAGGAGGCGCGCGAACGCCATACATTGGCGCATGAAATTCGTAACCTGCAGCAGCTGAATGCCCAGATGGCGCAAGAAGCCGTGAACCTGACCCGGGCGCTGAAAGGTGATAATAAAACCCAGGGCAACTGGGGTGAAGTGGTGCTGACTCGCGTGCTGGAGGCTTCCGGGCTACGTGAAGGGCATGAGTATGAAACCCAGGTCAGCATCAATACGGATGCCAACGCCCGTATGCAGCCGGATGTGATCGTCCGTTTGCCGCATCGCAAGGATGTGGTGGTCGATGCCAAAATGACGCTGGTGGCCTACGAGCGCTATTTCAATGCTGAAGATGACTATACCCGCGAAGCCGCGCTGCAGGAGCACATTGCGGCGGTGCGTAACCATATCCGTCTGCTGGGGCGCAAAGACTACCAGCAGTTGCCGGGGCTGCGATCGCTGGACTACGTGCTGATGTTTATTCCCGTTGAGCCGGCGTTTTTACTGGCGCTGGATAGGCAACCAGAGCTAATTAGCGAAGCGCTAAAAAATAATATTATGCTGGTGAGCCCAACGACGCTGCTGGTGGCGCTACGCACGATTGCTAACCTGTGGCGCTATGAACATCAAAGCCGAAATGCGCAACATATTGCTGAACGTGCCAGCCGCTTATATGACAAAATGCGCCTGTTCGTTGATGATATGTCGTCCATCGGGCAAAGCCTCGATAAGGCTCAGGACAACTACCGCCAGGCGATGAAAAAGCTCACCTCCGGCCGCGGCAATCTGTTGGCTCAGGCAGAAGCGTTCCGCCATCTTGGTGTTGAGGTGAAGCGCGAGATAAATCCGGATCTGGTCGAGCAGGCGACATCGCAGGATGATGAGTTCCGGCTGCGCGACGACGAACCGTTGAATGAGGGTAATCCGTTAGCGGAACAGCGTCGCTAATGCAGCGACAAGACGGATTTCGTAACGGGGTGGAATCGTAGGGCAATCGGGCCCAATCTGTTACACTCCATGAACATTTTCTTGATAAGCAGGCATAGAGATGGTTGAGGATTCACAAGAAACGACGCACTTTGGCTTTCAAACAATTGCCAAAGATCAGAAGGTAGACATGGTGGCGCATGTATTCCATTCTGTCGCCGCAAAATACGATGTTATGAATGACCTGATGTCATTCGGTATTCATCGTCTCTGGAAGCGTTTTACCATTGATTGCAGCGGCGTGCGCCGTGGACAGACAGTTCTCGATCTGGCGGGCGGCACGGGCGACCTGACGGCGAAATTCTCGCGTATGGTGGGCGAAACCGGGCGCGTAGTTCTGGCCGACATTAACGACTCCATGCTGAAGATGGGGCGCGAAAAACTGCGTAACATCGGCGTCGTTGGCAACGTCGAATACGTACAGGCGAATGCGGAAGCGCTGCCGTTCCCGGACAATACCTTCGACTGCATCACCATCTCCTTTGGCCTGCGTAACGTCACCGATAAAGATAAAGCGCTGCGTTCCATGTACCGCGTGCTGAAGCCGGGTGGTCGCCTGCTGGTTCTTGAGTTCTCCAAACCGATTATCGACCCGCTGAGCAAAGCCTACGACGCCTATTCGTTCCACATTCTGCCACGCATTGGTGAAATGGTGGCGAACGACGCGGACAGCTACCGCTATCTGGCCGAGTCCATCCGTATGCACCCAAATCAGGAAACGCTCAAAGAGATGATGCAGGATGCGGGCCTGGAAAACGTGGATTACTACAACCTGACCGCCGGGATTGTTGCGCTGCATCGTGGTTATAAATTCTGATTGAGGTGCTGCTATGCCTTTAAAACCCTTAGTGACCGGCAGCATTGAGACCGCCATAAATACGCTGCTTTGGCGGGAAAAGGCCTTAAAGCCAGCTCGCCAGCGTCTGATTGGCAAAGTGCTGCGCATTGAGCTCAAAGAGTTCTCATCGCCGCTGGTGCTGGTCTTTAGCGAGCGTCAGGTTGATGTGCTGGGCGCGTGGGAAGGTGAGGCAGATTGCACGGTGATCACTCGCGTCAGCGTATTACCGCAGCTGCGAAACCGTCAGCAGCTGACTGCGCTGATCCGCAATAACGATCTTGAAGTGCAGGGCGACCTCCAGGTGGTACAAAACCTGGTCTCGCTGGCCGATCTGGCTGAGTTTGATCCCGCAGAACTGCTGGCTCCCTATACCGGCGATATTGCCGCCGAGGGAGTGAGTAAATTTCTGCGCGGCGGGGCAAAATTTTTACAGCAGGGGCTGGCACGTCAGCAGCGCTACGTTGCAGAAACGCTGACTGAAGAGTGGCGCCTTGCACCGGGTGCGCTGGAAATCGCCTGGTTTGCTGAAGAAACGATGGCCGTTGAGCGCGAGCTTGCCGCCCTGACCAAACGGTTGGAAAAACTGGAGGGGAAATGACGCCAGGAGAATTACGGCGCCTGTATTTTATCATCCACACCTTTTTGAGCTACGGGCTTGATGAGCTCATTCCCAAAATGCGTATCACGCTGCCGCTGCGCATCGGGCGTCGGCTGCTGTTTTGGATGCCAAATCGCCACAAAAATAAACCCCTCGGAGAACGTCTGCGTTTGGCGCTGCAGGAGCTTGGTCCAGTGTGGATCAAGTTTGGTCAGATGTTGTCTACCCGTCGTGACCTTTTCCCGCCTAATATCGCCGATCAACTGGTGATGTTGCAGGATCGCGTCGCGCCGTTCGATGGCAGGTTAGCAAAACAGCAAATTGAAAAGTCGATGGGGGATATTCCCGTCGAAAGTTGGTTTGACGATTTTGACATCGAACCGCTGGCTTCGGCGTCAATTGCCCAGGTGCACACTGCGCGCTTAAAAGAGAATGGCCGGGAAGTGGTTATCAAGGTGATCCGCCCGGACATCCTGCCTATCATCAAGGCGGACATGAAGCTTATCTACCGTTTGGCGCGCTGGGTGCCTCGCCTGCTGCCGGATGGACGCCGTCTACGCCCTGTAGAGGTTGTACGCGACTATGAAAAAACGCTGCTCGATGAACTGAACCTGCTGCGTGAAGCGGCGAATGCCATCCAGCTGCGTCGTAACTTCGAAAATAGCCCGATGCTGTATGTACCGGAAGTGTATTCCGACTACTGCCGCGTCGATATGCTGGTGATGGAGCGCATTTACGGTATTCCGGTGTCGGATATTGAGACGCTTGAAAAGCAGAATACCAACATGCAACTGCTGGCTGAACGCGGCGTACAGGTGTTCTTTACTCAGGTATTCCGCGACAGTTTTTTCCATGCCGACATGCACCCCGGCAATATTTTTGTGAGCTACGAGCACCCTGAAGACCCACAGTATATCGGCATTGACTGCGGTATCGTTGGCTCTCTGAATAAAGACGATAAGCGCTACCTGGCAGAGAACTTCATCGCTTTCTTCAACCGTGACTATCGCAAAGTCGCCGAGCTGCACGTTGACTCCGGCTGGGTGCCTGCGGATACCAACGTCGAAGAGTTTGAGTTTGCTATCCGTACCGTGTGCGAACCTATCTTCGAAAAACCGCTGGCCGAAATCTCGTTTGGCCACGTGCTGCTGAATCTGTTTAACACCGCGCGGCGCTTCAATATGGAAGTCCAGCCACAGCTGGTGTTACTGCAAAAGACATTACTTTACGTAGAAGGGGTAGGACGTCAGCTCTATCCTCAGTTAGATTTATGGAAGACGGCAAAACCATTCCTCGAATCCTGGATTAAGGATCAGGTCGGTATTCCGGCGCTGTTCCGCGCGTTGAAAGATAAAGCGCCGTTCTGGATCGAAAAAATGCCGGAATTACCGGAGCTGGTGTATGACAGTCTGCGCCAGAGCAAGCAAATGCAGGCCAGTCTTGCGAAAATTTCGCAGGATATGGCAACGCATCATACCCGACAGGGGCAGTCGCGTTATCTCTTTGGTATAGGCGCGGTTTTACTCCTGAGCGGTACAGTATTACTGGTTTACCGCCCGGAATGGGGCCTGACACCCGCATGGCTTATGGCCGGAGGATTGGTGGTATGGCTTGCAGGCTGGCGAAAGACGCGCTGATTTTTGCGTCGCTAACAGGGCGCTGCATAACGTATAATGCGCGCTGATTATTTCATCATCTATCAGAGGAACATGTATGGGTGGTATTAGTATTTGGCAGTTGCTGATTATCGTCGTTATCGTGGTTCTGCTTTTTGGGACTAAAAAGCTGAGCTCACTGGGGTCGGATTTAGGCGCGTCCATCAAAGGCTTTAAGAAAGCCATGGGTGATGAAGACGACAAAAAAGAGAAGCCGAGCCAGGATGCAGATTTCACTGCGCAATCAATTACTGATAAGCAGGAAAGTGCGAAGAAAGACGAAGCGAAACGCCACGACAACGAGCAGGTGTAATTCGTGTTTGATATTGGTTTCAGTGAACTGCTGCTGGTGTTTGTTATTGGCCTCGTGGTATTGGGGCCAAAACGTCTGCCGGTTGCAGTGAAGACGGTTGTTGGCTGGATCCGGGCGCTGCGCTCGCTGGCAACAACCGTACAAAATGAGCTGACGCAGGAGCTTAAACTCCAGGAATTTCAGGATAGCCTGAAGAAAGTGGAGAAAGCGAGTCTGGATAGCCTGACGCCTGAGCTGAAGGCTTCGATGGATGAGCTGCGTGAAGCGGCTGAGTCGATGAAGCGTTCTTACTCTGCGCACGATCCTGAAAAGGCGAGTGATGAGGCCAATACTATCCATAACCCTGTGGTGAAGGATAAGGACGCCGCGCAGCCGGCCGCGACAGAGCCGCAGCCGGCGCACGCTGACGAGCCGGTTTCGTCACCAGCAGAAGCCCCGGCACCCGCCGCGGAAGCGGCCAAACCGGTCGAGAAAGAGAAAGTTTCTGCGGCTGCCGTTCCTGATTCATCCCCCGCATCGAGTGATAAATCGTCAACATGAGCGTAGAAGATACTCAACCCTTGATCGCTCATTTAATTGAGCTGCGTAAGCGTCTGCTGAACAGCATCATTGCGGTCATCGTTATTTTTCTGGCGTTGGTTTACTTCGCCAACGACATTTATCAGCTGGTGTCAGCACCGCTGATTAAACAGCTGCCGCACGGGGCGACAATGATCGCCACCGACGTCGCATCGCCGTTTTTCACGCCGATCAAGCTGACGTTTATGGTTTCGCTGATCCTCTCCGCGCCGGTGATTTTGTATCAGGTATGGGCGTTTGTCGCTCCCGCGCTGTACAAGCACGAACGCCGGCTGGTGATGCCATTACTGGTCTCCAGTACTCTGCTGTTTTATATCGGCATGGCGTTTGCCTACTTCGTGGTGTTCCCGCTAGCGTTTGGATTCCTGACGCACGCGGCACCGGTTGGGGTACTGGTATCCACGGATATCAAGAGCTATCTCGATTTCGTGATGTCGCTGTTTATCGCGTTTGGCGTGTCATTTGAAGTACCGGTAGCGATTGTGCTGCTGTGCTGGGTTGGCGTGACCACGCCGGACGATCTGCGTAAAAAGCGTCCGTACGTGCTGGTTGGCGCCTTCGTGGTTGGCATGCTGCTGACGCCGCCGGATGTGTTCTCGCAGACGTTGTTAGCCATCCCGATGTACTGTCTGTTTGAAGTGGGGCTGTTTTTCTCCCGCTTCTACGCCGGGAAGCGAGCGACGCGTGATGAAGACGCCGAAGCAGAAGAAACAGAAGAATAACCAACCGCCCGTTAGGGCGGTTGTCATATGGGAGCCCTGATGTTTGATATCGGTGTTAATCTAACCAGTTCACAGTTTTCTCGCGATCGCGACGAGGTTGTCGCACGTGCCCGCGCGGCAGGCGTACACGGCATGCTGTTGACCGGCACCAATCGTCATGAAAGCGAGGAAGCGCAGCGACTGGCAGAACGTTTTGAACGCTGCTGGTCTACCGCAGGTGTTCACCCGCACGATAGCAGCAGTTGGTCACCGGATGTGGCCGATGCAATCTATACGTTGGTGAACAAACCGGAAGTGGTGGCGGTGGGTGAATGCGGCCTCGACTTTAACCGTAATTTCTCAACGCCTGCGGAGCAGGAAACAGCGTTTAGCACCCAGTTAGCGATAGCCGCCGAGCTGGGAATGCCGGTATTCCTGCACTGTCGCGATGCGCACGATCGTTTTTTTGCGCTGCTGGAGCCCTGGCTTGATCATCTGCCGGGCGCCGTGCTGCACTGCTTTACCGGCTCGCGGGATGAGCTACAGGCGTGTCTCGACCATGGGATGTTTATCGGTATCACCGGCTGGGTCTGCGATGAGCGCCGAGGGCTGGAACTCCGGGAGCTGCTGCCGATGATACCGGCAGATCGTCTGTTGCTGGAAACCGATGCTCCGTACTTGTTACCGCGCGATATGAGACCGAAACCGGCATCGCGTCGTAATGAACCGGCGTTCGTGCCGCATATTCTGGCGCGCGTTGCCGAATGGCGAGGCGAAGAGGCACAATGGCTGGAAGGCGTCACAGACAGCAACGCCAGACAGTTGTTTAATATCGAATTTTAACTCAGGATTTACGGAAGTCGGTGTTTTTAACGCTCTGTTTGATCTGCTTGTTGAGCAGGTTAAGCAGTAGCATTGAACGGGCTTCCCCATCGGGTTCAGCAAAGATAGCCTGCAATCCTTCGAACGCGCCTTCGGTGATGACGACGCTGTCGCCGGGGTAAGGCGTTTGTGGATCGGTGATGTCATCCGGCTGGTAGATAGAGAGCTGGTGAATCACAGAAGAGGGGACCGTTGCCGGGTGGATACCGAAACGGACAAAATGGCTCACGCCGCGGGTCGCGCTGATGGTCGTGGTGTGAATTACTTCCGGGTCAAATTCCACAAACAGGTAGTTCGGGAACAGCGGCTCGCTAACGGTGGTACGCTTGCCGCGCACCATTTTTTCCAGGGTGATCATCGGCGTCAGGCAATTCACCGCCTGCCGTTCAAGATGTTCCTGGGCGCGCTGAAGTTGCCCACGTTTGCAGTACAGTAAATACCAGGCTTGCATAATGACTCGTTTCCGCTATTTAGCGCGAAAGCATAACAAAAGTGCCGTCAAATCGCGATGTTGATTATCGCGGCTTTAATTTACGCTAATTTAACAAAATTACAGCATCACGGAACCATTCGCCGTATAATGAGGCGCTTACCAGGAGGCCAATAATTACCCTATGAAATACCAAGACCTACGCGACTTTCTGACACAGCTTGAGCAGCAGGGTGAACTCAAGCGTATTAGCCTCCCGGTTGATCCCCATCTGGAAATTACCGAAATTGCCGACCGCACCTTACGTGCCGGTGGACCTGCGTTACTCTTTGAAAATCCTATTGGTTACTCCATGCCGGTGTTGTGCAATCTGTTCGGTACGCCGAAACGTGTTGCGATGGGGATGGGGCAGGAAGATGTCAGCGCGCTGCGAGAGGTGGGTAAATTATTAGCCTTTTTGAAAGAGCCTGAGCCGCCAAAGGGGTTCCGCGATCTGTTCGATAAGCTGCCGCAGTTCAAGCAAGTATTGAATATGCCGACAAAACGCCTGCGTGGGGCACCTTGTCAGCAAAAAATCATTTCTGGGGATGACGTTGATTTGTCCCGCATCCCGGTGATGACCTGCTGGCCAGAAGACGCGGCGCCGCTCATTACCTGGGGGCTGACGGTGACCCGTGGGCCGCACAAAGAGCGGCAGAACCTGGGGATTTATCGCCAGCAGGTGATTGGTAAAAACAAATTGATTATGCGCTGGCTGTCGCATCGCGGCGGCGCGCTTGATTTTCAGGAGTGGTGCGCGGCGCATCCGGGAGAGCGGTTCCCGGTCTCAGTTGCGCTCGGCGCCGATCCCGCCACTATTCTGGGGGCGGTAACGCCGGTGCCGGACACGCTGTCTGAGTATGCCTTCGCGGGCCTGCTGCGCGGGACCAAAACGGAAGTGGTGAAGTGTCTTTCGAACGACCTGGAAGTACCTGCGAGCGCTGAGATTGTCCTTGAGGGCTATATTGAGCCCGGAGAGATGGCGCCGGAAGGCCCGTATGGTGACCATACCGGCTACTACAACGAAGTGGATAGCTTCCCGGTCTTTACCGTCACCCACATTACCCAGCGTGAAGACGCTATCTATCACTCGACCTATACCGGTCGCCCACCGGATGAACCGGCGGTGCTGGGCGTAGCGCTGAACGAAGTGTTCGTGCCGATTCTGCAAAAACAGTTCCCTGAGATTGTTGATTTCTATCTGCCGCCGGAAGGGTGTTCATATCGCCTGGCCGTCGTCACCATGAAAAAACAGTACGCGGGGCATGCAAAACGCGTGATGATGGGTGTATGGTCGTTTTTACGGCAATTTATGTACACAAAGTTCGTGATTGTCTGCGATGATGACGTGAACGCACGTGACTGGAACGATGTGATATGGGCGATTACGACCCGCATGGATCCTGCGAGGGATACTGTGCTGGTAGAAAACACGCCGATTGATTATCTTGATTTCGCCTCGCCGGTTTCCGGTTTGGGGTCGAAAATGGGGCTGGATGCCACCAATAAGTGGCCTGGGGAAACCCAGCGCGAGTGGGGCCGCCCGATTAAGAAAGATCCCGCCGTTACGGCGCGTATCGATGAAATCTGGGATGAACTGGCCATTTTTTCCGACGATAAATGATAAATACACCCCCTAAATCATTGGCGGAGCGGGAGGCGGTAAATGCCTGTGCCGCGTCAATGATGATGATGGGGGAGAAGACCCGACAGAGGGAGCGCATGACAACCTTAAGCTGTAAAGTGACCTCGGTGGATGCGATTACCGATACGGTATATCGCGTTCGTTTAGTACCCGAAGCTGCCTTCTCATTTCGTGCCGGCCAGTATCTGATGGTGGTGATGGATGAGCGCGATAAACGCCCGTTCTCCATGGCTTCTACGCCGGATGAAAAAGCCTTTATCGAGCTTCACATCGGCGCCTCAGAGCTGAACCTGTACGCTATGGCGGTAATGGACCGAATTCTCAAAGAGCGCGAAGTCGAAGTAGATATTCCACACGGCGAGGCTTGGCTGCGCGATGAGGACGAACGTCCTCTGGTGCTGATTGCCGGCGGCACGGGCTTCTCCTATGTGCGTTCTATTCTGCTGACCGCGCTGGCGCGTAACCCGAATCGTGATGTCGCGATTTACTGGGGGGGCCGCGAAGAGAAGCATCTGTACGATCTTTCTGAGCTGGAAGCGCTGTCGGTGAATCACCCGAATCTGCGCGTTGAGCCGGTGGTTGAGCAGCCGGAAGAGGGTTGGCGCGGTCGTTCTGGCACCGTACTGACGGCGGTTCTGCAGGATTACGGTACGCTGGCTAACCACGATATCTACATTGCGGGTCGCTTTGAAATGGCGAAAATTGCCCGTGACCTGTTCTGTAACGAACGTCAGGCGCGTGAAGACCGTCTATTTGGTGATGCGTTCGCATTCATCTGATAAGCCAATAAAAAGCCCGCCCCTGACAGGCGGGAAGAACGGCAACTAAACTTTTTTGTAATAAGGTTGCTTGCCGGATAGCGGCGCTAGCACGTCTTATCCGGACGATCACATTGCTCGCCCCGGTCCCGTTATGCGGTACCGGGGCGTGTTTTTTATACCCGCTCGATAACTGTCGCGATGCCCTGGCCTAAACCGATACACATGGTTGCCAGACCAAACTGAGCGTCTTTGCGTTCCATCAGATTCAGCAGGGTGGTGGTGATACGCGTTCCGGAACACCCAAGTGGATGACCCAGTGCGATCGCCCCGCCGTTGAGGTTGATCTTCTCGTCAATCTGCTCCATCAGCCCCAGATCTTTGATGCACGGCAGGATCTGCGCGGCAAATGCTTCATTCATCTCAAACAAGTCGATATCGCTCGCCGACAGACCCGCTTTCTTCAGCGCCAGCTTTGACGCGGGAACCGGGCCATAACCCATAATCGAAGGGTCGCAGCCGACAACCGCCATCGAACGAATACGGGCACGCGGCGTCAAGCCCAACGCGCGGGCGCGGCTTTCGCTCATCACCAGCATCGCGGATGCGCCGTCGGAAAGTGCAGAAGAGGATCCTGCCGTGACGGTACCGGTAACCGGATCGAATGCTGGGCGCAGAGTGGACAGCGCTTCAACGGTGGTCTCCGGGCGGATAACCTCGTCGTAGTTAAACTGTTTTAGCACGCCGTCCGCGTCATGGCCGCCGGTAGGAATGATTTCATTCTTAAAGGCCCCGGACTGAGTCGCGGCCCAGGCACGCGCATGGGAGCGGGCGGCGAATGCGTCCTGCATTTCACGGCTGATACCGTGCATGCGGGAGAGCATTTCTGCCGTGAGGCCCATCATGCCTGCCGCCTTGGCGACGGTACGGCTCATACCCGGGTGGAAATCGACGCCATGGCTCATCGGCACGTGGCCCATATGTTCAACGCCGCCGACCATACAAACCTGCGCATCGCCGGTCATGATCATACGCGCCGCGTCGTGCAGAGCTTGCATGGAAGAACCACACAGACGGTTGACGGTATTCGCCGGAACCGAATGAGGAATTTCCGCCAGCAGCGAGGCGTTACGGGCAATATTGAAGCCCTGCTCCAGCGTCTGCTGCACGCAACCCCAATAGATGTCGTCGATAGCCGCGGCTTCCAGCGCCGGATTACGCGACAGCAGGCTACGCATCAGATGAGCGGAGAGATCCTCCGCGCGCACGTTGCGGAACGCGCCGCCCTTTGAACGGCCCATTGGGGTACGAATTGCATCAACAATAACAACCTGTTCCATCGTGACTCCTTAAGCCGTTTTCAGCTCACCAGCCGGGCGGGCTGGCTCAACCGGGGGATAGTACGCTTCGTTGTGGCGGGCTTTGTCGCGCAGACCGGCCGGGACTTCATACAACGGGCCGAGATGCTGATACTGCTGCGCCATATCGAGGTACTTCGCGCTACCGAGCGTATCCAGCCAGCGGAATGCGCCGCCGTGGAACGGAGGGAAGCCGAGACCGTAAACCAGCGCCATATCCGCTTCCGCAGGGCTGGCGATAATGCCTTCTTCCAGGCAGCGCACCACTTCGTTGACCATCGGGATCATCATACGGGCGATAATCTCTTCTTCGCTGAAGTCGCGTTTTGGTTGGCTGACGTCAGCCAGCAGGCCGTCCACCGCCGGATCTTCTTCTTTCTTCGGCTTACCTTTGCTGTCTGCTTTATAGCGCCAGAAGCCCAGACCATTTTTCTGCCCGTAGCGGCTGGCATCAAACAGCGCGTCGATAGCATCGCGGTAATCTTTGTGCATCCGCTGTGGGAAGCCTGCAGCCATGACGGCCTGTGCATGGTGCGCGGTATCAATCCCGACCACATCCAGCAGATAGGCAGGACCCATTGGCCAACCGAAGACTTTTTCCATCACTTTATCGACTTTGCGGAAGTCGGCACCGTCGCGCAGTAGCTGGCTGAAACCGGCAAAGTAAGGGAACAGCACGCGGTTGACGAAAAAGCCCGGGCAGTCGTTCACCACAATTGGGGTTTTCCCCATTTTGCTGGCCCAACTAACCACTTTTGCAATGGTGCTGTCGGAGGTCTTCTTACCGCGGATGATTTCAACCAGCGGCATACGGTGTACGGGGTTGAAGAAGTGCATCCCGCAGAAGTTTTCCGGGCGTTCAAGCGCATCGGCCAACTCACCAATAGGAATGGTCGAGGTATTGGAGGCGAGGACGGTATCCGGGCGAACCTTTTGTTCGGTCTCGGCCAGCACCGCCTTTTTCACTTTCGGGTTTTCGACAACCGCTTCAACGACAACGTCAACGCGGTCAAAACCTGCATAGTCGAGGGTCGGTTGAATGGTCGAGATCACGCCCGCCAGCTTCAGACCGTCAATTTTGCCGCGCTCCAACTGCTTGTTGAGCAGCTTACTGGCCTCATTCATACCGAGGGTCAGCGATTTCTCGTTAATATCCTTCATGATAACCGGCACGCCCTTCCAGGCGGACTGGTAAGCGATACCGCCGCCCATGATGCCAGCACCCAGTACGGCAGCATATTTTGGTGGTTCGGTGTTTTTGGTCAGTTTCTTTGCCTGACCTTTGACAAATTGGTCGTTCAGGAAAATGCCGACCAGCGCACGGGCTTCATTAGAATGGGCCAGTGGAACAAAGCTTTTGTTTTCGAGATTCAGCGCTTCTTCACGGCCAAAACGAGCCGCGGCTTCGATGGTATTCACCGCCGTGATTGGTGCCGGGTAATGTTTACCCGCCGTCTGCATCACCATGCCTTTAGCGATAGTGAAGCTCATGGTGGCTTCAATCTTGCTGAGCTTCAGCGGCTCCAGTTTTGGCTGGCGCTTGGCTTTCCAATCGAGATCGCCGTTAATCGCCTGGCGCAGTACGGCCAGCGCGCCATCGAACAATTTCTCCGGTTTCACCACGCCGTCGACCAGACCGATTTTCAGCGCCTGTTCGGCTCCCACATCTTTACCCGCGGCGATAATCTCCAGTGCGCTATCCGCACCCAGCAGACGCGGCAGACGAACGGAACCGCCAAAGCCCGGCATAATGCCGAGTTTGGTTTCCGGCAGGCCGATACGCAGGTCCGGCGTAGCCAGACGGAAGTCGGTAGCTAGCACGCATTCGCAGCCGCCGCCCAGCGCGTAGCCATTAATGGCCGAAAGGGTGGGAACCGGTAAATCTTCCAGGCGGTTAAAGACGCTATTGGCGAAGTGCAGCCACTGGCTGAACTGTTCTTCAGGGACGAGGAACAGTGAAAGAAATTCGGTGATATCCGCGCCGACAATAAAGGCCGCCTTTTCAGAGCGCAGCAGCAGCCCTTTCAGCTCTTTTTGTTTTTCGAGGACCTCGAGCGCCTGGCCGAGGCTGGCGACGGTCGCAGTATCAAGTTTGTTAACGGAACCGGGGGCATCGAACACCAGTTCGGCAATGCCATCTTCCAGCCAGTTGAGGTATAGGGTGTCGCCTTTGTAGAGCATGTCAGTCTCCTGAATCCAGCAAGGTGATCTGGTCGTACCAGATAAAGTCGAGTGTGTATTTTGTGTTAAATAAATGCAAATGAGTCTTTAAATATTTGCTGGTCGGATCACGTCCGGTGGAAATCACGCAGGGTGAGTGAGGTGTGCTAATATGCGGGGACTTGAGGGCAAAATATTCAGAAGGGTAAATAATGGAATCACTGGCCGCACTCTATAAAAATCATATTCTTACCTTACAAGAGCGGGCGCGTAACGCACTCGAGCGTTTTAAGCTTGATGCGCTGCTTATCCACTCTGGCGAGCTGATGAATGTTTTTCTGGATGACCACGCGTACCCGTTCAAGGTCAACCCACAGTTTAAAGCGTGGGTGCCGGTCACTCAGGTGCCAAACTGCTGGCTGCTGGTTGACGGGGTGAACAAACCGAAACTGTGGTTCTATCTGCCGGTGGACTACTGGCATAACGTTGAACCGCTGCCGACTTCGTTCTGGACGGAAGATGTTGAAGTGATCGCCTTGCCAAAGGCTGACGGTATTGGCAGTCTGCTGCCCGCCGATCGCGCCAATATCGGTTATATCGGTCCGGTTCCGGAGCGTGCGCTGGGCTTAGGCATCGCTGCGAACAATATCAACCCGAAAGGGGTGATTGATTACCTGCACTACTACCGTGCCTATAAGACCGACTACGAGCTGGCGTGTATGCGGGAAGCGCAGAAGATGGCGGTTAATGGCCATCGCGCGGCAGAAGAAGCCTTCCGTTCCGGGATGAGTGAGTTTGATATCAACCTTGCTTACCTGACGGCCACCGGCCACCGTGATACCGATGTGCCTTACGGCAACATCGTGGCGCTGAACGAACACGCTTCCGTGCTGCACTACACCAAACTCGATCATCGCGCGCCGTCTGAAATCCGCAGTTTCCTGCTCGATGCCGGGGCCGAGTACAACGGCTATGCCGCCGATCTCACCCGTACCTGGGCGGCGCACAGCGATAACGACTATGCGCATCTGGTTAAAGACGTAAACACCGAGCAGCTGGCGCTGATCGCGACCATGAAGGCCGGCACCAGCTATGTGGACTACCACATTCAGTTCCATCAGCGAATTGCCAAACTGCTGCGTAAGCATCAGATCGTGACTGACATGAGTGAAGAGGCGATGGTGGAAAACGACCTGACCGGTCCGTTTATGCCGCATGGTATTGGCCATCCGCTGGGTCTGCAGGTTCATGATGTTGCGGGCTTTATGCAGGATGATACCGGCACGCATTTGGCAGCGCCGTCGAAGTATCCGTACCTGCGCTGCACCCGTATGCTGGAGCCGCGTATGGTGCTGACCATCGAACCGGGCATCTACTTTATTGAGTCCCTGCTCGCGCCGTGGCGTGAAGGTCAATTCAGCAAACACTTCAACTGGCAGAAAATTGAAGCGCTGAAGCCGTTCGGCGGTATTCGTATTGAGGATAACGTGGTGATCCACGAGAACAATATCGAAAACATGACGCGCGACCTGAAACTGGCCTAATGGACAGTTGGCGAATACCGGCCGCGCCGGTCACCTTCGTTGAAGAGATCAAGAAAAGCCGTTTTATCACCCTGTTGGCGCATACCGATGGGGTTGAGGCGGCAAAGGCGTTTGTCGAATCGGTCCGTGCCGAACACCCGGATGCCCGTCACCACTGTGTGGCGTGGGTGGCGGGAAAGCCTGATGATTCGCAGCAGCTCGGATTCTCGGATGATGGTGAACCGGCGGGTACGGCCGGAAAACCGATGCTTGCCCAACTGATGGGGAGCGGTATCGGTGAAATTACCGCCGTCGTGGTGCGCTACTACGGCGGTATCCTGTTGGGGACCGGTGGTTTGGTAAAGGCCTACGGCGGTGGAGTGCAGCAGGCACTCAATCTACTGACCACACAGGTTAAGACGCCGCTAACCGAATATACTCTGTCATGCGAATACGGACAGCTCGCGGGTGTCGAAATGCTGGTTGAACAGCATGCTGGGCAAATCGTCGCCAGTGACTATCAGGCTGCAGTGCAGCTTCGCCTGGCACTTCCTCAGGCTAAAGTGGCTGATTTTTCCGCAAGGTTGGCTGATTTTAGTCGTGGTTCATTGCAATTGTTAGCGATTGACGAATAATCCCCCTCCAGACTTTATTGAATATCAAAGGACGCGCCGGAAATGCATTTTCGTGCCATTACTCGAATTGTTGGACTTCTGGTCATCTTATTCTCGGGGACAATGATCCTGCCGGGGTTGGTGGCTTTGATTTACCGCGATGGCGCCGGGCGCGCATTTACCCAGACCTTTTTTGTCGCACTGGCGATTGGTTCGCTGCTGTGGTGGCCGAACCGTCGGGAAAAGGGCGAGCTGAAATCACGTGAAGGGTTCCTGATTGTTGTCCTGTTCTGGACGGTGCTGGGGAGCGTGGGTGCGTTGCCGTTTATCTTCTCCGAACAGCCGAACCTGACGGTGACCGATGCGTTCTTTGAATCGTTTTCGGGGTTGACTACTACCGGCGCGACAACGCTGGTGGGGTTGGATTCGCTACCGCATGCGATCCTCTTTTATAGACAAATGCTGCAATGGTTTGGCGGCATGGGGATCATCGTACTGGCGGTCGCTATCTTGCCTATCCTCGGCGTCGGTGGGATGCAGCTTTATCGGGCAGAGATGCCAGGGCCGCTGAAAGATAACAAAATGCGGCCACGTATTGCTGAAACGGCTAAAACCCTGTGGCTAATCTATGTGTTACTGACGGTGGCCTGTGCTCTCGCATTATGGTTTGCCGGGATGCCGGCGTTTGACGCCATCGGTCATAGCTTCGCAACCATCGCTATCGGCGGTTTCTCGACACACGATGCCAGCGTCGGCTTCTTTAATAGCCCGACCATCAACACCATCATTGCTATCTTCCTGCTGATCTCCGGCTGTAACTACGGCCTGCACTTCTCTTTATTAAGCGGGAGAAGCCTGAAGGTTTACTGGCGTGACCCGGAATTTCGCATGTTTATTGGCGTCCAGTTAACGCTGGTGGTGATCTGTACGCTGGTTCTGTGGTTCCACAATATCTACGCGTCGGCAGTGACGACGCTAAACCAGGCTTTCTTCCAGGTTGTCTCGATGGCAACCACGGCGGGCTTTACGACTGACAGTATTGCGCGCTGGCCGCTATTCCTGCCGGTACTGCTATTGTGCTCGGCGTTTATCGGCGGCTGTGCAGGGTCAACGGGTGGTGGTCTGAAGGTGATTCGTATTCTGCTGCTGTTCAAGCAGGGGAACCGTGAGCTAAAACGCCTCGTCCACCCGAATGCGGTCTATAGCATTAAGCTGGGCAGCCGCGCGCTGCCGGAACGTATTCTTGAAGCCGTGTGGGGATTTTTCTCTGCTTACGCACTGGTCTTTATTATTAGTATGTTGGCGATCATCGCCACCGGGGTGGATGACTTCTCGGCGTTTGCTTCCGTTGTCGCCACGCTCAATAACCTTGGGCCGGGTCTTGGCGTGGTGGCGGACAACTTTGCCAGCATGAACCCGGTGGCGAAGTGGATCCTGATTGCGAATATGCTATTTGGTCGTCTTGAGGTCTTTACGCTGCTGGTGTTGTTTACCCCAACATTCTGGCGCGAATAACAGGAGTCCGCGTTGAAAACATTAATGCTCTTTTCTACCCGTGATGGGCAGACGCGCGAAATTGCTGCCTACCTTTGTTCCCAGCTTAATGAGTTGGGAACGGATACCGCGATGATCGACCTGAATCGTACCGACGATATCGAATGGCAGCTGTATGACCGGGTTATTATTGGTGCCTCTATTCGTTACGGCCATTTCCATCCCGCGCTGGATCGTTTTGTGAAAAAACACGCCGCGGTATTGCAGTCGATGCCCAGTGCGTTCTTCTCAGTAAACCTCGTTGCCCGTAAACCGGAAAAACGTTCACCGCAGACCAATAGCTATACGCGCAAGTTCCTGTTGCGTTCACCCTGGCAGCCGGATAGCTGCGCGGTGTTTGCTGGTGCGCTACGTTACCCACGCTATGGGTGGTTCGACCGCTTTATGATCCGACTGATAATGAAGATGACCGGCGGCGAAACGGATACCCGTAAAGAAGTGGTTTATACCGATTGGGAACAGGTCGCAGGTTTTGCCCGAGAAATTGCGCAACTTTCACGCAAATAGGGCGCTAATTCGGCGCATTGCCTGGAAAATGAGCGAACGAAAACATTTTTCAGATTTATGCTTGCGGGATCTCAATTTGCCCCTATAATGCGACCCCACTGACACGGAACAACGGCAAACAAGCCGCCGGGTCAGCGAGGTTCTCCTGAGAACTTCGACAGAGAAAAGCGAAATTAAACGCT
>PPYF01304157.1_pt1 | contig 46847 bp, 49 predicted proteins | sample 1559871 | NCBI WGS metagenome assembly PPYF01 (sample SAMN08240021, study PRJNA423297) | Human gut metagenome, whole genome shotgun sequencing project.
CTGCCGAAAAGAAGGAGGCGTAAACCATGACTGATTACAAGAATCTCAAGCTGATCGCGTCCTCCTCCCCCCACATCCGCTCCAACGAGGATACCCGCTCCATTATGCTGGACGTGATCATCGCGCTGCTGCCGGCTCTGGCGTGGAGCGTCTACTGCTTCGGCTGGAAGGCGCTGCTCCTTACCGCCGTGTCCGTGGTGTCCTGCGTGTTCTGGGAGTGGGCCTACCGCAAGCTCATGAAGAAATCCAGCATGATCGGCGACCTGTCCGCAGTTGTCACCGGTATCCTGCTGAGCTTCGTGTGCCCCGTTGACCTGCCCTGGTGGACCGTCATCATCGGCGCATTCTTCTCCATCGTTGTGGTCAAGCAGCTCTACGGCGGCATCGGCTGCAACTTCCTGAACCCCGCGCTGGCGGGCCGTGCGTTCCTGCTGGCCAGCTATGCCACCGCCATGACCACCTGGGCCATCCCCCAGATCCGTCCTGACGTCACCTCCGCCGCTACTCCCTTGCAGATCATGAAGGAGGGTACCGTGGAGGCGTTCACCACCCTGACCAGCAACTACTCCGTCAGCGATATGTTCCTGGGTAAGATCGGCGGCTCTCTGGGTGAGGTCTCCTCCCTGTGCCTGCTGGTGGGCGGCGTGTTCCTGCTGATCCGCAAGGTCATCTCCTGGCACACCCCCGTGGCCTACATCGGCACCGTGGCTATCCTGACCCTGATCGCGGCGCCTGCCGGTATCAGCGGCGTGGACTACATGCTGTACAACGTGTTTGGCGGCGGTCTGATGCTGGGCGCCATCTTCATGGCCACCGACTACGCCACCTCCCCCGTCACCAAGCCCGGCCAGCTGATCTTCGGCGTCGGCTGCGGTCTGCTGACCTGCTTTATCCGCCGTTTCGGTTCCTATCCCGAGGGCGTTTGCTATTCCATCCTGATCATGAACTGCACCACCTGGCTGCTGGATAAATATATCCGTCCCACCATCTACGGTGCTGTGAAGAAAGAAAAGAAGGAGGCGGCTAAGTAATGAAGATCTCCGGTAAGTTTATTCTGAAGGTCGCCGGTACCCTGACCGTTATCTCCCTGATCGTTGCCGCCCTGCTGGGTCTGGTCAACAACGTCACCGCCGACAAGATCGCGGCCATTGACGCGGAAAACACCCGCATCGCCATGAGCGCCGTTGTCCCCGAGGGCAGCGAGTTCACCGACAAGCTGGACATCACCGAGGCCATGGCCGAGGCCGCTTCCGCGCAGGGCGGTAAGCTCACCGAGCTGTACGGCGTCACCAACGGCGGCGCGGATGCCGGCTATGTGATGAAGATCTCCGCCTCCGGCTCCCAGGGCACCATCGTGATGATGGTGGGCGTGGACGCCACCAACGCCATCACCGGCATCTCCGTGGTCAGCCACGCCGAGACCTCCGGCATCGGCACCAAGGTGGTGGGCAATGAGCCCAACGCCGACGGCGTGCCCGTTCTGGATCAGTTCATCGGCATGAGCGGCGCAGGCTCTCTGGTGGTGGGCAAGACCGTGACCGCCATCTCCGGCGCCACCGTCTCCACCAAGGGCATCAACATGGGCGCCAACGCCGCGCTGGCTGTTGCCGAAGTGCTGGGCTAAGAAAGGAGGAGCTGCATTATGAATTTCGGTAAGCAACTGAAAGAGGGTCTGATCACCCAAAACCCCGTGCTGGTGCAGGTGCTGGGTATGTGCTCCACCATGGCCATCACCACGTCGTTCTTCAACGGCCTGGGCATGGGCGTCAGCGTGCTGATCATCCTGACCCTGTCCAACATCTTTATCTCCCTGCTGCGCAAGATCATCCCCAATGAAGTGCGTATCGCCTGCTACATCGTGGTCATCGCCGGCTTCGTGACCTGCGTCGACCTGCTGCTGAAGGCGTTCGTCCCCGCTCTGTCCAACTCTCTGGGCGTGTTCATCCCCCTGATCGTCGTGAACTGCATCATTCTGGGCCGCGCCGAGGGCTTTGCCTCCAAGAACGGCGTGGGCGCCTCCGCTGTGGACGGCATCTGCCAGGGCATCGGCTACACGCTGGTGCTGATCGTGATGTGCGTGTTCCGTGAGTTCTTCGGCTCCGGCAAGTTCGGCGGCGGTCTGCTGGGCGGCGGTGCGCTGGGCAGCGCACCCGGCATCACCATCTTCCCCGAGGAGTTCGGCATCAAGGTCCTGACTCTGCCCGTGGGCGGCTTCCTGACCCTGGGCTGCCTCATCGCACTGATGCAGTGGGCTCTGGCCAAGAGTGCTAAGAAAAAGGAGGCCAAGTAAGTCATGACTGTAACTACACTGCTCGCCATCTCTCTTGGCGCAATTCTGACCAATAACTTTATCTTCGCGCAGTTCCTGGGCATCTGCCCCTTCCTGGGCGTGTCCAAGAAGATCGACACCGCCGTGGGCATGGGCGCCGCCGTGACCTTCGTCATGGGTCTGGCCTCCGCCGTCTGCTTCGGCGTCAACAAGATCCTCATCGCCTTTGATCTGGGCTTCATGCAGACGGTGGCCTACATTCTGGTCATCGCCGCGCTGGTGCAGTTCGTGGAAATGTTCCTGAAGAAGAACATCCCTACCCTGTACACCGCGCTGGGCGTGTACCTGCCCCTGATCACCACCAACTGCGCCGTGCTGGGCGTCGCTCTGCTGAACACCCAGAATGAGTACAACTTCATTGAGTCCGTGGTCTTCGGTATCACCGGCGGTCTGGGCTTCCTGCTGGCCATCTTCCTGTTCGCCGCTATCCGCGAGCAGCTGGAGGTCTCCAGCGAGAACCCCAAGGCTTTCGATGGCTTCCCCATCGCGCTGGTCACCGCCGGCCTGATCGCTCTGGCGTTCATGGGCTTCAGCGGCCTGAAGGTCTGGTAAGGAGGTAGAAGAATATGACTACTTTGATTTGGGCGATCGTCGTACTGGGCGCTCTCGCTATCATCTTCGGTCTGATCCTTGCGATCGCGGCCAAGGTGTTCGAGGTCGAGGTCGACCCCCGCCTGCCTGAGATCCAGGCATGTCTGGCCGGCGCCAACTGCGGCGGCTGCGGTTATCCCGGCTGCGGCGGCTGCGCCGAGGCCATTCTGGCCGGTAAGGCCCCTGTCACCGCCTGCGCTCCCGCCGGCCCCGAGAACGCCGCCAAGATCGCGGCCATCATGGGCTTGGAGGCTCCCTCCGGCGACAAGATGGTGGCCCATGTGCTGTGCAACGGCGGCTGCAACGCCAAGGAGAACTTCGAGTATCGCGGCGTGAAGGACTGTCTGGCCGCTACCAAGGTCTGCGGCGGCGACGCCAAGGCCTGCCGTTACGGCTGTTTCGGCTTCGGCTCCTGCGCGGAGGCCTGTAAGTTCGACGCCATCCACGTCATCAACGGCGTGGCTGTGGTGGACAAGGAGAAGTGCACCAACTGCGGCGCCTGCCGCGCTGCCTGCCCGCACCACCTGATCGTGGAGGTGCCCTACAAGCAGAAGGTGTTCGTCAACTGCTCCAACAAGGACAAGGGCCCCGCTGTCACCAAGGTGTGCGCCTCCAGCTGCATCGCCTGCGGTATGTGCGAGCGTACCTGTAAGTTCGACGCCATCCACGTTGTGGACAATGTGGCCGTCATCGACTACAGCAAGTGCAAGAACTGCACCATGTGCGCCAAGGCCTGCCCGCGCAACGCCATCGAGCCTATCCCCACTCCCGAGGAGAAGGAGAAGTTCAAGGCCGCGCAGAAGGCTGCCGCCGAGAAGAAGGCCGCTGCCGCCAAGGCCGCCGCTGAAGCTGCCGAGGCTCCCAAGGCCGAGTAACCAATCTACAAAACAGGAGACACGCCGCTGGGGCGTGTCTCTTGTTTTTTCCCCGCCTCCCGTGCTATACTGGAGGAAATCACTGCAAGGAGGCACCACCTATGTCCGATACCATCGCCGCCATCGCCACGCCCCAGCTGCCCAGCGCCATCGGCATCCTGCGCCTGTCCGGGCCGGGTACGCTGACTGCGCTGGAGCGCGTGTTCCGCGCCGGAAACGGCCGCCTTGCCGGGGAGCAGGCGCCACGCCGTATGGTGTACGGCGACTTGCTGGATGAGAGCGGCAGCGTCATTGACCATGTGCTGTGCGTCCGGTTCCCCGGGCCGAACAGCTATACCGGCGAGGACTGCGCCGAGCTGCACTGTCATGGCTCGCCGGTGGTACTGAACGCGGGGCTGGCGTCGCTGTTTGCCGCCGGATGCCGGCAGGCCAAGGGCGGCGAGTTCACCCGGCGGGCCTTCCTCAACGGGCGGATGGATCTCATCCAGGCGGAGTCCGTGGCTGACCTCATCGACGCGGAAACGGCGGAGGCGGCAAAAAATGCGGCGTGCCAGCTGGACGGCGCCCTGAGCCGTGCCATCGGCCGCATCTACAATGCTCTGATGGACATGGCAGCGCGGTTTTACGCCGTGGTGGACTACCCCGACGAGGACATCGAGGACGTGCAGCGTGAGCAGATGCTGGACACGCTGCGCACCTCTCAGCAGGAGCTGGAGACGCTGCTGGCCACCTTCTCCCGGGGACAGCTCTTAAAGCTGGGCGTACCCACTGTCATTCTGGGACGGCCCAACGCGGGGAAATCCTCCCTGCTCAACGCTCTGCTGGGGTATGACCGGGCCATCGTCACCGACATCGCCGGCACCACCCGGGACACCGTGGAGGAAAAGGTGCTGGTGGGCGGCGTGCTGCTGCGTCTGACGGACACCGCCGGTATCCGCGACAGCGGCGACCGCATCGAGGCCATAGGCGTGGAGCGCAGCCGTCAGGCGGCGCAGCGGGCATCGCTGGCGCTGCTGGTGCTGGACGGCTCGCAGGAGCTGACGGAGGAGGACGAGCAGGCCATTGCCGCGGCACAGAACGTGCCCAACCTGCTGGTGCTGGTGAACAAGAGCGACCTGCCCCGGCGGCTGGACGTGGGGCGGCTGGCCGACCGGTTCGACAACGTACTGAGCATCTCCGCCCAGACCGGGGCGGGGCTGGACACGCTGACGGACGCGGTGGCGGCGCTGTATCCAGCCGGAGAGACCCCCGCCGGGGAGCTGCTGACCAACGCCAGACAGGCGGACGCCGTGTCCCGGGCGCTCAGCGCCGTGACGGAGGCCCGCAGCGCCCTGCGCATCGGCATAACGCCGGACGTGGTGCTGACGGACTGTGAGGCGGCGCTGGAGGCGCTGGGCGAGCTGAACGGCAAACGCATCCGGGAGGATCTGGTGGACACCATCTTCTCCCGGTTCTGCGTGGGAAAATGACCGCGGCTTTTGTGAACCGTGCGGAACTTTTCCGTTTTTTCCCTTTTCATACGGAGATTTTCGTGATATGATGGGGTATCGTGACAAAACGGATACACCATCCGATCAAAGGAGGCTTTTGCTATGCGTGACTATATCATCATGACCGACAGCTGCTGCGATCTGACCGACCACATGGCCCGGGAGCTGGAGCTGAACGTGGTGCCCCTGACCGTACATATGGACGGCCACGACTACGCCAACATGCTGGACGGCAGCCAGATCAGCTTCGAGGATTTCTACAGGAACATCCGCAGCGGCGTGCTGGGCACCACCTCCGCCGCCAACGTGGGTCAGTTCGAGGACGCCATGCGCGCCGTGCTGGCGCAGGACAAGGACATCGTGTGCATCAACTTCTCCAGCGCCCTGTCCGCCACCTATCAGAATGCCTGTATCGCCGCCAAGACCATGGCCGACGAGTTCCCCGACAGCCGGGTATATGTGGTGGACTCCCTGTCCGCTTCGCTGGGGCAGGGCCTGCTGCTCTATCTGGCCGTGCAGAAGAAGCGGGAGGGTCTGTCCGCCCCGGAGCTGGTGCAGTGGGTGGAGGACAACAAGCTGCACGTCGACCACTGGTTCACCGTGGACGATCTGAACTATCTGAAGATGGGCGGCCGTGTGTCCGCCACCACCGCCTTTCTGGGCACGATGCTGTCCATCAAGCCGGTGATGCACACCTCCGACGAGGGCAAGCTGGTGCCCGTCAGCAAGGCCCGGGGCCGCAAGGCCAGCCTGCAGGCCCTTATCGACAAGGTGGCGGAGCTGGGCATCGAGCCCAGCGAGCAGGTGATGTTCATCTGCCACGCCGACTGCGAGGTGGAGGCCCGCGCCGTGGCCGAGGAGCTGAAGGCCCGCTACGGTGTGAAGGAGGTCTACATCAACTACATCGGCCCGGTGATCGGCAGCCATACCGGTCCCAACACCATGGGTCTGTTCTTCGTGGGCACCAAGCGCTGACACATCACACTTTCGGAGGGAACGCACATGGAATGGCTGGAGCTGAAGATCGACACCTCACCGTCCGGTCTGGACGCGGTGACGGAGCTGCTGGAGCAGCAGGGCGTCACCGGCGTCATCATCGACGATGAGAACGATTTCAAGGACTTTCTGGAGCACAACCGGCAGTACTGGGACTATGTGGACGAGGAGCTGCTGCGGGAAAAGGCGGGCGTCAGCCGCGTCACCTTCTATCTGGAGCGGAATGAGGCGGCGCTGGACGTCATCGCACGGGTGCGCATCGCCATGTCCGACCTGAAAAAGGCCCGTCCGGACTGCGGTCCGCTGCTGCTGACCATCGACAACGTGGCCGACGCCGACTGGGAGAACAACTGGAAGAAGTTCTACAAGCCCATGGAGATCGGGGAGCGGCTGCTGGTAGTGCCCCAGTGGGAGAAGGCCCGCGATGACGGCCGGGTGAAGCTGGTGCTGAATCCGGGACTGACCTTCGGCACCGGCAGTCACGCCACCACCCGTCTGTGCTTACAGGCGCTGGACAAGTACATCCGGGGCGGCGAGAAGATCCTGGATCTGGGCTGCGGCAGCGGCATCCTGTCCATTGCCGCGCTGGTGCTGGGGGCCGGGGAGGCCTTCGCCTGCGACATCGATGAGAAGTGCGTGGACGTGGCCTACGAAAATGCTGCCCTCAACGGTGTGGGAAAGGACCGCTACACCGTCCGGTGGGGCGATGTGCTGACGGACAAGGCTCTGCAGGCGGAGTTCGGCGGCGGCTACGACATGGTGGTGGCCAACATCGTGGCGGATGTCATCATGGGGCTTTCCGGCAAGGTGCGGCCCTTCCTGAAGGAGGGAGGCCTGTTCCTGTGCTCCGGCATCATCGACGACCGGGCGGAGGAGGTCTTTACCAGGCTGCGCGCCGATGGCTGGACAGTCATTGAGCAGCACGACTCCGAGGGCTGGTACAGCTTCCTGTGCCGGTGAAAAACGTATAAAAACAGCGTCAGGCTTACGCCTGACGCTGTTTTTTCATCGGTATTCCCGGAGGATGCCGCTGTCCACGAACTTGGGGCGCACCTCCACGCGCACCGTGTCGCCCACGGCGCAGGGCAGCTCCGTCACGTCCGCCTCCAGCTGGGCGGCGGCCACCACACCCCGCACAGGACAGCTGCGGCCGTTGATCTGCACGGTAAGGCCGTCGGTGTGCAGCAGGCCCCGTCCCGCGTGGAGCACCCGGCGCAGCCTGTCCCGCAGGCGCAGGGCGTTGGGCTCCTCCGTCACGCCGATGCCGCTGGTATAGCCCACCGGCAGCAGCGCCAGCCGCGTCTCCCGCCGGGTACGGTAGGCGCCGGTATAGCCCACCGGCCAGCCGGCGGGCAGGGTCTTCAGCTCTGCCACCCGCGTCTCCAGCCAGCCGACCTTCTCCAGTCCCAGCGTATCCGGTACGGAGAGCCGTCCCAGCAGCGCCGAGCCGAGACGTACCGCGTCCAGATGCATCTCCGGATACCGCAAGAAGGCGGTAGAGGCGCAGACGTGACGCAGGCCGGGGTCGATACCGGCGGTGCGCAGAATGCGGACGCCGGCGGTGAAGCGGCGGTACTGCCGGGCGGTGCGGCGGCGATTGGCGGCATCGGCAAAGTGGGTGAACACGCCCTCCATCCGCAGAGCGGGCAGGAACCGCAGCAGGGCGGCGGCCTCCCGGACATCGCCGGGCAGAAAGCCGCAGCGGCCCATGCCGGTATCCAGCTTGATATGGACGCGGGCGGTGACGCCCTGCTGCGCCGCCACGGCGGACACCGTATGGGCCGCATCAAAGGAGCCGACGGTGAGGATGACATTCCGGGCCAGCAGCGCGGATACCTCCTCCGGCAGGGCGGTGGAGGAGAGCATCAGCACGTCCGCCGTGATGCCCGCGTCCCGCAGGGCGGCGGCCTCCGCCGCAGAGGACACGGCCAGCATGTCCACGCCCTGCGCCGTCAGCCATTGGGCGTAGGGCGCCAGTCCCAGCCCGTAGCCGCCGCCCTTCACCACGGCGATAATGCGGGCGGACGTATAATGCCGCAGCTTCTCCAGATTACGGGTCAGCGCCCCGGTGTCGATCACCAGCCTGCACATGGTTGATCCTCCTCTCCGTGTCTGTATGTCGATTATACCCGCTTTGCGCCGGGGCGCAACCGGCGGGGCGGCGATTTAAGGGGTTTGGCGGAAACACTTAAGGAAATCGCAAGAAATCCGGTGAAAAGAGGGCGCGGCCAAGCGAACCGCGCCCTCTCTGTTTATCCGTTGTCCGCCGGCAGATAGCCGGGGGCCACCAGAATGATCTTGTTGCCCACGTCGTAGTGGCTGTCGGCCTCCACGCGGCTGGACAGCAGGCTGCCGTCGCCGTCATAGATGTTCCGCCATGTGCGGACGTGGTAGCCGGTGTGGCCGTACTGGTCGATGACCTCCTCGCCCGGCGCCACGTCCGGGGACTCCTGATAGACCGTCTGGTAATCGTAGCTGGCCAGCACCGCGTTGGTCATGACCACATAGTGGTCGTCCACCTTGGTACCCAGAATGGTGCAGGTCAGCTCGTTGGTATCGTCGTTGTAGGACGTGACGATCTTGATGGGGTAATCCCGGCTGTTGCGGAAGGCAAAATCCGGCCCGCCCCAGCTCACCGTGGCATCGCAGCCGATGGGCATGTAGCCGGGGTTGAACATGTGGCAGTAGCGCAGGACGATGTCCAGATCGCTGAGCAGCACCGCGTAGTACAGCGTGGAGGACACCTGGCAGATGCCGCCGCCGATACCGGTGGTGGTGCGCCCTGCCTCGTAGACGCCGGCCTCCTGATAGCCCCGGGCCGCCGTGCGCTGCCCCACCGTGGCGTTATACCAGAACTCCTCGCCGGGGTTGTAGATCTTGCCGTTGATGGCGGCGGAGGCCAGCTTGATATTCTGGTGCCGTCCCCACGGCCCGGCGCATTTGGTGGTGTAGGTGCCCAGCACATCCCGGAACATGCAGTCCTTCAGCTCCTCGGTGGACACGTTGGGGAACTCCACCTGTGCGTCCGCCAGGAACTCCGCGCCCGGCGCGGCGGCATCCAGCTGGGCCTGCACCGCCGCCACGTCAAAGGCAACGCCGACGCGGGACTCCGTAGGCTCGCCCGTCTCCTTGTTGCAGACGGCCTCCGCCTTCTCCCCCGCCAGCTGGTCGTGGAGCGTCCGGATGTCCACGGTCTGGGCCTTCTTCTCCTCGTAGGTACACGCCACCGGCGTCAGCGCGCCGCTTTGCAGCATGGCGGTCAGGTCGCTCTCCAGCTTCCCGGCGTCCAGCATGCGGCCGTCGGCGGGCTTGGTGATATACAGGCCCTCGCCCTTTTCCAGACGGTAGCCGCCGTCCACCACCGTGCAGTTCAGGCTGGCGGCCAGCTCGTTACAGGCGGCGTCCAGCGCGGCGGCATCCACCGTCATCTGCGGCACGGCGGAGGTCTGCCCGAACCAGCTGTGTATGTACGACCAGCCGCCCCGCAGCCACGCCAGCGCACCGCCGCCCCAGCTCTCGTACCGCTGGGAGGCCCCGGCGGCGATGGACGCCGCCTGCGGCGTCACCGTAACGCCCAGCGTGTCCAGCGGCACGGCGCCGATGCGCTCGCCCTTCTCCGTCAGGGAGACGGCGGTGTCATGCAGCAGCTGCGGGCTCTTTTCCTCCCACAGCGTCTCGATCTGTTGGGCGGTGAGCTTGGATACGTCCAGCCCCAGCACATCCGTGTGGGGGAACGCAGTGCTGCCGTACACGGTCTGCGTCACCACGCAGGCGGCCAGATAGGCCACCGCCAGCACGCCCAGCAAAATACCGGCGATCAGCGCCGCCCTTCTGCCGCCGGACATGGGAGTCTTTTCCGGAACGGCGTTCTCCGCACCGCCCCCGTTTACAGTCACAGAGGACATAGTATTGGTATCTTCCATGGAATGTCCCATCCTTTTTCCGGTCTTTACAGGGCACACACCCTGCGTCTGCCTATGATACCACAGACCGGCCGGAAATGGGTTACGATTCCGTAACAACAGCCGCCGGGCGGCGCTTGGGGATGTGGATGGTCAGCAGGATCTCCTCCTCCGTGTCCCTGCGGCCCACCTCCGCGCCCACGCCCGCCGACTGCATCAGCCGGACGCCCCGCTCCACGCTGTTGAGGAACAGCCGCACATCCTTGATGATATAGGTGGGACGCCGCTGGGGCGGCGCCGTCCGGTTCTCCGCCGTCAGCGCGTCCACATACTGCTCCGCCTGCGCCACGTTCAGCCCCCGCTGCCCCATGTGCCGCGCCGCCGCCAGCTGCTGCTCCGGATCGGTGAGCCGCAGCAGCGTCCGGGCGTGACGCTCCGTCAGGCCGTACTGCCGCAGGCAGTCAATGACCGGCGGGGCCAAACGCAGCAGCCGCAGCTTATTGGCGATGGCGGGCTGGGACTTGCCCAGCTTGTCCGCCGCCTGCTGCTGGGACAGGCCGTAGCGCCCGATGAGCCGGGCGATGGCCGCCGCCTCCTCCATGTAGTCCAGATCCCGGCGCTGAAGATTCTCAATGAGGGCCAGCAGCGCCGCGTCCTCCTCTCCCACCTCCGCCACAAGGCAGGGCACCTCCCGCAAGCCCGCGATGCGGGCGGCGCGGAGGCGGCGCTCCCCCGCCACCAGCTCGTAAAAGCCGCCCCGATCCCGCACCGTCAGGGGCTGCAGGATGCCGTAGGCCCGGATGCTGTCCGCCAGCTCCCGCAGCGCCGTCTCATCGAAGCTGCGCCGGGGCTGCTGCGGGTTGGGACGCACCGTGTTGATGGGTATGTAGCGGACGCGGCTGGACAGGAACTCGTCCTTCTGGGTCTTTTTCATGGTTTTCCCCCCTCCTTTGGCACCATTGTACGGCGCCGGCGGTGCGAAAAGGGGCAGAAAGTGTCGGGAAATTTAAAAAAGACGCCAAGCAGGCGTCTTTTTTACGCAATATTTATAGGTTTTACTGCCGCTCTCGCTTCAGGCGGCGGATATCCTCCCCGAAAAAGGGCAGGATCTCGTAGTCCCCCTCCAGCCGGGACAGCACCGACCGGCCGTAGCGGCTGCCGATCTCCTCCGGGGCCAGATTGGTGCTGATGATGGTGGCGCGCTTCTCCATCAGCCGCCCGTTGACGATCTGGTACAGGGCGCTCTGGACAAAGGCGGTGGTCATCTCCGTGCCCAGATCGTCCAGGATCAGCAGGTCGCACTTCATGCAGCGGTCGGCGTCCTCGCTGCCGCCGTCGTCCCGGCGGAACTTGGCGTCCTCGAACCGGCTGAACACGCTGGCAGCGGTGTCGTACACCACGGAAAAGCCGTTCTCGCTGACCACCCGGGCGATGCAGGCGGAGAGGAACGTCTTGCCCAGCCCCGTGCCGCCGGACAGCAGCAGATTGCCGCCGCCCCGGTCGAACTGATAGGCGTAGTCCCGGCAGACGTCAAAATTGCGCTCCATATTCTCACGGGGCGACACACCGAAGGCAGGCTGCACCGTGCTGTCGTACCAGTCAAAGCTGAACGTCTCGAAGCTGTCCTCCCCCAGAGGCAGCAGGCGGGACAGCTCCGCCAGCTGCTCACGGGCGTAGTACGCCCGCAGGCACGGGCACACGCCGCCCTGCACATAGCCGGTGTCACCGCACTGGGTGCAGGCCGGCTTCTCCTCCAACCAGTCCGCCGGATAGCCCAGCGACGCCAGCAGCTGCACCCGCTCCCGCTGGAGCTGGAGATTCTCGTCCCGCAGCACCCGGATCGCGGGCAGCGGGTCAGTCCCCCGGGCCAGCGCGGAGGAGATGATGCGGCTCATGGTGCCCCGCAGCTCCGTGTCGATCTCCGCCAGCCGGGGAGCGCGGGCGTAGGCCGTGCGCCGCCGCTGCTCCAGCTGGGCCCCGCGGCGCTGCTTGTCCTCGTCAAAGCGGGCCAGCGCCCGCTGCATGATCCTGCCGTCGTATGCCATATCGTCACCTCTTGATATACCGGCGCATCCACGCATTCTGCTGGCCGCCGGTGTCGCCGCTCTCCTGCGGCGGCGTGGGGGACGGCTTGCGCGCCTCGCCCCGCTCCACCTGCTGGGGCGTGTGCCATCCGCTGTCATGCCAGCGGCGCAGGATGCCGTTGAGATAGCGCCAGTTCATGTCCTTCTTGTAAAACACCGTCCGCTCGTAGGCCATGGCCACCGTCTCCGGCGGGAAGCCCATGTCCATCCAGTCCGCGATGTAGCGGCTCTCCGCCTCCACCGGCGGTCGGTCAGGCAGGTGCAGCGCCTGCATGTACGCCCCCATCTTCTGGCGGCGGCGGCTCCACGTCCGCAGGTAGGCGGCGGCGCTGACCTGATCGAAAAGCCCCATCTGCGCCCAGTGGTAGCCCTCCTTCTCCACCTGCCGCATGGTGGGACGGCGCCCCTCGCCCCACTGGGCCTTGGCGCGCTCCACACAGTGGCACAGCAGCAGATAGATCACGTCCGCCGGCAGGCCCAGATCGTCGTACAGCCCCGCCAGTATCTGCAGGTCGGCGGTGCGCAGCTTTTTACCCAGCTGCTGCTCCGCCTGTGGGATCAGCAGGCGGAAGCCCTCGTTGTCCGTCAGCAGGGCCGAAATGTCCTCCGTGGAGTAGACGGCTCTTTCCTCCGCCGGCTCGGGGCGGGGCTGTTGGGGACGGGGCAGGAGCCCCAGCTCCTGCAGCACGCCCTCCGCCGCGTCCATGCGCAGGCGGCTCATGGTGGGCAGCACGCGCTCCAGCTCCTCCGGCGTGACGCCCCGGCCGAACCGCTGCAGCGCCAGATACAGCAGGGCCGCGTCGCCGTCGCCCCGCTTGAGCAGGCTCTCCGCCGCGGCGGCGGGCAGCGTGATATTCTCTTGTCCGCCCCGGAGGATATAACCGCTCATGGACAGGGCCTCCTTTTTCGTCAGTGTCCCTATTTTACATGAAAAGTGGAGCGGCGTAAAGCGGGGGCGGTCACATTTTTACAAATTTCCGCTTTTCGCCAAAATAGGCTTTCCACGCCGGGAAATTGTGCTATAATGGATGCTGTATAAGCATCTCTATTTTTACGGATATACAGAGGAGGTTGACTATGGCGAATCGGGTAACGATGACCATCTGCGGCACGGAGTATACGCTGGTGGCGGAGGAGGACGCGGCCTACATGGAGAAGGTGGGCGCCATGGTGGACGGCGAGATGCGCCAGCTGATGGACGCCGCCCACATGAGCCGGGACAACGCCGCCGTGCTGGCCGCCGTGAATCTGGCGGACGAGCTGTGCAAGGCGCAGGAGAACGCCGACAATCTGCGCCGTCAGCTGAAGACCTATCTGGACGAGGCCGGCCGCGCCAAGAACGAGGCCGCCGAGCTGCGGCGCAAGCTGCAGTCCCAGCAGAACCGCAAGGGATGATGGAGCTTCTCTCCCCCGCCGGCGGCTTCGACTCCCTTGTTGCCGCCGTCCAGACCGGCGCGGACGCGGTATATATGGGCTTTGGCGCGTTCAATGCGCGGCGCAGCGCCAAAAACTTTACCGACGAGGAGTTTGCGTCGGCGGTGGCCTATTGCCATTTACGGGGCGTCAGGGTCTTTCTGACGCTGAACACCCTGCTGACCGACCGGGAGCTGGCGCAGGCCGCAGACGCCCTGAAAAAAGCCTGCGCCATGGGTGTGGATGCCATACTGGTGCAGGACTGGGGACTTCTGACGCTGGCACGGGAGATCGTGCCGGACGTGCCTCTCCACGCCAGCACCCAGATGAGCCTGTTCACGCTGGGCGGCGCCAACGAGGCCGCCGCACTGGGCATGGAACGGGTGGTGCTGGCACGGGAGCTGAGCCGGGATGAGGTGCGGGAGATCTGCGCCGGATGTCCTGCTGAGATCGAAATATTCGTCCACGGTGCGCTGTGCATGTGCTACTCCGGCCAGTGCGAGATGAGCGCCGTGGTAGGCGAGCGCAGCGGCAACCGGGGCGCCTGCGCCCAGCCCTGCCGTCTGCCCTACGGTGTGGACGGACCCTGCCGGGGCGGGCATCCCCTGAGCCTGAAGGATGCCAACCTGTCCGCGTACCTGGCGGAGATGGACGAGATAGGCGTGGACTGTCTCAAGCTGGAGGGCCGCATGAAGCGGCCGGAATATGTGGCGGTGGTCACCGGCATCTACCGGCGGCTCATGGACGAAAAGCGCCGCCCCACGGCGGAGGAAAGCCGCCGGCTGGAGCAGGCGTTCTCCCGCAGCGGCTTCACCGACGGGTACTGGCTGGGCAAAAAAGGCCCCCAGATGTTCGGCATCCGTCCGGAGAACGCGCCGGAGCCGAAGGAGCTGTTCACCGAGGTGCGGGAGCAGTACGAAAACGGGCGGGAGAACCGGAGGATACCGGTGTCTCTGGCCATCCGGGTACAGGCGGGCAAGCCGGTGTCGCTGGCAGTGGCCTGCCAGAGCAACAACGGTCTGATGAACGTATGGGCGCAGGGCCCGGTGCCGGAGACGGCCCGCAGCCGCGCCCTGACCGCCGAGGAGCTGCGGGAGCGGCTGAGCAAGACCGGCGGCACCGTGTTCACGGTGGAGCAGTTCCGCGCGGAGCTGGACGACGGCCTGATGCTGCCGGCCAGCGTCATCAACGGCCTGCGGCGGGACGCGCTGGAGGAACTGAAACAGCGGCTGGAGCAGGACTGGTTCCTGCGTCGGATGAGTCCCTGGCAGAAGGAGGAACTGCGGCAGGGCCGCGACCCCCACGTCCGGCGGGTGCTGGAGGCGGCGGCGCTGCCCGAAGCCCCGGAGCCCCCCGCGGACATGGGCTTCACCTGCTCCGTGCTGAAAGCGGAGCAGGTCACGGCAGCGCTGCTGGCGGAGAAGCCCGCCGTCGTATACGTCCCCATCGAGGAGCTGGAGCGGCTGGACGCCGGTCTGGACTGGGGTGGAACGGAGCTGTGCGCCGTGCTGCCCCGCGTGTTCCGGACGGCGGACGAGACGCCGCTGCGGCAGCTGCTGGAGCGGCACCCGGAGGCGTCCTCCGTCAGCATAGGCAATCTGGGCCACCTGCCTATCGTGCGGGGGCTGGGCCGGACGCTGCGGGGCGACTGCGGACTGAACATTTTCAACTCCCGCGCCCTGCTGTTCTGGCGGGAGCAGGGGCTGGACTCCGCCGCCGTGTCCTTTGAGCTGCGGTGGCAGCAGATCCGCGATCTGAAGAAGCACCTGCCCTGCGAGGCCATCGTCTACGGGCGTCTGCCGCTAATGGTGACGGAAAACTGCGTCACCCGCTGCGGCACGGGCTGTACCCACGAGGCGGGCAGCGTCCTCACCGACCGCACCGGCGCGCAGTTCCCCGTGACCTGCATCTACGGCTGCCGGTGCGAGATACAGAACAGCCGGACGCTGTTTCTGGCCGACAAGCCGGAGATGCGGCGCTGCGGCCTGACCTACGGCCGGCTGCGGTTCACCACGGAGACGCCGGAGCAGTGCGCCGCCGTGCTGCGAAGATACCAAGGCGGCGGGGATTGGTCGCCGGACGACCTGACGCGGGGGCTGTTTTACCGGGGCGTTGAATAAACGTTGCGTATAACCGCCGCTATATTATACGGATAGTTTTTATTTTTTGCAGAAAAAGGTGTTTCTATGGAGTTGAAGATCAAGGCCCTGTCCCCCAAAATCGGGACGGACATCCCCCTGCCCCGCTTTGCCACAGCGGGGGCGGCGTGCATGGATCTGTGCGCCTGCATCGACCAGCCGGTGACGCTGGCCGCCGGGGAGCGGCAGCTCATCCCCACCGGCATCGCCATCGCCCTGCCCTCGGCGGACTATGTGGCGCTGGTGTTCGCCCGCAGCGGGCTGGGCATCAGGCAGGGCGTGTGCCTCGCCAACGGCGTGGGCGTCATCGACAGCGACTATCGCGGTGAGATCGGCGTGGGTCTGGTGAATCTGGGCGGCAGCCCTTACACCGTCCGGCCCGGCGACCGCATCGCCCAGCTGATGGTGACGCCGGTGGTGCAGCCCACCGTCGTGCCGGTGACGGAGCTGGATGAGACGGAGCGGGGTGACGGCGGCTTCGGCTCCACGGGGCGGTGAGCGGTATGGCAAGGATCGTACTGGCCTCCGGCTCTCCCCGGCGGCAGGAGCTTTTGCAGCGGATAGGCATCCGCGATTTCACCGTCCGCGTGCCTCATGTGGAGGAGTGGTTCCCCGACGGCCTGACGCCGCAGGAGATCGTGTGCTACATCTCCCGGGAGAAGTCTCAGGCGGTGCCGTCGGAGGCGGATGAGATCGTCATCACCGCCGACACCATGGTGTTTCTGGACGACAAAAAACTGGGCAAGCCCGCTGACGAGACGGAGGCGCTGGCCATGCTGACGGCGCTGCAGGGGCGTCACCACACCGTATGCACCGGCGTGACGGTGCGGCAGGGCAAAAAGCTGCTGACCCGCGCCCAGTCCACGGATGTCTATTTCCGCCCCGCGTCGGAAACGGAGCTGCGGGCCTACATCGCCGGAGGCGAGCCGATGGACAAGGCGGGCGCCTACGGCGTACAGGGCCAGGGCGCGCTGCTGGTGGAGCGCATCGACGGCGACTTTTTCAACGTGATGGGCCTGCCGGTGCTGCTGCTGAGCCGTATGCTGGCGGATTTCGGCATCACGCTGCTGGGCTGAGAGGAAACAACGGATGAAACGATTTTTTACGAAAACCGGTATCTGGCTGCTGGCCGGGGCCGCCCTCATTGCCGTGGTGCTGTGCATTATCTCGGCTCTGGGCTCCGGCACCAGTCTGCTGCACAACGCGCTGGGCGTCATCGCGTCGCCCTTCCGGGCGGCGGGCTCGGCGGTGGTGGAGTGGGTCGGCGGCATTGGCGACCATTTCGCCAGCATTGAGGAGCTGCAGGCGGAGAACGAGGCGCTGCGGCAGGAGAACGCCCAGCTGCGGCAGGAGCTGCGCACGGCGCAACCCGCCGCCGAGGAGAACCAGCGCCTGCGGGAGCTGCTGGATCTCCGGGCTCAGCGGTCTGATCTGGTGTTTGAGGCGGCTCGCATCACCCAGCGGGACGTGTCCAACTGGTCGAGCACACTGGTGCTGAACCGGGGCAGCCGCCACGGTGTGGCGGAGAGCGACTGCGCCGTGGACTGCTACGGCAATCTGGTGGGCGTGGTGACGGAGGTGGGTCTGAACTGGTGCCGTCTCACCACCATACTGGACACCGGATCCCAGCTGGGCGCCATGGTGTTCCGCACGGAGGAGACGGCCATCGCCGCCGGCGACCTGTCCCTGATGACGGAGGGTAAGCTGAAGCTCAGCTATCTGCCGGATTCCTCCACTCTAATTAAGGGCGATCTGGTGGTGACCTCCGGGCTGGGGGGCTACTACCCCTCCGGGCTGCCCATCGGCTCCGTGGAGGAGGTGCGCACCGACGACGGCGGTCTGGCCCGCTACGCGGTGCTGACGCCCCGGTGTGATCCGGACGCCCTCACCGACCTGTATATCATTACGGATTTCGACGTGGTGGAGTGACCGCGGGAAAGGAACTGCTATGACACGACGCACCATGGTGCGAAAGTGGATATTGTACGGACTGTGCGCGCTGGCCCTGCTGGCGGTGCAGGACATGGTGCTGGTGTACATCCGTGTCGGCGGCGTACACCCATTCCTGCTGCCGGCGCTGGCGCTGATCCCCGTGACGCTGGAGCGCAGCGGGCAGTCCCTGCTGTACGCCCTGTTTTTCGGGTTGGCCTGCGACCTGCTGATGCCCACGGGCGTGTTCGTATGCTTCTACTGTCTGGTGTTTTTCGGCGGCGCGTTTCTGGCGCAGCTGCTGTCCGGGCAGGTCATCGTGGCGGGGCTGTTCTGCTCGCTGGCCGTGTCCGCCGCGGGGCTGCTGCTGTGCGGCCTTCTGCGGATCCTGCTGCTGACGTACCAGCAGGGCATCTCCACCGGCCCGGCACTGATGCTGCTGGGCAAGGAGCTGCTGCTGTCGCTGGCGGCAACGCCGCTGGTACACTTCCCCTTTTCCCGGATCTGCCGCCTGACCCGGGGCGAGTGACAAGGAGACATTTTCCATGATGAAGAACCCCCATCCCGCCAAGCGGCGGGTCATGATCCTGCTGGGCGTTTTCGGCGCGTTCCTGCTGCTGTTCGGCGCGGTGCTGTACGACGCCCAGATCCTCCACGGCAGTGAGAACCGCGCCCGCTCCATCTCCAGCAACGCCACCAGCGAGGTGGTACCCGCCTCCCGCGGCATCATCACCGACCGCAACGGCAAGGTGCTGGTGTCCAACCGGCTGGCCTACACGCTGGTGTTCGATCGCAGCGGCTTTACCGACGACGCTTCGCTGAACGACGCCATCCTGCGGCTCATCCGCCTGTGTCAGGAGACGGGCACCGCGTGGAACGACACGCTGCCCATTGCGCAGACAGGCAGCTTCCTCCGCTGCACCAACGACCGGTCAGAGAGCTTTACCCAATATCTGGAGAAGAACAAGCTGACCGCCACCGCCGCCGGCCGGCAGCTGATCGCGGAGATGCGGGCGCTGTACCACGTCGACGAGAGCCTGTCGGAAAAGGATGCGCGGCTGGTCATCGGCGTGCGGTACGAGCTGCACAGCCGCGACAGCTATACGTTTGCCGAGGACGTTTCCTCGGAGGTGCTGAGCCTCATCACCGACGGGCGGTACGAGGGCGTCAGCATCCGCACCGCCTCCGCAAGTGTGTACAACACCACGCTGGCGGCTCACATTCTGGGCACCATCGGGCCCATCTGGCAGGAGGAGTGGAGCAGCAACGAAAAGACCGGCTATGTGGGCTACGCCGACAAGGGGTACTCCATGAACGACCTTGTGGGCAAGGACGGCGTGGAGAAGGCCTTCGAGGAGTACCTGCGGGGCACGGACGGCCGGCGGCTCATCACCACCGACGAGGACGGCAAGCTCACCGGCGAGCTGTACACACGGGAGCCGCAGCCCGGCGGCACCGTGGCGCTGACGCTGGACATCGACCTGCAGGCCGATGTGGAGCGGGCGCTGGCCCAGACGATTACCGGCATGATCGACGAGGACAGCAACGAACGCGGCGGTGCGGCCGCCGTGGTCAGCGTGGGCAGCGGCGAGGTGCTGGCGCTGGCCAGCTACCCCACCTACGATCTGTCCACGTTCAATGAGGACTACGAGGATCTGGTGGCCGATGAGCGGCTGCCCATGTTCAACCGGGCCACACAGGGCACCTACGCCCCCGGCTCCACCTTCAAGATGTGTACCGCCGTGGCGGCGCTGGAGAGCGGCATCATCACGCCGTCCTCCATCATTCAGGATCGCGGTATCTACACCTATTACCGCGACCCACAGCCCATGTGCTGGGTCTACCGGCAGGGCGGCTCCACCCACGGGCGCATCAACGTGACGCAGGCCATCACCGTATCCTGCAACTACTTCTTCTATGAGGTGGGGCGGCTCACCGGTATCCGCACGCTGGACAGCTACGCCTCCCAGTTCGGTCTGGGGCAGTCCACCGGCATTGAGATCGGCGACTCCAGCGGCGTGCTGGCCTCCCCGGAGTGGGCGGACAGCCACAACCAGGAGTGGACGGACGGCCAGACCATTACCGCCGCCATCGGACAGTCCTACAACCTGTTCACCCCCCTGCAGCTGGCCAACTACATCGCCACGCTGGTGGGCGGCGGCGAGCACTATCAGGCCCATCTGCTGAAAAACGTCAAGGAGTACGATAACTCCCGGCTGCTGTACGTCTACGACGATGAGCCGCTGAACACGGTCGAAATGTCCGGCTCCACGGTAGAGGCCGTGACAAAGGGCATGCACGAGCTGACCGTCTCCGGCGGTGTGGCCTTCGCCTTCCGGGACTGCGTGGTTTCCGCCGGCGCCAAGACCGGCTCGGCGCAGGTGGGCACCGATATCGCCAACGGCGTGTTCGTGGCCTACGCCCCCTATGAGGATCCGGAGATCGCCGTGGCCATCGTCATCGAAAAGGGCGGCAGCGGCGCGGCGCTGGCCACCGCCGCCGTGGAGATCATCAACTCCTGGTTCAGCCACACGGACGATGGCGCCGCCATCGGCGAGAACACCCTTTTGAAGTGAGAGGAACCCTATCTATGATCCCTGTTTTTGATCCGCAGGACAGCTCCTGCAAAACACCCTTCGGCGCGGCCAAGTGCGGCGCACCGGTAACCTTTACCCTGCGGGACGAGACGTACTACGCCTGCGAGCTGCTGGTACACCGGGAGTTCGCCGGTGCGGACGAGGCCGTGCCCCTGCCCCCGGCGGAGGGCGGCTTCTCCGGCGTCTACACCGCGCCGGACGCGCCGGAGCTGTGCTGGTACGGCTTCCGGTTCACCCGGGGCGACGGCAGCACCGTCTGTCTGGGAAAAAACGGCTGGTGCGCGCAGGACGCGCTGGCCTGCTGGCAGCTGACGGTGTACGAGGACTCCCCCACCCCCGCTTGGTTCGGCGAAGGCGTGACATACCAGATTTTTCCAGACCGTTTCCGCCGCACCTCCGTGCCGGATGTCACCGGCATGGTGGGGCGGCGCTGGGTACACGATGACTGGGGCGACCAGCCGGTGTTCCTGCCAGACGAAAACGGACAGATCACCAACCGCGACTTTTTCGGCGGCTCGCTGGCGGGCATCACCGAAAAGCTGGACTATCTCAAGAGCTTGTCGGTCAGCACGCTGTATCTCAACCCCATTTTTGAGTCCGACAGCAACCACCGCTACAACACGGCGGATTACCGGGCCGTTGACCCCCTGCTGGGCACGGAGGCGGATTTCCGTACCCTGTGCCGGGAGGCCCACGCCCGGGGCATCCGCGTCATTCTGGACGGCGTGTTCAACCACACCGGCTCCAACAGCCGCTACTTCAACGCCGATGGCTTCTACCCGGAGCTGGGCGCGGCCCAGAGCACCGACTCTCCCTACTTCAGCTGGTACAGCTTCCATCCGTGGCCCACGGACTACGATGCGTGGTGGGGCGTACATACGCTGCCGGCGGTCAACGAGGAGCAGCCGGACTACCGGCGGTTCATCATTTCCGACAAGGATTCCGTGGTGCGGCGCTGGCTGCGGCTGGGAGCCGACGGCTGGCGTCTGGACGTGGCCGACGAGCTGCCAGACGATTTCATCGCCGCCATCCGCACCGCCATAGAGCAGGAAAAAGCCGATGCCTACCTGCTGGGCGAGGTGTGGGAGGACGGCAGCAACAAGATCGCCTACTCCCGCCGCCGCCGCTATCTGCTGGGCCGGGAGACGCACGGTCTGATGAACTACCCCTTCCGGACGGCGCTGCTGGCATGGCTGGGCGGCGGAGATGCCGCCGCGTTTCGCGACACCATGGAGACCATCCGAGAAAACTATCCCCCTGCCGCGTTCTACGGAGCCATGAACTTTCTGGGCACCCACGACACCGCCCGCATCCTGACGCTGCTGGGCGCGGCACAGACGCCGGAGGATAAGCCCGCCCGGGCGGCGTACCGTCTCTCTCCCGACGAGCTGGCACAAGGCCAGAGAAAACTGCGGCTGGCCGGGATGCTTCTATATACCTTCCCGGGCTCCCCTACTCTCTATTACGGCGACGAGGCTGGGATGCAGGGCTTCGAAGACCCTCTGAATCGCGGCACATACCCTTGGGGGCAGGAGGATGAGGCGCTGCTGGCGTTCTTCCGGCAGCTGGGACAGCTGCGCTCACAGCGCCCTTCCCTGCGGCGGGGCGATATCCGCTACCTGTACGCGCAGGGCGGTGGACTGGTCATAGAGCGCCGCTGCGGCGATGAGCGCACGGTAACGGCGATGAACGCCGGCACGCAGGTATTGACGCTGGCGCTGGACTGGGACGGCCCGCTGTGCCGCGACGGCGTCACCGGTCAGCAGTTTCTGGTGCAGAAGGGGCAGGTGCAGCTGACTCTGCCGCCGCTGGACGGTGTAATTTTGCTGTCATAGTGTTTTTCCTGTGGATGTTTCACGTGAAACATCCACAGGAAATTTTATTTTTTCGACGTTTCACGTGAAACATCTTTCGCAAATTGCAAATTTTCTATTGAAACTGACCACTCTTGTGGTATACTAAGAAAGATACAGAATCAGACAGAAAGAGGAGTTTACCGTGTCAAAGATCATTGCCATCGTCAATCAGAAGGGCGGCGTGGGAAAGACCACTACCTGTGTCAATCTGGCCGCCGCCGTCAAGGCCAAAGGCAAGCGGGTGCTGCTGTGCGATTTCGACCCGCAGGCCAACGCCACCAGCGGCATGGGCGTGGACAAGTCCGTGTCCAACGGCGTGTACGACGTGCTCATCAACGGCACGGAGACGGCGAAGTCCATCGTCTCCACCCCCTATGGCGACGTGCTGCCCAGCAGCAAGGCGCTGGCTGGCGCCGGCGTGGAGATGATCGAGCTGGAAAACCGGCAGTTCCTGCTGAAGGCCGCGCTGCGGCAGGTGGCGGAGCAGTACGACTACATCTTTATCGACTGCCCCCCCTCGCTGGAGCTGCTGACACTGAACGCACTGTGCGCCGCCAATAGCCTGCTGGTGCCGGTGCAGGGCGAGTATTACGCGCTGGAGGGGCTCAGCGACCTGATGAACACGGTGCGCATCGTGCGCCGCAGCATGAACCCCTCGTTGGATATTGAGGGCGTGCTGCTGACTATGTTCGATGGCCGCACCAACCTGTCCATTCAGGTGGCGCAGGAGGTCAAGCGATTCTTCGGCGCCAAGGTGTACAGCACCGTGATCCCTCGGAACGTCCGGCTCAGCGAGGCCCCCAGCCACGGGCGGCCCATCACCGCCTACGACCGGAATTGCCGGGGCGCGGATGCCTACATCGCGCTGGCAGACGAGTTTTTGAGGCGAAACGCCTGAAAGGAGACGCACTATGGCAGGAACATCCAAGGGTTTAGGCAAGGGCCTCGGCGCTCTGATGGGCGACGACATGATGGAGTTGAACGATGAAAAGAGCAGTCTGATGCTGCCCATCAGCCAGGTGGAATCCTGTGCCGCGCAGCCCCGCAAGCTGTTCGACCCCGACGCGCTGGCCGATTTGGCTGATTCCATTCGTCAGCACGGCATCATCCAGCCGCTGACGGTGCGGAAGCTGCAATCCGGGTACTATCAGATCATCGCCGGTGAGCGGCGCTGGCGTGCCGCCCGTATGGCCGGACTGACGCAGGTGCCCGCCGTGGTCATCGAAGCTGACGACCGCAAGGCCATGGAGCTGGCCATGATTGAGAACCTCCAGCGGGAGGATCTGAATCCCATCGAGGAGGCCGAGGGCTACAAGGTTCTGATGGAGCAGTACGGCATGACGCAGGAGGAGACAGCCAAGCGGGTGGGCAAGTCCCGCCCCGCCGTGGCCAACGCCATGCGGCTGCTGAACCTGTGCGAGCCGGTGCGGGCCATGGTGGAGGACGGACGCCTGTCCGGCGGCCACGCCAGAGCGCTGCTCCCCCTCCCCGCCAAGCAGCAGGAGACAGCCGCCGCCGCCGTGCTGAAAAATGATCTATCCGTGCGGCAGACGGAGCTGCTGACCAAGAAGCTGCTGGCAGAGGCGCCGGAAAAGCCGGCAAAAGACCCGCTGACCGTCAACTACGCCGAGGAAGCCGCCAAGGAGCTGGGGGAACGTCTGGGCCGGGGCTGCCGCATCGTCACCGGCCGCAAAAAGGGCCGCATCGAGCTGGAATACTACGGCACGGACGATCTCAACGATCTGCTGGACGCGCTCCACACTATCAGAAAGAAATAACGCTGTTTCACGTGAAACATTCAGAAGAACGAGGTAAAAACAATGCTGGATATCAAATTTGTCCGGGAAAACCCGGAGGCTGTTAAAGAAAACATCCGCAAGAAGTTTCAGAACGCCAAGCTGCCTCTGGTAGATGAGGCCATTGCGCTGGACGCCGAGCGCCGTCAGGCCATTGCCGACGGTGAGGCGCTGAAGGCCGAGCGCAACAAGCTGTCCAAGGCCAACGGCCCCCTGTTCGGCAAGCTGAAAAAATGCACCGACGAGGCCGAAAGATCCGCCATTCAGATGGAGATCGACGCCAACAACGCCGCCGTCAAGGCCGATGCCGAACGCATGGCCCAGCTGGAGGCCAAGAAGGAGCAGGCCGAGGCGGCCCTGAACAAGATCATGCTGGTAATTCCCCAAATGATCGACCCCTCCGTGCCCATCGGCCCGGACGACAGCTGCAACGTGGAGGTGCAGCGCTTCGGCGAGCCCAAGACCCCGGACTTTGACATCCCCTACCACACCGACATCATGGAGCGCTTCGACGGTATCGACATGGACGCCGCGGCCCGCGTGTCCGGCAGCGGCTTCTACTACCTGCTGGGCGATATCGCCCGTCTCCACGAGGCCGTGCTGGCCTACGCCCGGGACTTCATGATCGGCAAGGGCTTTACCTACTGCATCCCCCCGTTTATGATCCACGGCAACGTGGTGGAGGGCGTCATGAGTCAGACGGACATGGACGCCATGATGTACAAGATCGAGGGCGAGGATCTCTACCTCATCGGCACCAGCGAGCACTCCATGATCGGCAAATTCATCGACCAGATCATCCCGGAGGACAAGCTGCCCCAGACCCTGACCTCCTACTCACCCTGCTTCCGCAAGGAAAAGGGCGCCCACGGCATCGAGGAGCGCGGCGTCTACCGCATCCATCAGTTCGAGAAGCAGGAGATGATCGTGGTCTGCAAGCCGGAGGATTCCAAAAAATGGTACGAGCAGATGTGGCAGTACAGCGTGGAGCTGTTCCGCTCACTGGATATCCCCGTGCGGCAGCTGGAGTGCTGCTCCGGCGATCTGGCCGACCTGAAGTGCAAGTCCTGCGACATCGAGGCATGGTCGCCCCGTCAGCAGAAGTATTTCGAGGTCTGCTCCTGCTCCAATCTGGGCGACGCGCAGGCTCGCCGCCTGAAGATCCGCTACAAGGACGCCGACGGCAAAATGCAGCTGTGCCACACGCTGAACAACACCGTGGTGGCGCCGCCCCGCATGCTCATCGCCTTCCTGGAGAACAATTTGCAGGCGGACGGCTCCGTGCTGGTACCGGAGGCCCTGCGCCCCTACATGGGCGGCAAGGAACGTCTGGTGCCGCTGCACTGAGCAGAGCCTTGATAGCGTATCGTAGTATTTTATAGAGTTTATACGGTTCGTATAGGAGAATTTGATCCATGAAGAAATTTTTCAACGAATTTAAGACCTTTGCCATGCGCGGCAACGTGCTGGACATGGCCATCGGTGTTGTGATCGGCGCCGCCTTCGGCAAGATCACCACCTCTGTCGTCAACGACATCATCATGCCCCTGATCGGGCTCATCACCGGCGGCATCGACCTGACCCAATGGAACATCCTGCTCAACAGCGCCGCCGTGGAGGCCGGGGCCGACCCCGTCACGCTGGGCATCGGCAATCTGCTGGCTGTGATCCTGGATTTCATCATCGTGGCCTTCGCCATGTTCCTGCTGGTCAAGGGTATAAATAAGCTGCACTCTCTGGGCAAAAAGGACGAGGAGCCCGCGCCGGAGGAGCCTGACGCCCCCACTGCGGAGGAGCTGCTCACCGAGATCCGCGACCTGCTGAAAGAGCAGCAGAAATGAGAGATATCCTGACGCGGGGACTGGCACAGCTGGGCCTGCCCGCAGACGCCGTGCCCCAGCTGGAGGCCTACGCCGCGCTGCTGCTGGAGAAAAACAAGGTCATGAACCTGACAGCCATCACGGCGCCGCAGGAGGTGGCCACCCTGCACCTGCTGGACTGCGCCGCGCTGCTGACCATGGCAGACCTGCGGGGCAAGCGGGTCATCGACGTGGGCACCGGCGCCGGGTTCCCCGGCATGGTGCTGCGGATCCTGGAGCCGGACTTCGACCTGACGCTGCTGGACAGTCTTGGCAAGCGCGTCGACTTCCTCCGGGAGGTGTGCGCCTCCCTATCGCTGGCGCGGACGAGCTGTGTTCACGCCCGTGCTGAGGAATACGCCGCCGGCCACCGACAGCAGTACGACATCGCCACCTCCCGTGCCGTGGCCAACCTGAACCTGCTGTGCGAGCTGACGCTGCCGCTGGTAAAGGTGGGCGGGCAGTTCCTGGCCATGAAATCCGTCTCCTCCGATGAGGAGATCGACGGTGCGCGGGGCGCTGCGGGCCAACTGGGCGGCCGCATCGCCGCCATCCGGGATTACACCGTGCCGCAGACGCAGGTGCGCCACCGGCTGGTGGTCATCGAAAAGGTCAAGGACACCCCAGCCGTCTACCCCCGCAGCTTTGCCCGTATGAAAAAAGCGCCGTTGAAATAGCGGCATCACCCGGAAAGGAGGGTCACATGGGAAAGATCATCGCCGTCGTCTCCGGCAAGGGCGGCACCGGCAAGACATCCTTCACCGCCAATACCGGACTGGCGCTGGCCTCCCTTGGCCAGCACGTCCTTTGCATGGACTGCGACATCACCCTGCGGAATCTGGATCTGGCGCTGGGCCTCAGCGACCGTGCGCTGATGGACTTCTCCGATGTGCTGGCGGCGCGCTGCACGCTGGAGCAGGCCGCTGTGACCCATGAGCAGTACCCCACGCTGGATCTGCTGACCGCGCCCATGGCCGACAAGCCGCTGGCGCTGACGGTACGGCAGCTGGCGGCGCTGGCCCGCGAGATACAGGAACGGTATGACTGGTGCCTGATGGACGCCCCCGCCGGACTGGGGCAGGGCTTCAAGATGGCCGCCTGTATGGCTGATCAGGTCATCGTTGTCACCACCACCGACATCTCCGCCATGCGGGACGCCCAGCGCACCGCCATGGAGCTGTCCGCCTTTCCGGCCAACGCCGTGCATCTGGTGGTGGGCCGCGTCTCCCGCAAGACCCTGCGGGCGCTGCATACCACCATCGACGACGCCATCGACACCGCCGGGCTGCCCCTGCTGGGCGTCATTCCGGAGGACGAGGATGTCCCCTACTGCCTGAACCGGGGGCTGGTGCTGCGCGATCGCAACTACTATGCCGCCCGGGCCTACGAAAACATTGCCAAACGCATCATGGGCCGCAAAGTGCCCCTGATGAAGATATAACGGAGAAAGGAGCGCCCCTTATGAATATCGCTTTGATGGCGCATGACAACAAGAAAGAGCTGATGGTGCAGTTCTGCACCGCCTACTGCGGCATACTGGCCAAGCACACCCTCTGCGCCACCGCCCGCACCGGCCAGCAGATCGCCGAGGCCACCGGTCTGACCATCCACCGGTTCCTCTCCTTTGCCCACGGCGGCGGCCAGCAGATCGCGGCCCGCATCGCCTACAACGAGATCGACATGGTGCTGTGCTTCGGCGACCCCAACCAGAAGACCGCCGACGAGGATGTGACCTACATCTCCCGCCTGTGCGACCAGAACAACATCCCCTTTGCCAGCAATCTGGCCACCGCCGAAATGCTGGTGCTGGGTCTGGATCAGGGCTATCTGGACTGGCGCGACATCGTAAACCCCAAGAGCAAGCCCTTCACCGCGTAAAGCGCCTTGACAACGGGTGGATAATCGCATAGAATAAGGGACAACCGCGTTGAATCTGCAGGAGTAACCCGCACAACGCCGCCAGCAGAGAGGTGCGCCGCCGGCTGAAAGCGCACCGCGGCAGAACGGGCCAAGACAGCAGACGAGCGGGGATGGAAACATCCACGGCGTGCTCCCCGTAACAGGAGCAGAAAGGGCCGCATGGCGGCTGAAATTGGGTGGCACCACGAAGTGTTTCTACGCTCTCGTCCCAACACAGGGGACGGGAGCGTTTTTTCATCGCTTTCCCGCTCCGTGGCGCCGAAAAGGAGAAACTATGCAGAAAGTGATCGATTTCATCAACACCCACACCTACGACGTCTTCATTCCCCTGACGGCGCTGGCGCTGCTGCGTCTTGGCATGTGCCGGGCGCAGCTGAAAAAGACCGCCGCCATCCGGGAGAAGAAGGGCATTTACCACGCCGTGAGGGAGAACTACGCCGAGATGGGCGCATGGCTGGGCATCCTGCCCTTCTGCATGCTGGCGGTGGCCCTCCCCCGCATCTGGTACGTCTGGATCGTGCTGGCGGTCATCGGCGGCGTCATCATGGGCCGCGCCGGAAAAAAGAAGGGCGTGGAGCTGGACAACATCTACCGCGAGGTGGCGTGGGAGCTGAAGCACGAGGCGGAGGCCGAGGCCGCGCGGGAAGCCGCGTCCCACACGCTGGAGCATGGCGCGGACGCCGCCATTACAGACGGCAGCACAGAGGAAACGGAAAACACAGAGGATAAAGGAGAGACGGAAAATGAGTAAGATGACACCCCGCACCCTCTCGGGCTTTATGGAGCTGCTGCCTCAGCCCCAGCAGCAGATGGAGCGAATGATGGATATCCTCCGGCGCACATACAGCCTGTACGGCTTCACGCCGCTGGACACGCCGGTGATCGAGGCCAGCGAGGTGCTGCTGGCCAAGGGCGGCGGCGAGACGGAGAAGCAGATCTACCGCTTTCAGAAGGGTGACGCCGATCTGGCGCTGCGCTTCGACCTGACCGTACCGCTGGCCAAGTATGTGGCCCTGCACTACAACGACCTGTCCTTCCCCTTCCGCCGCTACCAGATCGGCAAGGTCTACCGGGCCTGACGGCGCGGTCCGGCGACATCATGCGCACCGTGGACAAGCTGGACAAGATCGGCGCGGAGAAGGTGCGGACACTGCTGACGGACGAGGTGGGCGTGTCCGCCGAAAGCGCCGATGAGATCCTGAAGTTCATCGCCATCACCGGCGGCAACGAGCAGGTGCTGGCCGCGCTGGAATCCTACCGTGGCCGCAACGAGGTGTTCGACGAGGGTCTTGACCAGCTGAACACCGTGGTAAAATACCTGTCCGCCTTCGGTGTTCCGGCGGAGAACTTCGCCGTAGACCTGACCATCGCCCGTGGGCTGGATTACTACACCGGCACGGTGTATGAGACAACGCTGCTGGATCACCCGGAGATCGGCTCCGTCTGCTCCGGCGGCCGGTACGACAATCTGGCGGAGTACTACACCGACAAGCAGCTGCCCGGCGTGGGCATCTCCATCGGCCTGACCCGTCTTTTCTATGTACTGGGCGAGCAGGGCATGCTGAACCCCGGCCTCCCCACCGCCCCCGCCGACGTGCTGATCCTGCCCATGACCGCCGAGCTGGCCCCCGCCGTAACGCTGGCCACCCGCCTGCGCGCCGCCGGTGTCCGCACCCAACTCTACACCGAGCAGAAGAAGTTCAAGGCCAAGATGAGCTACGCCGACAAGCTGGGTGTACCCTATGTGGTGTTTCTGGGCGACGACGAGATCGCCGGGAACGTGGTGGCCTGCAAGGACATGGCCTCCGGCCAGCAGACCACCCTGCCCTTTGACGAGACGCTGGGCCTCATCCGCCGCGGCCTCGACGCCCGGAACGCAGGCACGGTCATCGTGGAGAAATAACCCACGCCAACGCGCCAAATCCGACAACCATTCGTAATATTTGCTTTTTATTATACAAAACATTATCACAATAGGAGGACAAAACAATGATGCAGATGCGCACACATACCTGCAACGAGCTGCGGCTGGAGCATGTGGGCCAGTCCGTGAAGCTGGTAGGCTGGATGGAGAACGTCCGCGCCGTGGGTCAGAACTTCGCCTTCGTGGTGCTCCGCGACTTCTACGGCACCACCCAGATCGTGGTGGAGACGGAGGATATGATGGCCGTCATCCGCGACCTGAACAAGGAGTCCACCATCAGCGTGGAGGGCGTGGTGCGGGAGCGCGCCAGCAAGAACCCCAAGCAGGCCACCGGTGACATCGAGGTGGTGCCCAGCAAGATCGAAGTACTGGGCCGCTGCCGCTACAACTCCCTGCCCTTTGAGATCAACCGCAGCCGCGAGGCCGACGAGCTGCAGCGCCTGAAGTACCGCTATCTGGATCTCCGCAACCCCGCCGTGAAGCAGAACATCATCCTGCGCTGCCAGGTGGTGGCCGCCCTCCGCGCCGCCATGACCGACCACGGCTTTCTGGAGATCACCACACCGATCCTGACCGCCTCCTCCCCCGAGGGCGCCCGGGACTATCTGGTGCCCGCCCGCAAGCACCCCGGCAAGTTCTACGCGCTGCCCCAGGCCCCCCAGCAGTTCAAGCAGCTGCTGATGACCTCCGGCTTCGACCGCTACTTCCAGATCGCCCCCTGCTTCCGGGATGAGGACGCCCGGGGCGACCGCTCCCCCGGCGAGTTCTACCAGCTGGATATGGAGATGGCCTTCGCCACCCAGGACGACGTTTTCGCCGTGCTGGAGGATGTGCTGCCCCCCATCTTCGCCAAGTATGGCACCTACAATGTGGCCTCTGCCGCGCCGTTCCGCCGTATCGCCTACAACGACGCTATGGAGACCTACGGCTCCGATAAGCCCGATCTGCGTATCGACCTGACCCTCACCGACATCTCCGGTGAGGTGAAGGGCTGCGGCTTCGAGCAGATCGACGGAAAGGTGGTCAAGGCCATCGCCGTCAGCGACTGCACCCTGACCCGCAAGGCCATTGACCAGCTTTGCACCGACGTGGAGGTGCAGTCCGGCAGCAAGCCCTACTGGTTCAAGGTGGACGAGAACGGCCAGCTGGCCGGCGGCATCGCCAAGTTCCTGGGCGGCTGCCATGAGGCGCTCGCCGCCAAGCTGGGCCTGAAGCCCAATATGCTGGTGGGCGTGGCCGCCGGTGACAAGGGCGCGGCCATCAAGACCGCCGGCGTCCTGCGCAATAAGCTGGGCGCCGCCTGCGAGGGCCACATGGACAAGGAGCGCTACGAGTTCTGCTGGATCGTGGACTTCCCCATGTACGAGATCGGCGATGAGTCCGGCGAGCTGGAATTCTGCCACAACCCGTTCTCCATGCCCAGCGGCGGGCTGGAGGTACTGCTGAAGGCCGAGCGAGGCGAGATCGACCCCCTGACCATCACCGCCGACCAGTACGATCTGGTGTGTAACGGCGTGGAGCTGTCCAGCGGCGCCGTCCGGAACCACGACCCCGAGATCATGATCAAGGCCTTCGAGCTGGTGCGTCTGGGTGAGGAGGACGTGAAGAAGAAGTTCCCCGCGCCGTGGTGGCGTCCTGCGAGACCGTGAAAAATGGCTTTTCCGTCACCCTTGACCGCACCGCCTTCTACCCCGAGGGCGGCGGCCAGCCCGCCGACCACGGCACGCTGGGCAATGCCCGCGTGCTGGATGTACACGAGAAAGACGGCATCGTCACGCACCTGTGCGACCGGGCGTTGCCCGTAGGCGCGGAGGTGGACGGCCATATCGACTGGGCGCGGCGGTTCGACCACATGCAGCAGCACTCCGGTGAGCATATCATCTCCGGCATGCTGTGCAGCGCCTTCCACTGTGACAATGTGGGCTTCCACATGGGCGCGGACGTGGTCACCATTGACTACAACGCCCCCATCACATGGGAACAGGCGCTGGAGGTGGAGCGGCAGGCCAATGCTTATATCTGGGCCGACCACCCCATCCACATCTGGTATCCCTCCCCGGAGGAGCTGGCCGCTCTGCCCTATCGCAGCAAAAAGGAGCTGACCGGCCCGGTGCGGATCACGGAGTTCCCCGGTGCGGATCGGTGCGCCTGCTGCGGCACCCATGTGGCCCGCAGCGGTCAGGTGGGGCTGGTAAAGCTGCTGAGCTGCCAGAGGCTCCGGGACGGCGTGCGGCTGGAGCTGCTGTGCGGTCAACGGGCGCTGGACTGTCTGTCTGGCGGCTGGGAGCAGGCCCGCCAGATCGGTCAGGCACTGTCCGTCAAGCCCCAAAATGCCTTCGCCGCCGTGGAACGCTTGCAGGGGGAGCTGCTCTCTCTCAAGGAGAAGGCCGTCCGGCTGGAGGAAGCTGCCTTTTCCCACACGGCGGCGCAGTACCGGAACGCCGGCAGCGTCCTGCACATCACGGAGAAGCTGGACGGCGACGGTGTGCGCCGCCTGTGCGATGCCATCGCCAGAGCGGCGGGCGGGCGCTGCGCCGTGTTCGCCGGCAGCGACGGCGGCTATCAGTACGCCGTCATTGAGAGCGGCGGCGACCTGCGTCAGCTTATCAAGGACATGAATGCCGCCCTCCACGGCCGCGGCGGCGGGCGCGACGGCTTCGCCCAGGGCAGCGCTGCCTGTACGGCGGAGGAGATACGCGCCTTCTTCGCGGGCCGGTAAATGCTTCGCCGCACGAAACATTTTTTCCGGTTTTTCACAAAATTTCACCCCCGGATGTGTGCGCTCCGTACATATTCGGGGGTTCCCTTTTCCCTCCGGACATGCTACAATAAAGAATTGAAAGTATATGTCATAAAGAGGGCTCCGCTATGCAGAACGAAAACAAGCTGGGCACCATGCCCATTTCCAAGCTGATCTGGAATATGTCCCTGCCCATCATCGCCTCCATGCTGGTGCAGGCGCTGTACAACATCGTGGACAGTGTGTTCGTCAGCCGCGTCAGTGAGCAGGCGCTGACCGCCGTATCACTGGCCTTCCCCGCCCAGAATCTGATGATCGGTCTGGCCACCGGCACCGCCGTGGGCGTCAACGCCCTGATGGGCCGTGCGCTGGGCGCGGGTATGCGGGAGCGGGCCGACCGGGTGGCCAACAACGGCATCTTTCTGGCCGTGGTGGGCTTCGTCATCTCCGCCTTGCTGGGTCTGACCTGCTCCAACCTGTTCTTCCGCTCCCAGACGCAGGTGGAGAGCATCATCGCCATGGGCAACGACTACCTGCGCATCGTCACCATCGGCTCGCTGGGCATGTTCTGCCAGATCATGTATGAGCGGCTGCTGCAGGGCACAGGCCGTTCCCTGCTGAGCATGTATACCCAGGGACTGGGCGCCATCGTCAACATCATCCTCGATCCGGTATTCATCTTCGTACTGGACATGGGCGTGGCGGGCGCTGCCGTGGCCACCATCATCGGCCAGTTCTGCGGCTGCGCGCTGGCCATCTATTTCAACCACAAGAAGAACACCGACATTACCCTCTCTCTCCGGGGCTTCCGCCCCGACTGGCGGCTCATCGGCGAGATCTACGCCATCGGCCTGCCCAGCGTCATCATGATCGCCATCGGCTCCGTCATGACGTTTCTGATGAACAAGATCCTCATCACCTACCATTCCGCCCACGAAACGGCGGCCACCGCCTTCGGCGTTTACTTCAAGCTGAATTCCTTTGTTTTCATGCCCATTTTCGGCATGAACAACGGCGTTATTCCCATCGTGGCCTTCAACTACGGCGCGCAGAACCGCCGGCGCATGGTGGAGACTATCAAACGCAGCACGCTGTACGCCTCCTGTATTATGGTGTTCGGTATGGCGCTGTTCCTGCTGATCCCCGGGCCGCTGCTGAAAATTTTCGACGCCACCGACACCATGCTGACGGTGGGCGTCCCCGCCCTGCGTATCATCTCCTTGAGCTTCTGCATGGCCGGCGCCTGCATCGCGCTGGGCAGCTCGTTCCAGGCGCTGGGCAAGTCCATCTACTCCATGATCACGTCCATCATCCGCCAGCTGGTGTTTCTGGTTCCCATCGCCTATGTGCTGGCGCGGTACGGCGCGTCCATCGGCAATGACGATCTGGTCTGGTGGTGTTACCCCATCGCGGAGATCGCCTCGCTGTCTCTGACGCTGGGCTTCTTCCGCCATGTGTACAGGACGATGATCGCCGGGATCCCGGAGGGCAGAGAATAAATTCAGCAGCGCGTAAGTAAAACAGAAAGTAAAAAGAGAGCCGCAAAGGCTCTCTTTTTTGTTATATGTTCCGCACACACCCCGCAGGACGGGGCCCATGTGCGGCCCGCTGGGCCGCGGCATCCACATGTCTTTCATCCTCTCTCGTAGGGCGGTGTGCCCTCACGTCTCCCTGCAAAAGCAGCGCATCCTCCAGCGACAGAAAAAGCCCCGCCGTGACGGCGAGGCTTTTTCTGTGTGTTTTGTGTGTTAGGAGAGAGAGAAAATCACATAAGGAAGGGAAGTTCCTTTGGATGATGCTATATTACCCGGCAAAATTGGCCGAATCATGAATCGCCCATGAACTTTTTGTGAATTTCCCCGTTTCTTACTGAAATTTTTTGCTCTCCGCCACGGCCATCTGGTCACAGCGGTTGTTCTTCTCGTTCTCCGCGTGGCCCTTGACCCAGTGATAGCGCATCTCGTGCCGGTCGGTGAGTTCCAGCAGGCGCTCCCACAGGTCGGGGTTCAGCGCCGGTTTCTTGTCGGATTTTATCCAGCCCCGCTTCTGCCACCCCTTGGCCCAGCCCTTGGACAGCCCGTCGATGACGTACTTGGAATCGGAGTACAGCTCCACCACGCAGGGCTCCTTCAGCAGAGCCAGCGCCTTGATAACGGCGGTTAGCTCCATGCGGTTATTGGTGGTATCGGCCGCGCCGCCGGACAGCTCCTTTTCCGTGTCCCTATAGCGGAGGATAGCCCCCCAGCCGCCGGGTCCGGGATTGCCGCTGCAAGCGCCGTCTGTGTATATTTCAACTGTTTTCATCCGTTTCTCGTTCCTCGCTGTCTCTCCTGTTTTATAGGTCTTGCTTCTCCCACGCCGGCGGACACCTCCTGTCTCCGACGTCCCCATTTCTTTCAGCAGCTCTCCGAGCCGCGCCGGGGCGCGGAACGCGCCCGCCTTATTCCACCCCCAGAACGGTCAGCACACCGCCCTCCACGCGAAAGCGGACGTTCCGCCCGCCGTAGGTCATGCCGTAGACCCGCTGGGGGTCGTCCTGATACCGTGGCCGGGGATCGTTGGCCAGCACGGACAGCAGCCCCTCCCGCTGCTCCGGCGGCAGCGCTTCCAGCAGCTCCACCGGGCACGACACGGCCAGCCTCTCCCCCGCCAGACCGGCGGTAAAGCCGCCGGCGGCATCGGGATGGCTGTCTGTATACGCAAGATACGGCTTAATATCGAAGATGGGCGTTCCGCTGACCAGATCGGCGCCCCGGACGTGAAGCACAGGCCCCTCCGGCGTGTCCCACTCGATGCGCGTCAGCGACACGGAGGACAGCCCCAGCCCGTTAGGCCGGAAGGGCGACCGGGTGGCAAACACGCCCATGCGGGCGTTGCCCCCCAGACGGGGCGGCCGAACAGTAGGCGACCAGTCCTGCCGCAGCGCTCGGTCAAACTGCCAGATCAGCCAGATGTGGGAAAAATCCTCCAGCCCCCGCAGGGCCTCCGGCTGGCGGTAGGGCGGTTCAAAGACGATGCGGCCGGGGCAGTCGGCCACGCCGCTCTGCCGTGGGACGCCAAATTTCTCCGCAAAGGGCGTTTCAATGCGGGCGATGGGTGTGATGTCCGCCATGGTCAGCGCTCCCGCCGCCCCGTGTCGGTGAGGTGGGCCTTGATATCCCTGGGCAGACGCAGCAGACGCACGATCTCCCCGGCCACGATGACCGCCATGCCCGCCACGATGATATAGATATTTCTCATGGTGCCGGCGGTGAAGAACATCACCAGCAGCACCAGCAGCAGCACCATATTGATGCGGCTGTTGACCTCCTCGATCTGCCGGAGGGCCTCGTCCTTCTCGTAGATGACCTTGTTGTAGACGAACAGGGTCTTGGCCGCCGCGTTGTGGTACAGCGTCTTGCTGAAATACTGCCAGCGGGTCAGAGGCACCATGGCCTCCCGGGGCGCACTGCTCATACCGTCTCCTCCGGCATGTCCGCCTTCTCCTCATGGTCGGCCAGCGCCATGGAAATGACGCGGTCGCCCTCCTCCTTGAAGCGCATGACGATGACGCCCTGTGTGGCGCGTCCCGCCACGCGGATGCTCTCCACCGGCGTGCGGATGAGGATGCCCGCCGCCGTCACCAGCAGCAGATCCTCCGTGCCGTCCACCACCTTGATGCCCACGATAGGCCCGGTCTTTTCCGTGACCATGTAGTTGCGGATGCCGAGACCGCCTCGGTTGGTGATACGGTACTCCTCCACCGGTGTGCGCTTGCCGAAGCCGCGCTCCGTGATGGACAGCACCGTCCGATCCCCGTCGGCGCGGGCGGCTCCCACCACATAGTCGCCGTCCCGAAGCCGGATGCCCCGGACGCCCACGGCGGTACGGCCCATGGCGCGCACGTCCGTCTCGTCGAAGCACACCGCCTGCCCGTCATGGGTGGCGATGAGCATACGGTCATGCCCCCGCGTCTCCACCACGGAGATGAGCTCGTCGCCCTCGTCCAGCGTCAGGGCGCGGATGCCGTTATTCCGCAGGTTCTTCAGGGCACTGACCTCCAGCCGCTTCACGGTGCCGCTGCGGGTGGTCATGAACAGGTACAGCTCCTCCTCGGTCTGCTCCCGGAAGTGGAGCATGGCCTGCACCCTCTCCCCCGTCTCCACCTGAAGAATGTTGACGATGTTGACGCCCTTGGCGGCCTTGCCGCTCTCCGGGATCTGATAGCCCTTCTTGCGGTAGACCTTACCGGTATCGGTAAAGAACAGGATATAGTCGTGGGTGGAGGCGGTGAACACATCCACCACGGTATCCTCCTCACGGGTGGTGATGCCCTTCTTGCCCATACCGCCCTTGCTCTGGGCGGCGTACTCGCTGACCGGCGTGCGCTTGATGTAGCCGTTTTCCGTCAGGGTGAAGACGCACTGCTCCTCCTCGATGAGATCCTCGATATCCAGCTCGTCCTCCACATCCTGGATCTCGGTCTTGCGGTCATCGCCGAACTTGTCGGCAATGGCGGTCAGCTCCTCCTTGAGGATGGACTTCACCAGTCCCTCATCGCTGAGGATACGCAGGAAGTAGGCGATCTTCTGCTCCAGCTCCTTGTACTCGGTCTGGAGCTTCTCCCGGTCGAGGCCCTGCAGGGCCTTGAGGCGCATATCCAGAATGGCCTGCGCCTGCACGTCGTCCAGCCCAAAGCGGGTCATCAGGTTTTCCTTGGCGTTGTCGTAGCTGCTGCGGATGATCCGGATGACCTCGTCGATGTTGTCCTGCGCGATGAGCAGACCCTCCAGCAGGTGGGCGCGCTCCTGGGCCTTCTTCAGGTCAAACCGCGTCCGGCGAACAATGATCTCCTCCTGAAACTTTAAATACTCGTCGATAATGTGCCGCAGGGAGAGGATCTTCGGCTGGCGCTGGTTTTCCACCAGTGCCAGCATATTGATGGCAAATGTGGTCTGTAATTGGGTCTGGGCGAACAGGCGGTTCAATACCACCTGCGGATTGGCGTCGCGCTTCAGCTCGATGACCATCCGCATGCCGTTGCGGTCGGACTCATCCCGGATGTTGGAGATGCCCTCGATACGCTTGTCCTCCACCTGATCGGCGATGGCCTTGATGAGCATCCGCTTGTTTACCTGATAGGGCAGCTCCGTGAAAATGATACGGGTACGTCCATTGCCGAACTCCTCGAACTCGTGGCGGGCGCGGACCATCAGCCGGCCCCGGCCGGTGGCGTAGGCGGCGCGGATGCCGCTGCGCCCCATGATGATACCCCTTGTGGGGAAGTCCGGGCCCTTGACGTGCTCCATCAGGTCGCCGAGGGTGGCGTCCGGATCGTCCAGCACGCGGATGCAGGCGCCAATGACCTCCCGCAGGTTGTGGGGCGGGATGTTGGTGGCCATGCCCACGGCGATGCCGCTGGAGCCGTTGACCAATAGGTTAGGAAACCGGCAGGGCAGCACGCGGGGCTCCTTGCGGCTCTCGTCGAAGTTGGGATCCCAATCCACCGTGTCCTTTTCGATGTCGCGCAGCATCTCATTGGAGATCTTGCTCAGCCGTGCCTCGGTATAACGGTAGGCGGCAGGGGGGTCGCCATCCACGGAGCCGAAGTTGCCGTGGCCGTCCACCAGCGTATAGCGCATGGAGAAGTCCTGCGCCAGACGCACCAGCGCGTCGTACACGGAGGCGTCGCCGTGGGGGTGGTACCGGCCCAGCACATCGCCCACGCAGGTGGCGGACTTCTTAAAAGGCTTGTCAGAGGTCAGATTGTCCTCGTACATGGCGTAGAGGATACGCCGATGCACGGGCTTCAGACCGTCCCGCACGTCTGGCAGGGCGCGGCCCACGATGACAGACATGGCGTATTCGATATAGGATTTTTCCATCTCCGGCACCAGCGGGGACTCCACGATGTGCTGGTCGGGGAAGCGAATCTCCGCAGGGTCGTATTGGGGCTTCTTGCTCATATATTCCAGCCCTCCTTAATAGTCCAGATTCACGGCGTACTGTGCTTTGCGCTCGATAAATTCCTTGCGCGGCTCCACCTTCTCACCCATGAGGACGGTAAAGGTGGCATCGGCCTTCACGGCGTCATCCAGCGTGATGCGCCGCAGGGTGCGGGTGGTGGGATCCATGGTCGTCTCCCACAGCTCGTGGGCATCCATCTCGCCAAGACCCTTGAACCGGCTGATGTTGATGACTACGTTGGGGTTGCCGCCCCGCATCTCGGCGGAGATACGATCACGCTCCTCGTCGGAATATGCCACACGGGAGGTCTTGCCCCGGGTCAGCTTATAAAGCGGCGGCACGGCGGAGTAGACGTAGCCCTCCTCGATGAGGGGCCGCATATACCGGAAAAAGAAGGTCAGCAGCAGGGTGCGGATATGGGCGCCGTCCACATCGGCATCTGCCATGATGATGATCTTGTGGTAGCGCAGCTTGTTCTCATCGAACTCCTCGCCGATACCGGCGCCCAGCGCGATGATGACAGGCTGGAGCTTGTCGTTGCCGTAGACCTTGTCCACCCGTGCCTTTTCCACGTTGAGCATCTTTCCCCATAGAGGCAGAATAGCTTGAAAACGGCTGTCCCGTCCCGCCGTGGCGGAGCCGCCTGCGGAGTCGCCCTCCACAATGTACAGCTCCGTCAGCTCGGGGTTGTTCTCGTTGCAGTCCCGCAGCTTGTCCGGCATGGCCGCGCCGCCCAGCACCGTCTTGCGGCGGATGGACTCACGGGCCTTGCGGGCCGCCTCCCGGGCGCGGTTGGCGGTCATGGCCTTATCCAGAATGGTGCGGGCCACCACGGGGTGCTCCTCCAGATACACCGCCAGCTGGTCGTTGACGATGCCGTCCACCAGCGTGCGGATGTGGGCGTTGCCCAGCTTAGCCTTGGTCTGTCCCTCGAACTGGGCCTCCGTCAGCTTCACGGAGATCACGGCGGTGATGCCCTCCCGGACGTCCTCGCCGGACACCTTGTCGCCCTCCTTGATCAGGCCGTATTTCAGGCCATAGGCGTTGAGCACACGGGTCAGGGCCGCCTTGAAGCCCGTCTCGTGCATACCGCCCTCCGGTGTGTGGATGTCGTTGGCGAAGGATACCAGCGTCTCGTTGTAGCCGTCGTTGTACTGCATGGCGATCTCCGCCGTGCTGTCGCCCTTGGCGCCGGAGAGATAGATGACCTCCTCGTGGAGCGGGGTCTTGTTGCGGTTGATAAACGTGACGAACTCCCGAATGCCGCCCTCATAGCACATGGTCTCGGACTGCTCCATACCGGGCCGCGCATCGGTAATGGTGATGCGCAGGCCGGCGTTGAGGAACGCCTGCTCCCGCATACGGGTGTGCAGCGTCTCATATTCGTAATCCAGCGTATCGAACATCTCCGGGTCGGGCTTAAAGGTGACGGTGGTGCCGGTATGGTCCGTCTCACCTACGACCTTCATCTCCTGCGTAATATGTCCCCGGGAGAATCGCATCTCGTAGATCCTGCCGTCCTTGTGTACCTGCACGGTCAGCCACTCGCTAAGGGCGTTGACCACGCTGGCGCCCACGCCGTGCAGGCCGCCGGACACCTTATAGCCGCCGCCGCCGAACTTGCCGCCGGCGTGGAGCACGGTAAACACCACCTCCAGCGCGGGACGGCCCGTCTGGGCCTGAATGTCCACGGGGATACCGCGGCCGTTATCCGCCACGGTGATGGTGTTGCCCTCGTTGATGGTCACGGTGATATCGGTGCAGTAGCCGGCCAACGCCTCGTCGATGGAGTTGTCCACGATCTCGTATACCAGATGGTGCAGGCCGCTGGCACTGGTGGAGCCGATATACATGCCCGGCCGCTTGCGCACGGCCTCCAGCCCCTCCAATACCTGTATTTCCGCCGCGTTGTACTCATTGGCCACGACGGTCTTTTCCATATCTGCCATATATTATTCTCCTTTCCCCTCAGCGCGTTTGAGCAGCGTCTGGGAATTCAGCTGGGATATATAGATGATCTGCCGGTGGTAGGGGTGGTCGCACACCACAAAGGACTTGGGAATGTCCTCACAGGCGGTCTGCACCACGCCCTCTTCCTCCGCGGCATTCAGAAACTCCCTTGTTTTTTTGGACGTGGACGTGTTGTCCAGATCAAAGATGCCGATGATGCGCTTTTCCTCCAGCATCACGTTCTGCCCGATGTGCAGGTACGCCATCACAGCACCTCCCCGTCCCGTATATGGAACACGCGGCCCCGCAGCATGGTGTCCAGCCGGTCGTTCTCACAGCAGGTGATGAACACCTGTCCGCCCCGTATCCGGTTGAGCACATACTCCTGCCGCCGGGGGTCAAGCTCGCTGAGCACGTCGTCCAGCAGCATCAACGGGTACTCCCCCACCGCGTTTTTGTGTATCTCCCGCTCCGCCAGCTTCAGGCTCAGCGCCGCCGTCCTTACCTGCCCCTGCGAACCGTATTGCCGGGCGCTTCGCCCGTTGATAAGCACCTCCACATCGTCCTTGTGTGGCCCGGACAGGCACAATCTACTGGCCCGCTCCGCCGCCAGATGCGTCTCCTGATGGTGCCGCAGCGCCTGATAGATGTCCTCCTGCGGCGCGAAGGCGTCCTCCACGGTCTTGACGGTCTGGTAGCACAGCGTCAGCTCCTCCCGCTGGCCGGAGCACTCAAAATGGGCCTGCCGGGCATACTCCGCCAGCGCCGCGCAGAACCGCGCCCGATAGCCGATGAGTACCGCGCCCACGCGGCACAGCCGCTGGTTGAACTCCGGCAGCAGCTCCAGCAGCTGGGGTTTCTCCTCACTGTCCCGCAGGATGCGGGTCTTGTGCTCGTACAGCCGCCCGTACTCCGCCAGCGCCTCGGCGTACCGGGGCCGCAGCTGGCACAGGGACAGATCCATGAACCGCCGCCGCTCCGCTGCGCCTGCCCGTATGAGAAACAGATCCTCCGGGCAGAAGAACACGGTGTGCAGCACATCGGACAGCGCCGCGCTGGTCTTGGCCGGCACGCCGTTCACCGTCATCTTTCGCCGCCTGCCCCGGAAAAGCTGTATGTTCGTGGTGAACACCCGTTCCCGTGACAGCAGCTGCGCCGTGACGGACGCCTCCTGCCGGTCAAAGCCGATAAGCTCCCGGTCGCCGTGGGCGCGGGGGCTTTTGCCGCAGGACAGGTACACCACGGCCTCCAGCAGATTGGTCTTGCCCTGTGCGTTCTCTCCGTAAATGACGTTGCAGCTTCCGTCGAAGTCCAGCGTCTGCCGCCGGTAGTTACGCCAGCCGTCCAGCGTCAGCTTATCGATCCGCATAGATGACCGCGTAGTGCTGTCCGTCGAAGCACACGTCGTCGCCGGGACGTATCTTCCTGCCCCGCATGGTGCAGACCTCGCCGTTTACCGTGACGCCGCCCTCCTGGATGACGACCTTGGCCTCGCCGCCGGTCTGTACCGCCGCCGCGAACTTCAGCAGATCCTGCAGCTTGATATATTCCGTTGTGATCTCGATGTTTTCCATATCTGTATTATATCCTTACACTACTTTGTATAAAAGGAGCGCTTTTGTGTGCTGCCGGCGGCCGGCGGATGCCGGCTTACTTTGTGTGCGTCAAGGACGCTGGACGCAGGCAGACCGCAAAATATGCCTTCTTATTGTGCTTTCAACCTGACGGGCAGCACCATATAAAGGAACTCGTCCCCGCCCTCCACCGGCGTGATGATGCAGGGTGAAATGCCGGTGTTCAGCTGCAGATGCACCTTGTCAGCCGGGGCGTAGCGCAGCGCGTCCATGAGATAGCGGTTGTTGAAGCCGATCTCCAGCTGCTGGCCGTCGCCGCTGATGGGGCAGATGTCCTTGGCCTCGCCGTTGCCGGTGCGGGCGGAGAGATAGACGCGGTCAACGTCGAACAGGCAGCGCACCGGGCTTTTCAGCTTCTCGCTGATGACCACGGACACGCGGTCGAGGCTCTCCAGCAGCGCCTTCGTCTCCACCTCCACGCAGATGGGGTTGTTCTTGGGGATGGCGTTGCGGTAATCCAGAAATTCGCCCTCCAGACGGCGGCAGATCAGCTGGGTATTCTCCACCTCGAACAGCAGGTGACGCTTGCCCTGCACCACCGTCAGCAGCGCGTCGGTGTCGGCGCAGATCTTCTCCACCTCGTTCAGCGCTGCACCGGGGGCCACGAAGCGGAACGCGCCGCCGTCGATACGCTCCAGCGGTTCGCGGCGCAGCGCCAGACGGAAGCCGTCCACCGCCACCATGGTCAGCCCGTTATCCCCGATCTCGAACAGCGCGCCGGTATGGATGGGCCGGGACTCGTTGGTGGACACGGCAAAGCTGGTCTGATTGATCATGGCCTTGATGGTTTTTTGCTGGATGGAGACGGAGAACTCGTCGTCCACGGTGGGCAGCTCGGGATAATCGTCGGCAGACAGGCCGGGCAGCTCAAAGCTGGCGTCGCCGCAGACCAGCTTCACCACATACTTCTCGTCGGCGGAGAACACCACGATATCGTCGGGCAGACGGCGGATCATCTCGCCGAACAGCCGGGCGTTCAGGACGATGCGTCCCTCCTGATGGATCTCGGCGGATACGGCGGTGCGGATACCGGTCTGCATATTATAGCCGGACAGGGTCAGCTGGGTGTCGCCCTCCAGCAGCACACCCTCCAGCGCAGGGATGGAGCTTTTGGCGGCCACGGCGCGGGACACGGTACTGACGGCCTGCTGCAGCAGTGTCTTTTCACAGGAAAATTTCAGCATCTCGATCTCGTTCCTTTCTTATAATTGGCAGGCATATTTCTCAGAAACAAATCATAAACTAATCATTTTTTAGTAACAGGAGTCGTAGGAACACCGTTTTGTGGAAAACCGCGCTTTTTCCTGTATTTCCAAGGGTTTTCTTTCCACACCCTCTCTGGAAACACAGAGCAGCTTTTCCACTGTTTTTCTCTTTTTCCGTTTATCCACAGGTTTTCCCCGTGGATTTCACAGCGTTCGTGGAAAACCTCACCGCTTGTTGTTGATGTTGGTGGTGATTTCCTTGACCCGCTCGGCGAAGGCCGGGTCGGTCTGCATCTGCTGCTCCACCTTCTGCAGCGAATGGAGAATGGTGGTATGGTCGCGGTTGCTGAACTCCTTGCCGATGTCGTTCATGGGCAGGGCGTTCATCCGCCGGATCAGGTAGATGGCCACCTGACGGGCCGCCACGATGTCGCGGCCCCGGCTCTGGCCCCGGATAGTATCCTCGTCCAGATGGTAGTACTTGGCCACATAGCTGATGATGATCTTAGGCGAGGGCACATATTCGTTGCTCTTGAGCAGCATATCCCGGACGGCGCGGCCCACGGCCTCCTCGTCCACCTGATCCCCCAGCAGATCGCGGTAGGCCAGTATTTTGTTGAGGGTGCCCTCCAGCTGCCGCACGTTGGAGGTGACGTTTTCCGCGATGTAGTCCGAAACCTCATTGGGCAGCTTGACGCCCAGCGCAGCGGCTTTGTTCTGGATGATGGCCAGCCGCGTCTCAAAGTCCGGCGGCGCCACGTCCACCATCAGACCCCACTCGAACCGGGTGCGCAGACGATCCTCCAGCTGCGTCATCTCCCTGGGCGGCCGGTCGGAGGTCAGCACGATCTGCTTGCCGGACTCGTACAGGGTGTTGAAGGTGTGGAAGAATTCCTCCTGCGTCTGGATCTTGCCGGCGATGAACTGGATATCGTCCACCAGCAGCACCGTGGCCTCCCGGTATTTCTCCCGAAACTCGGCGTTGCGGTTCTCCCGGATGGAGCTGACCAGCTCGTTGGTGAAGTCGTCGCCCTTGATATAGACGATGCGGGCCTCCGGCCGGCGCTTCTTCACCAGATGAGCGATGGCGTACAGCAGATGGGTCTTGCCCAGACCGGAATCGCCGTAGATGAACAGGGGGTTGTAGCTCTCCGCCGGCTTCTCCGCCACGGATTTGGCGGCGGCGTAGGCCAGCTTGTTCTGGGGCCCCACCACATACGTCTCAAACGTAAAGGCGTCGGAGTCGAACAGGTCGCCGGGCTGGTCGGGGGCCACGCCGTGGTAGGCGGCCAGCTGCTCGTCGTTGAGGATCTTCACCTCCATGTCCGTGGAGAAGATGTCCTTCAGCGCCGCCTTGATCTGGGGCAGGAAGCGGGCCTCCACGGTGTTCTTCTTAAAGGCGTTGCTGCAGTGCAGCACCAGCGCCGAATCCTCCATGGTCACCACGGATATCTCGTCGAACCATGTCTTGATGGTGGTGTCGGACAGTTCCCCGCTGAGCCGGGCGAGGATGCTGTCCCACAGGTCTGACAGTGATTTCAAAGGAAGCTCTCCTTTCTTCTATCCTGTGTGTTTCGTCTCATGCGCGCAGAGCGCAAAATATCCCGCTACATTATACCAGAACAGGCGGAGGATGTACACACATTCTAAATATAAAGTTCTGCTGAAAAGACGGCTTTTATCGATTCCCCTCCCCCACCCTGGGAATTTTATGTTGACAGGGCGGATTCCGTTATGTATAATGTATTCCGCGCCGTTTTTCGGCGTCTGATGTGTCGACTGCGGCAGGGAACTCTCGTCCTCTGCTGTCGAGTAAGAGCGGCGGAGCCGTTCCGCCGCCGGATATTTTTCTAAATGGAGGTGTCATGCAATGTTCCGTACCTATCAGCCCAAGAAGCGCCAGCGCTCCAAGGAGCACGGCTTCCGCAAGAGACGTGGTGGTCTACTGCATGAAAAACCGGCAGGGCATGAGCCGGCTGGGCGTCACCGTGTCCACCAAGCTGGGCCACGCGGTGGTGCGCAACCGTGTCCGCCGCCGCCTGCGGGAGCTGTATCGCCTCCACAGGCAGGAGATGCTCCCGGGGTACGACGTCATCGCCGTGGCCCGGATGCGGGCCGTGGACATGCCCTACGCCAAGCTGGAAAAGCAGTATCTGCGCTGCCTTGCCCAGCTGGGCCTTCTGCGGGAGGACGTATGAAAAAGCTCCTGCTGCGGCTCATCCGGTTTTACCGCCGGGCCATTTCCCCCCTGTTTCCCCCTACCTGCCGCTTTGTGCCCACCTGCTCTCAATACGCGCTGGAAGCCATTGAGAAGTACGGGGCGGCCAAGGGCGGCTGGCTGGCGCTGAAGCGCTTTCTGCGGTGTCACCCCTTCCACAAGGGCGGCTGGTACGATCCGGTGCCCTGAAAACCCCTGAAAGCCTCGTTCTATTTTACAACGAAGGAGATCACCCATGTTTGCACAACTCGGATACTACATCTGCGTACCGTTCGCGTGGCTGACCCGCCTGTTCTACACATGGACGGGCTCCTACGGCGTGGCGCTGATCCTGTTCACCCTGCTGGTGAAGCTGGTGCTGCTGCCCTTCCAGCTCAAGAGCAAGAAGAGCATGCTGCGCATGACGAGATCACCGAGCTGGCGGCGTCTCTGGGATACACCGCCGCGGCGGAGGGACAGGCCGCTGCCTATGAGCAGATCTATCTGGCCAAGTTCATCCACGAGCACTGGGCGGATTTCGACGGCAAATTCCCCGGTCTCGTCGACCTGAACTACAACTTCCTGGGCATGGATCTGTCCGCCGTGGGCAAGGATCTGTTCAGCCAGTTCCCCTCCGGCGGCTGGCCCGTCATCGGCATCCTCATCCTGCCGCTGATCTCCGCCGGCCTGCAGTTCCTGATGACCATGATCTCCATGAAGAGCAACGGGAACACCCAGATGAACGGCTCCAGCAAGGCCATGATGTACATGATGCCCCTGATGACGGTGTGGATGGGCTACATCCTCCCCGCCGCCCTGTGCGTGTACTGGATCTGCAACGCAGGCTTCTCCTGCCTGCAGGAGCTGCTCCTCAACAAGCACTTCAACAAGATCCTTGACCGCGAGGAAACGGACAAGGAGCGCGAAAAGCGGGAGAAGCGCTATGCCAAGATGCAGGCGGCCCGCGAGAATTACAACCAGCAGCTGGCATCCGGCAAGGGCGACAGGAAGCCCCAGCAGCAGAAGAAGAAAAAGTCCTCCGACGGCGAGCATCGCGGCAGCACCACCGAGGCCGGCCGCGTGGGCCAGCGCCCCTATGCGCGGGGCCGCGCCTACAGCGAGGAGCATTACAACGACAACTGATAAGGAGTTTTGTCTATGAGTTATATCGACGTAACGGGCAAGACTGAGGAGGAGGCCATCCGCAAGGGACTTGAGCAGCTGGGCATGGATCGTGACGACGTGTCCGTGGAGATCCTGGAGCGCGCCAAGAGCGGCTTTCTGGGCATCGGCAGTGCTCCCGCCCGCGTCCGCCTGACCTACGGCCCGGAGGAGGCCCCTGTGGCCGAGCCCGCCCCCGTTGTCAAGCCCGTTGTTCAGAAGCCCGCGGAAAAGAAGGCGGAGGAGAAGAAGCCCGAAAGGCCCGCCGCTCCCAAATCTGCGGACAGGCCCCCGCGCAGCGAGAACGCCCCCCGG
>PPYF01027264.1_pt1 | contig 46835 bp, 41 predicted proteins | sample 1559871 | NCBI WGS metagenome assembly PPYF01 (sample SAMN08240021, study PRJNA423297) | Human gut metagenome, whole genome shotgun sequencing project.
GGAATATGGTCTCTTTTTTATGTAATGGCACGGAAATTCACAGCTGACCGCACGTGAAGAGCAAGCTAATAGAAAGCGTATCCATTTTCCGCGATTTTGGCAAATTTGGATACGGCCGGCCCATTCACAGCCTCCCAGCCGTCCCCCACGCTTTCCATTCTCCAGCCGTCCACACCCGCCCGCACCTCCAGCCGTCCACCCGCCCTCACATCCTCCCCGCCGGCGCGGAAACATAAAGAACGCCGGCGGCAATTAAAGGTTGTCATCAAGTGCAAAATATTATATAATTAAAAAAATAATAGGAGCCTTTAAAAAGGCTCTTTCTTTTGGGGAAATATAGCAAAATTTGTAGAAAGGGACAAAATAGGAGATGAGAAGCGATAGAAAACGAGAAAAACTGTTGAAAAAAATGTATAAGAAAGAATCCAAGATCAAAAATGTCAGCAGAGTTCTTTCCATTATATATACCTTGGCGGCAGCATGCTTTATAGCGCTGCTGGTCTGGCTCAACGTGGTGCCGGCCAAATATCTTTATCCGATAATAGCCGTCATTTTAGTCGTATCATTATTTATAGCGCCTGTGATGTTCAGCCGCAAAGGCAAACCGGGAAGACGAAAAGGAGCCATGGCCGCCGCCGGAGTGATGATACTCTTATTTGCTGCAGGAATTTATTATTTAGGCGTGACGCTGAACTTTTTCGGAAGCATAACCAGCATAGGCGGAGCAAGAGAAGAATTCTATCTTATAGTCAAATCCACTTCCTCCTATGAAGAAGCGGAGGATGTGAAAGGCAGGACAATAGGAGCTCAGACCAATACAGAAGCTTCATATGCCGAAGCGCGTAAGCAGCTTAAAAAGAAAGTAGACGTAGAGTTTGAGTATGTAAGCGAACTTCCGGCTCTTATGGACAGCCTGCTGGAGGGAGAAAGACCGGCAGTATTTATCAGTGCGGCTTCATACGAGAGCATGACAGGTCAGGATTCTTCTCTTGAGAATAAGACACGCGTAATAGAACGCATATCTGTAAAAGTTGAAAGCCGGAGCACGACAAACCATGTAAAAGTTACTAAGGAGCCGTTCAACATCCTGGTCAGCGGCCTTGACACGACAGGGGATATAGACGTGGTTTCGCGAAGCGACGTAAATATGATAGTTACGGTCAATCCGAATACACATCAGATACTGCTTACCTCCATTCCAAGGGATTACTATGTGGAACTGGCCAGCAAAGGGGCGAAAGACAAGCTGACACATTCGGGAATTTACGGAATCAGTGAAACCGTTGCTACCGTGGAAAAATTTACAGGGATAGACATAAATTATTATGTAAAAGTAAATTACAGCACATTGATAAAACTGGTGGACGCAATTGGCGGAATAGACATCAACTCACCGTTTTCTTTCAGCACACACGGCATGCAGGCCAAATATACTTTCCAGGAAGGATATAATCATCTTGACGGTTCGCAGGCTCTTGCATACAGCAGAGAACGGTACTCTTTTAACGAAGGCGACATACAGAGGAATAAAAACCAGCAGATGATCCTGGAAGCGATAATTGAAAAGGCAACCAGCAGCGAGACTATACTTTCCGAGTATACTTCGATTTTGAACGCGATAAAAGACAATGTAGAAACTGATATGGAGAGAAAATCAATGACGTCGCTGATAAAGATGCAGATCAACGACATGCCTTCGTGGACTATAGGAAAGCAGTCCATATCTGGCGAATATGGACATGGATATTATTGCTATGCCCTCGGAGCCAACGCAGATGTGGTACTCGTAGACGAATCTTCGGTTGCTGCGGCTGTGGACAAAATAATGGAAGTAATGACAGGGAGTGAAGAATAACAGTTAATGAAGATAGACAGGATAAAGAGCAGGGTCACAGGGAAACAGCTTTCCACGTCAAACAGCATAACTTGCGGTAAAAATAACCCGGCGTCTCTGAAATGCGATTTCTATGATCTGGAAAACGGAGAGACAGCGACTTTCTTCGTCCCTGAAGAAATACATGAGGGGCATACAGGCATAATGCACGGAGGAATTTCCGCAGCGGTTCTTGATGAAGTAATGGGCAGGGCGACTATACACAGAACAACATCGCGGGAAGAAGAATGGCTGCCTAAATACGTTACAGCAGAAATGACCACTAAATACCTGAAGCCGATACATATAGGACAAAAAATGTTTGTCTATGGCAGGGTAGATAGAATCGAAGGGCGATGCTGCTTTACTTCTTCAGAAATTACAGATGAGGAAGGAGAAGTAATGGCCACAGCTACAGGAGTATATGTGAGGATCGACAAGCTGAAAGATCTGCTGCCGGCGGAAGATTATATAAAACAGGCAGCGGTACTTACGGAAGAAGACCCGCAGGAAATGTAGGGATAATGGATGCGCCAGTTAAACGCCGATGACATTCAGAGCGGGCATTTATAAAATACAAGACCGGAAAGAATTTCCGGTCTTTTGCTATAGTGAATTGTTCTGGCCGCACGTTGTATACCTCCGCCACACAGTCTCCTTTGCAAAAATAATTATTAATCTATTACATAATTTTAATGAGAAAGCTGTTGACAAAGTTTTTATTTTTGCTATAATAACATCGTAGTTAGAAAAGGCTAACTCACGTTCGGCTATACGAACGCAGAATAAAGAGATACGGAGAATATCATGAATTTAAAAGATGCCGCTATCGGTGAAACTTATATTATAGAAGATATACAGACGGATGACGAAGAACTCAAATCTTTTCTTTTTCGTCTGGGCTGTTACAGCGGAGAACCTATCACAGTCGTTTCGCGCCTTAAGAGCGGATGCGTTGTGTCGATAAAAGACGGAAGATACAATATCGATGACGGCATAGCTGAATCTATTTTAATTTAAACATAGTGACTACGGTCACTATATTTTCCGGACAACGGTTAGTCATATATAACTATATTGGCAATTATTTATAATCAATTTTTAAATAGGAGGACACATAATGAGAATTGCTTTCGCCGGCAATCCCAACAGCGGAAAAACGACAATGTACAACGCGCTTACGGGAAAACACGAACGCGTAGGTAACTGGGCCGGAGTTACCATAGGTAAAAAAGAAAGCCTTATTAAAAAGGACTTTGCCAAAACGTCTGACCAACTGGTTGCAGTGGACCTGCCGGGAGCGTACTCCATGTCGCCGTTTACCCCGGAAGAAAGCATTACCAGCGGATATGTAAGAGATGAGCATCCTGACGCAATCATAAATATCGTCGATGCGACAAATCTCAGCAGAAGCCTGTTCTTCACCACCCAGCTTCTTGAACTTGGCATCCCTGTTGTAGTGGCCCTCAATAAGAGCGATATAAACGAGAAACAGGGAACAAAAATAGACACTAAAGCTTTGTCAGAAAAACTCAACTGTCCTGTTATCGAGACTGTTTCCACCAGCAGCAAAGGCCTGAAAGAGGTAGTGAAGGCCGCCGTCGAATTGAATCATAAAGGACAAAAAGCTCCTTATGTACAGGCTGAAATAGATTTGACCGACAAGAACGCAGTTGAACAAGAAGACAGAAAGCGTTTTGCATTCGTGAATAAAGTAGTGGCCGAAGTAGAAGACCGTAAGATCCTGACCAAGGACAAGACTACAGGAGACGCTGTGGATAAGGTGCTGACAAATAAAGTGGCCGGCATACTGATATTTGCCGCAGTGATGTTCGGTGTTTTCTGGGTATCTCAGTCGTGGCTTGGGCCGCTTATCGCCGACTGGCTCGTAGCATACATCGAGCAGTTCCAGGGTTATGTAGCGGGACTCCTGGAGGGAAGCTCACCGTTCCTGCAGGCTCTGCTTGCTGACGGTATCGTAGGCGGCGTCGGAGCTGTAGTAGGCTTCCTGCCGCTGGTAATGGTAATGTACTTCCTGATTGCATTGCTCGAAGACTGCGGATACATGGCGCGCGTCAGCGTAGTCATGGACCCTATATTCAAGAGAGTTGGCCTTTCGGGAAAATCAATAATCCCTATCATCATCAGCACGGGCTGCGGAATCCCGGGCATCATGGCCTGCCGCACCATCAGAGATGAAAGAGAAAGACGCGCTACCGCGATGCTGACTACATGGATGCCTTGCGGAGCTAAGGTTCCTGTGATTTCACTGTTCGCCGGAGTGTTCTTCGCCGACGCGGCATGGGTTTCATGGCTGATGTACATCGTGGGCATAGCGCTGATATTCTTTGGCGCTCTGCTCATAAAACAGATCACCGGACACAAATACAGAAAATCGTTCTTTATCATGGAACTGCCGGAATACAAGGTTCCAAGTCTGTGGAGAGCGGTGATGTCCATGCTTGGACGCGCCAAGGCTTATATAATCAAGGCTGCTACCATCATACTGGTCTGCAACGCCGTTGTTCAGATAATGCAGAGCTTCAATTGGTCATTTGAGCTGGTTGAAGAGGGCGCTGAGAGCACGTCAATTTTGGCTTCCATAGCTACTCCATTTGCTGTACTTCTCCTGCCGCTCGGATTCGGAGTATGGCAGCTGGCAGCAGCGGCAGTTACAGGTTTCATCGCCAAGGAAAACGTTGTCGGAACCCTTGCCGTAGTTTATGGAATCACCAACTTCATTGATACTGATGAATTTGCACTCATAGGCGGAGCCAGCGAGGTTGCCGCCACCATGGGATTGACTTCAGCAGCAGCGCTGGCATATCTCATGTTCAATCTCTATACTCCGCCTTGCTTCGCGGCCATCGGAGCCATGAACTCCGAACTGGCAAGCAAGAAGTGGCTGTTCGGCGGCATCGGCCTGCAGCTTGGTTCAGGCTATGTCGTAGCTTTCCTGGTATACCAGATTGGTACGCTCATTACCGAGGGACATCTTGGAACCGCCTTTGTTCCGGGACTCATAGCAGTAGCGGTAATCGTGGGAATAATAGCGTACATCGTCATCAGGTCGAAACGCAAACTGGCAGCTGAATATTCGCTCCACGGAGGTAAGGGAGTGCAGGCAGCGGCATGAAAGATATAATTGCTGTATTGATAATATTGGCAATATTGGCCGCCGCGATAGCTTATATAGTAAAAGCCAAAAAGAAAGGTGCAAAGTGTATAGGCTGTCCGGCCGCCGGATGCTGCCAGATGAATAAAACCAAGCATTCACATACGGCAGATGATTCCGAAACGACAGGCTGCAGCTGCGGCTGTCAAAAATAAAAAGAAACATTAAGATTAGAATTAAAAATATTGATGTCGACGGACGAGTCAAAGACATCTATGCAGGGCGGTTTAAGGCTTTTGAGCTGAGAGTCGCCCTGTTTTAATGAATACAAGATTTCATATCGCCCTGGTCTGATTCGTTTCAACGTTTATCATATCTCGCGAAGTTTAATTGGCTGGCAAATTTTTAAGGCCTGCCGGGTGTATATAAAGTGCAAAATGTAAACCATTTTATTGCAAGCGTCGAGGGAGAGGGTATATAGTAATATAAAATGCTTTAGGGAGGAGAGATAATATGCAGAAAGAAATAACGAAAAATTTGGAAAAAATTTTTGAAGAGAATTTCAATTCAGATGTCCAGAATCGCATAGCGATGAATTCAGCCGTTAAAAACGGAATCAACGCTGCTGCAGAAAACTTTGCCGCTTTCAGGGAAACAAGACATGAGTTTTCCATAACTGTTGAGACAGGAGATATCACCAATCAGAAAGCTTCAGGAAGATGCTGGATGTTCGCAGCGCTGAACGTTATGCGCCTTGAAGTCATGGAAAAACTCAATCTTGAGAGCATGGAACTCAGCCAGAATTATCCGCTCTTTTATGACAAACTGGAAAAAAGCAATTATTTCCTGGAAAATATTCTCGAAACGCTGAATGAGCCTCTGGAAAGCAGGCTTATCAATTATCTGCTGACAGAGCCACTGTGCGACGGCGGCCAATGGGATATGTTCGCCAATCTCATAAAAAAATATGGAGCGGTTCCTAAGGACGCCATGCCGGAATCTGCAGCCTCTTCACAGACGGCAGAGATGAATCGCTATCTTACACGTAAACTCAGAGAATTTGCATGCATTTTAAGAGGAGCCTATGCCGCAGGGGAAACAGAAGAATCCTTGAGAGGCAGAAAAGAAGAAATGCTGGAGATTATTTATAGGATGCTGTGCATAGCTCTTGGAACTCCTCCAAAGAAATTCACATATGAAACAAGAGACAAGGATAAGAAATTTATAAGGATAAGCGATATAACACCACAGGAATTTTATCAAAAATATATAGGCCTTGATATGGATGATTACGTCAGCCTGATAAATGCGCCTACATCCGATAAGCCATACTTTAAAATGTATACGGTGCAATATCTGGGCAATGTAAAAGAAGCCGGCGGAGTCAGATATTTGAATCTCCCTGTGGAAGAACTCAAACGCGCCGCCATAGCTCAGCTCAGCGACGGAAAAGCCGTATGGTTTGGTAGCGACGTAGGTCAGAGCAGTTCGCGTGCCGGAGGGCTGCTGGATTTGGACGTTTACGATGTTACGACACTTTTTGGCACAGATTTTCCGATGACTAAAGCACAGAGGCTTGATTATGGCGAAAGCCTGATGAACCATGCGATGGCGCTTACGGGAGTTAATATAGACGATGATGGAAAACCTGTCCGCTGGCGTGTTGAGAACAGCTGGGGAAAAGACGCCGGAAAAGACGGTTACTATGTGATGAGCGACAGATGGTTCAATGAATATACATATCAGGTAGTCGTAAATAAAAAATATCTTACTGACGAGCAGAGGGCCATGCTGGAGCAGGAACCTGTAGAGCTAAAGCCATGGGATCCTATGGGAAGTTTGGCAAAGGCTCGATAAGCCGGTGCAGCAAAACGGTACGGCAAAAGCTCGATGAACAGGCTTGATTTTATGGCATAGATTACAAGACGTTTTCGAAAGAAAGCGTCTTTTTTTGCAAAAAGACAAACGAACAGCGCATCCGATAGATTTAAAAAAAAGGAATTCTGTAAAACAGTTTACAGAATTGAAAACAAAGGACATGATAAAATTTTATCAAAAATATCACAGTATTTAAAAGGTTGTGAGGTGCGTTTATGAACAATTTTGAAAAGGCAGTATCACTGCATAGAAAATGGCCGTCTGTAGATGCTCACCTGGACTTGGCGCCTGAAGTTTTCTACCGCAGAAAAGACGGAATGTGCGCAGTGATAGAAAAAATCTACTTAGATAACTGGAAAAAGAGCGGCTTCAAGCTGATAGTGTCTTCTCTGTTTGCCGATTTAGACTATCCGTCCGCATTGCTGAGACAGACTCTCGAACAGATAGCAGCGATAAAAAAAGATATAGAGGAGTCAAAAGATAAGCTGGTTTTGGTGACCGGTAAAAAACAACTGGAGGAGGTTCTTTCTTCAGAAAAAATAGGGATCATGCTTTCTTTTGAAGGCATGGAGGCCATAGAAAATAATCCGGAACTTTTAGACATATTTTATGAACTTGGAGTACGGGGTGCGGGGCTTGTATGGAGCCGCAGAAATTTCATTGCCGACGGATGTATATCGGAAAAATATCCGCAGGGTACGCACGGAGGGCTGACGGAAATCGGAGTCGCCGCCGTCGAGAAGATGGATAGGCTGAAGATGTTTTTCGATGTGAGCCATTTGAACGATATCGGATTCTGGGATTTGATGAAATTCAGCCGCGGACCCGTGATTGCTTCTCACACCGACTGCCGGGGAGTATATCCGACCAATAGAAATCTTTCAGATGAACAGATAAAAGCCATTACAGAGCGCGGTGGTGTCATAGGCATCAACGCGATAAAACATATCTTGGGTGTGGAAGACGAGGCTGAGAGGATAAACAAGCTTTGCGATCATATAGACCATATAGTCTCGCTGGTCGGCACAGATCATGTGGGATTCGGCTTTGACCTATGCAATAACTGCATGGATGTGCTAAGAAAAGCGGATACTCCGAAATCTGATTATGATGCGCTTTATGATCACAGCGAAGCCGTACTCATAACTGAAGAACTTATCGCGCGAGGATATGGTGAAGAGGATTTGCGAAAAATAATAGGTGGAAATTTCCTGAGGATATATGAGACTGTGCTCAAATAAAAGCGTTTGAGAGAGCGATAGGAAACGTTTAAAAGCGTTCGAGAGAGCCTTTGAGACACGACTTTAAAAGGAGAGCAAAATATGGGAAGATATTTTATCAAGAGAGTAGCCCTTGCGCTGCTGACCCTGTTTTTTATAATGACACTTACCTTTGTCCTTATGCATGCTATTCCGGGTGACCCATTCGATGCTCAGAATATTCAGAGGGCTGAGATAAGAGAAGCGATGTACGCAAAATACGGATTGGATAAACCCGTATTTGAGCAGTATGTCAAATACATGACCGATTTTGTACGCGGAGATTTCGGGATATCTTATCAAAAAACTGATACGTCGGTCAATGAAATAATCGCGACCGGCGCGCCGTATTCGATGACCATAGGAATATGTGCCTCCGTGCTGATAGTGGTGATCGGAGTAACAGCAGGCGTGGTAGCTGCACTGAGACATAACCGCATAGCCGACAGGACGCTGATGATACTGGCCACGATAGGAGCGACCATACCCAGCTTTGTTATCGCGGCAGGCTTCCTTTACATATTCAGCAGCAAGCTGGGATGGGTGCCGTCGTTTGGAGTAGGCACGTGGAAACACTATATAGGACCTGTCATTTCAGTTTCCGTATTCAGTATAGCTTTCATATCCAGACTGGCCAGGACATCGGTACTTGAAGAAATGGGCAAGGATTATATCAGGACGGCGAGGGCAAAGGGCACTCCGGAAGCACTTGTAATTACACGCCACGCTCTGAGAAACGCAATGATACCGGTAGTGACCTATGTCGGGCAGATGGTGGCAGGTATAGTTACCGGCTCTTTTGTCGTAGAAAAAGTATTCGGTATGCCGGGCATAGGCTATCTGTTTACGGAGAGCATACTCAATAGAGACTATACCGCAATTATGGGAATAACAGTATTTTTCAGCGTACTGCTGATAATATCGATTCTCATAGTTGATATGCTGTACGTATTGATAGACCCGCGGATTAAATATGATTGACATGGAGAACGGATATGGACAGACTGCATAGAAAAAAAGATGCCGGCGCTCAAGTCGCACCGCAGAAAACGGACGCTTCCCAGGCCGCTGCAGCAGCTGATGGAATACAGATAACGCCTGATATGTGGCAGACAGCGCCTGAAGAATCAAAAGACAGTGAAAGAGTGTCGAGAAAGAGCTTGACCTTTGCGCAGGACGTATGGCAGAGACTGAGAAAAAATAAGGTGGCTCTTGTCAGCTTTATAATCATCATCATATTGATACTCAGCGCAATCATAGTACCCTATTTCTGGAAGTTTTCGTATTCCGACCAGAATCTGGACTTTGCCAACATACCGCCCACTATGAAATGCTACGACATAGGCGGCGACACGCTGCTTTACATAACTAAAGATTACCGAGCGATACTCGTATCAGAAGACGGAGACCTTTTGTCGGCTTGCGAACAGAAAAAGAGTACAGACGACAGGATAAATGTCTACGATGTAAACGGAAAAGATCTTGTAATCGACTACAGCCTGTATTTCGAGGCCAACGATAATTATTCAAAACTCGAAAGACGGGCGCAGAAAGACTCTTCGGTGAATCTGGCTGAAGCGCGCCATGAGCTGAACAATACGCCCGAGTACATTCTTAAATACGATGGGCAGGAACTGACAGAACAGACCACCGTCAGGAACAAAACATATATCTTTGGTTCTGACAACCTGGGTAGAGACGTGTTCATAAGAATCATATATGGAGCGAGAATTTCTCTGACCATAGGTTTTGTAGCAGCCATAGTGAACTTTCTCATAGGCGTTTTCTACGGCGGAATCTCCGGATATTTCGGCGGTATGGTAGACAGCATAATGATGCGTGTGGTTGAGATAATAAGCGCAATACCGATGATGCTGTATGTGATACTTCTGATGGTGATAATGGAACCGGGCCTCAAGACGATAATAGTAGCGCTGAGCATTACCTATTGGGTGGCTATGGCTCGTATAGTCAGAGCACAGGTACTGACCATGCGTGAGCAGGAATTCGTACTGGCAGCCAAGACTCTCGGCGCGGGTACCAGGAGGATACTCACAAAACACCTCATACCTAACATAATGGGTCCGGTAATGGTGGCCTTGACCATGCAGATACCAAATGCAATATTTACCGAAGCTTTCCTGAGTTTCGTAGGATTGGGAGTGTCAGCGCCTATACCCTCATGGGGAAAACTGTGCAACGATGCCCTTGCCGGAATGTTTACATACCCGTATCAACTTCTGTTCCCGGCTCTCATCATTTCCATTACCATTCTCGCGTTCAACCTGTTTGGCGATGGCTTGAGGGATGCTCTTGACCCTACACAGAGAAAATAGGAGGCAGAAAAATGACGGAAATTTTAAAAGTAAAAGATCTGAGGATTTCCTTCTTCACTCATGTAGGAGAAGTCAAAGCCATACGCGGAATAAATTTTTCTGTTGAGAAAGGCCAGATAGTAGGAATAGTAGGCGAATCGGGCAGCGGCAAAAGCGTTACTTCACTTTCGGTGATGGGTTTGCTGCAGCAGCCTGGACGCGTTACGGGCGGCGAGATCCTGTTCAAAGGAGAAAATCTGCTCAAAAAATCAAAAAGAGACATGGTAAATCTGAGAGGAAACGAAATATCCATGATATTTCAGGATCCTATGACCAGCATGAATCCTGTATATACAGTGGGCAGACAGATAGAAGAAGCTATTTCAAACCACATGAAGCTGAGCAGAGAAGAATTGCGAGCCAAGACTATCGAAATGCTTGATCTGGTGAAGATACCCTCTCCTGAACAGAGGGTCAAGAACTATCCGCACGAATTCAGCGGAGGAATGAGACAGAGAGCCATGATTGCCATGGCCCTTGCATGCGGGCCGGATCTGCTTATCGCAGATGAACCCACTACAGCTCTTGACGTTACCATACAGGCACAGATAGTCAAGCTGATGAAAGACATAAACAGGGAACTCAACACATCAATAATTTTCATAACTCACGATCTGGGAGTAGTGGCAGACATATGCCAGAGAGTCATAGTCATGTACGGCGGCCTGATAATGGAAGAGGGAACTGTGGACGAGATTTTTTACAAGCCCAGACATCCTTATACTATGGGACTTCTTCATTCCATACCGGAGGTGTCGTCAGGAGAAAAGACCAGGCTTATACCGATAAAAGGAACGCCGCCTGACCTTTTGAATCCTCCGCCCGGATGCCCGTTTTTCGATAGGTGTGAGTACGCGATGGAAATATGCAGGAAAAAGCAGCCGCCATACTTTGAAGAAAGCGAGGGTCACAGAACCATGTGCTGGCTGCTGCATCCGGACGCTCCTTCGAACAGCAGATACGAAAAGCAGAAAGGAGGCGTTGATGTTGGAAAGTAACGTAACTGAAAAAACGCTCCTGAAAATAGAGGGCCTTAAAAAGTATTTTGTAAAGAGCAGCGGCATAATCAAACGCAAAGTAGATTACATAAAAGCTGTGGACAACGTTTCGTTTTCCATAAATAAAGGTGAAACTTTCGGCCTGGTAGGCGAAAGCGGCTGCGGAAAGTCCACTTGCGGCCGTACTATCATCAGGCTGTATGAACCTACAGAGGGAAAAATTCTTTATCAGGGAAAAGATATAGCAAAGCTTCCTGAAAAGGAACTGACCCAATACCGTCAAAAAATGCAGATGATATTTCAAGACCCCTACGCTTCGCTTAACGGAAGAATGACGGTTCTGGATATAGTGGGAGAACCTCTGGACATACACGGCAAACTCAAAGGCAGCGAAAGAGAAAGCAAGATCCTCCAGCTGCTCGAAGCCGTAGGAATGAATGCAGACCATGCGAGCCGATATCCGCATGAATTCAGCGGAGGACAGAGACAAAGGATAGGCATAGCCAGAGCCCTTGCAGCAGAACCGGAATTCATAATATGCGACGAGCCGATATCGGCTCACGACCTGTCGATGGTGCGTCATATTTCTGACAGGATAGGGGTTATGTACCTGGGCAGCATAGTTGAAACAGCAGAGAGCGATGAACTTTATGAAAACCCTGCACATCCTTACACACAGGCTTTGCTTTCATCTGTTCCGGTGCCCGACCCCAAACTCAACCGCCAGACAGAGCGCATATATCTGGAGGGTGATATACCAACGCCGCTGAATCCACCGTCAGGCTGTAAGTTCAGGACCAGATGCAGATTCGCCGGTCCAAAGTGCGCCGAAGAGACGCCGGAGATGAAAGAAATCAAGGTAGGTCATTTCGCAGCCTGTCATCTGCTTAAGTGATTTAAGCTTATCTAAAGGCAGAAATCCCGTGAGAGGATTCTGAATATAAAATGAATAAGGGAGGAACAAGGCATGTCAAAGAAACTGTTATGCACACTGCTTGTTGCCGTGATGATCGTGGCAACAGCCCTTACCGGATGCGGCGGTACTAATGACGATTCCAAAAGCAATACCGGAGAGGTAGTCTGGAATATCAAGACTAACCCTAAGAGCTGGGATCCTGGAAAAAATGCCAACGCCGAGGGAGGACACATTTCAAACAATATCTTCGAGGGATTGATGAAAGACACCGAAGACGGAACACTGGAACCTGGAGTTGCAGAAAGCTATGAACTCTCCGATGATGAAACTGTCTACACTTTCCATCTGAGAGAGGATGCCAAATGGTCCGACGGTCAGCCGGTAACAGCCCATGACTTTGAATATGCATGGAAGAGAGTCTGCAATGCCGATACAGCGGCCACGTATGCTTTCATCATGACGCCTTACATAAAAGGTGCGCAGGAGTATTATGACGGAACAGGAAGCGCAGACGACGTAGGTATAAAAGCTTTAGATGATTATACTCTGGAGGTTCAGTTGAACTTTCCTGTAGCATACTTCCTTAATCTGACGTCATTCTATACGTATATGCCTGTAAGACAGGATTGCGTAGAGACTGGAGACGGATGGGAAAAAGACCCTGAAACTTGTATTTCCAACGGCCCGTTCAAGCTGGAGGAATATAAGAGCGACCTGCATATAATACTGACGAAGAATGAGGAATACTGGAATGCAGATTCTGTCAAGCTCGACAGAATAAAAGCTGTGATGATAAAAGAAACCACGACGGCTTTCCAAGGTTATCAGTCAGGCGAAATACAGTGTCTTGACGCTGTTCCTAACGAGGAAATCGCTAACTTGAAGTCCAGCGATTCCAATTTCACGATAAAACCTAGAGTTAAAAATCTGTATTTCGTGGCCAACTATGATAAGAATCCGACCAGTGACCCGAACGTAAGAAAAGCGTTGGCCCTGGCCATAGACAGAACTTCACTGGTAGAAAAAGTAACGAAGGGAGGAGAAATTCCTGCGACCGGTATAGTTCCGCCTACGCTTACGTTCTCCGACGGTTCGTCATTCAGAAAACTTGATGAAGACGGCAATCCATTGCCAGAATACGGCATAGACCCGAGCAAGGCTTTGGTTGAAGAGGCTCAGCAGCTTCTTGCCGATGCCGGATATCCGAACGGCGAGGGATTCCCTGAGATAGAACTTCTGTACAACGTAGACGAGCAGAACCAGAAGATAGCAGAAGCCGTACAAGAGATGTGGAAAGAAAATCTCAACATAGACGTAACACTGAGAAACGAGGACTTCACCACATTCAGAAAGACGGTATTTGAAGGAAACTATGATTTGGCTATAAATTCATGGGGCGGAGATTACGCAGACCCTATGACGATGCTCGACATCTTTACTTCATATTCAGATATAAACAACACCCAGTGGAGATGGCAGCCGTATGAAACCCAGCCGAACGATACGACGATGAATCCGTCAAATAAAGATTTCGACGAATACATCAAGAACGCCCAGTCTACTTCAGGAACTGAAAGAGATGAATGGCTCAGAAAAGCCGAACAACTCCTCATCGGCGATGAGATGATATGTATCCCTGTATTGTTCCCATCGCTCACACTGATAATAGACGAATCAGTGGTAGAGGGCGTATATACTACGGTAATGGGACAGTGGATGTTCGACAAGGCTGAACTGGTTGGATAACGCTTGAACAGCACTTGGATGACACTTGAACAACATTGAAAAGCATATAAAATGAGCTGAAAACAGGCCCCCGTTGCTTGACCGACAGGAACAAGCAACGGGGGTTTCGAGTTTTATGAACACTGACCTTGGCATGGCAGCTAACAAGTCAAAATTTGAGTTTGTAAATTTTTGTTTACGTTCCATCTTCTTTTTTTTACAACACAAGTAAATTCAAGTTTACGTTTTTTGAAGAGAGAATGTGAAGAATTTTGTTGGACTTGTGAAGAACGTTGGAATTACTCGACTTAGAAAGCTTTTGGTTTGTTGGCACAATAATTGCTCTATTTTTATGTATAAAAGCGCAATTATTTTGACTTTTACCGTACTGATTATTTTAGAGGAGGTGAAAAAATGGATCAGAAACATTACGCTGACTCGATTTATGTCAATGGAGTCATTATCCCGATGACGGGAGAAGACTGCCGGGCAGAAGCGGTGGCTGTAAAGGGAGAATACATACTTGCCGCCGGCTCCCTGAACGACATAAAGAAATTTGAGGCCCCCGAGACAGAAGTAATCGATCTCAAAGGCGGCACCATGCTTCCGGAGTTTTATGACGCTAACAGTCATTTCAGCACAGGAGGACTCACAGCCCTTTATTATGCCGATATGAGAAGCGCTCTTGTCGGTGATAACACCTGTATCGACGATTATATCAAAGTGCTCAAAGAAAAGGCAAAGACTGTACCTGAGGGCAAGCCCATACTCGGAAGCGGATATGATCAGACTACTATCAAAGAAATGCGCCATCCGACCAGGTGGGAACTGGACATGGTATCTCAGACACTTCCTGTTATATGCAACCACCTTACCGCCCACAGCATGGCGGTAAACAGCAAAGCTCTTGAAATCATGGGCATTGATGAGAATACTCCTGACCCGGATGGCGGTATGATCCACAGAGATGAAAACGGAGTTCCCACAGGAGTTTTAGAAGAAGCTGCTGTTTTTTCCGTTTAGTATAATAAGGAATTTAATATATTCGGAACTCCTGAAGAACAGATGGAGAGTTTCGCCTTTAACAGCAATCTTTACGCCTCCGTGGGAATCACTACTGCCAACGAGGGCTCCATCGCCAACTGGCAGCAGTATAAGAGCGCCGTTGACGCAGGAAAAATGAAGATACGTGCAGTGTTGTGGTTCGCGCCTGATGTTTTGCTGAAAGACAGACCGGTCAGCGATACGACGATGCTCACCATAGGCGGCGGAAAGGCTTTCCAGGACGGCTCAATTAACCTCTATACAGGCTATCTTACACGTCCCTACGCCAACGTAGAGGCAGGAATGAAAGAAGATTACAGAGGCTATCCGTCGATGCCGGCAGAACAGCTCAATCAGATTGTAAAACGTGTTACTGACGAAGGATACAATATGTTTATCCACTGCAATGGAGACGCCGCCATAGACGACGTGCTTTCAGCCTATGAAAAAGTCCGCGAGACACATCCCGGAGAAGACATAAGGCTTGCAGCTATTCATGCACAGACTGCAAGGCAGGATCAGCTGGAGAAAAGGATATCAAAGTTTTGCAGACTATCGTAGGAAACAGAACGGTATACAGCAGACAGTAATATTCAGACAAATAAAGTAAGCAAAGGTTTATAGGACACCTGAAGACCTAAATATATTGTGCGAGGAGTAAAAAATCATGGGAGAAACATTGAACAAAAAGAAGAAATTTTCCATGCCATATCCTTATCTGCTGATAATGATAGTTATGGTAATAATCACAATTTTGACCTATATTGTGCCTTCGGGACAATATGGCACGATGGTAAGTGAAATTACAGGACAAAGCGTAGTCGACCCCAATGCGTTCACTTATGTAGATAATGAGAACCCTGTAGGCTTCATGGACTTTTTCAGCTCGATTCACGACGGACTGGTCAACGCCGCCGGAACGTATGCTTCCCTGCTGCTGATAGCAGGTACTCTGGGAATCCTGTAGCTGACAGGCGCGCTGGACGCGGGAATCTATAAGATACTGGCGATTGCCAAGGGCAGAGAATTCACCGTAGTAGCTTTGCTGCTGGCAGCCTTCTCATCTCTGGGAGCCATCGGCTTTGGAGAAGGAGGACTTCCATTCGTTCCTATCACTATTTCCGTTGTAATGGCGCTGGGCTATGACCGTATGGCAGGAGCGGCTACGGCTTTTCTTGGTCTTGCCATAGGATGGACGTCCGGACTTTTGAACATTCTTTCCACCGGCATCTGCCATCAAATGTTCGGCCTGCCGCTTTTCTCCGGCCTTGGAGTAAGAGCCCTAGGATTGCTGATATTTTATGTGATATGCCTTATCTATCTGCGCGGATATTGCAATAAGCTCAAGAAAAACCCGGAACGAAGCCTGACTGCTGAGGAATACCGGACGCAGAACGTAGAATATAAAGAAGAAAACGTAGTGGAATTCACACTGGCCAGAAAGGTTCTGCTGCTCCTTTTCGTTGTAGTTTTGGTACTTCAGGCCGTAGGCGCGGTCAAATTAGGCTGGGCGCTGCCGGAAATCGCCTCTCTGTACGTCATGTATTCTATACTGGCAGTTATCATCGGCCGGCTTAATCCTAACAACGCATGCGTTGAATTCACCAAGGGCGCGTGTCAGCTGATGGTAGTGTGCATTATGATAGGCCTTGCCAACGCGGTAATCCTCATAATGCAGCAGGGCATGATAATTGATACCGCAGTTCACGCCATGGCCGGACTGCTGGAGGGAAAGAGCCCGATCATCACGCTGCTGCTTGTTTATTTAGCGATCACGGTATTCAACTTCTTCATAGTTTCGGGACCGGGCAAAGCCGTCATCCTCATGCCTATTCTCAGCCCGCTGGCTTCTCTGCTGAACATAAATCAGCAGGTTATCACACTGACATTCTGCTATGCAGACGGTCTGACCAATTATCTGTATCCTACTTCAGGAGCTATGCTGGCAGGTATGATGCTTGCAGGACTGGATTATCCTAAGTGGCTGAAATTTTACGCTCCGCTCTGTGTATTGCTGATGGTAGTCGCGTTCATCATTATTCTGGCTGCCAACGATGTGCTGATTTTCACTGCTGGAATGGTTCTGCTCCAGAGCGGCGCGGGGAAAAGCGCCCGCATAGATCTGTCACAATTTATAAACCCGTGTTTTATAGGATCCGTTCTGAGCATTGTTCTGTTTCTGCTGCAGATAGAACTTACCGACGTTATCGGACGTCCGGTAGAGCTTTTGGCCGACGCCACGGCGCCCATAGCCATGTCGGTTCTCGGGTACCAGCTAGCCGGTCTGAAACTGCGTGATTTTTCAAAGGACGTTAAGACATACGTCGCCGTGTTCTTTAAGCTGATGATTGCTCCGCTGTGCGCATTGATCCTAGTTAGCCTGTTTCCTTCGCAGCTGGACGTCCTTGACAAAACGCTGGTAATAGATATGTGCATGCCAGTGGCTGTAATGGCTGTCCTGCTGAGTCAGAAGTATGGGTTAAATACAGATTACGCGACAAAATCCGTGTTGATTTCCACCGTAGGCCTTTTGGCGTCAGTACCGCTGTTTGCTATGCTGGCAGCCCTGTAAAAAGCATCGTCTGCTGCCGGGCGGATAGATTTGTGCATCGCGCATGACAAAAACTCCCTATTCGTCAAAAACATTGTTGACATTGACATACCTCTGCTTTATAATAAATAGGTGACTTTATGATTATTTATCACTAAAGCTTTTTTGGTGACCCTTAAAAGCTTTGAAATTTGAAGTAAACGGAGGAATTTCTAACATGAGAGTTAAAGTAACTATGGCATGCACAGAGTGCAAGCAGAGAAACTACAATACGATGAAAAACAAGAAAAACGATCCTGACCGTATTGAAATGCAGAAATACTGCAAATTCTGCAAAAAGCATACTCTTCACAAAGAAACAAAATAAGGAGAGAGCAATATGGCGAAGGAAAAGAAAAAGAGAGCTTCTTTCGGCGAATACTTTAAAGGTGTGAAGACCGAAATGAAGAAGGTTGTATGGCCGACAAAGAAAGAAATGGTTTCATATACAGCCGTAGTAATAATGACCTGCGCAGTTTTCGCGCTTGGATTCTGGTTGATTGATACAGGCGTTTTAGCCGCTCTTAGAGGAGTTTTGGGCGTAACCTTATAATGGCCCCAGATCTCACAAATGTGATTGATTTACTTCAAAATATATTGAAAAGAGAAGGTACAAAAAATGTCTGATATTGAGAGCAAAGGCGTTTCCCCTTTAGAGGGAGAAGGTTTAAGAGGCGACGGAAAAGCCAAGTGGTACGTAGTCCACACTTATTCCGGCCACGAAAACAAAGTAAAAGTTAATATCGAAAAGATGGTTGAGAACCGCGGAATGCAGGATTTAATTATCGACATAGTTGTACCGACGGAAGACAGAGTTGAAATCAAGGACGGTCAGAGAAAAATCAAGACCAAGAAAATGTTTCCGGGTTATGTAATCATAAAGATGATCGTGACCAATGAGTCCTGGTATCTCGTGCGCAATACACAGGGAGTGACAGGTTTCGTGGGGCACGGCTCAGAACCTATTCCGCTCACCGATGAAGAAGTGGCCAGAATGGGTATAGAAAAAGTTTACATCGATCTAGACGTGGAAGTCGGAGAAACAGTGCGGGTAATCAGCGGTCCTTTCGAAAGCTTTATGGGCGTAGTGGAAGAGATCAACAAAGAGAAGCAAGTGCTGCGCGTCAAGGTTTCCATGTTTGGAAGAGACACACCTGTAGAACTCGAGTTCAGTCAGGTTGATAAAATCGGCTAGAGCCAGGCTCTGGCAAATCTGTAGAAAGGAGAAACAGCAATGGCTAAAAAGGTTGAAGGCTATATCAAACTTCAGATAGCAGCTGGCAATGCGACTCCAGCGCCTCCTGTAGGTCCTGCGCTTGGTCAGAAGGGCGTCAATATCATGGACTTCTGCAAACAGTTCAACGCAAGAACCCAGGATCAGGCTGGAATGATCATTCCGGTAGTTATCACAGTTTATGCCGACAGATCCTTTACGTTCATCTGCAAGACACCGCCGGCAGCAGTTCTGCTCAAGAAAGCGGCAGGTCTTACCGCTGCGTCAGGAGAGCCTAACAAGAAAAAGGTTGCTACACTGACAAGAGCGCAGGCCGAGGAAATCGCCAAGACAAAGATGCCTGATTTAAACGCGGCAGATTTGGATGCGGCAACAGAGATGATCAAAGGTACTGCCAGAAGCATGGGTATAGTTATTGAAGATTAAGAAAGTGGGAGACTTGATAAGTCGGTAATACCACAAGGAGGTAAAGAAAATGCCTAAAAGAGGTAAAAATTACAAGGCTGCAGTAGCCAGCTTTGACAAGACAGCTTTGCATGAAGTTCCAGAGTCATTGAAGATCGTAGTGGACGCTGCAAAGGCAAAGTTCGACGAAACAGTTGAAGTACACATCAAGCTTGGCGTTGACGGAAGACACGCAGACCAGCAGGTCAGAGGCGCGATAGTCCTCCCTCACGGAACAGGCAAGACGAAGAAGGTTCTGGTATTTGCCAAAGGACCTAAGGCGCAGGAAGCTGAAGCTGCCGGTGCCGACTACGTTGGAGCTGAAGAAATGGCACAGAAAATTCAGACCGAAAACTGGTTTGACTTCGATGTGGTGGTAGCCACCCCGGACATGATGGGTGTAGTAGGAAGACTCGGTAAGGTTCTCGGCCCTAAGGGCCTGATGCCAAACCCTAAGTCAGGTACAGTTACCATGGACGTTGAAAAAGCTCTGCAGGAAATCAAAGCAGGTAAGGTTGAGTACAGACTCGACAAGACCAACATCATTCACACTCCGATCGGAAAAGTTTCTTTCGGAGCTGAAAAGCTGACCGAGAACTTTAACGCCCTTCTTGAAGCGGTAGTTAAGGCAAAACCGGCGGCAGCCAAGGGACAGTATCTGAGAAGTGTTACAGTAACTTCCACCATGGGCCCTGGAGTGAAGGTTAATCCTGCACTGATTCAGTTCTAATAAAACAAAATACGAAATCAAAACCGTAGACAGCGGGTGCGAAAGCTTAATTTCCCGCCGAGGTACAATATAAAAATATTGACCTTGTTCGTCTGCGAGCGGACAAGGTTTTTTTATGGAGTACCAATTCTGCTTCTCAAGAGGAGAAGCAAGAAAGGAGTAAGAAAGATATGTCAGTAGAAGCTCAAAAAGCTAAACAAGTCATAATCGACGAGATCAAAGAAAAACTGGACGGAGCGCAGTCAGCAGTAGTTATCGACTACATGGGCATAACCGTTGCTGAAGCCGACGCTATGAGAAAGAAGCTTCGTGAAGCAAACGTAGACTACACAGTTTACAAGAACACTCTGGTAAAGAGAGCCATCGAAGGAACTGAATTCGCAGGTCTTGCAGATGTTCTCGAAGGACCGAGCGCCATCGCGATAAGCAAGGAAGACGCTACTGCTCCGGCTAGAGTTTTAAACGAGATAATTAAAGATTACAAAAAGATGTAGTTCAAAGCAGGTGTCGTAGAGGGAACCGTTTTTGATAAGGACGGCATCCAGTCCATCGCCGACATTCCGTCAAGAGACGTTCTCATCGCCAAGTTCATGGGAAGCATCCAGTCACCTGTAAGCAAGGCCGTAAGAACGTTCCAGGCAATCGCCGATGCAAAGGCAGAAGCTTAATCAGCTTTGCAGTTTTACGGCTTGCATAGGAATTGCCTGACAAACGGGCGTACAGCCCAATAATATTAAAAATTCAATGAGAAAATTTTAAAAAGGAGAATATAAAATGAATAAAGAACAGATTATCGAAGCTATAAAAGCGATGACAGTTTTAGAATTAAATGAATTAGTTAAAGCTTGCGAAGAAGAGTTCGGCGTATCAGCAGCAGCTCCTGTAGCAGTAGCTGGCGCAGCAGCAGCCGGCGGCGGTGCAGCAGCTGAAGAGCAGAGCGAATTCACAGTAGTTCTGGAAGCAGCAGGCGCAGAAAAGATCAAGGTTATCAAGGCTGTAAGAGAAATCACAGGATTAGGCCTGAAGGAAGCTAAGGAACTGGTTGACGGAGCTCCTTCAAACGTTAAGGAAGGCGTTGAAAAGGCTGAAGCTGAAGCTATCAAGAAGCAGCTGGAAGAAGTTGGCGCTACTGTAGCAATGAAATAGTCGCGGCTTAAACTTAAGAAAAAGAACCGATAATCCCGGTCACACCCGGCGTCACGTGAGCAGTCATGTGACACTGAGGCTCGTGCCGGGATTTTTTTAATGCCTGTGGCCGTGGCTTGCAAGGGCCACCTCGGACGTAACTGATTTACGCATCCGCAGCAAGCTAAATTCGATGAATATTTGTCGTAAATACATAGTTTTTCAATGATAAACAACCGGCTTATTGCAAATACCAATCCTCGCCAGAATTGCATTGACATTTTAAATTGCCGCCTGTACACTAGATATGCCAAAAGCTGAAACAGAGAGGAAATCAATGATAGAGATAAAGTCGCTGACAAAAAAGTATGAAGAAGATTCCGTCTTGAGAGATATAAATATTCAAATCCCCGATGGATGCATTTTCGGCATTATAGGGCAAAGCGGAGCCGGAAAATCAACGCTTTTGCGCTGCATAAACGGCCTTGAAAAATATGATAACGGAGAGATAATAGTCAACGGAACCAATCTGAATTCTCTGAGCGATAAGCAAATGCTGGAATTCAGAAAAGGTATCGGTATGATATTCCAGAATTTCGCGCTGCTCAACAGAAAAACTGTTCTTGACAATGTGAAACTCCCTATGGAGTGCTGGAAATACAGCGAAAAAGAGATGGATGAAAGGGCAAAAAAACTGCTCAAGAGAGTAGGCCTTGAGGACAAGCTGCATGTCATGCCCGGAGAACTTTCAGGAGGCCAGAAACAGCGCGTGGCAATCGCCAGGGCGCTGGCCATGGAGCCAAGCGTTCTATTGTGCGACGAAGCGACTTCCGCGCTGGACCCGGCGATTACCCAGTCCATACTGGAACTTTTGGAAGACATCAATTCAGAGTTGGGCATTACCATCGTCATGGTCACACATGAGATGTCTGTCGTAAAAGAAGCATGCGACAGAGTGGCCATTCTTGAAAACGGACATATGGTCTCGCAAGGTTCTGTAGAAGAGGTTTTCCTGGAAAATGATGATTCCCTGGAAAATCTCATGGGAAGCAGAAAAATATATGCGCCTTCAGGAAAGGAACTTGTCAAAGTATCGCTTCATGGCTCTGAAAACGAGCAGGATTCCATTTACAAGCTGGCAAAGCAATGCGGTATACCTTTTGGCATACTCAGCGCCAACATAACGCCGTTCCACAACAACTGCTATATGGGGCATATTTATCTTACCGCACCTTGTGGAAAAGGAAAAGACCTTGCCGATGCACTAAGGGCACAGGGAGTCGCGGCTGAAGTGGGAGGAGAGTTTTGATATGGATCTAGGCGCAATATTTGAATCACAGTTTTTTGTGAATTTTCAGGATATAATTTTACCGGCCATCGCGTCGACCATAAGAATGTTGTTCTTTTCAATGGTTTTCGGAATGATAATAGGAATAGCGACGGCCATCCTGCTGGTGATGATTTCACCTTACGGGCTCAATCCAAAACCCAAGCTCTACAGTTTTGTGGGATTTTGGGTAAATATGATAAGGTCGTTTCCCGTCATAATTCTGATAATGGCCATGTCACCGCTGACCAGAGCCATAATAGGAACTTCGGTGGGAGAAAAAGCAGCGATAGTGCCGCTGACCGTGGCGGCCTTTCCGGTGATTGCCAGATACATAGAGGCCAGCCTCTTGGAGGTCGACAGAAACGTCATTTTAGCGGCGCGCTCCTTCGGCGCAAGCAACTTTCAGATACTGACAAAAGTCATGTTCGTCGAAGCCCTGCCGTCCATCATATCTGGAATGACGACCACCGTGATACTGTTTTTAGCCAGCACTGCCCTTGCCGGAGCTGTTGGAGCAGGAGGTCTCGGAGCTGTTGCCATCACCTTCGGATATCAGCGGTTTGACGATGTGATGATGTACTGCATCGTCGCGATTTTGTTCGTTATGGTATTGCTCCTCCAAGGCTTTGGTGAGCTGCTATATAGAAGGGTGAAAAAGGGAAATAAAAAGGCACCTAAAGTATAAGACAGAAAGGAAAAAGAAAATGAAACTCAAAAAAACAGCAATCGTTTTAATGGCTATGCTCATGTGCGTTTCACTGTTTGCCTGCGGCAATTCAGGCGATGACGCCAAGACAGGCGGAGACGCAGAAGAAAAGAAAGATATCAAAATTGCCTGCGTAGAAACCACACAGGCTCTGGTAGAGAAAATAGTACCTGTAATGGAAGAACAGGGATACAACGTTGAATATCAGGTATTCGACAATAACATGAATACTCTGGTAGCCTGCAACGACGGCAGCGTAGACGCAGTATTCGTAGTTCACAAGCCTTTCATGGAAAGCTTCAATGAAGGAAATGACGGAGATCTGGTCATGATCGAACCTTATGTTTACACTTCAAGCATGGGACTGTTCTCAGAGAAATACAGCAGCGTAGAGGAAATTCCTGAGGGAGCTACGATCGCCATCCCTAACGACGCAATGAACATGGACCGCGCGCTGAGAATCCTCGAGACCGGCGGACTTATCACTCTTAAGGACGGCGTAGAGCAGTATTCAGTAACAGACATAGAATCAAATCCTAAAAACCTCAACCTGATGGATATGGATCAGACCCAGACTGTAAGAGCGCTTGAAGACACAGACGCTTCAGTCGCTTTCTTCAGCCACATGAGAAATGCCGGCAAGGACTTCAATACATATCTCGTTAAAGACGGCGACCCTACAAAATATCCTACAGCAGTTGTTGTAAAGGAAGCAAACAAAGACGCCAAGTGGGCCAACGATCTGAACGCCGCGTTCCTGACAGACGACGTTAAAGCGTTCGCACTCGAATACTACGGCGGACTTTACGAGTATTACGAATAATGGACAGAAAAGACAGATATATTTTAGCGGAAAAAGCTCTCACGGAGCTTCTTGCCCTGAAGAGGAAACCCGTAGGAATAAAATTTCTTAAGACGAAAGAAGACTACGAAAAGGCCGAGGCACAGGAGCCAAAAACAGGACTTCCATACTGTACTGCCGTAGCAAAAGCAGGCGTAGCCAAAACCGGCGAAAACCGTGCATATAAGCTTGACGTCAGCCACAACAGATGCGCCGCCGCTTCCACAGCCCTGGGCATGCTGCCTGTAAGCGAATACCGCCTTTCAGGTCAGATGCACGTCGACTTAAAGGTGTATAAGAACCTCGAAGTCAGCAGAAGCGTGGCTCACGACATGGTTTACTGCAGTGAAGAAAATTACGGTGTCCTCATAAAGCCGCTGTCGCAGTATGAAGATGGTCCGGATTTGGTAATCATGATCTTGCAGCCAAAGTGGGCCATGCGCCTGATCCAGGGATACGCTTATAATTACGGACAGCTCAAGGACATCAAGATGGCCGGCATGTGCGCAATATGCCAGGAGTGCACGTCATATCCACTTGTAAGAAATCATCCGAACATATCAATGCTCTGCGCCGGGACAAGATGCGTCGGTCAGTGGCATGAGGATGAGCTTGCAGCAGGAGTTCCGATAGAATTTCTCGGCGGCATCATCGAGGGAATATGGAAGACCATCGACCCCATGGAAAACAAAGCGACAAAAGAGAAGCTGATAGTCCGCCTCAAAGAAGCCGGCCTTGAAGTTCCGGAGATAGATCTGACGCACAATTATTACAGCAAAGCCTACGGTATACCTAAATAACGGCAGTTGCTATCCGAGGTGAAGTTAGATTTTGCCCATGGCTGAACTACAAAGTGGAAATAAACTTTGACCTCAGCCGGACTTCACATCAAAGCTTAAATAAAGACAGAAAATCCCGAAACTCTTCGATGAGCTTCGGGATTTTTAATAGCATATGGCAGGGAAAAGACGGCTCTTTTCCGCATTTATTCAAAAAAACTTCCGGCCGCAATAACTGCAACGCCAATCAGAATTCCCACAACAGACAACTTCCTGTTCTTTGAATGCATGATGTGAGGCGTCAGCTCAAAGAGAATGATGTAAATTATCATGCCCAGTGTAAGCCCTATGAGAATACCAATGACAAAGTCGTTTATCGCCGACCACAGCAGGCTCATTATGATACCGCCCAGAAGAGTGGAGAGAGAAACTGCCGCCAGCAGTGCCGCCTTTATTTTAAATTTTTCTTTTTTTAAAGTGGAGTATATGACCATTCCCATCGGAATGTTGTGAAGCCCCACTCCAAGCGACAGGAAAAGCGCCGTTTTCAGCGACTCGGCAGTCATGCTGTATACAGCCATTCCCTCTATTACATTGTGCAGTATTACGGCTACCGAGGAAATTATTCCAATGTGTATAACGTTTTCCGGAGTGCAGTCGTGCTCAAAGCCATGCACATTGTCATGGTCGGGTATGAAATGGTCGAGAATTTTAAGCAGAATAATGCCGGTGAAAATAGCCAGGAGCATAAATATAATATTATCATTTCCGACGTTTTCCAGGGCTTCGGGAATCAGTTCCATAATTGACAGAGCCGCCATCGTTCCGAAGGCTATAGAGATGGAAAGCTCTTCTATAGTATGCTCGTTTCTGGCCGACCTGGCGATCAGCGAACCTAAAACGATAAATATTCCAAGTGAAAAAGTCAATAAAATACCCATTTATGTTGTAAAACTCCTTGTTCTGAATTTTTTACGTGTAATGTAAATTTTTTATGGCCGCAGAGGAATCTTTTGCTGGCCTTACGGACGCTATACATGCCTTGCCCAGACTAAATGACGCGCTATGCCTTAGGCGTGGACTCTGTATAAGACGCATACCTCCATCAAATATCTCCTTTGATTTTGAAATGTTGTATTTTTTTAATAGTTCATCAGATTTTACAACATTTCTTCCTTTAAAACACTAACAGTTTATAAGAAAACGAGGCAAAGTTGTAAATTTTCCTGAATTTCTAAAATTCTACAACATAAATCCGGATAAATGTTGCAATTTCTTCGCATTTTTCTAAAATTTACAACTTTGCATCATTTTTATGTCCGATTTACATGCGATATCGGCTGGAATGTTGTAGAATCTTTATACTTTTCAAAAATTCTGCAACATCCTGTTCCCACAGGTGGTTTTCATGCGGCAGAGCGGATAAAATTCCTCGCGGCAACGCCGAACACTATGAACCCTATGGTGTTGGTGGGGCCATTTCTAAACCCTACAGTCAGTCATGCAGCATTTCAATGTCCGCTTCTCTCGGCGCAGCCAGTTATAATCTTCTGCGGACATTCTAACACCCTCCAGTCAAACCTGGTTGTGATTCAATAGCCCCGGCCTTTAAATTTATATAATATATGGCATGCCTTGTAATATTCGGTGACGTTATTTGTAAATCATTTGCAAGTTGTTTGTAATATTATGCGCCGTCGTTTGTAATATTATGGGAAATGTTGTACAATTTTTCGTTTTGACTGATTTCTGCCAACATTTCTTGCTTTTAGGTACGTCGAAACTTGTCGAATCAACTATGAAATCGTGCTGATGTTGCCATATTTCGTAATATCTGAAAATTTGCCAACATTTTTTTGAAAATATGTTGGCAAATTCGTCGTGAATCCTAGAAATGTACAACATCGACGGCGAAGCCGAATAATACGATGTTGGGTTCATTATACCACAACCACCAACTTATTAACAGCATAGAGAAAATAAAAAAGAAGCCTTTCTCTAAGAGAAAGGCTTTAGGATTTTCATAGTCGAAAACTTATCGCAGCGTCCTGGCCAGCTAAATCGGCCTCATCCTCCGGAGAACAAAGTGCATCGCAAGAGTAATTCTCCGGGGCTCAAAGTGCATCCACAAGGGGCCTCATGCAACGATGAGAAATCCGTAGCGTGCAGTGAGCAATCCGCAGTGAGCAATCCGCCGCGCGCCGCGGGCAATTTATAAGGCGGACGCTGGCAACCCGAAACCACATCTATCTGCAACCCGAAACCACATCTATCTGCTAACCGGAATTATATATATTTGCAAACTGGCGCTTGCGATTATCACACCTATTTATATTCCACAGCAGGAACGACTGCACTGTAATGAGCTTCTCGCTAGTCTGTGTTTGCGATTTGCATGCCTATTTGTATTTTATGGCGGTGCCGTATACGATTACCTCCGCAGAGCCCTGCATTACTGAAGCGGAACCGTATCGAACATTGATGACTGCGTCGGCCCCGAGAGCTTCGGCGTCCTCTACCATGCGCTTAGTTGCGATCTGACGCGCTTCGTTAAGCATTTCAGTATATGAAGTGAGCTCGCCGCCGACTAGACCTTTCATTCCTGACATAAAATCCTTTCCGAAATTTTTCGACTGCACGGTGGTGCCTTTGGCAATGCCCAGCGCTTCGATTTCTTTTCCCGGAACGTAATTGATAGTAAGCAATAACATGATATGTTTCCTCCTGATTGATCAATATTTTTTGGCTTCTTCAGCCTCGCCTTTTTTAAATTCTTTAAGCCGCTGCGCGAGAGCGACGAGAATACCTATGATTACAGCCAGTATTACCGCTACCCATAATAGTAAAAAACATATGGCCAACAGGTCATCTGCGTGCGGGACGATGGCAAAAGCTGCGCAGATGAATAAAAGCGCAACGGTGATCATTACGACGGCGGAAAGTATGGCTCCGCGTTTTCTGTCAGAATTTTTTTGCATCTTTTATTTCCCCCTTATTTATTTCTTTTATACGCTGCGCCAGCGATAAAAATAATCCCAAAATTATGATGATTGGTATCGCTAAAATTATTATCATCAAAGCGATGGGCGGCCGGCCCTCGGGCTCTGTGATCATCGCCCAGAGGATGAGAAAGAAAACGGCGGCCATGAAAGTCGTTATGACTATGGCGGCAGCAACTGAACCGGCGTATTTTACGGGTTTGATATCGCTGACATGTATATCTTTAAATGACGCGCCCGATTTTTCAGCTGTTTCCATGCGTCCAAGCAGAGCATGGGCGTCCAGGTCGGCCAGCGTGATGTCAGATGAGCTCAGTTCCCGGCAAAATTCCTCCGATTGAGCAAGGTTTTGCTTGGCCCTGTCTATGGTTATGAGATGACGCTTCATGCTGTCCGCTACGGTGGAATTTTTCATCTGCATCGAACGGATTTCCTCGATGGGCAGGCCGAGTTTTCTGAACAGTTTGATTTGCTCCAAAGTCTTTATATCATCGTCCGAGTAGTCGCGATAGCCATTCTCCCTGTTTCTGAGAGGAGAAAGCAATTTTTGCTCTTCGTAGAAACGTATATTTTTCTTGGTTATGCCGACTATTTTTTCGACTTCATTTATTTTCATAAACAATAACCTCCGCAATTTATATAAATTGTATACCTTCCACCAAGGAGAAGGTCAAGGAAATTTTAGAAAAATCTAAAATTTAACTGCATATGCTGGTTTGAATACTGTATACAACAAAATATGTAATTGACAAATTTTGCTAAGGGGGGGGGTATCATATACCTATATCGCTTAAAATTTTTAAGGGGGGGGGTTAAGATAAAGGTGAACACCCTGATTAAGATTAAACAGAATTTGATACGTATACTGGTAGGCTTTTGTGCTGTTCTGCTGATTTTAGTCATGCTGCAGAGAGCTTTTGCCGGAGAAGAAAAGATAGCCGTAGACGAGGGAAGCATACTTTCCTTTGAAAGGGATAATCCGGTATACAGCTTGGAAGCTTTTAAGGGCACGGAGTTCGGGGAACTTGGTTTTCCTGAAAGCCTTAGGGCTGTAATCTCAGTGAGCGATGAGGAAAAGGCTCTCTTCGCTCAGCAACAGCTTAATCCTGACGAAGACGGTAATTTCACATATTACGATTACGGATATGTGGCGCCTGCCAACGAGGAAGAGCTGCACGAGAACGGCGAGCTGGTGATATATACCGTTTCCAAGGCAGACGGAAGTTATGAATACAGAGTATACGGAACGATAGGAGATGATGAACCTTGCTTCTACGCATGTGATGAAAATGGCAGCATTATAGGAAAGGTAACTGACATAAGCGTAGAATGGGACTCTTCTCAATATGATAAAGAGAGGATAGGCGAAGAACAGAAGCTTGCGGCGAGCTGGAGCGACGCTTTCAGCTACAGCGGTGAAGAAATTTACGCTTCTGTTACTGTTTCAAATATGACAAAAGAGGAAGCAGATGCCGCGGTCATGGAAGAAGAAAATGAAGATTCCGAAGAAATTAACGACACTGCGCCGTCTCTCCTGGCCGCGCCAAGGAGCGCGCTTCCAACCTATGAAGAAGCGCTGGCGGAAACAAGGCAGCATATGGCAGCGGAAATACTGACATAAGCAACATGGTGGTAAAGAATTCCTTGTTTTATGCAGGCGGACAAAACAAAGCTGCAGCAGATGGCAGAGCAGACTACTACGACTGGGGTAAGCATACGTCGGTGTTTGGATATTTGGGATGGACCTCAGCGAAACTGAACAAGAGCGCTGTCATAGGCTGCTATGTCTATGGCGCAGATCACACATCCGGCGTTGTAGCCAGAGCCTTTAACGGTCTCCAGGCAGAACGCACATTCCTGACAGATACTATTATATGCGGAACAGGAGGCCACTCGGCAGGATTTATCAGTTGCCAAAGTGAAGCCGGCGGCAGCAATATAAAAAATTGCTTTACCAATGTAGATATGTATGCCACAAAGGAATCGGGAGGTTTTTCATATTTAACTATAGGCAACTTTGAAAATTGCTTTTCTACCGGCAAGCTGGAGGGATATGAAAGTCTGGCTGGTTTTACAGCGGGACCAAACCCAAAATACAGCGCGGATAATCCTGTCAACTATAAAAATTGTTACTCGACTGTGCTGGTAGGTATGAGAAGCGAGAGTAACATAATAGGAGGTTTCGCCCGCGGCGTCGAGGGAACCGCCATATATGACAGCTGCTATGCTGCCGGTGAAGTCGGAGACTACAATACGGTCACCGATATGCAGGCTGAAAGCACTATAGCAGGAGGATTTTCATACGATACTTCCGGCTGCACCTTCAACAACTGCTATTACGATAAGCAGACCACGGCCATGAGGGGTTGGGTAACGTCGAAGGTCAACGAGCAGGTTTCAGACGGAGTTTCCGGCATAAAAGGCTTGCTGACCACCGATACGGATAAATCAGGCGCAGGACTTGCTGGAGAACCGGGAGATGCAGGTTTCACAGGTTTTACGGACGACAGTGCATGGCATTATGAAGAGGGGCTATATCCGCAGATAGCCAGTATCCGTAATTCGTCAGCCTCCGACTGGGGGAGCCAGGAATGTGCGGATATCGCCAAAGCAAATTCCCTGGTTTCTGTAAGCACCGTATATCTGGACACCTGGGACGAGGGATATGACTGGAACAGCAAAGGAGTAAGAAGCAAAGGCGAAGTCTCATATAACAGGACTGCAGAAGAAGCTATTTCCCAGGCACAGAAAGAGGGAGATGATACATCCTATCTGGGAAATATAAATACGTATGATACAGTGAGGGAGATAGTCAGCGATTTTACCGTGACAGACGGAGCGGGATTTGACTATGCTATTCCATCGGGGAGCATTACGGAAAAAGATAACTGGAAAGATGACCAGATTGAAAGAACCAGAGGAGCGATAACCATAAGTTCCGGAACAGGTACTGTAATAAATCCGGGAGTCGAATTGTTCAGCATATCAAGGACAAGCCAGGCAACAAGACCTATCAGACTGGTTTCCTTTATGGAAGTTGAAGCAGGTCGGGACAAAGAAGTGGCGGTAGATGAAACGTACGATCACAGACAGGACATGGAGCTGACGATAATGGACAGCCTGACAGATAACCTGGTGATAGGTTTCCACAACAACGAGGTCTGGGGAACTGCAGCGACACAAGGCCATCCCGGTTATCAGGCCAAGTACGGAGACGATGACTTTGGTGTACTTATAGGAAAAGACGGAAATGCCGAGACAGAGCTGACGAAACATTATTACGAAGTGCCTACGGCAGAGACCGACTTCGCTTCCAGCAGGAACGCCATAATATATACGGAAATATGGTTCACAGGATATAAGGGACAGGACCCGCTGGATGAGCCGATTTCCGTGAAGGTTACGGGAGAGGGCACCAATATGCCGGTTCTGAGCGATACGGAACAGCAGTGGATAGGAGCGCTGCCGATAGGCTCCGGCATGGCCGAGGGAATGCAGTTTGAGATATCCTATTACTGGATGCTGTTTGACGGCAGATATCGTACAGACAGCAAGACCATAACTCTTACGCCGGGCAAATATGATCTGACCGAAAAAGTATACAACGAAGACGGAAGCCAGAATTCCACTGCTCTCAGACTTAAAGCAGCTGAATACGGAGGAGTTGGCGATGTTTCAGTCGGACAACAGACCAGCCATTTGGCGGAGCTGAAAGACAACGCTGGAGGAAGCGACATGCTGGCAGCCTGGGAAATAGCCGATAAAGACGAAACTTCTGTAATAAGCGTCATGATCAAATACAGTCTGGCTGATGAACTGGTCAGCAGCAAAGAAGCAATACTCTATATGCCGCAGCCTGGCGACAAGATGACGGTCAGCGTACCGTACTACGGATACAAAACAGAAACTGAGACCGACGCTCCCGGCGGAGGTAAGTATGAAAGGCTCGTCATGGAGTATGAACCTGTATATGTGGACCTTACTCTTGAAGTCAGGGAAGAACAAGCAGGGGATTCTGTTATAAGATATATCGTCTTTGACAAAGGCGCCTCCTACAACAAGGACGATGGCTGGATCAGCAAAGATAACGGAATAGAGGCCGGAGAGATACCGTTCGACATCTTGCAGATAGATGAGATAGAATTCGATATAGACGTGGTGCTGACCGTAGCTTCACATTATGACTTTTCTCTCTTTAAGACAGACGGAGCCACCGACGATCCTCTGGCCGGAGTAAGCTTCAGCCTTTATGAAGCCGCGGCTGGAGATAAGCTGACTCTGGAAGAAGTGAAAGCTCTTGGTTTGGCCGATGTCACCGTCGGAGGCGCAGAGCAGACGGCGGAGGGAAGCCAGACGAATCAGAGCGGAAATCTGATCTTCGAGGATCTGACCGTAGGCAAGTGGTATTACCTCGTTGAAACGCAGCCATTGCCAGGAAATGCTGATTTCAACGGAATGATACGGATATACAGAGATACGGACGGCAGGATAACGATGCAGCCGCTTTCAGCAGAGGGAGAACCGGTTGGCAGCGCAGCCGTTTACGAACCGGGAGGAGGCGCGTCTGATGATGGAACTTTGGAACTGCCGCTTGATAAATGGCAAGACAAAGACGGCGTCTATATCCAGACATCAGTAAAAAATTATCAGAGCGTCGACATGCCGGTAAGTACAGGAGGCGGAGCTGAGGGATTTCTGATGACGGGAGGAATACTCCTGCTGGCTGGCATTTTTAGTCTTATTGCGTCGGTTTACCGCAGGGAAAAATCGTGATAAATACGATATATAAGAGTGTATGACGATTTATTTAATAGGAGGAAAAAATGAAGATCAAGAAATTATTGGCGGCATTATTGAGCTGCATGGTTATTTTCAGCTCGCTGTCTCTCGCGATGGCGGCAGAGCCTCTCAGCTTTGACCTGACGGTGAACGATTTGAACGGAGCAACGCAAGTTAAGCTGTATAGAGTAGTATCCATAGATGAAACCAACGGAACTCTCACATATAATATAAATCAAAAATATCAGGACATTTTTGACGAACTGGGTGTTGATACTGTGGCTGGACTTGAGACGCAGCAGGTAAAGGATATTTTAGATGCTCTTGAAGCAAACATAACTGACGTATCGCCGGCCGCCGACAGAACCGAGACCATAGCGGCAAGTCAGGAAAGTTTTACGCTTACCGGCATAGATATGGGTTATTACTACATCACTATGGCCGGAGCAGACGGGACCATCTATAATCCTATGCTTGTCATGGTGCCGGAGCAGGACGGAGCGGGATATAAAGATACGGTTGTAACAGCGAAGACCCATAGACCGACCATAGATAAGGAAATCAAGGAGGGAACCTCCTGGGGAAGCAAAGCTGACGCTGATGTAGGTGATATTGTAGATTTTAGAGTGACTGTTGACGTGCCGGTATATGCCGATAACGTGGATCCTGCAGACGTTGTATTCAGGCTGACCGACAAGATGAGTACCGGGCTTACATGGGTAGAAGAACAGGCTGCATCCGTAACTGATGGTGAAGGCAGCCCTGTCACGGGAGCCCTTAAAGCAGGAGGTCCGTCATCCAGCAAAGGTGTTGACGGCACCACAGTTACTTTTGACTTTGATTATGAAAAAATCAAAGATGAAAGTTCTATCATCGTCAGCTACAAAGCAGTCGTCAATAAAGACGCTGTGACCGGGGTTCCTGGAAATAATAACTCAGTTGATCTCACATATACCGATGACCCTAAAACCGGTGGAACTTTCACCACAACGCCTGATAACACTACATTGTATACTTATGGTCTGAATGTCACTAAAGCTGAACTTGGCAACGCCGATATCGTCCTTGCCGGAGCAGAGTTTACTCTTACAAAAGGAGGCAGTAAGTATTACTTCGTTAAAAATGGAAACATTTATACGGCCTTTTCAGAAGAAGCATACAGCTTTACGGCTGCAGGGGACACTTTCAGCGGCACGCCGAAGGCAGGCTATGAAAGTCTTGAAACGGTCACAGGAGCTGTCGATACAGTAGTTTCCGGATCCGACGGAAAAATCGTGATAAACGGACTTGACGCAGGAACTTATACTTTAACAGAGACGAAAGCGCCTGAAGATTATTACATAGTTTCCGATACCGTAGAATTCACAGTAGCAGCAGAGAAAATTGCCGACAATCAGGACGGGCTTACCGGCAGTGTAGCCAAGTCCAGCGGAAATGAAAATACTGCTGCGGCTGACGCGTACTACTATAAGACGATATTTAACAGCACCCAGTACGTATTGCCTAAGACGGGAGACATGGGAGTTAAAATCATCATAGGATGCGGAGCTGTAATGATTGCCGCCGCGTGCGTGATGCTATGGGCAAGGCGCAAGAAAAACGAGAATCAGGAATAGATGAAAAAGAAAATAAGTCTGGCAGTGACGGCACTGCTTTTTACGGTAGGTTTCGCGCTGGTACTCTATCCGCTGATAAGTGAAATGGTCAATCACAATATACAGCAAAAAGTGATGGAGCAGTACGACAATCTTGTCAAGGAGACGGAAGACAATGCGCTGGCGGCAGAATGGGAAGCAGCGAGGGATTATAACAGCCATATGAGTTCAGGAAGCGTGGTGCTGTCAGATCCTTTTGACGACACTGAATTCTTGCCTTCCCAGGACACATATAACGAGATGCTCAACATAGACGGAGACGGCGTCATGGGCTATATAGAGATTCCTCAGATAGAAGTCAATTTAGCCATATATCATTCCACCGAAGACGAAGTGATGCGCAAAGGCGCCGGACATCTGCCCGGCACGTCACTGCCTGTAGGAGGAGAGAGCAGCCATGCTGTTATCTCTTCCCACAGGGGACTTCCCAGTGCCAAGCTGTTCACAGATTTGGATAAATTGAAAGAGGGCGATAAGCTCTATATACATGTGCTTGGCGAGACTCTGGCTTATGAAGTCGATCAGATAAAGACGGTGGAACCTGATGATGTCAGTGACCTTGCCATTGAAGAAGGGCAGGACTACGTCACTCTCGTAACCTGCACTCCATATTCAGTCAACACCCACAGACTGCTGGTGCGCGGAACGAGGATAGAAAATACCGAGGCAGCAGAAAAAGAGCAGCTGCCGAGAAGATCGCTTCCATACGGACTGCAGAGCATAGCCGTAGCCCTGCCTGCCGCAGCAATCGTCATATTGACGCTGCTGGCAACCAGGAAGGCGGCAGGAAAGCCGGCCGGAATTTCGGCGGCTGAGGAAAACAAAAAAACTGAAAGAGAATAATTACGGATTGGGCGTTCTCTGCTTAGGCGTTGAGCGCCCGCTTTTTTATTGATTTTATATGGAGCACATTTTTTGATTTTGTTCGGCGTCCTCTGCACGCCGGAGGCAAGGGAACATCGAAATTTTCGCCAGTCTGCCGTGTCCTGCAAAAATTATTCCAATTGTGCAAATTTCCACTTGATTATTTGACAGCTTTATAATATAATATTAGACTGCCACACAAAGTAATTTGTTAAGAATATAAGGAGTGATAAAGATGCCAAGACCTATAAAAGTAGGTAGAAAAGAACGTATGACATTCGCTAAAATCAACGAAGTCTGCGAGATGCCGAACCTTATTCAGATTCAGACAGAATCCTATAACTGGTTCATCGAAGAAGGCCTGAGAGAAGTCTTTGAAGACATTTCTCCTATCAAGGACTATGCTGACAATCTCGTCTTAGAGTTCATTGATTATTCCATTACAGATGCTCCGAAATATGAGCAGGAGGAATGTAAGGAAAGGGATGTTACGTACGCTGCTCCCCTTAAGGTAAAAGTCAGACTTATTAACAAAGAAACCGGAGAAGTAAAAGAGCAGGAAGTGTTCATGGGTGATTTCCCTATCATGACAGAAAAGGGAACTTTCATCTACAACGGCGCGGAAAGAGTCGTTGTTACTCAGCTTGTCCGTTCACCTGGTCCGTATTACGACGTGACCCACGATAAGTCCAACAACAAACTGTTTTCAACTACCATCATCCCTAATAGGGGCGCTTGGCTTGAATATGAAACAGACTCCAATGAAGTCATCTCCGTCAGGGTCGACCGCACGAGAAAGCAGCCTGTCACTACGCTTCTCAGAGCGCTTGGCTTCGGCAGCGACGAAGAGATAATCGGAATATTCGGAGAAGACTCGAGACTTAAGAAAACTTTGGAAAAAGACACGGCGGCCAATTACGAAGAAGGTCTGAAAGAAATATACAAGAAACTGAGACCTGCAGAACCTCCTACAGTGGAGAGTGCGAGGGCCCTGCTCAATTCGCTTTTCTTCGACCCTAAGCGTTATGATCTGGCCAAAGTCGGAAGATATAAATATAATAAGAAGCTTGGGCTTTCCAACAGAATCAACGGCGTCATACTGGCGGAAGACGTAGCTGATCCGTCAACCGGCGAAATAATGGCAGAAAAAGGCCAGAAAGTAAACAGGAAGCTGGCGTTTGAGATCGAAAACGCCGGAGTCGAGTATGTTTACGCATACGGCCTTGACAAAGACAAGGAAGACCAGGTTACTAAAATAATAGGAAACAACTTTGTCGACATCGCAGGATACGTGGACTTTGATACCACGAGCCTGAAGATTGCAGACAAGGTATTTTACCCTGTCCTGAAAGAAATCCTCGAAGCATGCGAGACGGAGGACGAACTCAAGGAAATGCTGGTCGACAGAAAGAACGACCTTTCACCTAAGCATATTATAATAGAAGACATCATCGCTTCCATAAGCTATATACTGAACTTAAATTACGGCATCGGCAATACCGACGATATAGACCATCTGGGCAACAGAAGACTGAGGACTGTAGGAGAACTTCTGCAGAACCAGTTCAGGATAGGTCTTGCCAGAATGGAAAGAGTAGTAAAGGAAAGAATGACCATTCAGGATATGGATGTGACCACTCCGCAGGCTCTGATGAACATCAGACCAGTGACCGCGGCCATCAAGGAATTCTTCGGAAGCTCCCAGCTGTCACAGTTCATGGACCAGAACAATCCTCTGGCTGAGCTGACTCACAAGAGAAGACTTTCCGCTCTTGGCCCTGGAGGACTTTCAAGGGAAAGAGCAGGCTTTGAAGTCAGAGACGTACACCACTCCCATTACGGAAGAATGTGTCCTATAGAAACTCCGGAAGGACCTAACATCGGACTTATCGGTTCGCTGACCACATACGGAATCATCAACCAGTACGGTTTCATCGAGACTCCGTACAGAGTTGTAGACAAGGCTACTCACAGAGTAACCGACGAGATACACTACCTGACGGCTGACGAGGAAGAACTCATGATAGTCGCTCAGGCCAACGAGCCTTTGGACAGCGAAGGACATTTCATAAACACTAAAGTTGCCTCAAGAGGTGAGCACGGAGAAATCGCGCTGATGCCTAGAGACCAGATAGACTATATGGACGTATCCCCTAAGCAGGTAGTATCCGTGGCGACGGCCATGATACCGTTCCTTGAAAACGACGACGCCAACCGTGCCCTGATGGGTTCCAATATGCAGAGGCAGGCTGTTCCGCTTCTCGTTACGGAGGCCCCTATGGTAGGCACAGGAATGGAATATAAGGCGGCCAGAGACTCAGGCGTAGTGATACTTGCCAAGGCAGGCGGAACCGTTGAGTTCGTGGACGCCGACAGTATAGTCATCAGAAGAGACGACAACAATGAGGTGGATGTTTATCATCTCCTCAAATTCAAGAGATCAAACCAGGGAACCTGCATCAATCAGAGACCTATCGTAAGCCACGGAGAACATGTGGACGAGGGAGAAGTCATAGCTGACGGACCTTCAACCGACCTGGGAGAAATCGCCCTTGGAAAGAACCTCCTGATAGGCTTCATGACATGGGAAGGCTACAACTACGAGGACGCTATCATCCTCAACGAAAGACTTCTCATGGACGACGTGCTCACTTCCCTCCATATAGAAGAATACGAAGCTGAAGCCAGAGACACCAAGCTGGGACCTGAGGAAATCACGAGAGATATTCCAAACGTCGGCGAGGACGCCCTTAAAGACCTGGACGAAGAGGGAATCATCCGCATAGGCGCGGAGGTGGATTCCTCAGATATCCTGGTAGGAAAAGTCACACCTAAGGGAGAAACCGAGCTGACGGCAGAAGAAAGACTCTTGAGAGCGATCTTCGGTGAAAAGGCCAGAGAAGTGAGAGATACTTCTCTGAGGGTTCCTCACGGCGAGACAGGAATCGTAGTAGACGTCAAGATTTTCTCAAGAGAAAACGGCGACGAACTGCCTCCTGGAGTAAACAAACTGGTTAGATGCTATATAGCAACCAAGAGAAAGATAAACGTCGGCGACAAGATGGCCGGACGTCACGGCAACAAGGGTGTTATTTCAAGAATCCTGCCGGAAGAGGATATGCCGTTCCTCGAAAACGGACAGCCGCTGCAGGTGATGTTAAACCCTCTGGGCGTACCTTCCCGAATGAACGTAGGACAGGTACTTGAAGTCCACCTGGGACTTGCAGCCAAGAAAAAAGGCTGGTATATATCAACCCCTGTATTCGACGGCGCGACTGAAAAAGACATCATCAATCTTCTGGACGAATGCGGTTACCCTAAGACAGGAAAACTTCTCCTGAGAGACGGAAGAACAGGCGAGCCTTTCGACAACCCTGTAACCGTAGGATATATGTATATGCTCAAGCTCCACCATCTGGTAGACGATAAGATTCACGCCAGAAGTACGGGTCCTTACTCGATGGTAACGCAGCAGCCTCTGGGAGGAAAAGCCCAGTTCGGCGGCCAGCGTTTCGGAGAGATGGAAGTATGGGCGCTGGAAGCTTACGGTGCGGCATATACGCTGCAGGAAATCCTCACCGTAAAATCTGACGATATCGTGGGAAGAGTCAAGACCTATGAAGCAATCGTCAAGGGCGAGAATATTCCTACCCCTGGCATACCTGAATCCTTCAAAGTACTGATAAAGGAAATGCAGGCGCTGGGACTTGACGTAAAAGTTCTTTCAGAAGACGACGAGGAAATTCAGATCAAAGAAGCGTCAGAATATGACGACGACCTTCCTAACATCGAAGGCATCATGGATTTGGAAGCAGAGCTGGAAAATGACAAGAAGCTCTTGGAAGAGGGTTTCACTGAAGAATCCGCCGAAGATGAAGAGGAAGACATGTTTGAAGAGGACGACGATTCAGACATGGTGTTTGAAGACGATTTCAAGAGTGAGTAATTGAAGAAAGGGGAGGGGCTCCTTGAATAACAACAACAACGATTATGAATTGAACAATTTTGAATCCATAAAGATCAGCCTTGCGTCGCCTGAGAAGATTCTGGAATGGTCACACGGAGAAGTCACCAAGCCGGAGACTATAAACTACAGAACGCTCAAGCCTGAGAGAGACGGTCTTTTCTGCGAGAGAATTTTCGGACCTATGAAGGACTGGGAATGTCACTGCGGAAAATACAAGAGGATCAGATACAAAGGCATCGTATGCGACCGCTGCGGAGTTGAAGTCACCAAAGCCAAGGTAAGAAGAGAAAGAATGGGCCACATCAAACTGGCCGCGCCGGTTTCTCATATATGGTATTTCAAGGGAATTCCGTCGAGAATGGGACTCTGCCTTGACATAACTCCGAGGAATCTGGAAAAAGTTCTCTATTTTGCTGCATATATAGTGACCGATCCCGGTGATACCGATTTGGTATACAAGGAAATTCTCACCGAACAGCAGTACAGGGAGAAGAAAGACGAATACGGCGACAGATTCAAAGCCGCCATGGGCGCAGAGGCTGTAAAGAAGCTTCTGGAAGACATCGACCTCGATCAGCTTTCAGAGGAACTGAGAGAGAAACTCAAGACTTCCAGCGGACAGAAGAAAGTTAGAATCGTAAGAAGACTGGAAGTAATCGAAGCGCTGAGACATTCAGGCAACAGACCTGAATGGATGATAATGGACGTTATCCCTGTCATTCCGCCGGACATCAGACCTATGGTGCAGCTGGACGGAGGCAGGTTCGCAACTTCCGACTTGAATGACCTTTACAGAAGAGTCATCAACAGAAACAACAGACTCAACAGACTTCTCGAGCTCGGTGCTCCGGACATCATCGTCAGAAACGAGAAGAGGATGCTCCAGGAAGCTGTTGACTCCCTCATAGATAACGGCCGCCGCGGCAGGGCGGTTACTGGTCCTGGCTCAAGACCGCTCAAATCCCTCTCAGACATGCTCAAGGGTAAGCAGGGAAGATTCAGACAGAACCTGCTCGGAAAGCGTGTCGACTACTCGGGACGTTCCGTAATCGTAGTAGGACCTGAGCTCAAGTTCTACCAGTGCGGACTTCCTAAGAAGATGGCTCTCGAGCTGTTCAAGCCTTTCATAATGAAAGAGCTGGTTGAGCAGGGCTATGCTCACAACATCAAGAGCGCCAAGAGAATGGTGGAAAAAGTAAGACCTGAAGTCTGGGACGTACTGGAAGGCGTCATCAAAGAGCATCCTGTAATGCTCAACCGTGCGCCGACGCTTCACAGACTGGGAATCCAGGCTTTCGAGCCGGTGCTGGTAGAGGGCAAGGCTATCAAGCTTCATCCGCTGGTATGTACAGCCTTCAACGCCGACTTCGACGGAGACCAGATGGCCGTTCACGTGCCGCTTTCCGTAGAGGCTCAGTCAGAAGCCAGATTCCTCATGCTTTCTGTCAACAACATTCTGGCGCCTAAGGACGGCTCCCCTATCACCACTCCTACTCAGGACATGATTCTGGGAAGCTATTACCTGACCCACCCTGGCGTAGAGGAAAGAAACACTTACGCCGAAAAGGGAGACGGCAAAGTATTCACAAACCTTGACGAAATGCTGATGGCTTACCAGACAGGAGTTGTGGGAATCCATGCAAAAGTTAAGGTCAGAATGTATAAAGACGATGAAGATACGGGCAAACTGGTAGAGTCCACAGTAGGAAGATTTATCTTCAACCAGGGCATACCTCAGGATCTGGGCTTCGTCGACAGAGAGATAGATTCGTACAGCCTGGAAGTCGACTTCCTGTGCGACAAGAAGAAGCTGGGAGCTATAATCGACAAGTGCTACCGCAGACACGGCAACACCGGAACTGTAATCATGCTGGACTACATCAAGTCCATGGGCTACAAGTATTCCACCAAAGCCGCCGTGACTATCAGCGTAAGCGATATGGAAATTCCTGAGGCTAAGGAAAGCATCATAGCTCAGGCGGAAAGCGATGTAGATAAGTACGAAAAAGCTTACCGCATGGGTCTGATGTCCAAGCAGGAGAGATACGAGAAGATCATCGAGATCTGGAACAAAGCGACAGACGACGTTGCCGACGCTCTTATGGAGTCCCTCGGCACGCTCAACAACTTATATATCATGGCCAATTCGGGAGCCAGAGGAAGCAAGAACCAGATAAGACAGGTAGGCGGTATGCGTGGTCTGATGGCCAACGCCACAGGTAAGACCGTAGAAATCCCTATCAAGGCCAACTTCCGTGAAGGTCTGTCCGTACTGGAATACTTCATTTCTTCCAACGGAGCGAGAAAAGGTCTTGCCGACACAGCCCTGCGTACAGCCGACTCTGGTTATCTGACCAGAAGACTGGTAGACGTTTCCCACAGCGTAATCGTAAGAGAATACGACTGCGGAACTTACGAGGGCGTGGAAGTAAGAGCTTTCACCGACGGCAAAGAAGTAATTGAGCCGCTTAAGCAGAGAATCATCGGCAGAACTGCTCTCGTAGATGTGGTTGACCCTAAGACAGGCGAAGTCATAGTAGAGCAGAACGAGGAAATCCTCGAAGACGCAGCAGAGAGAATAGAAGCATGCGGCATAGAAACCGTCGCCATACGTTCCGTAATGACATGTCATTCAAGAACAGGAATCTGCGCTAAGTGCTACGGCAGAAACCTGGCTACCGGTGAAGAGGTCAACATCGGCGAAGCTGTAGGAATCACAGCCGCCCAGTCAATCGGTGAACCTGGTACTCAGCTGACCATGAGAACCTTCCATACCGGCGGCGTAGCCGGAGGAGACATCACTCAGGGTCTCCCTAGAGTAGAGGAACTTTTCGAGGCCAGAAAGCCAAAAGGTATCGCTGAAATCTGCGAAGCCGACGGAGAAGTCATTTCCATCGAAGGCCGTAAGGACAACAAGACTGAGGTCAGAGTCCGCGGCAAGGAAGAGGACAGAACTTACGTTATCCCTTACGGAGCAAGGCTCAACGTCAAGGAGGGCGATTATGTATACGCCGGAGGCCAGATAACACGCGGACCTCTCAATCCTCACGACATACTGAGACTCAACGGAGTAGAGGGTGTATACCAGTATCTGCTCAAGGAAGTTCAGAGAGTATACAAACAGCAGGGTGTTGACATCAACGATAAGCACATCGAGGTCATCGTAAGCCAGATGCTTTCAAAGTACAAAATCGAGGATTCCGGCGACACTGATCTGCTGCCTGGCGGACTCTACGGCAAATTTGAAATTGAAGAAGCCAACGCTGAGGCTGAAGCAGCCGGAGGAGAACCTTGCAAGGCCAACAGGATTCTGCTCGGTATAACGAAGGCGTCCCTGGCTACCAACTCATTCCTCTCAGCGGCGTCCTTCCAGGAGACCACCAGAGTCCTGACAGACGCGGCTATAAAGGGCAAGAATGACAGACTTGTCGGTCTTAAGGAAAATATCATGATCGGTAAGCTGATCCCTGCCGGAACAGGAATGAAGAGATACAAGAATATAGAACTTGATTACGGCGTCAATGCCGAAATCATGGAAAGCTACGAGCGTCAGAAAGAACTGGAAGCCATGGAGGCCGTCGAAGAGGATATCATACCTGAGGCTGAGCACTACGAGGAAACTGTCGAAGCCATGCTGAACGCCGACATTCCGGAGACGCCCGATATCATAGAAATAGACTAGATTTCCTTGACATCAAAAGAAATTCTGTGATAAAATATTGTTTGGTTTTGAGCAAAATCAGGTCCGGATATTCATGTCCGGACTGGTTCTGCTTGAAATAGATTATTTAACATTTAGAAGAAAGGAGAAAAAGGATGCCTACTATCAATCAATTAGTACGTGAAGGCAGAACCAGCGCTGTTAAGAAGTCAACAGCTCCTGCGCTGAACAAGGGAATGAACTCGCTTAAGAGAGTAGCCACAGATACTCATTCACCTCAGAAGAGAGGCGTTTGCACATCTGTTAAGACCGTTACTCCTAAGAAGCCTAACTCAGCCCTGAGAAAAGTTGCCAGAGTACGTCTGACTAACGGTATTGAAGTAACAGCTTACATCCCTGGAATCGGTCACAACCTGCAGGAACACAGCGTTGTGCTGATCAGAGGCGGAAGAGTAAAAGACCTCCCAGGTGTGAGATACCACATCATCAGAGGAACTCTTGATACGGCAGGCGTTGCCAACAGACTGCAGGCACGTTCAAAGTACGGTGCAAAGAGACCTAAGAAGAAATAAGATTCTTGTGCATAATTTTTGCAGATAGGAAAAGAATTTTATCGAGGTTTTCAGCGGTTTTCCGCGCATTTGGGAAAATCGCATGCTAAAAGGGTAGAGCATTCTTTTTATCACATAAAGAGGCTCGCGGCAGCTGTCAAAGGTTAGCCGAATACCCCCGGCAGACTGAAGCTTTTCGCAATTCAGCGGAATTTTCCCACTATTGACGAGAGCTTTCAGAGTAATCTTTTTTGCTTTGTGAAATTCAGGCGAAGTCCCTGCGGCTCGCTGATTCGACGCGATTTGACGATTCGACAAATTGGACGATTCGACAAATTGGACGATTCGACGCAGTCGGCCGTTATACGCCGGCAAAAAAGGTGAAGAGAATGCGCAAAACAGTAATATTTTAATGTGCAGTATCGCTTTGTACTAGATAAGACAGACTCAAAGCGATAAGCAAGGAGGTAAGAGAAGTGTCAAGAAAAGGTAATATACCAAAGAGAGACGTACTTCCAGATCCGGTTTACGGCAGCGTTGCTGTAGCTAAGTTAATCAACAGTATCATGCTGGACGGCAAGAAGGGCACAGCCCAGGCCATCGTTTACAGCGCCTTTGATACTATCAAAGAACAGACAGGCGAAGAACCTCTGGAAGTATTTGAAAAGGCATTGAACAACATCATGCCTGTATTAGAAGTAAAAGCTAAGAGAATCGGTGGTGCCAACTATCAGGTTCCTGTAGAAGTAAGACCAGAAAGAAGACAGACCCTCGGTCTGAGATGGCTTACAAAATATACAAGAGCCAGAGGCGAAAGAACCATGTCCGAAAGACTCGCCAAAGAGCTCATGGACGCGGCCAACAACACCGGAGCTTCTGTAAAGAAGAAGGAAGATACTCATAAGATGGCGGATGCGAACAGGGCGTTTGCTCATTTCCGCTGGTAAAATGCTTGTCTTTTTCGCCCATCGCCGTATAATCTGCGGCTGCTCAGTACTCACGTACGCATAAGTACGCTCCGTGCTTCGCAGTCCTTGATTCTTTGCGATGAACGAAAAATCCGGCGCATTTGCAAATCGCCTGCGGCGTTGCTCGCCAACTTCGCGTGCGGTGCTCACGTACTCGCATGTACGCTCCTGCGGCAGCTGGACAGACATTCGCGGAACGATTGAGATTCGCGCGGCGACAAGCAATTTATGAGAAATATAAGAAATAAAGTAGAAGGGAGGATTTATAGATGCCAAGAAGCTTTCCACTGGAAAAGACAAGAAACATTGGTATAATGGCCCACATCGACGCGGGCAAGACCACAACTACAGAAAGAATTCTGTTCTATACCGGAAGAACTCATAAGCTGGGTGAAACTCATGAAGGCGCAGCTACCATGGACTGGATGGAACAGGAACAGGAACGTGGTATAACTATAACCTCTGCCGCTACTACAGCACAATGGAAAGATACAAGAATCAATATCATAGATACTCCGGGACACGTGGACTTTACCGTAGAAGTAGAGAGATCGCTTAGAGTTCTCGACGGAGCGGTAACCGTTTTGTGCGCCAAGGGAGGCGTTGAGCCGCAGTCAGAAACTGTTTGGAGACAGGCAGAAAAGTACGGCGTGCCAAGAATGATATTTGTAAATAAAATGGACATCATGGGTGCAGATTTCTTCAGAGTTGTCAATATGGTAAAAGACAGACTCAAAGCAAACGCTGTTCCTGTCCAGCTGCCAATTGGTGCTGAAGACAGTTTCATAGGAATTGTCGACCTCATAGAGATGAAGGCAGAGATTTATAAGGACGAACTCGGTAAGGAATATGAAGTAGTAGATATTCCTGCTGAAATGACCGACCTCGCAAACGAATGGAGAGAGAAGCTCGTAGAATCAGTTGCAGAAACTGACGAAGAGCTGATGATGAAATTCCTCGAGGGAGAAGAACTGACCGTCAAGGAAATCAAGACAGTCATAAGAAAAGAAACCATCGCAGGAAGAATGGTTCCTATGCTTTGCGGAAGCGCGTACAGAAACAAGGGCGTGCAGATGATGCTGGACGCAGTTCTGGACTACATGCCGTCTCCGCTCGATATTCCTCCGATCAAGGGCGTAAACCCTGACACAGGAGAGGAAGACGTAAGACATACCAGCGATGCAGAGCCTTTCTCAGCTCTGGCATTCAAGATCATGGCTGACCCGTTCGTAGGAAAGCTGGCGTTCTTCAGAGTATATTCAGGTACTCTTCAGTCCGGTTCCTACGTTTACAACTCGACTAAAGGCAAGAAGGAGAGAATCGGAAGAATTCTCCAGATGCACGCCAACAAGAGAGAGGAAATTCAGGAAGTTTACGCAGGAGACATAGCTGCTGCCGTAGGTCTCAAGGATACCACGACAGGAGACACTCTCTGCGATGAGAAAAAAGAAATCATTCTGGAATCCATGGAATTCCCTGATCCTGTAATCGAGATAGCCATTGAGCCTAAGACCAAGGCCGGTCAGGAAAAGATGGGCATCGCTTTGGCCAAGCTGGCTGAAGAAGACCCTACTTTCAAGACTTATACCAACGAGGAAACAGGCCAGACTATCATAGCAGGTATGGGTGAGCTCCACCTGGAAATCATCGTAGACAGACTTCTCCGTGAGTTCAAGGTGGAGGCCAACGTGGGCAAGCCTCAGGTTTCCTACAAAGAAACTATCACAACTACAGCTGATGTTGACCATAAGTATGCTAAGCAGTCCGGCGGACGCGGACAGTACGGTCACGTTAAGATCAGAATTTATCCTAGAGATCCGGGCGAGGGCTTCGAGTTCAAGAACTCAATCGTCGGCGGAGCTATTCCTAAGGAATACATTCCGAAGATCGAGGAAGGTATCAAGGAAGCCATGCAGAACGGTCCTATCGCAGGATATCAGGTTGTTGACGTAGGCGTAGAGCTTTACGACGGTTCATACCACGAAGTAGACTCTTCAGAAATGGCATTCAAGATCGCCGCTTCCATGGCGTTCAGAGAAGCTGTCAAGAAAGCAAAACCTGTACTGCTCGAGCCTATCTTCAAGGTTGAGGTTACAGTTCCTGAAGAATACATGGGCGACGTAATCGGAGATATTTCCTCAAGAAGAGGAAGAATCGAAGGCTCAGACATGAACATGGGAGCCGTAGCAGTAAGAGGTATGGTGCCTCTGTCAGAAATGTTCGGATATGCTACAGACCTGAGATCAAAGACCCAGGGAAGAGGCGTATACGTAATGCAGATGGACCACTTCGAAAAGCTGCCTGACAGCATGCTTGAAAAGATAAACAAATAATTTTTAGATAACCTTTTTTAGGAGGAACAGAGAAAATGGCAAAACAGAAGTTTGAAAGAACAAAACCGCATATCAATATCGGAACAATAGGCCACG
>PPYF01000088.1_pt1 | contig 46788 bp, 63 predicted proteins | sample 1559871 | NCBI WGS metagenome assembly PPYF01 (sample SAMN08240021, study PRJNA423297) | Human gut metagenome, whole genome shotgun sequencing project.
CCGGTTTCAATCTCCCAGTCGCAGGAATAAATAATCCCCATCGCGGTGGCGATGGGGCCTTCCATACGCGCCATCAGATCAATCCATTGCCCTACGCCCGCATCTTGTTTGAAGTAGCGAGGGTCGACCATATTCATGCTGCCGGTGTACGCGATGTAATTATCGATCATGATCATCTTGCGATGTTGGCGCAGGTCCATACGGCGTAAAAACACACGCATCAGATTGACCTTTAAGGCTTCGACCACTTCAATACCGGCATTACGCATTAGCTCGGGCCACGGGCTGCGGAAAAAAGCCACACTCCCGGCGGAGTCGAGCATCAATCGGCAATGAATGCCGCGTCGCGCAGCGGCCATTAATGATTCAGCCACCTGGTCCGCCATGCCGCCGGGCTGCCAGATATAAAACACCATCTCAATATTATGGCGCGCGAGCTGGATGTCGCGGATTAACGCCTGCATCACATCATCTGACTCGGTCATCAGTTGTAGCTGATTCCCTTTGACCCCAGCGATCCCCTGACGACGCTCGCAAAGCTTGAATAATGGCGCAGCGACACTGCTATTTTCTTCGGCGAAGATATGCTTACAGGCTTTAAGGTCGTTAAGCCATTTTGCGGTGGAAGGCCACATCGCTCTGGCGCGCTCAGCGCGGCGTTTGCCTAAATGGAGCTCGCCAACGGCAAGATAGGCAATAATTCCGACTAACGGCAGAATGTAAATAATCAACAGCCAGGCCATCGCGGAGGGAACTGCGCGTCGTTTCATTAGAATGCGTAAAGTTACGCCTGCAATGAGCAACCAGTATCCCAGAATGGCCAACCAACTCACCAACGTATAAACGGTTGTCATAGATTAGAAATCCTTTTGAAAGCGCATTGTTATGAGTTTACGCATATGGATTCATCTGGCAAATAAAAACGCGGGAAAAGCACTGGTCAGCGTCGGGGGCGGGGGTATAATGACCATTCTGTTATTGCATAGAGTAGTTAACATGAAGCGGAGTAGAACGGAAGTGGGGCGCTGGCGCATGCAGCGTCAGGCTAGCCGACGTAAATCGCGTTGGCTTGAGGGGCAATCGCGCCGAAATATGCGTATCCACAGCATCAGGAAGTGCATTCTAAACAAACAGCGTAACTCGTTATTGTTTGCGATCTACAATATCTAAATGTACTGGGCACCATTGCGGTGCCCAATAAGTTTACTCTTTCGTCTTTAAACTCTATTTTTGCACTGATTCTTTACTGTCAGCTTTCGTTTCTTGTTCATCGTTATCGCTGAAAATGCCATGACCGGAGTTCAACAACATTGAAACGAGCATATCATTATTAATCTCTTCACCATTTAAAACTCGCGCCAGAATTTCGCTGCCAAACAGTTGCGGTGAGAGAATGATATCCGGATGTACCATCTTAATCTTATTCAGGTTTTTGCTATCACTGACGGCGAGAACTGTTTTGACATCACTGCTCATATCTTTTGCCGAGAGTACAACAAACGCGTTATCTGCATCGTTATCACTCAGCGCCAGAATGGCCCGGCAACGATCGATTCCCGCTTTCTTTAATACTGAACTGTCATTACTGTCACCGGGGATAACATCAGCGTTATCGCCTAAGCGTTGCTCAAGTTGCTTGATATCATCTTCAGGCAAGTTGCTGATAACCGTTACGTTTTGTCCGCGTTGATTCAGTTGCAGGATCGTATTGATGGCGAGAATCGAATGTCCGCAAACAATAAAATGATCTTTACGATGCATTGTATGATTGTTTCCTTTTACAAGTTTATTGAATCCCCCGCGGATAAGCGGACCAAAAATTGAGGTCATAGATGTGGCAAAAACGGTAATGCCGGAAATAATGACCGAAATAGTGAACAATCGTGCTGATTCAGAAACAGGGACAATATCGCCATAGCCGACGGTTGACATGGTTTCTATCGAAAAATAGAACGCGGTCATCAAACTTTCTATTCGCGGATTAAAACCTTCGCTTAAATAAAGCGCACCGTAGGTTGAGTAAAACAGTAATGTCGTGAAACTAATAAATGCAAAAATTGTCCCGGCTGCGGCGCTACTGTGGGAGAAGTCTTTGCGCAGTATCAGCAAAAACACCAGCGTAAAAATGCAAAATCCAATACTAAATTTCAGCCAGGGATAAAAATGCAGGGTGTAAATTAGCGCTATCAACAACAAAATGATACTGATTGCCCATGCGAGCTTTGCCCGGAACAGTAAGCCAATGGAGTTCAGGACAAGAAAGACGCCGAGCATAAATAGTGGGGCGTTTGCCAGCAAGGAGAGATCCAACTCTGAAAATGCTTTGATATGGAAAATATCAAGCAAATTGACCGACATACCATAGATTGTTTTAAAAATAAGCAATCCATTTAAAAAGACGGCCAGCGCGAGAATGTCGTGCCGAAGGGTCACCCATAAATTTGTTGCTGTTTGTTTGAATGTAGACAGATAAAGTTATTATCTGCTTGTGGTGGTGAATGCACTGACCGGCTATAAGGAAAGGCCAAACAAGAACACGGTTGCAAAAACCGTGCCCTTAAATATTGAATCTCTATTCAGAACACTTTCTTAAATTGTCATTTGGCATATTACGAACAATTCCGCGTAAAAACGTTCTGTTACGCTAAACCCTTATCCAGCAGGCTTTCAAGGATGTAAACCATAACACTCTGCGAACTAGTGTTACATTGCGTGTAGCTTTGAGTGGGCAACTTTGTGTACACTTTTGTGTACCCAAAAACAAAAATGTGTACCCATTCAATGATCACCGACACAAAGCTCAGGAAGGCGCTCGGCAAGAAAAGAGATGATATCGAGATTATTTCTGATTCGCACGGGCTCAACGCCAGAATCAGCCAGGCCGGAAAAATATCATTTTTCTATCGGTATCGCTGGGCCGGTAAAGCGGTAAAACTCAATGTTGGTGATTATCCTGCAATGAGTATCACCCAGGCAAGAGAGCGTCGCCAACAATTCAGAAACTGGTTAACTGAGGGACTGGATCCGCGAGAGCAGGTGAAGCTGGATAAGCAGACCCGACAGGAAGCGATGTCCGTTGCCGAAGCGTTCAATTACTGGATTGAAAGGCACTGTATCGCTAACGGGCTAGTTAAAGTCGATTACTATCGCCAGGTGTTTGAGAAACATATCGCCGAACCGATGAAGAATGTCAAAGTCGATAACACAGCGAAAATGCACTGGATCAACGTCTTCGATTCTATAGAAAGCAGGGTGATGGCTCATTACATGCTTTCGCTGTGCAAACGGGCGTTTAGGTTCTGCGTTAACAGAAGTGTGATCGCCTCAAACCCACTCGAGGGATTACTGCCATCTGATGTCGGGCAAAAGCCTAAAAAGAGAACTCGCAGGATGGACGATGACGATCTGCGCAAAATCTATCAGTGGTTGAAAAGCCATATGTCGATAGAGTCCGTTTTCCTGGTGAAATTTATTATGCTTACCGGATGCCGTACGGCTGAGATTCGACTTAGTGAGAGATCATGGTTTCGATTGGATGATAATGAGTGGGTCGTGCCTGCGGGCAGTTATAAAACTCGGGTACATATTAGAAGGGGACTCTCAGACGCCGCCGTTAACCTGGTCAGAAATCACCTCAAGAAAATAAACACCAATCACCTGGTGACTTCACAACGTAAAATTGATGGCGGGATCAAAGATTCGCCCGTTCATTCACCTGTGGCATCCAATTACGCCCGTTCTATTTGGAATGGAACAGGTATGGCAGAGTGGTCGCTTCATGATATGAGGCGGACGATAGCCACAAATCTCTCTGAGTTAGGTTGCCCGCCGCACGTAATTGAAAAGCTGCTCGGGCATCAGATGGTGGGGGTTATGGCGCATTACAACCTTCATGACTATATCGATGATCAGAAACACTGGCTCCGCGTTTGGCAGAGCCATCTTGAAGAGATCATCGGAGAGCCCTTCAGTTAATTTATCTTCTTTTTATCCTCCCACTCTTTGATTGACTCAGAGCGCCAGCGGTTAGGGTTGCCGGGCCAGTCAGGGGGTGGGAACGGGCATACGAAGCCCCGAGGCATTGTGTCTGCACTTTGCCATGACCAAAGGGTTTTGCGTGAAATTTTGTAGCGACTGGTCAGGTCTGACGTTACCAAAATATCATCCATAGCTCTCTCCAGTTGCCCGTTCGGGCCATTCAAAATCTTTTTCAACCAACCTGCCCGGGCAGGGAGCGGAGACGGCGCATGCCGGTCATCGCTGTGGCCACGTAGCTCGCCTTTCGGTTCACCACCTCCACCCAGACTTTCACGCCTTCAACCTTCACCGTATAAGTCTCTTTCATCTTGCTTCGCCCATAGTCGCCATATGTTTGCAAGTGAGCTGCCAGCGCGATGTCGCATGCTTGGCGAGCTAAAGGTGATTGCTTACTTCCTCGATTGATCAGTCGCATATAATCTCCTTGAGGGAGGGTTACCCCTCCCGGTCTCGTCAGGCCACGTATTACGGTTTCATATCCGCCAGGGTGATGCTGAATTGATCGTGCAGTTCATCGCCTAAGTGACGCTTTGAAGATGCAAGCATGCGCTCGGCTTCAGCGAACCGTTCGGCTGCATGCGGCTCGTCGGGCTGGGGCAGGGATTTAATAGCCTCCTCAACCTTGTTGCGTGCATCCACTAGGTAATAACGCTTTACGGCTTTGTTTTTCAGCTCGGTGAATAGTGCGGATCCCAGCGTAGCTTTCGCCGTTTCAATGTCGGCACGCAGCGATTTGGCGCTATCCACGTCCTGAGCAGATTCGATGCGTTCGCGGAAATCATCGGCAAGAGAGTCGACATTTACCGACGATTCCTGTGCGCTTTGCGTGGTTGTGACGGTGTCACCTGAGATATCAGCCAGGCTAACGCGTTGCGGCGTTGGGTTGATCTCTTTTTCTGTGCGCTGTTCAATCTCATCAGGGGTGTACACACCAAGAACAACTGCAGGGCAATATAGGCGCGCCCAGTATTTGAGTGCCAGATAAGCGATCTGCTGTTTCGGGTTTGATACCCAAAGTGGAGAATTACGTGTGATTACGCTGGAGAGGAAAACAGGCTCTCCCCAGGTGATATCACTTTCACCGCGAATAACGGCACCTACCCGTACCGACAGTCCTTGTTCATCAGCACTTTCCCAACCGCGTACCATTTCTTTCTTGTCGTACGTCCCGCCACCTTTCGCAGGCTTTTTAACGGTTATCTCGCGGCTGCTGGCACATTTCGACCAGTCGCCCTCGTACTCATAGTGAAAGCGGCCAACGATGGCGTTTGAGCTGGAGATCACCGCATTAACCAGTTGCGCTTCGTATCCCAGGACACCGTTAACCAGGTGCGTCTTTTGCGCCACGGCGTAAGGGTTCATACCCCACTGCATCGCCTGCATGATGATGGCCATGCAGTCTGCCGGATTGCCGCGGAGGTGCTCAGGCACCGTTACGGCTGCCTGTGCCATCAACCCGGCGACAGACTGAAGCTGGGTTAAAGCCTGCACGTTGAAAATGGCATTGCTGGCTGAGATCGTGTTTGGAGTCTGCTGTTCAGCGGTTACGATATTCGTGTTTTCCATCATCATTCCCCTTATGCCTGAGTACGCAGCGCTTCAAGGCGGCGCAGGTCGAAGTCGTTCAGTTCGTCGGTGTAGTCAGCAGTGATTGGCGCTGGCCATTCACCTGTGTCGAATCCGGTTGCGATATTGCGCATCGCTTTGCGGTACTCGAGCATACCCAGCTCCAGTAGTTCAGCGGATGCCTCGATGATGGCGATCCAGTGGTAGTTCTCGTCTTTGTTGACGAAAATCCAGAAGAACTGATCCAGCGCTGCGGTTTCGCAGTACATAGCCGCGCTCAGGTGATAATCACGTTCAATAATTTCCCGGTGTAGCCTGGCGCGCAGGCTTTCCTGCTTAACATTCCACATGCTGATGGTTTTCAGGTCTGCACCTATACGCACGCCATCCAGGTCGATCTCAAGGTCAGGGCGCACACGAACTTCCAAGCCCGTCTCCTCGTCAAAACCAAAGTAGCTCACCTCAACGGCTCGGCTAGGGTGGGTCAGCAGCATGCCGGCGGTCGGGTGTGCCAGAAGCGCTTTTTGAATATTCAGCGCGGTGCTCAGCTGCTGGCGGGTGACCAGCACTTTTCCTTCCGGGTTATCGCGCCAGGCATCCAGCAGTTCGTCGGCAAATACGGCATCTGGTTTGACTGCCTTCACGGCCTGGATCATGTCTGCTTTGGTACCGGACACTTTCAGTGGTGCCGGTTTCTGTGCTTCCTGAGCCACAAGGTCAGGGTTGATGATTGCCAACTGCTCCAGTAGCGCGTCACGGCTGCCGCTGGTTTTAACCGGCGGCGGCAGGGTGGCGTTGTACTCTTTAATGCATGCCTTCATTGCCGTCGCCGTCTGCTTCTGGTCACCATCAATACGCTGGAAGTCAGCTGGCAGCGCCATATAGTTCTGTGCCGTTTCTTCCAGGTTAGCGCCAAGCGGAACCTGCGGCGGCAGGGTGGCGTTGTACTCTTCCAGTAACACCTTGATGTCGTCGGCAGACAGCAGCGCCGGCAGGCTGGCATTGTGCTCATCGATAAAGGCGCGCAGGGTCGCGGCCGTTGTGAATGCGCCTTCAGGGATCACCGGTTCAACGCTGAATTCTGCGTCCAGTAGTTCAGGCTGCAACGCCAGCGCATGCACCAAGTTGCCCATGTCCAGCACCGCTGAGCGCTCTTTGACGATGGTTTTCTCTACGTGGCGCGCATTGAAGTACATCAGCGAAACGCGCGCATCTTTCACCTGGGTTGAGCTGATGCCGTTGGCGGCGTGGTAAACCTCGTTTGGCAGCCCTTCATAGCGGCCTGGCTCGAAATAAGCGGGATAAACAACAGCTGGTTCGTCAGATTGCGCTTCTGGCTCGGTTTGTGCTGCAACTGGTTCGGTTTGGCTTACAGAATCGCTATTTTTGGCGACAGAATCCGTATTCTGGTTTACATCGTCCTTCTGGCTGGTATCTGACTCTTCACCAGACTCCAGACTGCTTTCGCCTGGCTGTACTTCATCACCAGCTTGTTTTTCATCACTGACAGTTTCTTGAACCTGCACATTGCTGGTGGTCTCCGTAGCCTTTTTCGTGCCATGAGTTGCTGAGTTCTGCAGCAAAGCCGTAACGTCGAATATTCCGTTGCCGACATTTTTAACCAGTTCTTGTTCGACTTTCTGCGGTTGTGCTGCCGCTTCCTCTGCGCGGCGGCGTGCTTCTTCTTCACGTACGCGTTGCAGGTTCTCTTCGTGAGTGCAGAAGGGTTTGCGTGGAGACTCCTTACTTTCAGGTTGGGGAATTTCCTGTGTTGCGGGCTCAGCTTCATGCAATGGCAATAACTCAACAGCAGCATTAAACGCAGCAGTCATGGTCCGGTTAACAAACTCCAGGTGAGCGACAGGAGTTAGATGAATATTTTCCGGCGCGATACGTATCAGGTTAAAAATAGCTGTGCGGTTAACGCCAAGAACGCCGGGTTGATTGCGCAGAATGCTGCTCCATGATTTCCACGGTTCTTCTTTTTTGGTCACGATTTCTTTAGCGCGACGAAGAATGCTGCCCGGGATCTCGAAGTGGTTGAAGTCCATAGGCAGAAGGGCACATGCAATCTCTAAATCGAGAGTGTCAAGGGTATGGTATGCATCAGGTCCACGGTCAGTGACGTAACCGCCGTTGGCATTGGTTCCGGAATCAGTACGCTGAACACTACTGATGTGATTACCGGCAGCCCATTCACGCGCCAGGATGCCACGGTCAATGTAATCAGTCGCCGCCCACATTCTGGTGAAACGGAGTACCAGCGCGAGTTCGTGACGCTTGTCCTGGCTGAACACTTTGCGAATGGCATCGGTGTAGCGCCACAGGTCTTTGGTGTCGTAACCCTTCACGTCCGGGCAGTTCTCAGCAGCTAACAGCAAGTTCTGGACGTAACTGTTATCAGTGTCCATCTCCAGCGCGCCGATAGCTTCGTACTCTTCGCGGGTTACGTGGTGGCGCAGTTCGTCGGCGGTGAACTGGGAAAGCAGTTGCTTACGAAACGGCATCTGCACTACCGGGTAGAGGGTTGAGTCGTCGTCGTGTTCGTCCAGCGTGATGCCAGCGGTTTCTGGCAGCGTTGACTCAGTAGTTATGTGACTATCAACGGTCTGAGCCGTTTTCTCGTCAGAGTTTTCAGCTGTGACTTTTGGCAGCCAGGTGCGGTCATCGTTCTGCAGTTCGTAGCGTTTGCACCAGGTGTAATCCACTGCGCCTTCTTCCGGCAGGTCGTCATATACCGGGAAATCGGTGCGGATTGGTTTGGCATAATCTTTACCGCGGCCAGTTTCTTCAATTCCGGCTTCTTCCAGTGCCACATCGAGTTGGAGATTGGCGCGCGCTACACTTTTCGCAGTGAACCAAATCACTGCATCTTTCTTGCCAGACTTCTGACTGGCTTTTATCAGATGGAAAAATTCCATGTGAGATCCTCTTTTTTGAGTGTTAGAATCCCCGGGCCAGAGATAGCGCCCATTGGATGTTTTTTGGTTTGGTATAAATTCCGGTGTAACTTTGGTCGGTGGCACCGGACGTGAATCTCGCCTTGCGCGGGGTTTTCGTTATGCTTCGTGGGCCATCTGGTCGAACGAAGCGCAACGTACTGAACAGTAATCACGTTGCTCGCGTTTCAACTGCGTGCCGTGGATAAAGAGCAGTTCGTTTTTAACTTCCTTCCCTTGCTTGATCGGCTTGCGGCAGTACGCGCATTTTTTCTCCTGCATAACTCACTCCGTTAATGGCTAAGGCCATGTCCTAAACCGTTTAGATAAACCTCAACCAGCAAATCTTTGGTGTAGGTACGTTCGATGCCACGGTGAAGATACAGGCGACCGCGTGCGTTAGCAGATGCGGTCCAGGTTGAGTCTTTGTGTTTTACAAGCATCCCCGGCTGAACTGCGCCGCGGTTTACTGTCTGTGTACCGTAGTGCTGATGAACCATGATGTTCTCCACTATTGCTGAGTGAACTTCGCTGGTGGTGCCGTGACGCTGATCTTCACAGTTGAGCGTTTTAACTCTGCAATTCACCACCGCGAAGCTCACTTCTGTGTTTGCCCTTGTCGCCAGGCTGGCGGAACGTTTCAAACCTACTGCGCGTTAATATCACCACCTCATTCCGGTTTTCGTATGCCCCGGACGGCTACTTCGTGGGCTCCATGCCTGGGTGGTTCGTGGTGCGTCTTGGTGAGTTAGATTAAATCACTGGTTTATATATATGTCAACTTAAGGTTGGTGTTAATTGTAAATCTGAGGTTTATGTGGCTGGGTTTTGTGACACGTCTGCAGAATCGCAGGCAAAAAAAATCCCGACGCTAAGGTCGAGATCGGGGACTTCGTGGCTGGGTGTTGGCGGCTGAGATGGTGGGTGAGGGTGTAAAAAACCCGGCGCTGTGGCCGGGTTTTTTCATTACTGCTGGTTAAATCCTTTCGGCGAGTGCTGCTGTTCTTTATTACCAAATTTTTGATTTACAATGATTTTATAAGCGTTATTGAGAGCTTGCTTTATAGACATTAATATCTCCTTATGTGTTATTGACGATTAAAGTAGTTAGAGTTTAGCTCTTTAGGGAAGTAGTGTTTACGATTTACCCAAACAAATCCATCAACTTTTGATATCACAGCGACATCAACAGGCCCACCGACAGTTTCATAATCATGTGATACTTTTCTTTTGAATGCAGTGATGTTCACTAATGATTCGGCCATATACGCAAGATCTGCCTTCCCAAGTGATTGCAACATCGATATCATTTTATTTGTATGGTTATTAACAATATAGCTTTCAAGTTTAGTATCGTGATCTTGTAAAAGTACGTTTTTGAGTTCCTCAATTTCACTGGAGAAGTGATTGGCTAGTACTCCATTGTTCATTGCAGGGAAAATATTGCTAAAAACATAATGATTAAGCCGATCAAAAACTTCCTCTGTAAGAGTTCTGTTAAAATTAATGATGTTAGGGTTGCACCCATCAATGAAAGTTACTACTTCATCTTCTTGAGCAAATGGTATAACAAACCCCATATTGGTTACCTCATTATGGGATTTATCATCAATATTATGGATCATCAATTTGTTTTTAAAAATGCCGTAGATATGAAGAGTGCAAATGGAAGGGTAATATTCTTCCTCTCCATAACCTGTTATAACAATCCCTGAATATGTACGACTAGCATGGACTTTGAAAATTAAATAAGTGGAATATAATATGACTTTTTCCATAAGCTCTTGCTGTATATTTTCACAGTTATCAAGAACAATAATTGATGAAATGTATGGCGATATTAAATCTTGTATATATGCTAAAGCATCATTAAACTCTTCTGTATCAAACCCTTCGAAAAAGAGATTATTCCTTAAGATTTCTATCTCTAAATCAAAGGCTTGCTTAACTATGTTTTGAAAAATAACATTGTCGAGTTCAACGGCGGGGTTCATTGTTAAATAGTTTACTACATTATTATCATTAATGTATCTCATCAAACCTTTGAGGTTATCAACAACAAGGTTTATAACGCAAGCCTCTCTCATTTCATTTGTTATAAGGTCTGAGTTACCATTGATGAATTTTACAAAGTCATTAACATATTCTTTAATGGTAGGGAAACTAGTTTTCCCCAATTGTTTTCTATAGGATTTAATTATAAGTTCCCACGGTGCGCCACCCAGTGTCGCATTATTATAAATCATGATCCCCACGGGATGGTGTTTAGATAGTTCGAATAGTTTTTCCGCACTATTATTTATTTTTACTAATCTATTATGCTCTGTGGTGACTGCAGAGTCAGCAGCAAGGGCGATTCCAGTATTATTTATTACAACAATCTCAGCTGTCATTGCAAAACATCCCGTGTAGTAGTGATAAATATTAATTAAATTGATAGTTTTTTTCAATCTAACATAAATGGCGGAATCACCCCCCAGTAAAGACATCATTGTCTCATGGGAACTAAAAATTCAGGACAAACCTAAAGCGATTCAGTCCCCCTGCGAGCGAATCCGCCCCTTCATATACTTCTCGTACAGCTCATCTAACTCTTTCAGGCGAAGCGCAAAAATGCGGAGCATGTTCTGCTGCTCTTCTTCCGGTAACTGGCGGTAGAGCTCGAGCAAACGCTGTTCGTCCGGTTTGAGACCGTCTTTCTCTCCAACGTCTTCACCGAGTAGCCAGGCGACAGAAATACCAACAGCGTCGGCTATGGCCAGTGCCGATTTCTTACTAATCACGCCTTTTTTGAACCAGCCGTTTACGGCCTGAGGGGTGACTCCAGCTATTCTTGCCATGTCTGCTTTGGTAACGCCGCGATCAGTGATCTCAGTAAGGCGCTCCACCAGAACGAGGTTGGGTTCTTCTTTTCTCATATGGTCATTGTAAATATTTGGTTTATGCACGCAATAAATCCAAAGTTTGCATGAAGTATAAATCTGTGGTTTACTTCTGCTATCAATAAGCAGGAGAAGCACATGTCCGCACTCGATAAAGCAATTAAAGCCGCTGGCTCTGCCAGAAAGCTCAGCATCGCGCTTGGTGTGACGAGTATGTCTGTAAGTCATTGGAAGAATCGTGACCAAGGGATCGTCCCGCCAAGCTATATCTTCCCGATTTTCAAAATGACAGGCGTAACCCCCCACGAGCTGCGCCCTGATCTCTATCCAAATCCCACTGACGGATTACCAAAGTAGGAGCACTGACAATGCAAACACTTTCTTTTCAACAGAATAACAGAGCGCCATCAGAGCACCTGAAATTCCAGTATCAACACAGTGAGGCTGAAGGCCAGCCGGTCGATCACCGGGCTATCTGTTCTGCCGTCCGCGCCTGGGCGGCGGCAGAGGGCCGCGTGGCGGTCGCTCTGGCGATTAAAGAGGCTGCCGAACAGGCCGAGCTTGACAGCATTGACATGACCGGCAGCGCCGATGTGTGGAACGTGAAGCTGTTTCGCTGGCTGGACAACCACGAGAAATCACCGGCCTACCGGGCGAACGTCGAGCAGCTGGCGCCGGTAATAATTTCGGTTCTGCCGCTGGCGTACCGGGATCGCGTGATTAAGCACGACTGCTTTGCGGTTCGTGTCGCCAGGTCGGTGAAAGAAGACGCTGAGGCGATACAGGCTGTCGTCCTCAAAGCCCCCAGACACGAACGGATGAAGGAAATCAGCGAGAGCATCGTAGCCAAGCTCTACCTGGACGGACCTGATTCTGTGGCGCCCATTATGGCGATGGTTACAACGATGCTGGGTGGTGCGCTATGACGGGCTCAGAAATGGCGAAAGCCGCGGTGCTCGAACACCAACGGCTTTCAGGTGCAAAAACTGTGCGTAATTGCGGAGAACAGTATGTCAAATACCGCTGAAATAATCAATTTCCCAAATAAAACCGAACAACCGGGAGGTCGTATGGCCGACCTGTCGAACGGGTATACCAAGGTCGCTAACGAGATCCAACAGCTTAAGCCTCGCCTGAGACTGTCAGGCCGGGAATGGCAATGTTTTGAGGCGGTGATCTGGCTTACCTACGGCTGGAACAAGAAACAGGACCGCGTGACAAATACGGTTATTGCCGAGCTTACGGGCCTGAGCGATACGCATGTATCGGACGCGCTTAAGTCTCTCGCAGAACGCAAAATCATCTTTTCACAGAAGCAGGGCATGATGAAAATCGTCGGTGTAAACACTGACCTTTCAGCATGGATTTTAGACAAACCGGAAACGGGAAGAAAATTCCCGAAAACGGGAAAATCCTTCCCGAAATCAGGAATAACCTTCCCGAAAACGGTAGACACCCAATACAAGAACAAGAACAGTATTAAAAGATCTTCGTCCGAGAATTCTGACGAATCCTCTGACGCACGTCTGAAGAAATTTTTATCAACTCATCCTGAAGCTGCGGTCTACACACCATCCGGTGCGAAGTGGGGCTCTGCTGAAGACCTCGAGACAGCTAAGTGGATTTCCTCCAGGGTGAAGCTGATTAACCCAACCTGCAAAGCCCCGGACATGACCTCCTGGTCTAACACTGTTCGCCTGATGCGCCAGATAGACAACCGGTCGCACCAGGACATCTGCGCGCTGTATGACTGGGCTAGCAAACACCACTTCTGGCAGACCAACATCCTGAGTCCCGAAAGCCTGCGTAAGCAGTGGGACAAGCTGACAATGCAGCGTAACGCCGGAGGTGAGCAGCGCGCTGTCAAGCCAGATCTGGACTTCAACAACACTGACTGGGCCTATGGGGTGATCCGATGAAATCTCTTGCAGAGCAGATGCGTAACCACGACCGCGAGCAGATGAGCCGCATGGCCCATAACCTGCCAGAGCAGTACCAGGAGTGCGCGCCGGTCGAGCAGGTGGCGCAGGTATTCAACAAGCTGTTCAACGAGCTGCGCGCCGCGTTCCCGGCCAGCATGGCGAACTTCCGCACCCAGGAAGACCTGAACGAATTCCGCCGTCAGTGGCTGCTGGCGTTTCAGGAGAACGGGATCCACACCATGGCTCAGGTCGATGCCGGCATGCGCATTGCCCGCCGCCAGGAGCGCCCATTCCTGCCGTCGCCGGGCCAGTTCGTCGCCTGGTGCAAGCAGAGCGGCGGCGCGCTGGGCGTCAACGTTGACCAGGTGATCGCCGAATACTGGGACTGGCGTAACCGCTCGTTCGAATTCATCTCCAGCGAGCAATTTCCATGGTCGCAGCCGGTCATGTACCACATTTGCGTAGAATTGCGCCACCGCAGCACCGAGCGCCAGTTAACGCATGGTGAACTGGCACGCGAGGCAGGCGATCTGCTGGACATGTGGGAAAGGCGCGTCACCGAGGGTAAGCCAGTGCCGCCGGTACGCCGGGCTATTGCCGCACCAGCTGCCGAGCAAGGGCCGACGCCGATCCAGCTGCTGCTGGCCAAGTACAACCGCAACAAGTCGAACGGGATGGTGTGACATGAACATAACAATCCGTGAGCAGGTGCTGGCAGCCCTGCGCAACAACCCAGGGTTGAACAACGCCAAACTGGCAGGGCTTATCGGCATGGACACCAAAAAGATATCCGGAACGGTGAGCACGCTGCTGGCAGACGGCCTGATCCGCTGCGAAGGAAAATACGGCCAGCGCCTTTACAGCCTGACCAGCTACGGAATGCGCTTCGCCCCTGACACGATACCTGGCATGAAGCAGGGTAAGTCGAAGTTAATTCAGCGGACGGACACAAACGTGATCTGCCAGGAGTGCCGCAACAGCGCGGCGATGAGAAGGGTATTGATGGTTTGGGGGAGGGTAGGGGTATGAAAATCGAAGATATCAAAAACGTTGCGGTGTTCTTCAATATGAACGGCAAGACAGTAGCGTTACGAATGGATGCTGAGCAGAAGCGGATCGTCGCATTAATGGCGCTTAACACGGCTGATGCTCGGGCAGAACTGATTGAAGTGCCGCACATGACTTTACCAGCAGACCCAGCCATGGAGGAGGCCGCCCAATGAGCAACATCGACAAACGTGGATTACGGGAAGTAGCGGAGAAGGCGACGAAAGGCCGGTGGGCTGTTGAGTTCGACGATGAGATTTACTCCACTGACGGCGTGAACCATGAGCAAATAGCCATGGTATTCAGTGAAAACGAAGCGCGTGATGCTGCATTTATCGCCGCAGCCAACCCCGCCACCGTGCTGGCGCTGCTGGATGAGCTGGAATCCAAAGACAGGCGCAACGCTGAGCTGGAGGCAAAGTTAGCTAATCCCGTTTTGCTGCCAAAAACAAACGGCTACTGGACTGAGCAAGAAAAGGCTTATGAGGACGCTATCACACTAGCTAAGCGGCAGATTCGTCTGGCTGGATTCAGTGTGGAGGACATGTAATGGCTATTTTTATGGAAGTACGTTGTGAAGGTGGTGAAGTTGATGGTTGCCATTCTTACCAGAACGCCGGGCCTGTGACGTCAGCTCATGAAAGCGTTAAGGGCGTTTCTGTGGCGCTGGCATTCCTTAAATCCGATTCAATCTATAACGGCTGGGTTTTGCACAAAGGTGAGCTTTATTGCCCGGTATGCGCCAAAGCAAAAGCATGGGACGCCGCTGGCATTGGCGTGAAGGGGGAATGAGATGTCAAAGTCACCAATGAAACTCATGCTACGGGCATGGAACAAAGAGCTTAAAAATCCAGAATGGGGCATGGGCAATCGTAAACACCGCAAAGCTTGTGCTCGTGATTTTGCCGGAGCCAGCATAGAAACCGATGCTGATATCCCTAACCAAGCCGAAGCAGATGACCGCCTGGCGGAAGAACTTACTTACTGGACGGACTAACCCATGACAACTAACCACCCGGCGCACGGTCATGTATCACTCGATCGCCTGCACCAGATACGCGAAATACTCAGCAAAGCATCCGCACAAAGCGACGGCGGTAATCTCGGCTACGCAATGGCTGATGCTGTGAAGGTGATTGATGAAGTGCTGGCGGCGCGCGCTGAAACCGTGAAGCTGCCGGCAGGGTACAACGTCCGACCTGGGCATCCAATTAACGAATCAGAGCGCGGCGTAATGATCCCCAAAGATAACGGCCAATGGCTTTCGCGTTTCGACGTTGAGCATGCCCTGCGAGTGGCGGGCGTCAGATTTAAGGAGGACTGATGGAACCTCAACTGGAATACGCCACGAAACGCATCGTCGAACTGGAAAACCTGCTGCTGGTGGATGTGACCGAAACCGTCTGGCCTGCTGAGGTGGGAATGGTATATAGCCAGATTGAAAGTGCCGGGGATCTCCCGGCGCATCACCAGCGCCGCCTGAAGCATCACATCAACCGTATGTGGCTGGAGAAAATGCCGGTACCAGCCATCGTAAACGCCGCCCAGTCACTGGCCACCGCTATGGAGAAATACGCGTGAGAGAAATCATCGTTGATAACTTTGCCGGCGGCGGCGGGGCGAGCACGGGCATTGAGCTGGCGATCGGTCGTAGTGTGGATATTGCGATTAACCACGACCCGAACGCTGTTGCGATGCACACTACGAACCACCCGGATACACTGCACTACTGCGAATCGGTGTTTGATGTCGATCCCATCGTAGCGACCGCTGGCCGCCCGGTGGGGCTGGCATGGTTTTCCCCTGATTGCCGTCACTTCTCAAAGGCTAAAGGTTCAAAGCCGGTAGAGAAAGAGATTCGTGGTTTGGCGTGGATTGTCATTCGCTGGGCGCTGGCGGTACGTCCCCGTGTGATGATGCTGGAGAACGTTGAAGAGTTCCGCACCTGGGGGCCGCTTATCGAATCTGCTGATGGTGGGTTACGTCCAAATCCCCTGCGTACTGGTGAGACCTTCGAGGCTTTCTGCGGCATGCTATCCGGTGGTATTCCTGCCGGTCATCCGGCGCTGGCGGAGTGCTGCGAGTTCCTGGGTATTACTGCCGACGGCGAACTGGCGCAGCAACTGGTGGCCGGGCTGGGTTACGCTGTTGATCATCGTGAGCTGCGCGCCTGCGACTTTGGCGCACCGACCATCAGGAAGCGTTTCTTCATGGTAATGCGTTGCGATGGTATGCCGGTGACCTGGCCGGACCCGACCCACGGCGACCCGAAATCTCCAGCTGTGCAGAGTGGAAAGTTGGCGCCATGGCGTACAGCTTCGGAGTGTATCGACTGGACCATTCCGGCACCGTCGATATTCGACCGCAAAAAGCCACTGGCTGAAAATACGCTCAAACGCATCGCTCGTGGCATCCAGCGGTTTGTGATCGAGAGCGCGTCGCCGTTCATCGTCAAGTGCAACCACACGACGACCAAAGGGAAATACGACTGTTTCCGTGGGCAGGCGCTGAGAGAGCCTCTGCAGACCATTACGAAAACCCACGGCTACGCGTTAGCCGTTCCACACCTGACAAAGTTCCGTACTGGCGCAACCGGGCAGCCCGTTACCGAACCCGTCCCGACGGTAACCGCTGGCACATCAAAACGTCCGGGCGGGAATGGGCATGCTCTGGGTATCGTTGAGGCAGCCATTGCGCCGTTTGTTGGTCGACAGTTTGGTGCGAGTGTCGGCCACCGGGCAGACGAACCGAGCGCAACCATCACCGCTGGCGGTGGCGGTAAATCTCAACTTGTAACGCCTACGCTGATCCAGATGGGTTATGGCGAACGACCTGGACAAGAACCGCGTGTGCTACGACTGGATAACCCGCTGGGGACCGTTACTGCAGGTGGAAATAAATTCGCGACGGTGAGCGCGTTTCTGGCGAAACACTACGGCGGCAACTATACGGGGCCGGGTGTCAGTATGGATGAGCCTATGCACTCGGTTACGACTGTCGATCACCATGCAGTAGTTGCCTCTCATCTGGTGAAACTGCGTGGAACATGCCGCGACGGTCAACCATCCAGTGATCCAATGCCAACAGTGACGGCGGGTGGGCTGCACGTAGGGGAGGTGAAAACCACTCTTGCGGTCGATGAATACGACGAACATCGCGCGCAGCTGGCGTTGGAGTTCCTGCGTAAGTACTGCGGTGAGGATTGCGACGGGCTGGTAGATATTGACAGAATCACTTTTCGCATCGTTGATATCGGTATGCGGATGCTGCAACCGCACGAGCTATACCGCGCGCAGGGCTTCCCGGAGTGGTACATCATCGATCAGGACTATCGGGGGCAGAAGTACGCGAAGGACAAGCAGGTTGCGCGTTGTGGCAACGCAGTTCCGCCGCCATTCGCCGAGGCACTGGTGAGGGCTAATTTACCGGAGCTTTGTCAGCAGAAAGAGATCGCAGCTTAATGTCCGAGTTTCAGAACATGGTGTAACAAATCCTGCTACTTCAATGACGTAGATTCAAACCTGATATAATTAGGCTCTTCACAACACGAGGAGCCTAAAATGCACCATTACATGATCCCTATCAACGGAACTGTTCACCTGATCAAGACTGACTCTCTAATCCCTGAAGGGACTGAGTATAGCTTTGAAGGAGAAAGTCTAATCTGCGCTCATGCCACTTTTAAATCTGGGACGTATGGCTTCCTGATACCAAAGGGAAATCAGTTGAATAGAGAGCATGCGTTCTGGCATGTAAGTGGAATTCACCCTAATCCCCTGGGAATGGATAAATCGTAATCCATAATATGCATGCCATCGTCCTGAACATACGGTGGCATGCATCCGGCACTACAACAGAAACGTTAAAGTGCAAACAATACAATTCGAGCAATATTCAACCTGTCACAGATGGCGAATACCACCGCCATTTCGTGCATTCTGTGGTTTCTATTACCCATTGCGTTAATGCTGTCCAATCATCAGCTCGCTGAGGCGCTGGTTAGGGCTAACCTACAGGAGCTTTGTCAGCAGAAACAAATAGCGGCGTAATAAAACATCGCTAATTCAACCCGCTACGGCGGGTTTTCTTTTTTTACTACTGACAGAAAATTAACAATTTGTGCTCTTAAAACGTTGATCATTTCCGCGCATAGGTATACTGTATAAAAACACAGTACATGCAATGGGGGCCATTATGAAAGTTGAATTAACCATTGATCGCATGAAAGAACTTCCTAAAGGCGCAGTACCAGCACTGGAGAAAGAACTGCTTAAGCGCCTGAATGATCACTATGACAATTGCAGGCTCACAATCCGCCGTGCCGGGGCCGATGGGTTAAGTGTTTTTGGTGGTGACAAGGACGATAAAAAGAAAATTGAATCAATCCTCCAGGATACCTGGGAAAGCGCTGACGACTGGTTTTATTAGAATTGCGCTTAAGGCTGGCGCGCATTTTTCAGAATACCGCAATTTGCGTAACCCTCTGATGCTGCTGCCGACAATCTTTAATCGCGTCTGTTAGTCGCTCGAAGGGAGAACATAAATGTGAGTGATTCAGCTTTGCAAACGTCAGAAGACAACTGGTATGACATTGTAAGAAGGTCTGACGGCTGCGTGGTGTTTAGCTTTCCTTCATCGGGCAGGCATCTAATTTATCGCGTCAATGGCATGGTTTCTATGCGGCCTTTGCTGGATGATGAAGAGGTCTTTACTCCTAATGGTTTTATGCAGTTTATTCACCGTCTCGGCTACCGGGTAACCCCACCTTCTGATAATATGAAATCAACGGTCTGAACAACCGTAACCTACTGCGCCACGGAGAGAAACCATGGCGCACGAACTACAACTCATCAAGCATTCCTCAGGAATCCTGATCCCCGCTACGCCGGAGACCAGTGATTTACTGCAATCAAAAATCAAACTCGGCTCCGTACTGGTGGCTGAGTTCCGGCAGGTACGCAACCCGGCCTTTCACCGTCGTTTCTTCGCGTTACTCAATCTCGGTTTCGAATACTGGGAACCCACCGGCGGGGCAATCTCCTCCAACGAACGCAAGCTGGTAACCGGCTATGCCAAGTTCCTTGCCTCATTCGCGGGAAGTGAAGCAGCACTCCTGGATGCTGCTGAGCAATATCTGGACCGCATCGCCGATAAGCGCGCCGGTAGTATCAGCATCTGCAAATCCTATGACGCATATCGTGCATGGGTGATCATCGAGTCTGGCCACTACGACGCCATACAGCTTCCCGACGGCACCCTTCGCAAACACCCCCGCAGCATTGCCTTTGCCAACATGGACGAAACCGAGTTCCAGCAGCTGTACAAAGCCGCGCTCGATGTTCTGTGGCGCTGGGTATTGTCCCGGGCATTCAAGGACCAGCGTGAAGCGGAAAACGCCGCATCGCAGCTCATGAGCTTTGCGGGGTGATGGCGATGAAATATTCCTGGTTCCACCATCACGAATGCACAACCGATCAGGCCGACGAGCTGGTGGCCAGTTACCGTCGTCGTGGCGCCACGGTAGAACGTAGCCTGAATCGCGACAACATCACCTGGACTATCAGCGCAAAATTGCCTGAATGCGAGCATCCGGCGCGTACACCAAGAACCTTTCGACAAAAGGTCTGGGGGTGATTATGGCTAAGTTACCGCGCCGGAAGTGCGCCAACAAGGAATGCCGCCAGTGGTTCAATCCAGTACGCGACACGCAGACCGTCTGCGGTTATGAGTGCGCCAGCGCCGTCGGGAAAGAGCAGACCAGAAAAGCCCGGGAGGCTGCACAACGCAAAGAGTCTGCCAAGCAGCGCGCCACTGAGAAGAAAGAACGTGCAGCCTGGCGCCAGCGTAAAGCTGCAGTTAAGCCGCTGAAGCACTGGATTGACCTGACGCAGCGTGCCGTAAATGACATTTGCCGCGAGACGGAGTTGGCGGAGGGGCGGGGCTGTATTTCCTGCGGAACTAAAACGGCGTTCGCCTGGCATGCTGGCCATTATCGGACTACGGCAGCCGCTGGGCATCTGCGCTTCACTCGCTTCAACATCCATCTTCAGTGTGATGTCTGCAACGTCTACAAATCCGGGAATATCGAAGCATACCGAGCCGCGCTGGTGGAACGTTATGGCGAAGAGCTGGTACTAGCGCTCGAGAACAATAACGCTCCGCATCGTTGGACTATTGAAGAACTGAAGGAAATCAGACTGACCGCGCTGGCTGACCTGCGCGCGCTGAAAAAGCAGGAGGCAGCATGACATTCGAATCCTATTTTGCCGATCACCTCCGCGTTCGTTGGCAACGATTGCGCTTATACCACTTTCCGGGCTCCGTGCTGACGGATTACCGAATACTGAAGAACTACATCAAAACCATAGGCGGTGCAGTATGAATACTCAATTTCTCGAATACGTGCGCCAGCAGTTGATGGTGGCCACCGCCGATTTAAGTGGTGCGACGAAAGGGCAGTTGATGGCGTGGCTTGAAAACGCGCAGTTCGATACGGGAACGTTTAAACGTAAAAAGCCTCGAGTGCTGGATGAAGTGACCGGGGAAATGATTACGCTGGATAACCCGCCAATACCGGGCAAGCAGTCGCATACCAAGGGTTCGCATATTCCCCTGGTGCAGCCGGTTGAATACTCCAGCGCATCGTGGCGCCGCGCACTGATGTCACTCGAAGAACACCAGAAAGCGTGGCTGCTATGGAACTATAGCGAGAACGTGCGCTGGTGCTATCAGGTGGAAATCACTCAATGGGCGTGGGCAGAGTTCCGGGAGCAGCTCGGCGCGAAGAAGGTAGCCGGCAAAACGATGGAGCGCCTGAAGAAGCTTGTCTGGCTCGCGGCTCAGGACGTGAAAGCAGAGCTGGCAGGGCGTGAGACGTACGAATATCAGGCGCTGGCGTCGCTGGTTGGCGTAACGCCAAAAAACTGGTCAGAGACCTTTACTGACCGCTGGGTTGAGATGCGCAGCATCTTCCTGCGACTGGATAGCGGGGCTTTATTGCAGGTTACGCGATCACGTTCACAACAAAAGGCGACAAATTTAGACTCAAGTCTTGCAAAACTGGATTGAAACGCATATATTTCATGTAAATCTGATATCGTCGCCATAGCTTCGTAGGTCGACAAAGAATTAAGAGCCTCGCCATCGTGCGGGGCTTTTTTATTTGCGGTACGCAGCACACAGAACCCACTACCTGGGACCCTTCGGCCAGAGAGCCGACATTGCCTTACCCTCACATTGCCAGCCTGTCGCTGGCTTTTTTATTTGCGATGTCCGGTCGTTGTTTCCTGGCATCCTTCCACTCTACACAAACAGCACCCCGTTCCTTCGGAGGTGATATGGCAAAGCGTATGAATGACGACCACAAAATTGTAGGCCTGTCCTGGTTAGTCCTGCTCGGCATTGCATGCTGGGGCGGTTTAGTTCGCTACCTGATCGACGTAAAGCAGAATAAAGCGAAATGGAGCTGGATAAACGCGCTGGCACAGATCGCTGTCTCCGGCTTTACCGGTTTGATTGGCGGGTTGATAAGCGTGGAGAGTGGGTTGAGTTTTCACATGATCCTTGTCACGTCCGGCATTAGCGGGGCGATGGGTTCAGTGGCTCTGACCTATTTCTGGGAACGCTTGACGGGGATGAAGAATGCAAACCAGTGATAAAGGCATTGCCCTGATCAAAGAGTTCGAAGGTTGCAAGCTCACTGCCTATCAGGACAGCGTCGGCGTTTGGACGATCGGTTATGGCTGGACTCAGCCCGTCGACGGGAAACCAATCCGTGCCGGGATGACAATTAAGCAGGAAACGGCAGAACGCCTGCTGAAGACAGGAATGGTCAGTTACGAAAGTGACGTGTCACGACTGGTTAAAGTTGGCCTGACTCAGGGGCAATTCGATGCCCTGGTGTCGTTCACGTATAACCTCGGTGCGCGGTCATTGTCGACATCGACTCTCCTGCGAAAACTCAACGCCGGAGATTACGCTGGTGCAGCCGATGAGTTCCTGCGCTGGAATAAAGCTGGTGGGAAGGTGCTGAATGGGCTGACACGTCGGCGGGAGGCAGAGCGAGCTCTGTTCCTGTCATGATTAGCGCACTGGTTAAGCGTTACTGGCTGCAGTTGCTGGTGCTGGCGTTAATCGGCGCACTGGCTTTCTTCGTGAACCACTACCGCGACAACGCCATCACTTACAGAGACCAGCGCGATAAGGCCACTGAGAAACTCCTCCTGGCGACCGCCACCATTAAAGACATGCAGACCCGCCAGCGTGATGTCGCTGCACTGGATGCCAAATACACCGGAGAACTGGCTGATGCGAAAGAAACCATTGAGCGTCTGCATAGCGATGTCATTGCTGGCCGTAAGCGGCTGCAGCTCAACGCAAACTGTCCCGCGAACGGAACGACCAGCACCGGCGGCCTGGGCGATGTTACCGGCCCCCGACTTACTGACTCCGCTGAACGGGATTATTTCACCCTCAGAGAGCGAATCGTCACAGTGACGAAACAGGTTGGATATTTGCAGGAATACATCAAAGAGCAGTGCTTAAATTGATGTTAAATTAACCTTTTACATACGGAGGGGTTATGCAAATAGATCAAGAATACCTTAAAGGTTTGCTCGAGGCTTTCGAGGCATCGGATTCACCTGATACCGATATTATTCGATTAAAGGATTTAGGGTTCAATTGTGAAACTGACACATTTGTGTTTCATATGCGTTTGCTTGAGGATAGAGGGCTGATTATCAGGAGTGATGGAGAGCCCGGCTTTGGTGCTATTCAGTCTTTAGACGGAATGACTCACTGGGCTGTAATGCCCTTGCGATTGACCGCGATGGGGCATGACTTCTTGGATGCTCTCCGTAACAAAGAGGTTTGGGCAACATTAAAAACCGGATTCAAAGATGCCAGTATGGGCACGCTGATGACAGTTTCGAAGGAGCTGTTTAACCGAGCTCTAGCTAAGCAACTTGATAAAATGTTCGACTAACCGCCTACGGGCGGTTTTTTATTGTCAACTTTATGAGCAAACTGATCTTAATTACTGTAACTAGGTGGTCAATGATATGGCAACGCTTAAGGACCTTTCCAGTCAGTTAAGACAGCTGCAGAAGCAAATACCGTTTGCGACTGCCCAGGCTATGACTAAAGTGGTTCGCCAGATAGAAGCGGCCCAAAAAACAGCATTTGAGCGGAATCTGGATAATCCAACACCTTTTACAGTTAAATCGGTTGGGTCAGTTGGTGCCAGGAAAAACAGCCTTCGTGCGAAGGTGTTTGTTCGTGATACTGCTGCTGGTTACCTTGAACCCTTCGAGTTCGGCGGAGAGCACAAGCTTAATGGTAGTGCTTTGCTTAACCCGAAAGACATAAAGCTTAATAAATACGGCAACCTGCCGCGTAATAAGCTCTCTCAGCTCAAAGCAAAGGAAAATGTATTCGTAGGTGAGGTGGATGGCGTTAACGCTGTCTGGCAGCGTAAGAAACCGATGAAAGCTAAGAAGCGACGGGCCAAGCGCTCCGCTAATGGGACGCGAAGACCGAAACGTAAACAGCGTTCTCCAAAGCTTTTGATCCGGTTTGGTGATGCGCTACCTGTGACTCCAGTGCTGGGGTATATGGATAGGGCCCGTACCATGGCGAACGCACTGCTACCGTCTGCTTTAAATCAGGCGATAGCAGAAGCCATCAGGACGGCAAAATAAAAGCAGTAACTTATAAGTTAATTTCGCAAGCTTTTATGAAGCTGTTTACTGCAGTTGTCGATCCAGAAACATTGGCTGACATGGAATGCTGGTTTCCGCCATCCTTTGTTTGCACACCAACTAACACTTTGGATTTCGCCCCCTGAAGCTGCTTAAGCACTGTTTTTAGTTGGTCCGCGTCATCCGATTGAATCTGGAGGCTCTGAACATTACGTCTTGAAAGGGTAGCATCGAGCTTCACTGCGGTATTCCCGTCGACCTTCATTATCAGGTCCATTGGTACCTCTGATAGTGATTCGGTGCTTTTATCCATTTCAACGTATGCCGCCGATAGCTTTTCTTTAGTGCAGTCAAACACAATGGCGCCATTGTCGGATGAAACCTCGCCAAGCATCATTGCTTTCTTACCACCAGAGAAAAGGTCATCTTCAGTATTAGTTACCCACTGGGCATGAGCAATTGGTGATGCCAGCACTGCGGCTACGAAAGTTATTTTGATTATATTGTTACCCATTACATTCTCCTTGTATTGAATAGGAATAATCATAGTCGGAGCGAATGGTCGAAGCCATTAAAAAAATGGGTCCTTCCTGAGACTTTTGTAAGGTACGGGCATTGCGCGCCGCGGTGTTTTCCTAGCTACAACTTTCAGATTTGTGTCCCATGTCCCACCTCTGGCGATCATTACGGACACCTCGCCAGCTCTGGCTATTCCAGTTTATTCCAGTGGGACATTCTGGTGGGACATGGCAAAAATGTCCCAGGCGAATGTCCCACCCCAGAAAATGTCCCAGGTGATGTCCCATGACCACGATGAACCAGAGTCAGTACGCACAACATTCAGGTGTGGATCGCAAAACAATTGGTCGGTGGATTAAAGCCGGGCGCTTCATTGTGATGGACGGAGACCTGATTGACGTAGAGGCCAGCGATGCGGCATTGAAGAAAAACCGCGATGGCAAAGACCCGCGCGCCTCGAACGCGAAGAAAAAGAAAACTCCCGTCGTTAGCGATAACGATGATGACGGTGATGAAATCAATAAAACTGTCCGCCAGATAATGCTCACTGAAGGAGCAGATCTTTCGAGAGAGGAAGCGGGACGTATCCGCGAGAATTACATGGCCCTGCAGGCAAAGCTGCAGTATGAAAAAGACAGCGGCCAGCTTATTGAGCTGACAGCAGCCGAGGAGGTTTTATTCAACGCCTTTCGCCAACAGCGTGATGCCTGGCTTAACTGGCCGTCCAGGGTGGCGCCGCTAATGGCTGCTGATCTGGATGTACCGGCGGACAGGATGACAGAGGTGCTGATTGAACATGTCCACAAACACATCTCAGTCCTCGGAGAGCCAGAGTTTAACCCGGCAGAAGATTGAGCGTCTTGAATTAAGCGTCCGCAAAGGCTGGACACCCCCGCCGCGTATCAGTGTGCCGCAGTGGGCAGATGACTATCGTAAGCTGGCAAAAGAGGCTGGGAGCACTTCGGGAAACTGGGAAACATCGACGGTAGAAATTGCCCGCGGACCGATGCTTGCCGCGACGGAGTCCGGGGTTCATATCATCACTGTAATGTGCTGTACCCAGTTGATGAAGACAGCACTGCTGGAAAACCTTTTTGGCTATTTTGCCCACCTCGATCCTTGTCCGATACTGCTGCTGCAGCCGAAAGAAGAAGCCGCTGAACAGTTTTCGAAAGAGCGTATTAGCCCGCTGGTAAGGGTGACGCCGGTACTGCGTAAAATCATCGGTGATTCGAAACAGAAAAGCTCGAAAGAAACCATTCTTTACAAGGCATTCACTGGCGGATTTCTGGCGCTGGCGGGTGCTGGTAGCCCTGATAACCTTGCGCGTCGTCCGATTCGTGTCCTGCTGGCGGATGAAGTGGACAAGTACCCGATAACCCGCGAAGGCGATCCAATTGCGCTGGCCGAAGAGCGTACAGCGACATTTGGCCTGACCTGGCTGTCTGTACGCGCCTGTTCGCCGACGGTGGAGGATGAGAGCCGCATTGCTGACAGCTACGCCGACTCCGATCAGCGCCGGGCATCTGTGGTTTGCCCGCACTGTGGCCACCGCCAGTTCCCCGACTTTTTCAAACACGTTCAGTGGCCGAAAGAGGGAGATAAACACCTGACTAAATCGGCGATGCTCTATTGCGAATGCTGTGGTAGTGGCTGGTCCGAAGGACAGCGCCTCAGAGCTCTGCACACTATTCGATGGCATCAGACGCGCCCATTTGAGTGCTGCGGGGAGCGGCACTCACCGCTGATGGATTATGACCTTGCCTGGCGGGCGGCAGACGAGGGCAGCGTTGAAAAGGTCTGGCAATGGTCAGAGTCGGAACGGCATGCGGTCTATCGCGCAATCTGCCCCTCCTGTGGAAAGGAGGCAGTCGATAACCACCACGCGGGGTACCAGGCATCCAAGCTTTTCAGCCCCTGGCAAAAAGATAAGCCGTCGGATATTGCGAAAAAATATATCGATGCGAAGGGCGATCCGGATAAGGAACAGGCGTGGTGGAATACCCAGATGGGGCTTCCGCACCGACCTAATCATGGGAAACAGCTCCCTGTTGATGTTCTGCTGGCGCGCCGGGAAATATTTCCGGCCGTCGTTCCGGACGGGGTGGCATTGTTAACAGCTGGAGTTGATACCCAGGACGATCGCTTCGAAATTACGATCACCGGCTGGGGGAGAGATGAAGAATCGTGGTCGGTCGCGCATGACGTTATTTATGGTGACCTTGAGACGGAAGAACCCTGGAAGCGACTGGATGCATACCTGAAACAGATCTGGCGACGTGGTGACGGGCGCGGCCTGAATATCATGGCAACGTGCATGGACTCCGGTGGCCACCATACGCAGAAGGTATACGAATTCGCCAAAGAGCGTCTTGGCCGTCGTGTCTGGGCAATTAAGGGGGAGTCTGCACAGGGAGGTAAACGCAATCCTGTCTGGCCGACCAAACGACCATCATCGAAAAGCAAAGCCAGTTTCCGCCCTGTCATTCTGGGGGTTAACTCAGCGAAAGACGTGATACGCGGTCGCCTGCATCTTGAGCCACCCAAACCTGGCGCCGCCGCTGCGGGTTATATGCATTTTCCTGACGATCGCGATCTCGGGTACTTCAATCAGCTGCTGGCGGAGCGACTGGTTTACAAAGTCATTTCCGGGCAGCGGTACAGTATCTGGGAAGCAATACCAGGACGAGCTAACGAAGCGCTTGACTGCCTCGTTTACAGCTATGCCGCGCTGTGCGGTCTCAAACATATGGGGTTAAAACTCAACGTCCGGGCCGCCAACCTCGAAGCCGATCCGGATAAGTTCCTGCCAGCGCCAGTTGGACAGGAAGAAAAAATCAATTACGAGCTGCCGGGTGCGGTTATTGAAGAACCAGCGCCGGTCAAACGTAAGCGAATATCGCAACTCCTGCCGAAATAAGGAAAATCATGTTCAACCGGAACACCAGCCTGCTTGCCGGCGCAATGACTGACGATCAGCTCAGGGATGCGCTTGCGAAAGCTCAGCAGGCGTACATTGATTTAGCAACCGGGAGCCACGGTGTTTCGTTTTCCTATACGCAGGGAGACGGGACGCGATCAGTGTCCTATCAGCAAAGCACCCTGGCTGATCTGCTGGCCCTGATTCAACTTCTGCAGGCGCAACTGGGGATTATCTCTCGTCCCCGGAAACCAGCGAGGTTTAGATTCTGATGAATAAAGTACAGATACTGGGCTCTGATGGGCAGCCGTTGCGACAGCAGCGTCCCTCTATGCTGGTGGGGGGGAGCCGCGTACCTTATGACGCAGCTGACTCTTTCAGCGATCAACTGGCGAACTGGCAACCCGCGCTGTGGTCCCCGGACAATGAAATTAACATTTACCGGGATCGCATCGTGTCCCGCGCACGCGATCTGGTCCGTAATGACGGCTGGGCAAACGGTGCGGTCACACGTCTGCTGGATAATGCGGTTGGTGCCAACTTCCGCCCCATCATGAAACCCGATTACCGTGTTCTCAGAATGATCACCGGAAACAAGGCGTTTGATGCGTCCTGGGCGGAAGAGTACGGAAAAGCACTGGACGGGCACTGGCGGACCTGGAGTAACGATCCTGGCCGGTATTGTGATGTTGAACGAAAACTCACCGTGTCGCAGATGTTACGCCTGGGACTTCGTCATAAGCTTATTGACGGGGATGCTCTGGCCATTCTCCAGTACAGAACTGACAGGCTTGGTCCCGGAAGAGGGCGTTACGCCACCACGGTACAGATTGTCGATCCTGACCGCCTCAGTAATCCTCAGCAGAATTTCGATATGCCAAATGTCCGTGGTGGCGTTGAAATTGATGCGGACGGTGCGCCGGTTGCTTACCACATCAGGGAGGCCCATATCGGTGACTGGTGGAGCGGGGCTAAAACCATGACGTGGCAGCGTATCCCGCGTGAAACTGACTGGGGCCGCCCGCATGTGGTTCACGATTTTGATCATGAGCGTGGCGCGCAGCACCGCGGTAACGGCATCCTGACTCCGGTTATTCAGCGTCTGAAAATGCTGGTGAAGTATGACCAGAGTGAGCTTGAGGCAGCAATTCTTAATGCCATATTTGCCGCTTACATTGAGTCACCCTATGACCCTGCGATGGTTCAGTCTGCCCTGGGCGAGACCTATGACGAGTCGGAGTTAGGCACTTATCAGGACGGGCGTGTTGAGTTCCATAACGATCGGCGTCTGACACTTCAGAATGGTGCCCGAATGCCCATTCTTTATCCTGGTGAGAAAATCACGACGGTTAACGCGGCGCGGCCCTACAGCAATTTTGAAGTCTTCGAATCTGCTGTTCTCCGTAATTTTTCTTCAGGAACAGGGTTGTCCCCACAGCAGGTCACCCAGGACTGGTCTGACGTTAACTACAGTTCTGCACGCTCCTCGTTGCTGGAGGCATGGAAAACACTGACTCGCCGCCGGGACGATTTTTCTACCGGCTTCGCTCAGCCCATTCTCACCGCCTTTGTTGAAGAAGTTCACGACAATGAGGATTTACCCCTGCCCGCAGGCGCACCTGATTTTGTTGACGCCAGAGCCGCGTATTCTCGCGCGCGCTGGATGGGGCCAGGGCGCGGCTGGGTGGATCCGGTTGCAGAGAAAAAAGGCGCCATTCTTGGTCTGGATGCCGGACTTTCCACCCTCGAGATTGAGGTGGGTGAAAACGTCGGTGAAGACTGGGAAGAAGTGCTTGATCAGCGCCAGAGAGAAATTGAGTCATGTCTTAAACGCGGATTACCGCTTCCGAGCTGGGCACAGGCTGACCAGTTTGCGAGCCAGACCATTACCGATCCGGAGGAAAAGTGAATCTACCCCATCTGGCCCAGCGATTATTTAACACCCCGCTGGCGCTGCACCCGAGTAAAGCCGAAGTCATCATGGCATCCGTAATGGACCGATTTGGTATCAGTAAAATCGAATCTTCTCTTGCCATGGAGGATGACTGGTACGGATATGACGATAACCGGGGACGTGAATCCCGTAGTGATCCGGGTTATGACAATGTGCTGGGTGTCGCCGTCATCCCGATATGCGGAACGCTGGTGCAAAAACTGGGCAGTCTGCGTCCGTACAGTGGAATGACAGGGTATGACGGCATTCGTCAGGCGTTTCTTACTGCGATGGAAGATCCCGACATTTCGGGCATTTGCCTGGATATCGACTCACCCGGCGGCGAGGTCGCTGGATGCTTCGATCTGGTTGATGTCATTTACGGCTCCCGGGGGAAAAAGCCTATCCATGCCATTCTGACGGAAAGCGCTTATTCCGCTGCGTATGCCATTGCCAGTGCAGCGGACCGGATTTCTGTTCCGCGCACCGGCGGAGTGGGTTCTGTGGGTGTGATCACCATGCACCTTGACTGGACGCAGCGGATTAAAGATGACGGTCTTAAAGTTACGATCATCACCTATGGATCCCGCAAGGCTGAAGGTTCGCCGCTGAGAGAGTTGTCAGATGAAGCGCTGGCCGCCATCCAGCAGGACATTAACACCATGGGCGAATTGTTTGTGAACACTGTTGCCAGAAACCGGGGGATTAGCGCAAAGGTTATAAAAAGTACCCAGGCCGCCTGTTTTATGGCTGCTGATGGCGTTGAAATTGGACTGGCTGATGAGGTGTGTCCTCCTGACGCTGCGTTCAAAAACTTACTTGAAAAAACAGGAGCCTGAAATGGCAAAGAAAAAGACGTTTAGTTTTGCTCACCTCATTGGTCTTGGCCCTTCCGCTTCTGAGGAAGAAGAGGATAAAAAAGCCAAAAAAGCGAAAGCCCGTCGCGCGGAAGAGGACGAGCGCGAAGATGATGCCGATGATGATGAGCGCGACGACGACGCGGAAGAAGACGAACGCGACGATGATGCTGAAGATGACGGCGATGATCCGGATGCGTCAGAAGATGATGATTCTGAAGACGACGGCGACGACGATCGCAAAGAGAGTAAGGCGGTAAAAAATGCACGCGCTGCTGAGCGTAAACGCTGCGCCCGTATTTTCGGCAGTAAGCATGCAGCTGCGAATCCTTCACTGGCCGCGTCACTGGCTTTCAATACCGGGATGAGTTCTGCGGCAGCAATTAATGTCCTAGCCTCTTCGGCTCCGGCCGCAGCCGCATCTCAGCCATCCCGTAAACGCTCTCTCGATCAGCGTATGCAGGAAAGCCACCAGGTCCGGCTTAATCCGGATAGCGGACAGAAAGAGACCGGAAAGTCTGCGCTGGTAAGTAAAATGACCGGCCTCTACAACTCCACAAGAGGAGAGAAATAATGGATCAGTTTGGTCAGAATGCGTTTGCGCCTGGCATGAAGAGCGCGCTGTTTGTTCCGGATCAGCTTGTCGCTGGCACGCTCCAGCTGGTGACTGACACCGGGATCATTACGGGCGGTGCCTTTAAGCGTGGTACTGTCCTGGGCCTGGTGGCTGCCAGCGGGAAATACACGCAATGTGTGAAAACGGCTGAAGATGGCAGTCAGTTACCCGTTGCTATTCTGGTTGATGATGTTGATGCATCGTCTTCCGATCAGAACGGCGGCCTGTATCTGATGGGGGAATTCAACCAGCACCGAATTATTTTTGATAACTCCTGGACGACCGCTGACCTGAAAAAAGCGCTCCGACCGCTGGCTATCTTCCTGAAAGACAGTGACCAGGCACCTGTAACCACCTCCTGATTTCCCCCACGGCTCTCCTGACGAATGCTTTAACCGGCAGGGGCTGGCTCGTTTAAATTTTTTGCCAGCTGCGGCTGGCACTATCAAGAGACTGAATATGGAAAATATTTTTGATACCAGCGTGCTGGTGCAGGTTGTTCCTAACCTGAAAACCAGTCAGAACTGGCTGCTCGATCGCTTCTTCCCGAATGTCGTGACTTACGAGACTGAAGAAGTGGCGATTGATGTTGATGTCGGCCTGCGTCGTATGGCGCCGTTCGTCTCCCCGCTGGTGGAAGGTAAGCTGGTCGAATCCCGTAAATACCAGACCAATACCTTCAAACCGGCATACATCAAAGATAAGCGCGCGCCGGACCTGCGCAAACCTATCCGCCGCCAGATTGGTGAGCGTATTGGCGGGGAATATACCGCTGCCGAGCGCGAAATGCTGAACCTTCAGTTTGAAATGACTGACCAGATTGACATGATCAACCGTCGTCTGGAATGGATGGCGGCGAGTGCGCTGGTGTCTGGGACCGTAACCGTCGCCGGGGAGGGCTATGAAACTCAGGTGGTGGATTTCGGGCGTGCTTCGGATCTGACCATCACTCTTAGCGGCTCGGATAAATGGCCACTGACCGTTGCAGCTGGCGCTACCAATACCCAGCCATCAGATGACATTGAAATCTGGCAGACTACTTTCCTGAAAGAGTCCGGCTCTGTCGCCACGGATCTGGTCTTTACGAATAAGTCATGGCGTGCATTCCGACTGGATACCACCATCAAGGATAACGCCATTACATTCCCGGCGCTGAGCCCGTTTGGTAACCAGATTAACGCCGGCCCACAGGTAATGAAGGGCGCAATTTATAAAGGGCGCTGGGGTAACTTTGACCTCTGGTTATATAACGACTGGTTTATTGACCCGCTGGACAACGTCGAGAAGCCTATGATCCCCGATGGCGCTGTCATTATGAGTGGTGCCGATCTGATGGGTACCCGCGCATTTGGCGTTATCCTGGACCCGGCTTTCAACTACGGTCCGCTGGCTTATGCGCCAAAATCCTGGGTGAAAGAAGATCCAGCCCAGCGTCTTATCCTGATGCAATCCTCCCCGCTGGTTATTCCGAGCCGGGTAAATGCATCCCTCTGCGCAACGGTGGTCTGATATGGCAAAACAACCTAATACCGGGCTGGCTGATGATCTGAATGCAGAAGGATCTGCCAAAGACGGCCTGAGCGTTGACGACCTGAATGCTGGCGATAACACCCAGAAAAAACAGCCTTTGAGCAAAACAGATGATGCCGAATTGTCTGTTGATGACGATGGTGGTGACGAAAAATCCGGAGACACTGAATCGCAGGAGTATGTGGTGTTGAAAGGGAATTGCATTCGTCATGACGGGGAGATGTACCGCGAAAATATGCGCATCCCTGTAACCGGCAAAGATGCTGAGCGTCTTCTGCAGTCCGGCGTTATTGCTGATGTTGATGTGCTTCGTAAGCGAGTTCTTGCTTCTCAGCCATCAGTTTCAGTTACGACAGGGTAATGACATGGGCGTGGACTGGGATTCTCATCTTCTGAGTCCGCTGCATGATGTCTTTGGCGATGAGCACGAGTACCGTCCACGTAACGGTACTCCTTTTACAATTAACGGGATTTTTGACCGTGGTTATGCGCAGGTTGCTGAAAACCTTGATGGCGATTCAGAAATTAACACCTCCAGCCCGATGTTGGGTGTGCGCGATGCTGAATTTCGCAAGCTGGGTAAATCGCAACCTGCTGTATCTGACCGGGTATTTATAAAGACGGTCGGTGGTCACATCATCAATCAGTTATTTGTTGTGTCAAACGTCGAACCCGACAGTCATGGCGGATCTCGTCTTGTCCTCAATGTGGTAAAACCGCGATGAATTCAGCAGCGATACGGCAAATGGTTGTCACTGCACTAACCGGGACAACCAGCGCGGGCGACCGCGTATTCTCTCCACGCGACTGGTCAACTTCACCAGATATGTATCCTGTGTTGTTGGTTCAGACGCCTTTTGAACAGAAAAAATCACAGGGGCGTAATACCCCTGCTTTTACCACCCTCACCACTGTCAGGATCACTGGGCGCGTTCAGGAGTATGACGGCGATACAGTGGATGATGGAGCCATGCGGGCAGAGCTGGCGCTTGAAAGCCTTCGCGAGCAGGTGGAGCGCGCGGTGATCAACAGCTACGAACTGACGCGGAATATTCAGAAATACGCGGAAGTTCGTTCAACCATCAATGTTGATTCAGAAGGAGAGGCCCATATGGGGCAGCTTCTTTTCGAGATCGACATAGAGCATTACCAGGGGCCGGAAGATTTTTATCCTGTCCAGTCGGTTCCCCTTGAGGGCATGGATATTGCGGTCGACATGCCAGACGGCACAGTTAAACCGGGTATCAGCCTCAATCTTCAGGAGTAATCCATGTTTGTTAAGCCGAACAACGGGCTCAGCGTTCGCTGCCCCGTCAAGGGCATCCCATTGCCTAAAGAGGGTGCTGAAGTACCTGACAATATTTTCTGGCGTCGCCGTCTGAGCGATGGGGACGTGATCCTCTCTAAAAAGGATGAGGGCGCGCCAGAGAAACAATCATTACCTAAAAAAGCGGGAGAAAATGAATGACCGTACCTTTCGCTCGTGTTCCCGATAACCTGCGGGTAGGGCTTTTCTTCGTTGAGTTTGATAACTCAATGGCGAATAACGCCACTGCCACGCAGCGCACCCTGCTTATCGGTGGGATGCTCAGTACCGGCTCAACCCTCCCTGGTATTCCGCAGCGAGTTTCCTCTTCGGATACCGTCGGTGAGCTGACAGGAAAAGGGGGAATTCTGCAGGCCATGATGGCGGCGTATCAGAAAAATGATACCGCAGCCGAAGTCTGGATCCTGCCGCTGGAGGAAGACTCCGATTCCATGGTGGCTGCAACCGGCACCATTAGAGTGAGCAGCGCACCGACGGCAACCGGAGTGATCTCCCTTTATATTGCTGGTGAGCGCATTCAGTTGACCGTTGTAGCAACAGATACGGTGGCAGCGATCGCCACCTCTCTGGCCGCGGCGATTAACGCAAAAACCACGCTACCTGTAACCGCCAGTGCGACTACGGATACCGTAACCCTGACCGCGAAGAATCTTGGTGCTACGGGTAATGGGATCGACATTCGCCTGAACTTCCTCGGCTTACCTGGAGGCGAGTCCACACCTGCAGGCCTGGAACTGACGATTACTGCTATGTCTAACGGAGTCGGGGCTCCGGATATTACCGGCGAGCTGGCAAACCTGCAGGATCGGACATTCGATTTCATCATCAACCCTTACGACGATACAACCTCGTTGAATGTGATGAAGGAGTTCCTGTCAGACACTGGCGGTCGCTGGGCATGGGACAAGCAGCTTTATGGCCATTCCTTTGGTACCACCACCGGGACTTACGCCCAGCTCGGTACCAAAGGTGAGCTGCGCAATAACCAGCATGAGACCCTGCTGGGCGTAAATAAATCGCCGTCCCCTTCCTGGGCATGGTCTGCAGCTTACACCGGCGCAGCTGCGGTGAGTCTGCGTAATGACCCCGGCCGCCCGCTACAGTCGCTCGCTGTTCAGGGGGTGCTTGCGCCAGAACTGCAGGATCGCTTTGAGCTGACCGAGCGTAACAATCTGCTGTACAGCGGCATTTCGACATTTACGGTCGATGACGATGGCACGGTGCGCATTGAAAACCTGATCACCACCTACCAGAAAAACAGCTATGGCGATGCAGATGACAGTTATCTGGAAGTGGAGACGCTGTTCAGCCTGATGTTTGTGACCCGCTACCTGCGCACAGCGGTGACCAGCAAGTTTGGCCGTATGAAGCTTGCTGCGGATGGAACCCGATTTGCACCTGGCGCGGCGATCGTCACGCCAAACATTATCAAGGCCGATCAGATTGCCGAGTACCAGACTCTGGTATGGAACGGTTATGCGCAGGATGCGGAGGCATTCGCAAAAAATATCATCGTCGAGCAGAACGCCAAAAATCAGAACCGCGTCGATGTGCTGTGGCCGGGAACCCTCATGAACCAGTTGCGCATTTTCGCGCTGCTCAATCAGTTCCGCACTCGGGCTGAATCAACAGGAGCTTAAACGATGGCAGGTGATACTACTAACCGCCTGGCGGGAACCGCCTATGTCACTGTTAACGGTGTGACGGTAATGGTGGAGGGCTCGTTTAAATACCAGGCTGCCACCGTAAACCGTACCACCCTGACAGGGATGGATGGTGTGCACGGATATAAGGAAAAACCTGTGGCGCCATACATTTCTGCCCGACTGCGTGACAGTGGCGGAACGAATGTGCAGGGCTTTAACCAGCAGACGAACGTCAACGTGATCGCCGAGCTGGCTAACGGGAAAACTATCATTGGCCGTTCACTCTGGACGGTCAACGTCCAGGAAGTGGAAAGCGAAGATGCAGTATTTGATGTTCGCTGGGAAGGCCGCGACGTAACGGAGAACTAAGATGGCTGAGATTGAACGCGTTAAAACCATTCCATTAACCGTAGCGCTGGATGATGCTGCGGAGAAGACCACTTATACGCAGCTGGAGCTGAAAGCACCCACGCTAAGCCAGGCTGAGCAGTTTTACGAGAAACAGGCTGCGTCAACGTCGCTCGCGGCGATGCGCCTGCTTATTGCGCTGGTTTCCGGTACGCGTGAAAGCGTACTGCAGCCGATGGATTTTCTCGACTTCCGTAAGTGTGAGGAGTATCTGCTCAGTTTTTTGACCTGGAAGCCCTGACAACCTGGCAGGAAATGGCCGCTGACGTCACCTTCTATTTCCGCTGGTCTGAGGACAGGGCGTGGGGAATGACCCGCGCCCGGCTGAAATGGTGGGTGGCGCAGGCATCCCGGATAAACAAGCTTAGGAAACCTGAAGACGATGAGTAATTCTTTTGATTTTGAGCTGGTGGCCAGCGACCAGGTTAGCGAGGCTATAGACCGCATTAATGAGGCTGTCCGTGACCTGGAGCCGAAGCTAGATAAAACTAAAGAAGGGCTCAAGTTAGGCGGTCAGGAAACAGCCGACGGACTGAGCGGTTTTATTTCTCGCCTCGAGAATATGTCGAAGAGCGCGCGGGATAACGTGCAGTTTATTGGCGACATGGTTCCCCCACTGAAAATGGTGGGGGAGCTCACGGGGAAGATGGGGGCGCTGGGGTTAGCCGGTGCTGCCGGCTACGGACTGAAACAGGTCGCTTATGGATTTCGGGAGGCATCCCGTCAGGCCTATAATCTTGATGTCTCGGCAAAAAATGCGGGAATGCGCGTTGACGATTTTACCCGACTTTCCGGGGCAATGCGTATTCTTGGGGCAGACAGCGAGAGCGCTAATGCATCAATAGAAGGTATTTTCAAAGCATTCAATGAGGCTGCCAGTGGTAAAAACGAGGGGGTTATGGCAGCGATGGCGCAAATTGGTGCTCAAATCCAAAAAAACAGCGATGGTTCAGTAAATACCCTTAAAACACTGGAGTCTATCGCAAAAATTTTTCCAACCTTGCGACCTGAACAGCAGAAGTCCGCCGCTGATGCACTTGGGCTGACGCCCGAATTGCTGGCGCTAATGCGTGACGGTGAGCGCATGAAAAAGCTGCTGGCGAAATCGGATGAATTTGGTCTGACTGTGGATCCGGCACTAAATCAGCAATTGAGTGAAGTGAACGGCACTATGAATGAGCTCAGCGCATCCTGGGATGGTCTGTGGCAACGTTCAAAAAACAAGGCACTTAAGACCATTCTTTCGGATGGTTCAGTCAAAGACGGCCTTGAAGGTGTTACCGATCTGTTCACTAATGGTGATTTTACTGGGCTGTCTCATGCTCTCGGTTTTATCAACAGCAATGATGCTGAGAAACTACGGCGCATTCAGAACGATAAGGAACTTTATAACAGCTTACCCCGCAGTGAACGTGGGCAGGTTGACGCGGGTTTCATGACTGATGCTGTAAGAAAGCGGTACGATGCGAATTACCGCGCGACCGATTCTGCGATTCAATTGCAGAATGACTTATCCGCTATCAGCCAGCCACAATCCAACGTTGCACGCGGCAATGTTCCTTACGGGGAAACAAGGAATAACGCAATTGGCTTCAGAAATAATAATCCCGGTAATTTGAGGGCTGCAGCAAACGCAACGGGTAAAAATGGCGGATTTTCTACCTTTGCGAATGATGCCGACGGAAGAGCTGCAATGGCGAGACAGCTGATGTTGTATGGTGACAGGGGGAATAATACTCTGGATGGGATTATTCATACCTATGCTCCGCAATCAGAGAATAATACTCGTGCATATATTGATTCCGTATCAAAAAGTACTGGGTTTGGAGCGCAGCAGCGTATTAATCTCCACGATCCTGATGTGTTAAAAACACTGATGGCAGCAATGATTAAACATGAAAGCGGAGCACAGCCGTATACCGAAAATGAACTGAGCGATTCTGTCCGGACGGCCATCATTGACGATCGGTGGAAGGGTTTACGTAGCCCGGAAGTTCTGGCTCAACAGCGATATGATATTATCTCAGGTTCGCAAACTGGAAATCGTGACTCCAGCACTCTTAGTAACCCGAGTGATGAAACTGATATTCTCTCAGGCTCGCAGAACAGAAATCGGGAATCCATCATTCTGAGTGATACGGGTAAGAAAAGTGATGAAAGTGTACTCGGCGACAATCTGGCTAAGTCTCTTAAAGAGGCAATGTCAGAACAACCACTTAAGCTCGAAATCACAATGGTTAATGATAAGGGTGAGCGAAAAACCTATAATGCGGAAAATAATGGCAGAATAACAACGGCCATGAATTACTGATCACTGTCGTCATTTCGTTAAGGAAGAAGTTATGAATGAAAAAGTTTTTGGAGCAAAAGCCATTTAGACTCCAAAGGTTTTTGCGCTTGTTTACCTGGTAATTGGCATTTTCCTCGTTTTTTCTGTTGTCTCAATGAATTTCACGGCGATTACGATATCGGTGGTAAGTGCATTGCTTTTACGTGTGCTTTATGAGTTCCTAATGAACTCATTCAAGGCGACTGAGCATCTTTACAGGATCGCCGAATCTCTTGACCGTAATGGATCCAGCGATAAATAGATAAGTCATTTCAGTGCATATGTAAACCGCCGACATGGCGGTTTTTTTATTTCCGGAGGCGTGATGCCGTCAATTATCCAGGACGCAATAACTTCTCTTTTGGGGGGAGATACCAGCGATGACTGGCAGGGGCAGTTACGGCCCAGCTCATTCAGAGGTGTGCCATTTGCAATTGTTGCTGAGGAAGGGAGCCACGGCCGACGCCAGGCGGTACATGAATATCCCTACCGTGATACAGCCTGGATAGAGGATATCGGGCGGGCAACACGGCGATTTGTTATTCGCGGTTTCTTGATCCAGAACAGCCAGGTTTACGGCGGCGGCGATGCTATCACGCAGCGCCAGTCACTGATTGAAGCCTGTGAACAAAAAGGTAGCGGTACGCTTGTCCATCCGACACTGGGCGAATTAACGGTTTCCATCCCTGAGAATGGTTTGCGTATTTCCGGTTCGATGGAGAACGGGCGAGTATTTGAATTTACCCTGATGGCAATTGAATCAGGGCTTAAAGTGTTTGCTGTCACGGGCAGTACCGTTGCAGGCGCCACGGTGAAAACCAACTATCTGAAACTGGTCAGCACTGCTGTGCTGAGCACGATTGCCAGAGTTAAGAGTGAAATCCGCGGTGTCACACAGGCTATAAACACCATCAGAGGCACGGTCACGTTCTGGACTAACATGGTTGACAGCACCATCAGTCAGGTCACGAATCTCAGCAATGTCCTGAACTCCACGTTCGGGAATACCCGGTACGGACGTTACAGTAAAGGCTCTGTGGGCGGTAGTTCCTCTGCTGTTGCTGGCAAATCGTCAGTTGCTGATGTGGATGATGAGAGAGCACTGGCTGACAAGGTAACAGCCCAGTCGGTAATGGACCGGAAAAATGTTACCGACAGGTCGAGCCAGCTTAGCAGCTCCAACACACCTGATGAGTTTGTCCAGGGCGTCGCCGACGTGGTAAACGCAATTCTTAACAGCGCCGGCAGCGTTAATGACCGAATCACAGCGCTGGAAAAACTGGCTAATTCAATCAGCACGGAGTACCAGCAGTCCGACAGCAGCAAAGCGATTTCGGCGACCATGAACACGCTGATTGTTGTGCTATGTACTGGTGCCATGACCAGTGCCGCTGCGGACTCCAGACCAGCCAGTACAGACGAGGCAGAAGAGTTAACTCAACGAGTTTCTGTGCAACTTGATACGGCGCTGGTTCTGGCTGGAGACCGCGCGGACGATGATATGTATAACGCGCTTCTCGCCGTCAGATCGGCATTCCTTTCTACGATGAGTGAGCGTGCTTCTGGTCTGAGCGAGCTTCTGCAGGTTACTACCGCTCAGCCGCTTCCGGCGCTGACGCTGGCAAACCGATTATACCAGGATGCCACCCGTGCAGATGAACTGGTACAGGAAGCGCGCGTACCGCATCCGGCGTTTATGCCGACAACCATGAAGGTACTGAGGCAATGAATGCAGACAGCGATCTGGATGTTGTTTCTTTGACGGTCGACGGCAAAATCATCGAGGGGTGGGATTCTGTCCGGGTAACGCGGGGTATTGAGCGTTTTCCCTCTGATTTCGATCTTGGGCTAATGGATTACTTCCCTGGCAACGAAGATCGTCAACTCGTTGAAGAGGGAATGTCTTGTGAAGTTCGTATCGGAGATGATCTGACACTGACGGGATATGTTGATGACTGGGAACCCGCACTATCGCGCTCCCGCCATGAGGTCCGCGCCACGGGCAGGAGCAAATGTCAGGACCTGGTGGATTGCTCAGCCGAGTGGCCTAACAACGTCATCAATGCCAGTAATGCGCTTGAAATTGCTTCTCGCCTGGCATCCTACTACGGCATCACCGTAACCACGGATGTTGATGAACTTGTGAAGGTACCCCAGTTCACTCTGAACTGGGGTGAGTCTCCGCAAGAAGTCATCGATCGGGTGGCCAGATGGTCTGCTCTGCTTTACTACGATCAGCCCGATGGAAACCTGTTACTGACCCGGGTGGGAACACGTCGTGCGGCAAGTGGGATAGCCGAAGGGGTAAATGTCGAGCAGGCATACTACCGCAAATCGATGGCTGACAGGTTTTCAGATTATGTCGGTGTATCAATGAGCGTTTCTCCAATTGCAGGGTATTCGCCTGATACGGCCTATGACGCTGTGACTCTGGCAACGGCGAGAGATCCGGAGGCCGCCCGCATGCGGTACCGAAAACATATATCGATTGTGGAAAGTACCCTGATGGCTACTCAACAGGCACAAAGTGCGATCGACTGGGAAATGAACCGGCGGTACGGACGTTCAAAACAGCTCTCGGTAACCATCGATTCCTGGCGGGATAAAGACGGGAAACTGTGGGAACCAAACACATTGATCCCCGTTGATCTTCCCACCTTACGGTTGCCGAAGACTGAATTGCTACTGGCAGAAGTCACCTATATGCGCGATGACTACGGCACCCATGCACGCATGACGCTGATGCCGCCTGAAGCATTCTCCGTTCAGCCATATGCCTTCTACCAGAACCTGGCGGGATTCAATACATGAAGCAACTATTTAAACATGCAGCGACCAGGATCGCCGGCATGCTGGGGATTGGCCGGATCACGGCTATGAAAGATGGTGGGGTGGTGCAGTCTATCCAGTACCAGACTCCGCTGGAGGTGGCCAGCGCTCCGCGGATGGCAGAATTTGGCTTTTCATCCGGCCTGCCGTCAGGGACTGACGTGGTTCTGGCTTTTATTGGCGGTGATCGTTCCAGCGCGGTGGTAATTGCGTCCAACCATCAGGGGTTCCGTCATACAGGCCTGAAAGCGGGCGAAACGGTCATGTATAACCAGTGGGGCCTTAATATTCTCCTGACGGAGAAGGGGATCTTCCTGGATGCAAAGGGCCAGAATGTTGAGGTCAATAACGCCACTAACGTGACCATCAATGCCAGCCAGGGGATCCTTGCAAATACCCCGATCCTGAGGTGCACGGGTGACATTGTTGATAACTGTGAAACCAATACCCGAACACTGAAAGAGCTGCGGGATGCACATAATGACCATGATCATGTGGTTAAAAATGCCCAGAGTGGCAATGACAATATCCGCAGCCAAAAAACAGAGGATCAGGTGACATGAGTGACATCGCTTCATTCTGGAATGTGGATGAGATGTTTGCTGACTGGCAGAAAGGGCTGGGTGAACTCACCACGGGGAACGATTTACAGACTGCAATACTGGACAGCCTGTTTACCGACAGGCTGGCGCGCGCTGACGATGATTATGAGGATAGCGATCGCCGCGGCTGGTGGGGGGATTCCGGGGAGGAATCCCAACTGGGATCCCGGCTGTGGCTGCTACGGCGGAAAAAACTGACCCCGGATGTAGCAAAAAAAGCGGAGGAATACTCGAGTGAAGCGCTCAACTGGTTAAAGGTTGATGGCGTTGTCAGCGAGGTTATTCCTGTTGCAAGGATCGTCCTGCCTGACCGGCTCAATCTCATTATCCGCTATCAGGCACCGGGGAAGGACTGGCAGGAATTCAGGTTTTACTGGATATGGGAGCAACGTTAATATGCCGTTTAAACGACCGACGCTGAGCGAACTCCGCGACGGAAACCGGAAATTTATGCAGGCGGAGCTTGAGGATGTTGGTGCGCTCCTGCGCTTCGCGAACCTGAAGGTACTGGCTGACATGGATGCGGGGATGGGGCATCTGCATTACGCCTACCTTGACTATATTGCCCTGCAGACAAACCCGTTTACCTCTACCGATGAGTATCTCGCCGGGTGGATGGCCCTTAAGCAGGTATTCAGAAAACCAGCTGCAGCGGCGAAGTCGCCTGCGGTACAGGCTAGTGGCAGTGTTGACTGTATTATCCCTGTTGGCTCGATCATTAACCGCGGGGACGGATACCAGTACCGGACGGATGCAGATCTTAAAATTCAGGCAGATGGATTTGGTATCGTCGCGGTGACGGCCATACTGCCGGATATTACCAGTGATGTAACGGGTGGAGGCGCGCGCGGTAACGCTGATGCCGGGACCATAATGACCCTGGACGCGAATATTGCTGGCGTGGATCCACAGGTAACGTTACTGTCCGCTGCGACCGGCGGAGCCGATATTGAAACGGAAGAGGATTTTCGCAGTCGTGGCTTGCTGGCATGGCAGAATCCGCCTCAGGGTGGAAGCGACGCCGATTATAAAAAATGGGCGCTTGAGGTTTCGGGCGTCACCCGCGCGTGGGTAAAGCGGCGTCTGAACGGGGCCGGGACCGTTGGCGTGTATATCATGTGTGATCGGAATGACAATGGTGGGTTTCCGGTCGGTACCGACGGAATATCCCAACTTGAGGACTGGGGGGCTGTTAAAGCCACCGGAGACCAGCTCGCTGTCGCCGACCACATCTATCCGCAGCAGACAGACACTGCCATTGTTTTCGTATGTTCCCCGATCAAGAAAGTCATCAATATTGAAATCTCTGGGATCAAAAATGCCGACAGCACCACAGTTCAGGGGATAAAAGACGCGCTGACGGCGCTGTTTTTTGATGAAGCTAACCCTGATGGTTCCGGGAAAGTTTACCTCTCTGATATTAACGGGAGTATCGGCGGTGTTAGCGGCACGACGGGCTATATTCTTAACTCTCCGACGGCCAATATCACCTTTGCTGTTGGCGAAATTCCGGTGCTTGGCGGGGTGAATTTTGTATGAGCCTCTTTTCAAAAAATGATTATGCCGGTGCGCTTGGTGCGCTGCTACCGACGGGCAGGGCGTGGCCCCGGTCGCAAAGAACGGTACAGGCTGCGGTATTACGGGCACTGGGCAGCGCGTTTCAGCGTTCTGACAACGATGCGCAAAGCCTGATTACTGGTGCTTTTCCCCCTACAGCGACGGTAATGTTGTCAGAATGGGAAAGCTCTCTGGGGTTACCAGATGATTGTGCGATTGGTGAATCCGGTGGCGTCAGCGATCGCCAGCGCGCCGTGGTGGCAAAGTTAATCAGCACCGGCGGCCTGAACCGCGATTATTACATCCGGGTGGCTGCAGCTCTTGGTTATACCATCACTATCACACAGTTCCGGCCCGCTATGAGTGGCATGTCAGTATGCGGTGATGCGCTTAACGGTGACGAGTGGCCATTTACCTGGCGGATAAATGCGCCACAAACAACGATCAAGTATTCGCTTGCTGGCGCGTCCTACTGCGGAGATCCGCTCGCATCGTGGGGCAATAAACAACTGGAGTGTTCAATCAACAAAATTGCCCCATCCCATCTGAACATCATTTTCAATTATTCATAACTGATATTTCCCCCTCTGATTTTATCGCTTAACACTAAGTGAGGATTAACTATGCTCCGAATCGGGCAAGTCGAAGCCACTGCAACGCAGGATGGCAAATATACTGATGGAAGTGTTGCTGGTGGTATTGCCGCAACGAGGCTGCGGGCAGCAGCGTTTAATGCCATGCAGGAAGAGTTAGCGCATATCGTAGAGTCAGCAGGATTGGCGCTCGACATTAACGATATGACTCAGGTTTTAAAAGCCATTCAAAAACTCACACTGAGCCGTGCAAACCCATTTGCCGATATCAAATCAGATGGTGCAGCGGCGATTTCTACGGCTCTCACAAACCTTGGTTTGGGAGAAGCGGCAACGAGGAACGTCGGAACGGGTACCGGCCAAGTACCAGATATGAGTAGTTTTACAACGGGGCACTCTGGAGCAGCAGACTGGCCGATTCCTAAATCTGGATGGAGTAAGGGGCCGGATGGGGTAATTACACAATGGGGTATTTTCGGTTTCCCCGTTGGACAGACAGGGACGAATGTTGTTTTCCCGCTACCTTTCCCCGCGCAGGTCGAATCAATTACACTGACAATGGCAGATATCCAGGAGTCTCTGCTTTCTCCAACAACCATGCCTGCTTATGGAGTTAACTCAACTGGTACTTCAAGAACGGGTTTTACAGCCCGTATGTCAGGTAGCGGTGGGTTTAATCTTTGCTATATAGCGAAAGGGAGATAACAGAATGAATAAAGTTAAAAGTGTTTACAGCCCTTCCGAAAATGCAATCTACAACGCAGCACTATACGAAAGTTATATCAAGGAGGGGACATGGCCGCAGGATGGTATTGAAATCAGCGATGAGGATGCTGTCAGATTTAATGGGGGAAATAAGCCAACAGGAAAAATGCTGGGAATGGTTTCAGGGACCCTTGCATGGGTTGATGAGCCGCCGCTTTCACCAGAACAGAAAATATCAGATGCAGAAAACATGAAAGCCACATTTCGTGCAAAAGCTGACAGCGAAATATCCTGGCGTCAGGATGCTGTTGATGCGGGCATTGCAACTGATGAAGAAACTTCAACTCTCACCCAATGGAAGAAATACCGTGTGCTGCTGATGCGTGTTGATACGTCAACAGCACCCGATATTGAATGGCCTACGCCTCCGGCAGCTCAGGCCAGATGACATCAGGCGCGGTGCTGGTATCTGTTGCCGTCACCGCGTCAATGTAATCCAGCACGGCGTTAAGTCGGGTTGTTTCTGCCGGCGTCAACTTCCGTCCGGCCTGTAATTTCAACTGAATCAGACTAATGGAAGCCATTGCAGTATCCATCAGCGACTGGCGCTGTGCTTCTGCTGCATCTACTGCGGCGCTATGCTGTGCCTCGGTATCCGTCACCCATTTCTCACCATCCCATTTATCGTATGGCGTTAACGGGGCTATAGTGGTTGTATTTTCGGGGTAATCACCCGGAGCTGTGATTTCTTTTGATTCTCCTGTTTTGGTGCTATAGACCGTTTCACCGCGATGGTCTGGCACATATTCCCATGAGTTTAAATCTACCGTTCGGCAGATTGCATAACCAGCTTTGTTTGAGCCAGGAGCATCTAAACAGGAATGCGCCGGAATGCCGACACCAAAAGGCAGGAATTCAAGCGATGAAGAAATATATTCCCGCGTTTCGCCATTGTAGTTGTAAACGGTAATAAAGCCAGCTTCCGTGGCAAATCCGTTTTCGTCTAAAGTGATTTCTTTCGTGTCCATTATGCCGCCCTTACAATGTAGTTAAATGCGATGTTGCGCGGTCGGTTTTCGTTCGCGGTTCTTGCAACTAACGAAGAATCGATACCTATTGTCTTATAATATATGTATGAAGGTGATGACGTTGCACTTGCGTAATATTTGTTCCCCGTATCTCCAGTAATTGTCATGGCACCACTGCCGGATGCTGATGCCCCCATAGAGTTATCTGTAGCAGTGCCACTTATTTTTTGCATCGCGTCACTTTGCTGTGAAAGTAACGCCCGCCCTGAATCAACACCGCGCCCATCATCCCACCCACGAATGAATTCGCCGCGTAAATCAGGCAATTTATTTGTCGGGTAAGCCTTTGCCAGCTCCGGGTATTCTTCAGCAGAAAAAGCTGCACCATTGCATTTCAACCAGCCTGTCGGTGGTGTAGCTGAAGGCCACGGAACAGGCACACCAACCGGTAATGCAGAGCCTTCTCCCAAACCAACCTTTTTTATAACCATCAAAAATCTGGTGATGCTTCGCCGTTTCTCCTGTTTTCATAACAGGAGAAATCCCATGATTTACGGTTATGCCCGAGTATCAACAAACCACCAGGACACTGAATTGCAACTAACGGCGCTCAAGTCAGCGGGTTGTGAGAAAATTTTTGAAGAGCATGCCAGCGGGAGGAAATCGAATCGGCCGGTTCTAAAACGGCTCATCGCCACTATGCAGCCGGGGGATGAACTGGTGGTCTGGAAGCTGGACAGGATAGGCCGCAACGTTCTGCATGCGCTGTTGATGTTCCAGCAGTTACAGGAAAAGGGTATCAACTTCCGCAGTATTACCGATGGCGTGGATCTCAAAACAGCCAGCGGCCGCTATAACTTTCGTAACATCCTTTCCGCAGCACAATATGAATCTGATCTTAATAGCGAACGTACCTTAGCAGGGCTGGCCGTAGCCAGGGCAAAAGGGCGAGTTGGTGGTCGCAGGCCTAAGTTCACGGATGAGCAATGGCGGGAAATGGGGGAGCGGATGGCAACCGGTGAATCACGACAAAGCGTATCAAAAACGTATGGAGTAGGGCTCTCAACTCTGTATAAAAAGTTTCCAGCTAGCTGATAACGGGAAAGAAACAGAGAAGGGCACAAATATTGTGTACTTTAATGTGCCCTTTAATTTATTGATTGGTGGTTGAATTGTCAGTAACTTTTTGATTTAAGTGCAAATTTCTAATAAATTAGAACACTTTCTTAAATGGTTTCACTGAAACGTGTTCATAGACTCCTGCCGCTACGTACGGGTCAGCATCGGCCCAGGC
>PPYF01370682.1_pt1 | contig 46721 bp, 43 predicted proteins | sample 1559871 | NCBI WGS metagenome assembly PPYF01 (sample SAMN08240021, study PRJNA423297) | Human gut metagenome, whole genome shotgun sequencing project.
CTGTAGAGAAAATTGGTAACCGTTTTGACCTGGTACTGGTCGCCGCGCGTCGCGCTCGTCAGATGCAGGTTGGCGGAAAAGATCCGTTAGTACCGGAAGAAAACGATAAAACCACCGTAATCGCACTGCGCGAAATCGAAGAAGGTCTGATCAATAACCAGATCCTCGACGTGCGTGAGCGCCAGGAACAGCAAGAGCAGGAAGCCGCTGAATTACAGGCTGTTACCGCTATTGCTGAAGGTCGTCGTTAATTAGATTGCGGGTCGCCCTTGTATCTGTTTGAGAGCCTGAATCAGCTGATTCAACACTACCTGCCGGAAGACCAGATCAAGCGTCTTCGGCAGGCCTATCTCGTTGCACGTGACGCTCACGAGGGGCAGACACGTTCAAGCGGTGAACCCTATATCACGCACCCGGTCGCGGTAGCCTGCATTCTGGCCGAGATGAAACTCGACTATGAAACGCTCATGGCTGCCCTGCTGCATGACGTGATTGAAGATACCCCCGCAACCTACCAGGATATGGAACAGCTCTTTGGTAAGAGCGTTGCTGAGCTGGTAGAGGGGGTGTCGAAACTTGATAAGCTCAAGTTCCGCGATAAGAAAGAGGCGCAGGCCGAAAACTTTCGCAACCGCACCCACAACATGCGTACTCTGGGCTCGCTGCGCCCGGATAAACGCCGCCGCATCGCCCGCGAAACGCTGGAAATTTACAGCCCGCTGGCGCACCGTTTAGGTATCCATCACATCAAAACCGAGCTCGAAGAGCTGGGCTTTGAAGCGCTGTACCCTAACCGCTACCGCGTCATTAAAGAGGTGGTCAAAGCGGCGCGTGGCAACCGTAAGGAGATGATTCAAAAGATCCTCTCCGAAATCGAAGGGCGTTTACAGGAAGCGGGGATCCCCTGCCGCGTCAGCGGTCGCGAGAAGCATCTATACTCCATCTACTGTAAAATGGTGCTCAAAGAGCAACGTTTTCACTCGATCATGGATATCTACGCCTTCCGCGTTATCGTCCATGATGCCGATATCTGCTATCGCGTGCTCGGCCAGATGCACAGCCTCTACAAACCGCGTCCGGGTCGTTTTAAAGACTACATCGCCATTCCGAAAGCTAACGGCTATCAGTCTTTGCACACCTCGATGATCGGCCCCCACGGCGTCCCGGTCGAGGTACAAATTCGTACCGAAGACATGGACCAGATGGCGGAGATGGGGGTAGCGGCGCACTGGGCTTATAAAGAGCACGGCGGCGAAAGCAGCACCACCGCGCAGATCCGCGCTCAGCGCTGGATGCAAAGCCTGCTGGAGCTGCAGCAGAGCGCCGGTAGCTCGTTTGAATTTATCGAGAGCGTAAAATCCGATCTGTTCCCCGATGAGATTTACGTTTTCACCCCGGAAGGGCGCATTGTCGAACTGCCTGCCGGCGCCACGCCGGTGGACTTCGCCTACGCGGTGCATACCGATATCGGTCATGCCTGCGTCGGCGCGCGCGTCGACCGTCAGCCCTATCCGCTGTCGCAGCCGCTCTCCAGCGGTCAGACTGTCGAAATTATCACCGCGCCGGGCGCTCGCCCGAACGCCGCCTGGCTGAACTTTGTCGTCAGCTCGAAAGCGCGCGCCAAGATCCGTCAGCTGCTGAAAAACCTTAAGCGCGACGATTCGGTCAGCCTTGGCCGTCGTCTGCTCAATCACGCGCTGGGCGGAAGCCGCAAACTCGCCGAGATCCCACCGGAGAATATCCAGCGCGAACTCGATCGCATGAAGCTGGCCTCGCTTGACGATCTGCTGGCGGAAATCGGTCTGGGCAACGCCATGAGCGTCGTGGTGGCAAAAAACCTGCAGCATGGCGAAGCCGCTGCGGCGCCGGTTCCGGCTAACGCGTCGAACCACGGTCATCTGCCAATCAAAGGCGCCGATGGCGTGTTGATCACCTTCGCCAAGTGCTGTCGTCCAATTCCAGGTGACCCGATTATCGCCCACGTCAGCCCGGGTAAAGGGTTGGTTATCCACCATGAATCCTGTCGTAACATTCGCGGCTACCAGAAAGAGCCGGAGAAATTTATGGCGGTTGAGTGGGATAAAGAGACCGCTCAGGAGTTCATCACCGAAATCAAGGTGGACATGTTTAACCACCAGGGCGCGCTGGCTAACCTGACGGCGGCGATCAACACCGCGTCTTCCAATATCCAGAGCCTGAATACGGAAGAGAAAGATGGCCGCGTATACAGCGCCTTTATCCGCCTGACCGCGCGCGACCGCGTGCATCTGGCGAATATCATGCGCAAAATCCGCGTCATGCCGGACGTGATTAAAGTCACCCGTAACCGAAACTAGCTTTATGAACTCAAAGCGCTACGAGCGTATCTGCGAGATGCTCGCCAGGCGTCAGCCTGACCTGACGGTCTGCATGGAGCAGGTCCATAAGCCTCATAACGTCTCTGCGGTCATCCGGACCGCAGATGCCGTTGGCGTACACGAAGTGCATGCCGTCTGGCCGAGCAGCCGGATGCGTACCATGGCCTCCGCCGCCGCGGGCAGCAACAGCTGGGTGCAGGTTAAAACCCACCGCACTATCGCAGATGCCGTCGGCCACCTGAAAGGCCAGGGCATGCAAATTCTCGCCACTCACCTTTCCGACAAAGCCATCGATTTTCGTGAAATCGACTATACGCGTCCAACCTGCATCCTGATGGGTCAGGAAAAAACCGGCATCACCCAGGAAGCGCTGGCGCTGGCCGATCAGGACATCATTATCCCGATGATCGGCATGGTGCAGTCGCTGAACGTCTCCGTCGCCTCGGCGCTGATCCTCTACGAGGCGCAGCGCCAGCGGCAGAATGCCGGGATGTACCAACGCGCCAACAGCATGCTGCCGCCGCAAGAGCAGCAGCGCCTGCTGTTCGAAGGCGGCTATCCGGTGCTGGCCCGCGTCGCCAGACAAAAAGGTCTGCCTTACCCCCACGTTAACGAGCAGGGCGAAGTGGAAGCCGATGCCGCGTGGTGGGCTACCATGCAGGCTGCGAGGTAAACCCAATGTCAGGCCGCCTGTTAGATGCCGTTCCGCTCAGTTCACTCACCGGTGTGGGCGCTGCGCAGAGCAGCAAACTGGCGAAGATTGGCCTGCATACGGTACAGGATCTGCTGCTGCACCTGCCTTTACGCTACGAAGATCGCACCCATCTTTACCCGATAGCCGAGCTGCTTCCCGGAGTTTATGCCACCGTGGAAGGTGAAGTGCTCAACAGCAATATCACCTTCGGCGGCCGGCGGATGATGACCTGCCAGATCAGCGACGGCACCGGCATCCTCACCATGCGCTTTTTCAACTTCAACGCGGCGATGAAAAACAGCCTCGCGACCGGTCGTCGGGTGCTGGCCTACGGTGAAGCCAAACGCGGGAAGTACGGCGCCGAGATGATCCACCCGGAATATCGCGTCCAGGGCGATATGAGTACTCCGGAGCTGCAGGAAACGTTAACCCCAGTCTATCCGACCACCGAAGGCATCAAGCAGGCGACCCTGCGCAAGCTCACCGATCAGGCGCTTGAGCTCCTGGAAACCTGCGCGATTAGCGAACTCCTGCCGCCGGAGCTGGCGCAGGGGATGATGAGCCTGCCGGAGGCGCTGCGTACGCTGCACCGCCCGCCTCCCTCCTTGCAACTTAGCGAGCTGGAAAGCGGCAAGCACCCGGCGCAGCAGCGTCTGATTCTGGAAGAGCTGCTGGCGCATAACCTCAGCATGCTGGCGCTGCGGGCAGGCGCCCAGCGCTATCACGCCCTGCCGCTCGGCGCCAACGATACCCTGAAAAACCAACTGCTGGCCTCCCTGCCCTTTAAGCCCACCGGCGCGCAGGCGCGGGTTACCGCCGAGATTGAACACGATATGGCGCTGGACGTGCCGATGATGCGCCTGGTGCAGGGCGACGTTGGCTCCGGTAAAACGCTGGTCGCTGCTCTGGCCGCCTTGCGCGCTATCGTCCACGGCAAACAGGTGGCGCTGATGGCGCCCACCGAACTGCTTGCCGAGCAGCATGCCAATAACTTCCGCAACTGGTTCGAACCGCTGGGTATTGAAGTCGGCTGGCTGGCGGGCAAACAGAAAGGCAAAGCCCGCCAGGCGCAGCAGGAGGCTATCGCCAGCGGCGAGGTGCAGATGATTGTCGGCACCCACGCCATCTTCCAGGAGCAGGTGCAGTTTAACGGCCTGGCGCTGGTGATTATCGACGAACAGCACCGCTTCGGCGTGCATCAGCGGCTGGCGCTGTGGGAGAAAGGTCAGCAGCAGGGGTTCCACCCGCATCAGCTGATCATGACCGCCACGCCGATCCCCCGCACCCTGGCGATGACCGCCTACGCCGATCTGGACACCTCGATTATCGACGAGCTGCCGCCAGGCCGAACTCCGGTGACCACCGTCGCCATCCCCGACACCCGGCGCAGCGATATTATCGACCGCGTGCGCAACGCCTGTACCCATGAAGGTCGCCAGGCCTATTGGGTCTGTACGCTGATTGAAGAGTCCGATCTGCTGGAAGCCCAGGCGGCGGAAGCCACCTGGGAAGAGCTCAAACTGGCGCTGCCGGAGCTCAATATCGGCCTCGTCCACGGGCGGATGAAACCGGCGGAGAAGCAGGCGGTGATGCAGGCCTTCAAGCAGGGCGAGATGCATCTGCTGGTAGCCACCACGGTGATTGAAGTCGGCGTCGACGTGCCTAACTCAAGCCTGATGATTATCGAAAACCCGGAACGTCTGGGTCTGGCGCAGCTGCACCAGCTCAGAGGGCGCGTCGGGCGCGGCGCGGTCGCTTCCCACTGCGTGCTACTCTATAAATCGCCGCTCTCCAAAACGGCGCAGAAACGCCTGCAGGTCCTGCGCGACAGCAACGATGGTTTCGTCATTGCCCAGAAAGACCTCGAAATTCGCGGTCCCGGCGAGCTGCTCGGCACCCGCCAGACCGGCAACGCCGAATTTAAAGTGGCGGACTTACTGCGCGATCAGGCGATGATCCCAGATGTCCAGCGCATTGCTCGCCACATTCATGAACGCTATCCGCTGCAGGCCCAGGCGCTTATCGAGCGCTGGATGCCGGAAACCGAACGCTATTCCAACGCGTAGCGCGCTTTTGCCGCGCTGCGGGCAACTTTTCTACACAACGAGTGGATTATGAAACGAGAACTGGCCATCGAATTTTCGCGTGTCACCGAAGCCGCCGCGCTGGCGGGCTATAAATGGCTGGGCCGCGGCGATAAGAATACCGCCGACGGCGCAGCGGTTAACGCCATGCGCATTATGCTTAACCTCGTCAATATCGACGGCACCATCGTCATCGGCGAGGGCGAAATCGATGAAGCGCCGATGCTCTATATCGGCGAAAAAGTGGGTACCGGCAAGGGCGATGCGGTAGATATCGCCGTCGATCCCATCGAAGGCACCCGCATGACGGCGATGGGCCAGGCCAACGCCCTGGCGGTGATGGCGGTCGGCGATAAGGGCTGCTTCCTCAACGCGCCGGATATGTATATGGAAAAGCTGATCGTCGGCCCGGGCGCTAAAGGCGCTATCGACCTTAATCTGCCGCTGGAAGAGAACCTGCACAATATCGCCCGCGCCCTGAACAAGCCGCTGGGCGAGCTGACCGTCACCGTGCTGGCGAAACCGCGCCACGACGCGGTCATTGCCCAGCTGCAGCAGCTGGGCGTGCGCGTGTTCGCTATTCCCGATGGCGACGTCGCGGCCTCTATTCTCACCTGCATGCCGGATAGCGAAGTCGACGTACTGTACGGCATCGGCGGCGCGCCGGAAGGGGTGGTTTCCGCCGCGGTGATCCGCGCCCTCGACGGGGATATGCAGGGGCGCCTGCTGGCTCGCCACCACGTGAAGGGCGATAACGAAGAGAACCGCCGCATCGGTGAAAATGAGCTGGCGCGCTGCAAAACCATGGGCATTGAAGCGGGCAAAGTGCTGCGTCTGGATGAAATGGCGCGCAGCGATAACGTCGTCTTCTCCGCCACCGGGATCACCAAAGGCGATCTGCTGGACGGCATCACCCGCAAGGGCAACATGGCCACCACCGAGACGCTGCTGATCCGCGGCAAGTCGCGCACTATCCGTCGTATTCAGTCGATTCATTACCTCGACCGTAAAGATCCGGACATCCAGCAGCACATCCTGTAATACCGCTTTTTCTCTCCCAGGCAACCGTCCGCAGGCGGTTGCCCTGTTCTTCGTTTATATTTGATCAATAGAGCTTTCTTGCGCCTTCGGGGTGGAAATCTGGCTCGTCTGGACCGAAGATAAGGCATCGCTTGGCAACAGGAGAAGACGATGGCGGACTGGGTTAGCGGCAAAGTGACAAAAGTGGAGTACTGGACGGACACCTTGTTCAGTTTATACGTGCGGGCGCCTGTTCATCCGTTTACCGCCGGGCAATTTACCAAGCTCGGGCTGGAAATCGACGGCGAACGCGTGCAGCGCGCTTACTCCTACGTCAACGCCCCCGGCAATCCCGACCTCGAGTTCTATTTGGTCACCGTCCCGGAAGGCAAGCTGAGCCCGCGTCTGGCGGCGCTGAAGCCGGGAGATGAAGTCCTGGTGGTGAGTGAAGCGGCAGGTTTCTTCGTCCTTGAGGAGGTACCGGATTGCGATACCCTGTGGATGCTGGCGACCGGCACTGCGCTGGGGCCGTACCTGTCAATTTTGCAGGAAGGCAAGGACCTTGAGCGCTTTAACAACCTGGTGCTGGTCCACGCCGTCCGCTACGCCGCGGACCTGAGCTATCTGCCGCTAATGCGCGAACTGGAGCAGCGCTATGCCGGCAAACTCCGTATTCAGACGGTGGTCAGCCGCGAAACCGTGGAAGGCTCGCTGACCGGCCGGGTGCCGTTTCTGATTGAAACCGGCGCGCTGGAAGAGGCCGTCGGCCTGCCGATGACCACCGACACCAGCCATGTGATGCTGTGCGGCAACCCGCAAATGGTGCGCGATACCCAACAGCTGTTAAAAGAGACCCGGCAGATGACCAAACATCTGCGTCGCCGGCCGGGCCATATGACGGCGGAGCACTACTGGTAATCAGGCGTCCGCTTTCCAGCGCACGTCCTGGGTCTCCTTGCCGAACTTATTCTCGCCCTGGGTGCCGACAAACGCCCCCAGGTCGATCAGCATCATGACGATAATCAGCGTCGGCACAAAGCGCCCGACGCCCCACTGCCAGACCTGCGGCAACATCGACCAGTTCCCCGCCAGCAGCATCCACGCCAGAACCATCAGCAGCGCCCACAGCCCGGATTTGCCGCGATCGTGCAGCCGCTTGACCACCACCGCCGCCGTCGGCCACAGCAGGCAGACGATAATAAACGCCGCCGTCTGCAGGTTGAGCAGATTGCTGCCTGCCAGGGTAAACAGGGCGCTCATGGTCACCAGCCAGATGGCAATCCAGATCCAGAAATCGCGGCGGCCAATGCGCCCTTTAATTGAGAATAACCACTGCTGTAGGGTCATGCGTTTTTCCTTATCATCATCGTCTGCGTAGTTTACCCTGGCGTCGTGACTTTTTGACAAGCGCCGCGCTTCCCGATTTAATCGTCAGCAGGCAAAAAAAGGAACGACGGGCATGAAGAAGTGGACAATTTTGTGGTTAAGTGGGCTGATGGGCCTATCCATGCAGATCACCTGGCTGCCGATCCAGGGGCCGGAGCAAAAGGCGGCCAGGACCAAAGCGCTGGAGTATATGAGCGCCATGATCCGCGCCTTCGTGCCGACTTTTAGCCAGGCGCAAAGCCAGCAAAAACTGCAGAAACTGCTGGCCGCCGGCAAGGGCAAGCGCTACTTCGCCGATACCGAAGGCGCCGTGCGCTATGTGGTGGCAGATCATGGGGAAAAGGGCCTGACCTTCGCCATTGAACCGATTAAGCTGGCGCTATCTGAAACGCTGGAAGGTAACAATAAATGACAAAAAGCAAAGCCTTTCCAGTGACGAGTCTCTATACTGTTTCACAGACCATGCTGCCCTCTGGGGCGGCTATATTCCTTAATTCGCTTAAGTAGCGTGGAGAATTAAAATGCGACATCCTTTAGTGATGGGTAACTGGAAACTGAACGGCAGCCGCCACATGGTAAACGAACTGGTTGCGAACCTGCGTACCGAGCTGGCTGGCGTAAGCGGCTGTGCAGTTGCCATCGCCCCGCCGGAAATGTATCTGGACCTGGCTAAGCGCGCGGCAGAAGGCAGCCACATTCACCTGGGCGCGCAGAACGTTGACGTGAACCTGTCCGGCGCATTCACCGGTGAAACCTCCGCCGAAATGCTGAAAGATATCGGCGCGCAGTACATCATCATCGGCCACTCCGAGCGTCGTACCTACCACAAAGAATCCGACGAGCTGATCGCGAAGAAATTCGCCGTGCTGAAAGAGCAGGGTCTGACCCCGGTTCTGTGCATCGGTGAAACCGAAGCCGAAAACGAAGCGGGCAAAACGGAAGAAGTTTGCGCGCGTCAGATCGACGCCGTGCTGAAAACCCAGGGCGCTGCCGCTTTCGAAGGCGTGGTTATTGCTTACGAACCAGTATGGGCTATCGGTACCGGCAAATCAGCGACCCCGGCTCAGGCGCAGGCGGTGCACAAATTCATCCGTGGCCACATTGCTAAAGCTGACGCCAAAATCGCTGAGCAAGTGATCATCCAGTACGGCGGTTCCGTTAACGCTGGCAACGCCGCAGAGCTGTTCACCCAGCCGGACATCGACGGCGCGCTGGTTGGCGGCGCCTCCCTGAAAGCTGACGCTTTCGCGGTGATCGTTAAAGCAGCAGAAGCAGCGAAAAAAGCGTAATTCGCTTTTCCCGGTGGCGACACGCGACCGGGTTGACTGACAAAACGTGGGAGCCCGGCCTAGCACAGCGCAAGCCGGGCTTTCTTTTGCCGTTACAGTTTCCCCAACAGCTGATACCAGGCGTAGTCCAGCGGCAGTAAAATCAGATAACTCACCGCCGCCAGCGCCAGACACAGTTGCATCCCCGCCCTCGCCGGAACCTTGCCTAACCCCATCGCCACCACGATCGGCGACGCCTGATAGGGCAGCAGCGGCGTGGAATAGCCCAGCACCTGAATCATAATCACGCTTAGCAGCGGGAAGCCGGTGGCGTCGGCAAAGCTCTGGGCAAAGGTGGTATACAGCGCCGGCACGCCGTTGGCGGTCATAATAAAGTTCAGCGCGCTGGTTATCCCGGTCAGGGCGAGAAAGCTGGTGAAAGGATTGTCTTTATCCAGGGGCATCACCTGCAGCAGCGCATTGCCCACTGCGCCGCCAATCCCGGTTTGGGTGACGGCGATCGCTAGCCCCAGAATCCCGGCGACGTAAATGCAGGTGCGCATATTCACCCCGCTGGCAAACTCCTCGCCGTTAATAAAGCCCACCCGCGGCAGCAGCGTGATCACAGCCGCCGCCAGGCCGGTCCACGCCGGGCCGACGCCGTGCCAGCTCTCGGTCACCCATAGCGAGAGGACCACCGCCAGCAGCCACGCCAGACGTTTCTCGTCGCGGCTCATCGGCGGCAGCGGCGCCAGGTCGCGCGGTGGATGCGGCTTGCCGGGAAACAGCCAGCAAATCAGCGCCACCAGCACCGCCCCTTTCAGCCAGCCAAGCACCGGCGTATGCAGCAGTAAATAGGGAACATAATTCAGATGGATACCGTACGAGCCTTCCGCCGCGCCACTCATCACCAGATTCGGCACGTTGGCGGGCAAAATCGTCGCCGACAGCTGAAAGGTGCCGAACCCCACCGCCAGCGCCAGGCCGAACCAGCCGCGGCTGCCGTCGGCAATGCCCGCGCGGCGGGCCATCGCCGCCACGATCGGCATCAGCAGCGCGATGCGCCCCATGTTGGAGGGCATCACGAACGCCAGGGCGTAGCTCAGGAGTACCACGCTGGCGACCATCCGCGGCCAGGAGTCGGTGAGCCTGGCCGACAGCGCCTGCGCCGCCCGGTCCGCCAGTCCGGTTTTACGGATGGCGATGCCGAGCACAAAGCCGCTGAACACCAGCCAGAACGCCGAAGAGGCAAAGCCGCCGAAGATCACCTCCGGCGGAGCGATTTTCGCCATCATCGCCGCTGCGAAGAACAGCAGCGCGGTGATAAATTCCGGCAGCAGCGACGTCGCCCACAGCACGATGGTGACGCCGACAATCAATGAAGGAAGGAACAGCGGGTGGGTAAGCCAGAGCGACATGCCTGTCTCCTGTCGTTTTTTTCAGCAAGAATACGACGACAGGTAAGACAGGTAAACGCCAGAACTAGTGGTTTGCGTTAAGGATGGCGCAGCGATGATCCTGAATTTCTTCCGCTGAAGCCCGGTTCAGGGTCAGCAGGTTACGCTCCGTCGCCAGCAGCACCAGCGAGCCGTCGCTCTGTTGCGCCATTGCCAGCGCGAAGCGTCCCATATGTTCACGCGCCTCCGGCACCTCTTCCGCCAGCATCAGGAACGGGCTACGCTGGGCCAGCTCCGCCTCCGTCACCCGGCGCGCCAGGTATTCGTGGCCCTGAAGCCCGCCCGGTAGCGGTAGCCAGCGGCTGCTGATCGCTGCGGCATCCTTATCTAACTGCGCGCGCACATCGGGGCGCAGGCAGGAGATATGAATATGGAAATGGTTTTGCGTACGTCCACTGCGCGAGTTGATCGCCAGCGATACCGCGTTATCAGGAACCGGCGCGCCGTGGCGCTGGCTCATGATTTCACGCCCCTGCCAGGCCTGCCAGAAAAAGTTCGGCGTCAACGGATCCAGCAGCAGCGGGCTTTCGGTGCCGTTGATGCGGTAGGTCGGCATCAGCAAATACTGCAGCGGGCCGTTACGGTCTTTAAACAGCACATAGCCGCCCTTGAGGTTCACTTCCGCGCACGGCGACGGGTTTTGCTGCTGTTGCTGATGGGGTACGCACTGCTGCAGGACAATCTTGCGTAATGCGTCCGGGTTGCCAGAGTGCAGCCAGTAGTAGCCGCCCGCCAGCGCCGCGAGGATCGCCACCAGCAGCGCCAGCAAAAAGTATCTTACTCTTCTCATTTTCATTCCCTGTTAAGCCTGAAGCGGAAGAGTAGCGTAATTTGATGACTAAATGAAAACAGATGGTGGACGGGGCGTTATCCCGGGTAGCGGCTGATGCCTTACCCGGGCTACGCACCGCGCAAAACTGTAGCCCTGCTAAGCGTAGCGCAAGCAGGGACAAGAGAATTAACGCTGGCTAATCTGGTCGAAGGTGCCGCCGTTGGAGAAGTGCTCTTTCTGCGCTTTCGTCCAGCCGCCGAACTCCTGATCGATGGTAAACAGCTTCAGTTTCGGGAATTCGTTAGCATATTTCTTCGCCACATTCGGATCGCGCGGGCGGTAGAAGTTCTTCGCCGCAATCTCCTGGCCTTCCGGCGAGTAGAGATACTTCAGGTACGCTTCCGCCACCTGACGCGTGCCTTTCTTATCCACCACTTTGTCGACCACCGAGACGGTCGGCTCAGCCAGAATCGACTCACTTGGGGTCACGATTTCAAACTTGTCTTTGCCCAGTTCGTTGGTCGCCAGCAGCGCTTCGTTTTCCCAGGCGATCAGTACGTCGCCGATGCCGCGTTCTACGAAGGTATTGGTCGAACCGCGCGCGCCGGAGTCCAGCACTTCCACGTTTTTATACAGCGCCTTGACGAATTCCTGGGCTTTCGCCTGGTCGCCGTGATTCTGATGCAGGGCATAGCCCCAGGCCGCCAGGTAGTTCCAGCGGGCGCCGCCGGAGCTTTTCGGGTTCGGGGTAATGACCGACACGCCCGGTTTGATCAGATCGTTCCAGTCATGGATCTGTTTCGGATTGCCCTTGCGGACGAGGAACACGATGGTGGAGGTATACGGCGCAGAGTTATCCGGCAGGCGTTTCAGCCAGTTTTTATCGATGCGGCCGCGTTCGGCAATAGCGTCGACATCGTAGGCCAGCGCCAGCGTGACCACATCCGCTTCAATACCGTTAATCACCGAGGTCGCCTGTTTGCCAGAGCCACCATGCGACTGGCGGATCACCACGTTGTCGCCGGTCTCCTGCTTCCAGTGTGCGCTAAACGCTTTGTTGTACTGTTCGTACAGCTCGCGCGTTGGATCATAAGATACGTTTAATAGCTGAATGTCTTTTGCCAGAACGCTGGCGGATGCCAGCAACAGAGTTAACCCTACGCCCCACTTATTCATCGCACCGCTCTCTTTATGTGTGTTGTGATGGGTTAAGCGTGCCAGAAAGCGATTCAATGATTAAAGAATAAAAAAAGATTGGCTATAACTTGCGGATATAAAGACGCGAGTAAGGATGACCCCCTCCCGGGCGGGAGAGGGCGCGAAGCGATTAGACTTCTTCCATGCGACCCAGCAGCGCCTGCAGACGTTCCTGCCAGCCCTGCTGCTGCTCTTTCAGCTGGCTGTTTTCGCGCTCCAGCTCTTCACGACCATGCTGCGCGCTCTGAACTTCCTGCACCAGGGTGTTGTTCTTTTCTTTCAGCTCTTCGATTTCCATCTGCAACAGAGTGATGGTATCAATCGCCTGCTGAACCTTAGATTCTAATTTCTCAAACACTTCTAATGACATCGTCATACCTCTCCTGAACTTGCAAGGCGTTGATAGAAACTCGTGTTTCGTATACGCGGTCCCGCCTTAACGAAAATTAGCGCACATAGCGGTGTTATCGTCGATTGTATGAATCCCCGCCGCCCCTGTCCAGCGGCAAGCCGCGTAGATTGCGGTTTGCAACACTTTTCAGTCTTTACCTGGTGCTTTCAGCGCAGTTCGCTCGTAGTTCATGGGTCAATGTTAATTTTATGGTTAACAAAATGCGTGGTGAAACGCTCCGGCAGCGCTCTCGATGCGCGCAAATGGCGCGAAAACGCTCATTTTCTTGACGAGGCACACACATTTGAAGTTCGATATTTCTCGTTTTTGCTCGTTAACGATAAATTAACACTATGCCTACATGGCAATATGGTCGTCTGTGACCACCCTACATACAATAATCATCACCACGCTTCAGGATTCGATTATGAGCCAAACATCAACCTTAAAAGGCCAGTGCATCGCAGAGTTCCTCGGTACCGGGTTGTTGATCTTTTTCGGCGTTGGGTGCGTGGCTGCGCTCAAGGTCGCGGGAGCCAGCTTCGGACAATGGGAAATCAGCATCATCTGGGGTCTGGGCGTCGCCATGGCGATCTACCTGACCGCCGGGGTCTCCGGTGCGCACCTTAACCCAGCGGTGACTATCGCGCTGTGGCTGTTCGCCTGCTTCGAAGGCCGCAAAGTGGTTCCTTTTATTATTTCGCAATTCGCTGGCGCCTTTTGCGCTGCGGCATTAGTTTACGGGCTTTACTACAATCTTTTCCTCGATTATGAAACCACCCACCATATGATTCGCGGCAGCGTGGAAAGCCTCGATCTGGCCGGCATTTTCTCCACTTACCCGAACCCGCACATCAATTTTGTGCAGGCCTTCGCGGTAGAGATGGTGATTACCGCTATCCTGATGGGCGTCATCCTGGCGCTGACCGACGATGGCAACGGCATACCGCGCGGCCCGCTGGCCCCTCTGCTGATTGGCCTGCTGATTGCGGTGATTGGCGCCTCCATGGGACCGCTGACCGGCTTCGCCATGAACCCGGCGCGTGACATCGGCCCGAAAGCCTTCGCCTGGCTGGCGGGGTGGGGTGACGTCGCCTTCACCGGCGGCAAAGATATTCCTTATTTCCTGGTGCCGCTGTGCGCACCGGTGGTCGGCGCGGCGCTGGGCGCATTCAGCTATCGTAAGCTGATTGGCCGTCACCTGCCTTGCGACACCTGCGTGGAGGAAGAGCAACAGAGCCCCTCCTCTTCCACCGCTCAACATAAAGCTTCGCTGTAATCTGACTACGGGACACCGACTATGACCGACAAAAAATATATCGTTGCGCTTGACCAGGGCACTACCAGCTCCCGGGCCGTTGTGATGGATCATGATGCCAATATCGTCAGCGTCTCCCAGCGAGAATTTGAACAAATTTATCCTAAGCCAGGCTGGGTCGAACACGACCCGATGGAAATCTGGGCTTCCCAAAGCTCGACGCTGGTCGAAGCGCTGGCCAAAGCGGATATCAACTCCGATCAGATCGCGGCCATCGGCATCACCAATCAGCGTGAGACCGTGGTGGTGTGGGAGCGAGAGACCGGTAAACCCATCTACAACGCTATCGTCTGGCAGTGCCGCCGTACCGCGGAGATCTGCGAGCAGCTCAAGCGTGACGGGATGGAAGAGTATATCCGCAAGGCCACAGGCCTGGTGGTGGACCCGTACTTCTCCGGCACCAAGGTGAAATGGATCCTCGACCATGTCGAAGGTTCCCGTGAGCGTGCGAAGCGCGGCGAGCTGCTGTTCGGCACCGTTGACACCTGGCTTATCTGGAAGATGACCCAGGGCCGCGTGCACGTCACCGACTACACCAACGCCTCGCGTACCATGCTGTTCAACATTCACGACCTCGACTGGGACGACAAGATGCTCGACGCGCTGGACATTCCGCGCGCCATGCTGCCGGAAGTGCGCAAGTCTTCCGAAGTGTACGGCCAGACCAACATCGGTGGTAAAGGCGGGACCCGTATTCCTATCGCCGGGATCGCCGGTGACCAGCAGGCGGCCCTGTTCGGCCAGCTGTGCGTCAAGGAAGGGATGGCGAAAAACACCTACGGCACCGGCTGCTTTATGCTGATGAATACCGGCGAAAAAGCGGTCACCTCCACCCACGGTCTGCTGACCACCATCGCCTGCGGCCCGCGCGGCGAGGTGAACTACGCTCTGGAAGGGGCGGTGTTTATGGCCGGCGCGTCTATTCAGTGGCTGCGCGACGAGATGAAGCTCATCAGCGATGCCTTCGACTCCGAGTACTTCGCCACCAAGGTGAAGGATACCAACGGCGTATACGTGGTACCCGCGTTCACCGGTCTTGGCGCACCGTACTGGGACCCGTATGCCCGCGGCGCGATTTTCGGCCTCACCCGCGGCGTGAACTCCAACCACATTATCCGTGCGACGCTGGAGTCCATCGCCTTTCAGACCCGCGACGTGCTGGAGGCGATGCAGGCTGACTCTGGCATTCGTCTGCACGCCCTGCGCGTAGACGGCGGCGCGGTGGCTAACAACTTCCTGATGCAGTTCCAGTCCGATATCCTCGGCACCCGTGTCGAGCGTCCGGAAGTACGCGAAGTGACGGCGCTGGGCGCGGCCTATCTGGCCGGTCTGGCGGTCGGTTTCTGGCAGAATCTGGATGAACTGCAGGAGAAAGCGGTGATTGAGCGCGAATTCCGCCCGGGTATTGAAACTACTGAGCGTAACTATCGTTACAGCGGCTGGAAGAAAGCGGTGAAACGCGCGTTAGCGTGGGAAGAGCACGACGAAGCGTAAGATTGTGAAGTTATTCCCGGCTTGCGGCGTAAACGCCTTAGCCGGGCTACAAAACCCCAAACAGCACGATCTTGTAGCCCGGACAGGTGCGCAGCACCGCCTCCGGGTTTTTTATCAGCCAAATATCGGCAGCAGCAGGTACAGCTTAATCACCAGCGCGTTGACGATATCGATAAAGAACGCCCCCACCATCGGCACTACCAGGAAGGCCATATGCGATGGCCCGAAACGGTCGGTAATCGCCTGCATATTGGCGATCGCCGTCGGCGTTGCCCCCAGGCCAAACCCGCAATGCCCGGCTGCCAGCACCGCGGCATCGTAGTTTTTGCCCATCATCCGATAGGTGACGAACACCGCATACAGCGCCATCGCCAGCGCCTGCACCGCCAGGATAATAATCATCGGCAGCGCCAGCGAGGCCAACTCCCACAGCTTGAGGCTCATCAGCGCCATGGCGAGGAACAGCGACAGGCTGACGTTGCCCAACACCGATACCGCGCGATCGAACACCCGATACAACCCCGCCAGCGCCAGGCTGTTGCTGAGGATCACGCCGATAAACAGCACGCAGACGAAGGTCGGCAGCTCGAAGACGCTCCCCGCCAGCAGTTGCGCAACCACCTTGCCCAGCGTCAGACAGATGGCGATCAGGGCGATACTTTCGATCAGCACCAGCGAGGTGATCACCCGCCCCACGTCCGGCTTTTCAAAGGCGGTTGGCGCCACCTGATCGTCCGGTGTCCCGTCCGGTGAGGAAGAGTGCTTCACCAGATAACGCGCCACCGGGCCGCCGATCAGGCCGCCCAGCACCAGGCCGAAAGTCGCGCAGGCCATCGCCACCTCGGTGGCGTTGGCAAAACCGTAGCGCTCAACGAACAGCTTACTCCACGCCGCCCCGGTGCCGTGGCCGCCGGATAAGGTAATCGACCCGGCCAGCAGACCCATTAGCGGATCCAGCCCCAGCAGCGTCGCCATGCCGATACCGAGGGCGTTCTGCAGCAGCAGCAGGCCAACCACCACGATCAGGAAAGTGCCCAGCACCTTGCCGCCGGCCCGCAGGCTGGCGAGGTTGGCGTTAAGACCGATGGTGGCGAAGAACGCCAGCATCAGCGGATCTTTCAGACTCATATCGAAATCAATTTCGATATCCATGCTTTTTTTCAGCGCCAGCAGCGCCAGCGCCACCAGCAGACCGCCGGCAACGGGTTCAGGAATAGTGTATTTCTTAAGGAAGGGAACGGTTTGTACGAGTTTTCTGCCGAGTAACAGCACGAGCGTTGCGGCAACGAGCGTCGATAAGGTATCGAGATGAAACATAAAAAGCTCCTTATGGGCGCATGATCCATTCACACGCGACGATATTCCTGGTGTCTTTAGCTTCTCATCATGAGGAGTCAGAGGGGGATTTTACGCAGAACGGCGGAAAAATTGACAGAAAAAGATATTTTGTATCCTGAATGATGCGATTTAGCATACAAAATGTTAATTATCTCGTTGCGCATATTCACGGTATAAATTTTTATGAGCAAACGCTGGCAAACGTTTGCTTTTGGTCTACAGTCCGATAAAATTCCCGCTTTGCCACCTTGGGATTGCTTGTGATGTCCGTTAACACCGCAGAGTCAGAAAATGCGCAACCGGTTGCGCATAAACCAGCCAGCGAATTAATCTACCGCCTCGAAGATCGCCCGCCGCTACCGCAAACCCTGTTCGCCGCCTTCCAGCACCTGCTGGCGATGTTTGTCGCGGTGATCACCCCGGCGCTGTTAATCTGCCAGGCTCTCGGTCTCCCGGCGCAAGATACCCAACATATCATCAGCATGTCGCTGTTCGCCTCCGGCGTCGCCTCTATTATTCAGATCAAAGCCTGGGGCCCGGTCGGCTCCGGACTGCTCTCCATCCAGGGCACCAGCTTCAACTTTGTCGCCCCGCTGATCATGGGCGGTACCGCCTTGAAAACCGGCGGCGCCGACGTCCCCACCATGATGGCCGCCCTCTTCGGCACCCTGATGCTGGCCAGCTGCACCGAAATGGTCCTCTCCCGGATCCTGCACCTGGCGCGCCGTATCATTACCCCGCTGGTTTCCGGCGTGGTGGTGATGATTATCGGCCTGTCGCTGATTCAGGTCGGACTGACCTCCATCGGCGGCGGCTACGCGGCGATGGCTGACCACACCTTTGGTGCGCCGAAAAATCTGCTGCTGGCGGGTATCGTGCTGGCGCTGATTATTATCCTCAACCGCCAGCGCAACCCGTACCTGCGCATCGCCTCGCTAGTGATTGCCATGGCTGCCGGTTATCTGGCGGCGTGGTTCCTCGATATGCTGCCAGCCAACACCGCCCCGACCAACAGCAGCCTCATCACCGTCCCGACGCCGCTCTATTATGGCCTCGGCATCGACTGGAGTCTGCTGCTGCCCCTGATGCTGGTGTTTATGATCACCTCCCTGGAAACCATCGGCGATATCACCGCCACCTCCGACGTCTCCGAACAGCCGGTCTCGGGTCCGCTGTATATGAAACGCCTGAAAGGCGGCGTGCTGGCTAACGGCCTGAACTCCTTCGTTTCCGCGGTCTTCAACACCTTCCCGAACTCCTGCTTCGGCCAGAACAACGGCGTGATCCAGCTGACCGGGGTCGCCAGCCGCTACGTCGGCTTTGTGGTTGCCCTGATGCTGATCGTCCTCGGCCTGTTCCCGGCGGTGAGCGGCTTTGTCCAGCATATCCCTGAGCCAGTGCTCGGCGGCGCCACGCTGGTGATGTTCGGCACCATCGCTGCGTCCGGCGTGCGCATCGTCTCCCGTGAACCGCTGAACCGTCGGGCGATCCTGATTATCGCTCTGTCGCTGGCGGTAGGCCTCGGCGTGTCGCAGCAGCCGCTGATCCTGCAGTTCGCCCCGGACTGGCTGAAAAACCTGCTTTCCTCCGGGATTGCCGCCGGCGGTATCACGGCGATTGTTCTGAATTTAATTTTCCCGCCAGAAAAGGCGTGATCTCATGCGTTCCCGGTCGCGCATCGGCCGGGACGTCCTCCAACCACCTGCCCCATCACGGAAATAAACCACGCCTGCCTTGAGAAGTGCGCCTAAATCGGGCATAACACGGTGATGTGCATCTCACAGAATGGAAGACCATGAAATTTCTTGGAAAGCTGATTCTCTGGCTGCTAGTCGCTCTGCTGCTCGTCATTATTGGCGCGTGGTTCCTGCTGCAAACCCACTGGGGCGCCCGCCAGGCCAGCGCCTGGCTCAGCAATGGCACCGGCTGGCAGGTCTCCTTCGATGAGATGGAGCACGATTTCTCCTCCCCTCTTCATGTGCAGTTGCGAAACGTCACCTTTGGTCGGGAAGGCAAGCCTGCCACTTTGGTGGCAAAAACGGTCGATATTGGCTTCAGCACCCGCCAGTTTAGCGATCCGCTGCATGCGGATGAGATAGTCCTTAACGACGGCACTCTGAATCTGTCACCCCACTCTGCAGACCTGCCGTTCGCTGCCGACCGGCTGATGTTGCGCAATATGGCTTTCAACAGCCCGGAAACCGGCTGGGCGCTCAGCGCGCAGCGCGTCACCGGCGGCGTCAGCCCATGGACGCCGGAGGCGGGCAATGTGCTGGGGAAAACGGCGCAGATCCAGATGAGCGCGGGCTCGATGACGCTCAATGGCGTCGAAGCCAGCAACGTTCTGATTCAGGGTAAGATTGATCAGGGCGAGGTCACCCTCTCCACCCTCGGCGCCGATGTCGCCCGCGGCACCTTAACCGGCAATGCCAAACGCAGCGCCGATGGCAGCTGGCGGGTGGATAACCTCCAGCTCAACGAGATTCGACTGCAGAGCCCCGCCTCGCTGGCCGAGTTTTTCGCACCGTTAACCACGGTCCCCTCTCTGCAGATTGGCCGCCTGGACATCACCGACGCCCGCCTGCAGGGACCGGACTGGGCGGTAACCGACCTCGACCTGAGCCTGCGCAACCTGACCCTTAGCCACGGCGGCTGGCAGAGTGAGGACGGCACGCTGTCGATGAACGCCAGCGAATTTATCTACGGCTCGCTGCATCTTTTCGACCCGATCCTCAATGCTGAATTCTCTCCCCAGGGCATTGCGCTGCGCCAGTTCTCCTCGCGCTGGGAGGGCGGCATGGTGCGCACCTCCGGCAACTGGCTACGCGCCGGGAACGCCCTGGTGCTCGACGATACCGCTTTCGCCGGGCTGGAGTACACGCTGCCGGCGAACTGGAAACAGCTGTGGATGACGCCGCTGCCAGCCTGGCTGCAAAGCCTGACACTGAAAAAATTCAGCGCCAGCCGCAATCTGATCATCGATGTGGACCCTGCTTTCCCGTGGCAAATTACCGCCCTCGATGGCTATGGCGGCGAGCTACAGCTGGTGAAAAACGGCAGCTGGGGAGTATGGAACGGCAGCGCGACGCTGAACGCCGCGGCGGCGACTTTCAACCGGATCGACGTGCGCCGCCCATCACTCAAACTGAACGCCACAGCCTCGACGGTCAATATCACTGAGCTTAGCGCCTTCACCGAGCGCGGCATTTTGCAGGCCACCGCCGCGGTATCCCAGCTGCCGCAGCGCCAGGTCAATCTGAGCTTCAGCGGCCGCGGCGTGCCGCTGAATATTCTGCAGGCCTGGGGCTGGCCGTCGCTACCTATAAGCGGGGATGGCAATCTCCAGCTGACCGCCAGCGGCAGCGTGCAGGCCGATGCCCCGCTCAAACCGACGATCAACGGGCAGCTCAGCGCCGTGAATATGGAGAAACAGCAGGTGGCGCAAATCATGCGCAACGGCGAGGTCAGCCCCGCCCCCGCCGCGCCAGCGCCCGCTCCCGTCACCCCATAGCGATGCCCATTCCCTCTCCTCTATGGGGAGAGGGATTGCTTCCCGGCAAAACTCCACTCTGACTACTCTCTCCCTTTCAGGGAGAGAGTTGGGATGCGAGTCCTGAAACCTGTGCGCAATACGCGGCTATCTGTACCTATTTAGCGCAACAGGTTCCTTTCAAATATCAGAGTTGCTATAACCAAATCACTGGAAGTCGATAAAAAACTGCTCCCTGTACCTACAAAAATATAAAAGGATCAATCATGCCTGAAATACGTCAGCGTATTCTGGAGAATATGCAAAAATTCTCCCGGGCCATGATCGGCGCCGTATTGTTCTTGCCGGTCATTGGCTTAATTCTGGCCCTCAGTTCAGTATTAACTAATCCGACATTAATTGCTGAAACCAGTTTCTTACATCAGCTTGGGCAAATGCTCGGCGACACCTTTTGGCCTTTATTTGGCAACCTCGGCTTATTATTTTGCGTCGGCATCAGCTATGGCCTGGCAAAAGATAAAAAAACCGAAGTCGCACTGGTTTCAGTGATGTGCTTTATTATGTTTCTTGGCGCCAACCACTCCTGGCTGGAACACACCCATGGACTCGCCGAAAAAATTAACGGTGAATATTATGGCACCGGGCAAACCCAGCTGCTGGGCTTTGTGGTGGTGGATATGGGCGTTTTCCTGGGCATTATTCTCGGCTGCACGATTGCGTGGGTGCACAATAAAGTCTCTGCCATTGAGCTGCCTGGCGCGCTGTCGATGTACGGCGGCGCCAAGCTGACGCTGGTGGCGATGACGCCGGTGGTTATCTTCTACGCCATCGCCTTTACCTGGATTTGGCCCTTTATGACCCACGGCATCTCCGCCCTCACCGGTTTTATGAAAAATGCCGGGGTCGCCGGGGTCTTCGTCTATGGTTTCTTTGAAAAATTCCTTATCCCCACCGGCCTGCACCATTTCGTCTGGTCCCCCTTCCAGCTCACCCAGATTGGCGGCACGCTGAACGTGGATGGTCAGGTGGTCTCCGGCACCCAGGCCATTTTCCTCGCCTATATGCGCCATCCCGACCTGACGCCGGTCATGAACGACGCATTACGCTTTTCGCAGCAAGGGATGACCACTATCTTTGGCCTGGCGGGCGCCTCGCTGGCGTTCTACCACACCGCGAAACCGGAGAAGAAAGCGATGGCGAAGGCGATTCTGCTGCCGGCGATTATCACCTCGATGCTGACCGGCATCACCGAGCCGATTGAGTTCACCTTCTTATTTGTCTCACCGCTGCTGTGGGTGATCCACGCGACGTTAACCGCCGCCTCGCAGGCCATTTGCGACATCTTCACCGTACGTCCCTGGGGAGCATCGGGCCTGATCGAGTTTCTGATCTATAACCTGCCGCTGCCGGTCTCCTTAACGCGCTGGCCGGGCTATGTCCTTATCGGTATCGGCCAGTTCGCCGTCTACTACGTGATTTTCCGCACCCTGGTGGTGAAGCTGAACCTGAAAACGCCGGGCCGGGAAGATGACGAGAACGTGAAGCTCTACAGCAAAGCAGAGTACCGCCAGAAAGTCGCGCAACCGCAGTCGGTCACCGATGACATTATCCGCGGCCTCGGGGGCAAGGAGAATATTCTCTCCGTCGATAATTGTTTTACTCGCCTGCGCGTGGCCGTGCGCGATATGGCGCGGGTTGATGACGCGCAATTAAAAAATACCGGCGCCAACGGCGTCGTACGCAATCGAAATGAAGTTCAGGTTATTTATGGCGTCAAAGTGGGACAGGTACGTTCCCGGGTTGATAACTGGTTAGCAGAAAATTAATGAGGAGTATTTATGAAATTAACCGTATTAGGCGGGGGCGGCGTTCGCTCTGCATTTTTAGCGAAATCTCTGGCCTATAACGCTCACCGCATTGGTTTAACAGAAGTCGTTTTTCTCGATAACTCTGCTGATAATCTGGCGATATTTGGCGAAATTGCCCGCTATGTATTTAATACCATTCGCCCGGATATTCAGTTTAGTACCACCACCGACCCGGTCGCAGCCCTGCAGGACGCCAACTATATCATTACCACCCTGCGGGTTGGCGGCGATGAAAGCCGCATTCGCGACGAACGTATTGCGCTTGAGCATAACACTCTCGGCCAGGAGACCACCGGCGCCGGCGGTTTCGCGATGGCCATGCGCTCGATCCCGGCGATCCTTCGCTATTGCCGGCTGATCGAAGAACATGCCGCCGAAGACGCTATTCTGTTTAACTTTACCAACCCGTCAGGTCTGGTGACGGAAGCGATTATTAAGTCCGGCTTTAAGCGCCGGGTCTATGGGATCTGCGATGCCCCCTCCGAGCTGATTCGTGAACTGCCGGCGATCCTTGGCTGTGAGGAGCGCGACCTCAGCGTGGAATGCTATGGGCTGAACCATTTCTCCTGGTTTACCCACTTCACCGTCCGTGGGGAAGAGGTGACCGAACGGCTGATCGCCAGCCCGGAACTGTACCAGAAGACGGCGATGCAGTACTTCTCCCCGGAGCTGGTACGGCTTTGCGATAATCAGCTCCTCAATGAATATCTCTATTATTACTACTATCGCGACGAGGCGCTGAAGGCGATTCAAGGGGCCGGCGAGACGCGCGGAGAGCAGATCGCCCGCATCAATCAGGAGATGCGCGAGGCACTGCGCACCGTGGATGCCAGAACGCAACCGGAGGCCGCCTTCACCATCTGGATGCAGCATTACCTACGCCGGGAAAACAGCTATATGCAGAACGAATCCCGGCAGGAGAAATTCCACACCCGCGAACCGCTGACGCTGCGCCAGTTTATCGAAGAGCCGGACACCGGCGGCTATGCCGGAGTGGCGCTGGATATCCTGGAAGCGGTGAACAGCACCACCACTAAGCGGATCGTGGTGTCGATCCAGAATAATGGCACGCTCGATTTTTTACGCCCGGACGACGTGATCGAGATCAGCTGCGACCTGAGCCGGGATGGCCTCAAGCCGGTGACGCCGGTGAAGGTGCCGACAGCGCAGAAGAATATGATTGCCTGCGTGAAGGAGTATGAGCGGCTGGCGGTGGCGGCGATCCTGCAGCAGGATAAATCGCTGGCGGTGCGGGCGCTGATGGCGCATTGGTAGTCGCCGGTAAAGCAGACCAGATTAATCTCCTTCCCCTCCAGGGCCTTAACCCAGTTGAGCGCCGAGCTGCTGCGCCCGGATTTAGAAATGATCCAGATGGAGTCGAAGCAGGCGGCGTTTTTCTGTTCGAGGATTTCGTAATCGGGCCACAGCGCCAGGCTGGCATTCACGCCGGTGACGAGAAACTTGTTGTAAATATACTGGGCGATCAGCTGTGAAAAGCCGCTGCCGTGGATCAGGATGCGCTGCTGTTTAAGGCTTGCCAGCAGCGGCGTCAGCGCTTCTTCCGGCTGAACGCTCATGTAGTCGATATCGTTGGTGACATCGAGCTTCGGCATGGTGATATTGAACTTGATGAAATAGACCAGCTCCAGCCAGCCGCTGAACTTCAGTTTCTTTGCCAGCCGGACCAGGGAAGAGGGGTTGCTGTAGCACTGTTCGGCCACAGCGCGAACTCCCTGGCGGATACACTGCTCCGGGTCGTTCTGAATAAAGCGCAGCACGGTCATTTCCGTTTTGCTTAGCTTCACGTCACGAAAGATATTTTCTACGTCCATGGCGGGCTCCTCTCAGCGGCAGAATACGCTAACACCGTTCGACAACCGCGTCTGCGGCCTGAGTCACCACAATGAAATGAATGTTACTTTTTGTACAAAAATGGAATAAAAAAACCCTCTCCGCCTGGCGAAGAGGGCTGCTGCTGTTAACCTATTTACAACGTAATCGTCAGCGTATTGCCCTCGGCGCTCACCACCACCCCCCATTCGCTACCGGTCTGCGTACCGCCCTGCACGCCCGCGACCTGCGGGATATTGCGCAGGCACAGCGTCCAGCCGCGGGCCTCGCCTTCGCCGCTCACAGCGATGGCGTTGCCCTGGCGCCTGGCCTTCAGGGTGAAGATCGTCGAGCCGTCTGCCGCCGGAACGTCACAGCGTGCCTCGCGTCCATCCTCAAGGTGGAACAGCTGGAAGGCGGTGCCCTCATGCCAGGCGTAATCCGGCTTCTGGTCATTGTTGCCCAGCGCCAGCAGGCTGTTGTCGCGAACGTAGACCGGCAGGCTCAGCGCATCGTGATGCTGCTTATGCCAGCGGCTACCCGGCAATTCATCGTTATGCCACAGATGCGTCCAGTGCCCTTCCGGCAGATAAAACTGCACTTCGCCGGCCTCGGAGAACACCGGCGCCACCAGGACCGAATCGCCCAGCATATACTGGCGGTCGAGATAGTCGCAGGCCGGATCGTCCGGAAACTCGAGCATCATCGCGCGCAGCATCGGCGTGCCGCACTCGTTGGCCAGCGCCGCCTGACGATAGAGATAAGGCATCATGCGGCATTTCAGCTGCGTGAAGTGGCGCACCACGTCGCAGGACTCGTCATCGTAGGCCCATGGCACCCGATAGGATTTGCTGCCGTGCAACCGGCTGTGGCTGGAGAGCAGGCCGAAGGCGCACCAGCGCTTGTAGACGTGGGCCGGCGCGGTGTTTTCGAAACCGCCGATATCGTGACTCCAGAAACCGAAGCCGGACATGCCGATCGACAGCCCGCCGCGCAGGCTTTCCGCCATCGATTCGTAGTTGGCGTAGCAGTCGCCGCCCCAGTGCACCGGGAACTGCTGCGCGCCCACCGAGGCGGAGCGGGCGAACAGCACCGCCTCCTGCTCGCCGACGGTCTCTTTCAGCACCTTCCACACCAGCTCGTTATAGATGAAGGCGTAGTGGTTGTGCATTTTCTGCGGATCGGAACCATCAAACCACTGGACGTCGGTCGGGATACGCTCGCCAAAGTCGGTCTTGAAGCAATCGACCCCCATCGCCACCAGGCCTTTTAGTTTGTCAGCGTACCACTGGCGGGCTTCCGGATTGGTGAAGTCATAAATCGCCAGCCCCGGCTGCCACTTATCCCATTGCCACAGCGAACCGTCCGGGCGCTTCAGCAGATAGCCCTTCTCTTTCAGCTCCTTGAACACCGGCGAGCGCTGGCCGATGTACGGGTTGATCCACACGCAAACCTTCAGCCCTTTCGCCTTCAGGCGCTTGATCATCCCTTCCGGGTCCGGGAAAGTTAGCGGATCCCATTCAAAATCGCACCACTGGAAGGCCTTCATCCAGAAGCAGTCGAAGTGGAAGACGTGCAGCGGCAGATGGCGCTCAGCCATACCGTCGATGAAGCTATTCACCGTCGCTTCGTCATAGTTGGTGGTGAACGAGGTCGTCAGCCACAGACCAAACGACCATGCCGGCGGCAGCGCCGGGCGGCCGGTGAACTGCGTATAGCGGTTAAGCACCGCTTTCGGCGTCGGGCCGTCGATCACGAAGTACTCGAGGTATTCGCCTTCAACGCTGAACTGGACTTTAGAGACTTTCTCCGAGCCCACCTCGAAGGAGACGCGCTGCGGATGGTTGACCAGCACGCCGTAGCCGCGGTTGGTCAGATAGAACGGGATATTTTTGTAGGATTGCTCGGTGCTGGTGCCGCCGTCCTCGTTCCAGGTTTCTACCGTCTGGCCGTTGCGCACCAGGGCGGTAAAGCGCTCGCCGAGGCCGTAGACGGTTTCGCCGACGCCGAGGTCGAGGCGCTCAAACATGTAGTTGCGCTGGGTCTTACTATCCTGCACGTAGCCGTTGTTTTTTAGCTGGCTACCGGTGATACGCACGCCGTCGCGCAGAAAATCCAGCCCCCAGAATTCGCCTTTAGTCACCCGCACGCTGAGGCTGCCGCTTTTCAGCTCGGCGAACCCGGCCGTATTTTCTATTTCGATATGGACGTCTTTCTGCACGTTCAGCGGATAGTGCGGGCCGTTATCCAGCGCGCCCTGGAAGTGCTCCATGCGCACGCCGATTATCCCTTCCTGCGGCGAGAAAAAGCGCAGGGTGAACAATGGCGTATCCAGCTGCCAGGCGCGTTCGCGGACATCGCGCGGCGCGGCATAGACCACCATTTCATTCCCCTGCTGCTCCACCTCGTAAACCTGTACGGGTTGGATCAGGTTGAGCCCTGGTTGAATGAGCCAGTTTCCATCACTGATTTTCATTAAAACGTCCTCTTAGTTTTGCCATTCTTTGTCGATCGGGGCGGCGGTGAAATCTTGTTCGTTGCGACGCGCGCCCTCGGCCAGCTCGGCCATCATTTTTTTCAGGAACGGCGTTTTCAGCGTGTAGTAGCGTTTGGCGATCACCGCGCTCAGCAGGTAGCACACCGCCGGAACGAGGGTGAACAAGGCGATAATGATGGTGAGGGTGGCGCTGTTCTGGGTTTTAGCGGCGGCATCATAGCCGCCGCCGGCCAGCATCCAGCCGATCAGCGCGCCGCCCAGCGCCAGTCCCAGCTTGAGCACAAACAGGGTGCCAGCGAAGCTGATGCCGGTCAGGCGTTTGCCGTTACACCATTCGCCGTAGTCGACGGTGTCGGACATCATTACCCACTGGATTGGCGTCACCAGCTGGTGCAGTACGCCAATGACGAAGATAAAGACAAACATGGTGATTTCGGCGTCCATCGGTACGAAGAACATCGCCACGCTGAGCACCGCCAGGAGGGCGTTGGTCCACCAGAAGACGCTGACTTTGCATTTCCAGTCGGTCAGCGGTTTCGCCAGCGCCGAGCCAATCAGGTTGCCGACGCAGTAGGTCGTGAGGAAGGCGGTGAACAGCGCCGCCGAGCCCATGATCCAGGTGGTGTAATACATCATCGCGCCGCCGCGAACGCAGACCGCGAGGATATTGAGGATGGTGAGCACGCCGACCACCCGCCACTGGTCATTGCGCCAGATATCGCGCAGGTCTTCACGCATCGAGGTACTGCTCGGCGGCGCTTCGACACGCTCTTTGGTGGTAAAGAAGCAGAAGGCCAGCATCAGGAAGGCAATCACCGACAGCACCGCGATGCCCCCCTGGAAGCCGAGCGCTTTGTCTTCGCCGCCGATAAAGTTGACCAGCGGCATCATCAGCACGGTGGAGAGCATGCCCCCCGCCGTCGCCAGCACGAAGCGCCAGGACTGCAGCGAAATGCGCTGCGTCGGGTTGTCGGTGATCACGCCGCCCAGCGCGCAGTAAGGGATATTCACCACGGTGTAGAGCAGGGTCAGCAGCGTGTAGGTCACGGCGGCGTAGATCAGCTTGCCGTTGTGGCTTAAATCCGGCGAGCTGTAGGCCAGCACGCAGACGAGGCCGAACGGGATAGCGCCGAAGAGGATCCATGGGCGGAACTTACCCCAGCGGCTGCGGGTACGGTCGGCAAGCAGACCCATACACGGGTCGGAAATCGCGTCCAGCGCGCGCGCCAGCAGGAACATGGTGCCGACAAAGCCGGCGGGGATACCAAAAATATCGGTGTAAAAAAACATCATGTACAACATGACGTTATCAAAAATAATGTGGCTGGCGGCATCACCCATGCCATAACCAATTTTCTCTTTGACGGACAAAATGTGATCTTTCATATGCGCACTATTCCCTTAGCGGCACCGAGGGTTGGTACCGGTTACGGTTTTTGTAAACCTTTGCCGCACTAAGATGAATTGCGATATCTCGTTATCAGATTACGTTTCTTGTTTTCTGTGATCGCGGTAGGGAATCAGGGAGTGAAAAAGTGTAACTCACGGATTTTGTGAGGATTTGTCCAGGACTGTTCTGTAAAGTCCAGTTTTAACAGTAAAAAAGTGCGTTTAGGTATGTGGTAAACGGCTGAAAGTAGCTATAATGCGCCCCGCCTCCATGTAGCAATCGAGGCGCGGAAGATCGTCATCTCCGGTGAGGTGGCTGGACGATGTGTATAGATTTTTTATACACATTTTTGACTTATACACATGGCACTGACAGACATACAAATCAAACGAGCAAAGCCTCAAGACAAGCCATACAAATTGAACGATGGGCAAGGCCTGTCATTGCTTATCAATCCGGATGGCTCGAAGGGCTGGCGCTTCCGCTTTCGCTTTGCCGGAAAAGCGCGGTTAATGTCATTTGGTTGCTATGACCTTGTGAGTCTCGCGGAAACACGTGAGAAACGCGATACAGCTCGTAAGCAGGTAGCAAGCGGCATAGACCCATTAGAAGAACGTAAAGCCCAAAAGCTGGCACAGCAAATCTCAATAGAGAGCTCATTCGAAGCCATATGTCGAGAATGGCACGCCAACAAAGCTGACGGCTGGACAGTGGCCTATCGCGAAGAAATCATAACTGGCCGCGCTGAATACAATCCTGCGCCTGATTTAGCCATCGCTCTGGCCGTTCCTAAGCAAAAGCATCATCCTTTTTTATCCGCTGAAGAGCTACCTCATTTTATTCGGGATCTTGAGAAGTATACCGGCAGCATCATCACTAAAAATGCGACTAAGATTGTTATGTTAACTGGTGTAAGAACGCAGGAAATGCGTTTTGCTACGTGGGATGAAGTTGACCTTAAGAAAGGGATATGGGAAATCCCTTTAGAAAGGATGAAAATGCGCAGACCTCACATTGTTCCTCTATCTGCTCAGGTGATTGACCTTTTCAAGCAGCTCAAACCTATTACTGGCCATTATCCCTACATTTTTATTGGTAGAAATAATCGTAATAAACCTATATCCCAAGAAATGTGTCACAGGTTATTGAATTACTAGGCTACAAAGTTCGTGCGACAGGGCACGGATTTAGACATACTATGTCTACCATTTTGCACGAAAAGGGATTTGGCAGTGTATGGATTGAAATGCAAGTAACTCATGTAGATAAAAACACTATTCGAGGTACATATAACCATGCTCAGTATTTAGAGAAAAGGAAAGATATGATGCAATAGTATGCGGATTTTTTATATAAGACATTGGAGCGGAAAACGCTCCAACTCATGATCAATATAGGGATGCTATTACCTTTAAAACTTTGAAGAAGAATATGGCAACAATTGACCAGATAATTAAGTACCCCCAAATACTACTAATGGAATAGTTAACTCTACCTTTTAACACTCGCCAAAAACTAAAGCTTTCAGAAGTATGGGCAATATAATATCTACTTTTTACTATTTTATGATACTCGTAGTCAACAGGGCTATGGTTGAAAGTACATGTTGATTTTATTTTTTCATACTCATCGCGAAGATTATCTATATATTTGTAATCGTCATCCATTATTTCTTCTTTTAAGCAGTTTTTGAATAAAGAAATCTTCCTTTCATGCTCATTAAGCAACTCAGCATTTCTAAAGAGAGCCTCAGATTTAGCTCCTGATGCGACTCCCCATTCAATAAGACTAATTATTATTAATAGCATGCTTAAGATAATGGAAAATGCAGTTATTAATATATTGAGCTTAGGATTTATATCTGTAATCCAAAAATATTGAATTAATGAGAGTATGATACCGGAAAGGCCAATTAAAGCGAGACTGATAGTCGAAAAAATCTCTCTAACCTTTAACCTACGGGATGCATTGTATCTTGCGCATGATGTTTCCCAGGCGGATTTGCTTAGGCTATCCAAAAAATCTTTCATCATAAGCTCCATGAATAGTATAAAATGACGCAACGCCGGAGATATCAGTCCAATCCTCTTCACCAGCGGTTTCCCCCGATGAAGGTTTACTACCATTTTAGGTCAGGAGCACTTCTGCCCATCACGGCCTTACCGCGTGGGGTACGGCACCTGCAAGGCAAGTACCGTCGGCGTTGGTCAAGCTCAATATAGCATTACTTAGGATACACTTCACCTTCATCTGCTTGCATGCTAGCTAAATTTTTAGCTTTATATCTTTCATAACGCTCTTCAACCTGTTCTTTAGTTAACCTCTCGCCTTCAGCAATCCTTCCACGTCGGTGCAAGAATTCAGTTTTTTGTTTTATAGTTTTAATCTGGTCATAATCTCGTATATAACCTCTATGTGGGCTAAACTTCATTTCATAATAAGCACGCGCTACCTTTTTCAATCCTTCTGGTGCACAATTATCAAAATCATCCAAGCGCTTAAACATTTCACTTATTATAAAATCTATTTTATGAAGAAGAGAAAGGTCGTTAATATTTGAATAATAAGCCACCCACCCGTATCTTTTTTTCTCACTAATAGCTCCTGTTAACTTATCATTTAGCTCTTCCAGAAAAATGTCTTTTAGATCATCAGAGGTTAAATGTGTATATTTGTTTAACCTTTTGTTTTTATTGTGAAGATAATCACTGAACCTAGATGCAATTGATTTCATAAATGATTCAACAGTCGAATCTCGCACTGTTATAACATTTTCTTTAAACACATATCCTAAAAAACTAAAGGACTCATTAAGAAAACCTAAATGTGTTTTTGGTGATGATGGCGGATGAGTGTTTAACCCCCTATATTTAAGCCTGCGCCTTAATGAATGGTAAGCTGAGTTTACGTCATCATAATTACCATACATTAGTACATCATCAACATATCTATAGTAAGTCACATCAAATTTTAGCATTTCATTATCTACACCTTGCAGATAAATCGAAGCTAAAATGTTAGATATTGACAATCCTTGAGGTACTCCCTTTTCATTATCAAAAAATATCTTCCTCATTTTTTTATTAACATTATCACTAGTTGTTGGAGTTAAAAGAGAATGAACTATGAGATCCAGCGCCCTTTTACTTCTTATTTCTTTTGATAAGATTTTTTTAAGTCGATGTTTGTTTATGTTGTCATAAAAACCTTCGATATCACAACTACAAACATAAATATCGTCAGGGGTCACACCTTTTAAATCATCTGATATACTTCTAATATAAGTTGAAGCTATGCTCTTCGGTACACAATTAGGAAAAACCTCACAAAGAAAAACATTGAGCTGTTTTAATACAACGCGATCTCTAATCGTTGGTATAGAAATAACCCTGGGTTTTTTCCCTCTCCCTTTGCTTTTCAACTTCTCTAAGTAAGGAGTAAATCTAAAAGAACCGTTAAGACATTTTTCAGAGACTTTCTTTAATTCCTTTCTGGCTCTGTTTGAATATTGCATGCCGTTGATTCTATCGAGGCCTTTTGCTGCGGACTTACTAAATCTCTCGGTATATACATCAAATAAAGATTTTGGAGAGAAGAGCTTTTTAAATAACTTTTCTTGTGCTCGTACATCCATTGCATCACCTTATATTGCGTCACGACTACTTCGCTTAGCGCCTAACACCAGTAATTCATCCAACTCTTATAGCAAAATTAAATAAAAACTGCATTAACCTTCCCAATTAATTTATCGCATTCAATTATTATGCGCGCAATGCTCTCCCCGCCCCGCCTGCCCGCTTAAGGGGGCGCTTTTAATGCAGGTGCATGACGGGCTCAGGGCGCGCCAGTGCTGGCGCTGGCGGGGGATTCAGTGTCTGTAAAACGCATGCAAAACCATGCTCCTTATGCATGGCTTTTATACATAAAAATGGCGGGATTTTCGGGGGATTTTTAAGCGGACTACTGCACGGCCAGTTCTGCGCGACGGCGGGTGTAATTCAGGTTTTGTGCAGACGTGAATTTTTCACGATTATCATCGCGCGAAGCCGCGTCAGGCCTGAATCCGATGGCCGTTAAAATGTCATTATCCTGCACCGAATAATTATTTTTTTTCACCGGCGACCAGCCAGACCTGTAGTGCCTCACGTAGATAGTCGACCGAGTGCTGCATGGCGGAATGCAGCCAGGGATAATTCATCAGCTCAGGGGCAAGTACGGCGGCCAGCTCCGCGCCGTGCGCCTGCATAAAATCATTTAATCGGTCGCGGATGCTGATGCGCTGCACCTCCTCATGCGAGCGGATGTAGCGACCGGCAGCCTGATTAATTTCCTACTTTTTCACGTCGATAATCTCACGCAGCGTTTGCAGGCTCTGGCCGCTGTGGCCTCTGCCGGCAAGCTGTTCGCGGTATACCTGTTCGGTCTGCGTAAGTTCATCGCTGCGTTGCAGCCAGGCGGATTTATTTGCCTGACAGGCCTCCAAGGCTTTCTGTAGCGTCAGTGTGGTCACGTATGTTTCTCCTGATGACAGGCCGTGCTTACGCACCGGCACGATTAACGGTGGCCGCCGGTGCGGGTGCAGGGATGACCGGCTCTGTTGCCGGTGAACGAATAACCCCGTCGATGGATTCAAGCGTGCGGAACGTGGCCGAGCATTCGATGTTCATGCACTGGTGATAGCGCTGTTTGACGTTATCAATCCGCCAGTTTGCCCCTGCTCCCCCACAGCCACTCCCTACCAACCTGCCCCCCCCAAACTCATCATCCCAGCCAATCATTTTCATCCAAACCCTGCGTTATTTTGTCTCTCGCAAACCCGTTACACTGGCGCGGTGGCCGCGTGCCGTTACCAACCGAAACAGGAGAGCCATAATGACCCCCGAACTCAGACACTGTTTTTCCATTACCATCCAGGTTGATAAACCGATAATCGTCTCCCGCAGCCCGCAGACCGGTAAGCGCCAGCTAATCCCGATTGTCGGCGGCAGCGTCTCGGGTCAACTTCGCGGCCACGTGCTGCCCGGCGGCGTCGACAGCCAGATAATCGAACCCGACGGCACCTGCAGGCTGTCCGCCCGCTATGCCCTGCAGGTGGCGGAAGGCACGGTCTATGTGGAAAACAATGGCATCCGCCGGTTGCCGGCCCAGTATCATGACCAGCTTTTCGCCGACGATATGCGCTTTTTTAGCGATATTCCGCCAGAAGCCATCTATTTTCGCACCGTGCCCACCTTTGAGGTGGATGCTCCCGCGCTCAGCTGGCTAACCACCTCGCTGTTTATCTGCGCCGGTGGCCGGACCCAGGATGGGGTGATGCTCGACTTCTATCAGGTGGGCTGATTTTCACTTTCTGCATATAACTGTTATTGCCGTTAACCCGTTTTTCCCCTCCCGGCGCCGGTCTACTATCGCGTCATCGCTTTATTCACCCGATTCACAGACCGGAGCAGTTATGAAAGCTATCGCCATTACTCAAGCCGCCGCTGACGGCAACAACATCCCTTCTTTAACCGAGATCGATCTGCCGATCCCCACCGCCCACGGGCGTGATCTGCTGGTCGCTGTGAAGGCTATCTCGGTCAATCCGGTAGACACCAAAGTGCGCGCCGGCTTTCAGGGTGACACGCCGCGGGTGCTGGGCTGGGACGCCGTTGGCGTGGTGCAGTCCGTCGGTGAGGAAGTGACGCTGTTCGCGCCCGGGGACGAGGTCTGGTACGCCGGCGCGCTGGGCCGGGCCGGCAGCAACAGTGAATATCAGCTGGTGGATGAGCGCCTGGTGGCGCACAAACCGCGCACCCTCGATAATGCCTCCGCCGCCGCGCTGCCGCTGACGGCGATCACCGCCTGGGAGCTGCTGTTTCACCGTCTCGGCGTTGAGGAAGGCGGCAATGCGGGCGACACGCTGCTAATCGTCGGCGCGGCGGGCGGCGTGGGGTCTATCCTGACCCAGCTGGCCAGTAAACTGACCGCCATGACGGTGATCGGCACCGCCTCGCGTCCCGAGAGCCAGCAGTGGGTCCGCGAGGCGGGCGCGCACCATGTGATCGATCACAGCAAGCCGCTCGCCGACGAGCTGGCGCGCATTGGTATCACGTCGGTAACCCATGTCGCCAGCCTGACCAATACCGAGCAGCACTTCAACGCGCTGATCGACGCCCTCGCCCCGCAGGGCAAGCTGGCGCTGATTGATGACCCGGAGACCCTGGACGTGGTGCCGCTGAAAGCGAAAAGCCTGTCCCTGCACTGGGAATTTATGTTCACCCGTTCAATGTTTGAGACGGATGATATGATCGCCCAGCATCAGCTGCTCACCCGCGTGGCGGCGCTGATCGACAACCACACTATCAAAACCACCCTTGGCGAACACTACGGCGCCATCACCGCCGCCAATCTGCAGAAAGCGCATCGCCAGCTGGAAACCGGACGCGCCGTCGGCAAGATCGTGCTGGAGGGGTTTTAAGATGATATCGCTTATCGCCGTGCTCAAGGCGAAACCGGGCCAAACGGACGCCCTGCGTCAGGCCCTGCAGGCGCTGCTCCTGCCGACGAGACAGGAGCCGGGCAACCTCGACTATGCCCTGTTTCAGCTGCGCGACGCGCCGGACACCTTCTATATGCGCGAGGCGTGGCAGGGACAGGACGCCCTCGATGCCCATGTCGCGATGCCCTATTTTCAGGCGTTTATGGCGCAGATGGAGTCTCTGCTGGCTGAGCCGCTGCGGCTGGACTTTCTGACGCCGGTTGAGCCTTAGCCCACCGGCTGACGAGGGGTGGGAAAATCACGCCCCTCCGCCGCGCGGGTTTAAAAGTGGGCGGGAAGCGTGCGGGTTATCTTTTCCAGCACCCCGCGATGGACCGTAATGTAACCACCTTTGCGCAGCTCTGCCAGAATCGACATAACACGGCTGCGCGACAGGTTGGTGCGGCGCTGTATAAAGCTTAACGCATTAATTTGGCGACGATACTCCTCCGGGTAGTCCGCCAGCTCTGTTAGCAGGGTTCGCACCATCGGATAAGAATCCACCCCCACCATCTCCTGCGAACGCATGCTCAACACCATCAGCCGCTGCGCCAGAACATGGGCCATCTCCTGCCACAGGTTTTGCGCATTGAGGATCTCGACCGCGGCCTGGTGTCCTATCCAGCGTCCGCGCAAATCTGTCTCAGCAAACAGAGAGCAGTGGTGTTTTTCCGGAATACCGTTAAAGACGCCGTAACCATCGATTAATCCCAATAGCGAAGGGGCAAATATCGTTGATATCACCATGTTGTTTTCCGCATGGCATAGCGAGGCAATCCCCTCTTCGAGCAGAATTAATCCGGATTCAGCCTGGGTCGGCGGAAAACGATAATAGGTCGATCGCGGCAGCGCAAAGGGTGAGCTGGCGGGCAGGAACGCAGATAACAGGGATTCCACCGCGAATAACGGCTTTGTCTGTCTTCCGTAATAAAAAGACGGTAACGCCTGGTCAGTAGAGAGGCTGGCTGCAGGGATCGACATGGTTTTTATGCCATCAGGTCAGGTTGAAAAAGTGATTCGTTGAGAATCATAGTATCAACAGGTGAACCCGCCGCGACCCGGGGCCGCAGGATGTACAGATCGCCATCGCTTACTGCGGCGTCTGCCACTCCGATCTCCACCAGGCGCGATCGGAATGGGCGGGAACGCTGTATCCCTGCGTGCCGGGGCATGAAATTGTGGGTCGGGTGACCGCGGTCGGCAACGCCGTCTCGCGCTACGCCGTCGGCGATCTGGTGGGCGTCGGCTGTATGGTCGATAGCTGTCAACAGTGCGAAGAGTGCGCTGAGGGGCTGGAAAACTACTGCGACCACATGGTGCTGACCTATAACGGGCCGACCCAGGACGCGCCGGGACACACGCTTGGCGGTTATTCACAGCAGATAGTGGTCAATGAACGCTACGTGCTGCGGATAACCCATCCCGAAGCGCAGCTGGCCGCCGTCGCGCCGCTGCTGTGCGCTGGGATCACGACATACTCGCCGCTGCGCCACTGGCACGTCGGGCCGGGTAAAAAAGTCGGCGTGGTTGGCATCGGCGGCCTGGGGCATATGGGGATCAAGTTGGCCCATGCCATGGGGGCCCACGTGGTGGCCTTTACCACCTCCGAATCCAAGCGTAATGCGGCCAGAGCGCTGGGCGCCGATGACGTGGTGGTGTCGCGCAACGACGACGAAATGGCGGCCCACGTCAAAAGCTTCGACTTCATCCTCAACACCGTGGCGGCGCCGCACAATCTCGATGCCTTCACCACGCTGCTGAAACGCGATGGTACCATGACGCTGGTTGGCGCCCCGGCCACGCCGCATCCGTCGCCGGAAGTGTTCAATCTGATCTTCCGCCGCCGGTCAATTGCCGGCTCGATGATCGGCGGTATTCCGGAAACTCAGGAGATGCTCGACTTCTGCGCCGAACACGGCATCGTCGCCGATATCGAATTGATCCGCGGCGATGAGATCAACGAAGCCTGGGAAAGAATGGTCAAGGGTGACGTGAAATACCGCTTCGTGATCGACAGTGCGACCCTCGCCGGCTAAGCGCCGCGACGAAAGGTACGCCGCCATTCCGTCGGGCTGACGCCAAAGCGCGCTTTAAACTGCTGGCGCCAGGTGACCGCTGAAAGATAGCCCACCGCCTCCGCCACCTGCTCGACCGGCAGATCGCCCGCCTCAAGCAGAGTCTGGCTGCGGCGCAGACGTTCGGCGGTCAGCCAGTCGGTAATGCTCATCCCGGTTGCCCGGGCGAAGTGGCGGGTCAGGGTACGGCGGCTCATCGCCACCACCCGGGCCAGCGAATCGAGACTGTGCGGCTCGGCAATATGCTGCTGCAGATAATCCAGCAGGCAGTTGATTCGCGCATCGCGGGTGTTTTTCGGCACCGGCTGGGCGATAAACTGCGCCTGGCCGCCCTCGCGATGCGGCGAAACAATCATCCGCCGGGCGATCTGGTTGGCCGCGAGGCTGCCGAAACGCTGGCGGATGATGTAGAGGCAACAGTCCAGCGCCGCCGCGGTGCCCGCCGAAGTAATGATCCGCTGGTCGTCGACGTACAGGGCGTTGATATCCAGCTGCACCTGCGGAAACCGGCGCTGGAAATCCTGCTCGAACTCCCAGTGAGTCGCCGCTCGCCTGCCGTCCAGCAGCCCGGCGTAGCCGAGGACGAACGCGCCGAGGCACAGGCCGACAATCTCCGCGCCGTTATCCCGGGCCCGCACCAGGCTATCAAGCAGCGCCTGCGGCGGACGTCGATCGACCTCGCCCCAGTAAGGCACCACCACGATATCCGCCTGTTCCAGCGCGGCATAATCGCCGGTGGCGTACAGCGCAAAACCATCGCGGGCGCGCAGCAGCCCCGGCCGCTCGGCGCAAATGTGCAGATTAAAGCGTTTGATTTCCGAAACCGAATCGCCAAACAGCATGCAGGGGACGGCGTAGTGAAACGGGCTAAAGCCCTCTACAGCGACAATCGCCACGTCGGTGAGTTTCATCGTCTCTTCCCCTTACGCATGTTAATAAACCACGGTTTCTCCATCCTGCGGGATACTCACCACATCGGCAATCTGATTATCCAGCGCATACTGGCGCATCTCTTCCCGGCTCACCAGACAGTGGTTGACCGCCTCGAGGTGGATAGCCATGATTTTCGCTTCCGGCAGGGCGAAGTGCACGTTCAGGAGATCTTCCTTGCCCATGATAATCGGGCCAAAGCCGATGACGTGGGCGTAGCCGGCGTTGAGGACCACCACGTCCGGGCGCAGCTTCAGCAGGTCGGCTGCAATGTCATCGCGCCAGATAGTATCCCCCACCAGCCACAGCGTCTTCTCCTGCGGATGGCGAAACACCACGCCGCAGGCCTCGCCCAGGCGTTCAGCCATCGCCGGCACCGCGTAGGTCCGGTCGCTGCCGTGTTGGCCGGAGGTGGTTTTTAACAGGCGCACGCCGGCAAATTCGCTGTCTGCCGACAGCAGGCGCAGATCCTGAAATCCCTGGCTGCGCAGCAGCGCGGCGTCGGCCTCATGCTGGACGAACACCGGCAGGGTTTTCGGGATCGCGGCGATCGCCGCCGCGTCCCAGTGATCGTCATGGGTGTGGGTGACGATCACCGCGTCAACGTCGATAATTTTATCGCGGGAAAACGGCAGCTCAACCAGCGGATTGCGCAATTCGCTGCGCGCGGTGCCCGGAAAACCCGGCCAGGCGCCTTTGTCCGCCAGCATCGGATCGATGAGAAATCTTTTCCCGGCGTAGTGAATAATCTGGGTCGCATTACGGATGTGGGTGATGTTCATGTTGGCGTTCCTCTGGGGTCATCTGACGAACATCGTACTGAGTCCCCGCCTGGCTCAACAGGGGCGTTTGGGCAATGATCGATGAAATCGGGCCAACCTGCGGCGGTTGCCATCCGCCTCCGGCTATGTTGTTCTTAAGGCTCAATTTTTGACAGGAGTGGCAGGATGAAAAAGAAACTGACCGCCGCCGATATGCACGACCCGCAGGTCATCGCCGAGACGCCGTGGTTCAGCATGCGTAAGGTGGGTATTGATGTCGCCCCCGGCGAGCGCCGCGACTTTTATTCCATTCATTACCCGCGCCCGGCGGTGGGGATTGTGGCCATCCAGGATGAGAAGGTGCTGCTGATTCGCCACTACCGCTACCTGATCGATAAGGTGGTGTGGGCGATCCCTTCTGGCGGCGTCGATGAAGAGTAAGACCCGGCGGTCGCCGCGCTGCGCGAGCTGCGGGAAGAGACCGGCTGGCAGGCGCAACGCGTTGAGGAGATCATTCGCTTTAACCCCTCCTACGGCAGCAGCGATCAGCTGTTTATCACCTGGCTGGCCACCGGTTTACGCTGGGTGGGAATGGATGCAGATCAGGATGAGGTGATGGAGACCGGCTGGTTTACCTTCGACGAGATAAACCAGCTGATCGCCCGCGGCGAGATGCCGGACGGGCTGTCGCTGGTGCCGCTGCTGCAGCTGATGGCGCAGCGGCGAAGCGGCTCGCTTACGGCTTAAGCATCCGCCAGCGGAACCACAGCTGGGCCACGAGGATCAGCACGCCGCCGATAATCTTCTGCAGCGGCAGCTGTTCGCCGTACCACAGCGCGGCGGCAATGACCGTCAGCAGCGGTTCGAGCACCATAATGATCGCCGCGCTGGCCACCGCCGCGTACTTCTGCCCCTTCATCTGCAGGCCGAAGCGCAGGCTGGTGGCGATGACAATACTGGCCACCAGCCAGCCGAGGGTCGGCAGGGTCATCGGCTGGTCCCAGCGTTCAACGGCAGCGGAGATGGTCAACCCGACGATACCGGTGATCGCCAGCTGCACGGTGGTCAGGGGGATCAGCGGTACTTCACGCGCGCAGCGGCTGGTGTAACAGAACCAGATCGACTGCACCAGCGCCGTCAGCAAAAACCAGCCCTGGCTGGGGTGGAAGGCTATCGGCATATGCAGACTGAGCAGCCCCAGGCCTACCACCGCGATCGGCAGGCACTCCCACCAGGCGCGAGGCGGGCGCACCTTCATCATCACCCATGCGGTCAGCGGGACGAACATCATCGACAGGCTCATGATAAACGCCCCTTCGCCGAGCGACGCCGTCGTGGAGACCGAATAGATCCACAGGCAGAGGTTGAGCGCAAACCAGAGTCCGCTGATGATGAGTTTTGGCCAGTGCTGCTTTTGCGGGCGAAAACCGCGGCAGAACGGCAGCAGAAGCAGCGCGGCGAAGAAAAAACGCAGCCCAAGAAACGCGAACACCGGCATGCCGGCGATCGCCTCGCGGGAAAATATCCAGCCGCAGGCGGCAATCACCGTCGCGGCAATCAGCAGCAGGTCAGCCTGCCGTTGGCGTACCATACGCGCCTCTCCCTGTGTGTTGGCTTACCAGCCAGGCACCGCGCCGCCGTTGAAGATAGTCTCTGCCGCCTTCGCCACCTCCGGCGACTGGTACGACTGCATAAACTCCTTCACGTTTTGCGCGTCTTTATTGTCTTCCCGGGTCACGATGATGTTCACGTAGGGCGAGTTTTTATCTTCGATAAAGATGCCGTCACGAACCGGCGACAGCCCGGTTTGCTGCAGGTAGGTGGTGCTGATGATAGCCACGTCGACTTTGGGATCGTCGAGTACGCGCGGCAGTTGCGCCCCTTCCAGCTCCATGATCTTCAGGTTATGCGGGTTGTCGGTGATATCCACCGCCGTCGGCAGCAGGCCGGTCCCGGCTTTGAGGGTAATCAGCTTCTCTTTTTGCAGCAGCAGTAGCGCCCGCCCGAGGTTGGTCGGATCGTTGGGGATAGCGATCGTCGCGCCGTCTTTCAGTTCGGCGACTGACTTGATCTTGCGCGAATAGCCGGCCATCGGGAAGACGAAGGTATTCCCGACCGCCACCAGATGATAGTTATGCGCTTTGTTGTCCTGCTCAAGGAAAGGCCGATGCTGGAAGACGTTGGCGTCCAGATCCCCGGCGTTGGTCGATAGCGACTTTCGGGTCGGGTAATAAACAGCAAACCACGCAACTGGAAATAAAATCATCTTCGCGAAACGCGAGGCGCTAGCCCCGGCGCCACTCGCCCGGCGTCACGCCATAGCGCATTTTGAAGCGCTTCGAGAAGGACGCCAGCGACTGAAAGCCGCAGCGTTCGGCAATGACCTCGAGGTTGGTCTGACGCTCCAGGCGCAGCAGCCGGGCGGCCAGCGCCATTCGTAACTGCGACAGCCACGCCTGCGGCGTCAGGTGATAGACGCGGGCAAAATGACGGGCAAAGGTGGCCCGTGATAAAAACGCGCGGGCGGCCATACTCTCCAGCGTCCACGGCTGCTCCGGGGTCGCCATCACCGCCAGCACCGCCGGCATCAGGCGTTCATCGCTCATCAGGCGCAGCAGCCCGCCGGGCGGCTGCTGCTCGCCAAGCAGCATGCGCAGCAGGAGCACCAGCAGCGTATCGCCGAGGCTGCGCACGATAGCGCTGCCGCCGGGACGCTGCGCCAGGCTCTCGCGCACCAGTATATTAAGCAGCGCGTCAAGCTCCGGGCAGTCTTCACGCGCATCGGTATGGAGATGGATCAGCGTCGATGCTTCACTGAACAGCCAGCTGACGTGCGGACCAAAATAGAATTCGCCGCACAGCATCTCCAGCGCCCCCTCCGCCGGGCCGGCGCGCATTTCCGTCACCGTGCCGTTAAACCGGTGCGCCACCGGCAGCACCTGGCCCCACTCCACCAGACTCTCCATCAGATGCGGCGAACCGTGCGGCAGGAGGACGACATCTCCCGCGCGCAGGTGATGAGTCTGGCCGCCGACGTTGAGCCGCCCCTCGCCGCGCAGCACCACGTGCCAGGGCACCACGCCGCTGCGCATTTGCTGGTGCCCGGCCTGCCAGCGGCCGCCGAAGCGACAGTGCAGGTTCACTTCGCAGCGCGGCGCCAGCAGCGCCAGCAGATGACTGAGACTGTCCATGCTTCTCCTGAGACGATAAGACAAAAAGGTGAGACGAAGACCGCCAGTCTAGCATGCGGCAAGCGCCTAAGATGACCCCATTGCCAACACACCCTCGATAACAACAGGAGTTAACCATGAGCCGTTTAGCAGATATCCGTGAACAAGACGCCACCGGCAAAGCCGCCGATATTTTCGCCGGGATCAAAAAAGCGATGGGCAAAGTGCCGAACGCCTACCTGACCATCGGCGGCCACTCGCCGGCGGCGCTGCAGCAGGCGCTGGCGCACAATGCGATGCTCCATAAAGGCAGCCTCAGCGCCCAGCAGCTGGAAGCGATTAATCTGTCGGTCAGCGAAGCCACCGGCTGTGACTACTGCCTGGCCGCGCACACCCTGATGGCGAAAAAAGCCGGCTTCAGCAGCGAGCAGATCCACGCCCTGCGCCGCGGGGAGTATGCGGAAGAGATGCAGCTTGATGCGCTGGTGAAATTCGCGCAGACCCTGGTGACCACCACCGGTACGCTGCCGGAAGCCGACGTCGCCGCGCTGCGCAACGCCGGTTTTAGCGACCAGCAGGTGATTGAGATTATCAGCGCCATCAGCGCCATCCTGTTCACCAACATGGTGAACCGGGTTAACGACACGGTAGTCGACTTCCCGAAAGCCGATTAATCCGTCGCGCAGCGCCGGTTTTACAGCCCCAGATCGCTGAGCCCCGGATGATCGTCCGGGCGGCGCCCCTGCGGCCAGTGGAACAGGCGCTCGCTTTCGCTAATTGGCAGATCGTTGATGCAGGCGTAGCGCGTCTGCATCAGTCCATGCTTATCAAACTCCCAGTTCTCATTGCCATACGAGCGAAACCAGCTGCCGCTGTCGTCGCACCACTCATAGGCGAAGCGCACGGCAATGCGATTCTCCTGCCATGCCCACAGCTCCTTAATCAGCCGGTATTGCTGCTCCTTGCGCCATTTTCGCTGCAGGAACTCAACAATTTGCCCCCGACCGTGGACAAATTCGCTGCGGTTACGCCATTCGCTATCCACGGTGTAGGCCAGGGCGACTTTTTCCGCATCGCGGCTGTTCCAGCCATCTTCCGCGGCGCGGACCTTCTGGATAGCGCTGTCGCGGGTAAACGGCGGTAACGGGGGACGTTGTTCGGTCATGCTTACTCTCCTATACGGGCTAATTGCTGCTGCAGGCGCTGATTCTCCTGCTCCAGGTCATGAATACGTTGCTGCAGGTTCTGGCTGTACTCCGCCACCTGCTGCGCGCTGTAGCGCGGCGTAATGTGCTGCGGGCAGTTCCAGTCAAACGCCTGCAAATGAAAAAGAAACAGACGTTCAATGCGGGCGCGATAGTTGGCCGGCGCCACCTGCGCCAGCAGCTGCGGGTGGTCCTCTGCCGCCAGGACCTCGACGGTGGCGTAGATTTTCAGCCTGGCACGGCGCGGATAATCCATCAAAAACAGGCAGGCCCGGTCGCTGCCGCGCAGATTGCCGGTAGTAATGTACTGGCGGTTACCGCCGAAATCGGCCATCGCCAGGGTGGTGTCATCCAGCAGATGCAGAAACCCCGGCGGGCCGCCGCGATGCTGAATGTAGGGCCAGCCGCTCTGCGACACCGTCGCCAGATAAAAGCTGTCGCGGGTGGCGATCATCCCCGCTTCGCTGTCGCCGAAGCGGTCGGCCTGGCGGCGACTGCGCGGCGTTTGCCACAGCGAGTCGCTGCCCATTTCATGCTGCACATCCATCACGTCCGGGGTGATAGCGATATCGAGAAAGGTTGCTGCCATAGCGCCTCCTGTTGTCTGGCGCCATCATGGACTGTACTGTGAAGAATGATAATACGGGTAAAGTGGCAATCATCTTTCCGCAAAACGGGAGAATAATGGATCGATTAAGCGCGATGGCGCTGTTGGTGAAAGTGACCGAGCTGGGGAGCATGTCGGCGGCGGCGCGGGCGCTGAATATGCCGTTGACCACCGTCAGCCGCCATATTGGCGAACTGGAGAGCGCGCTGGGCGTACGCCTGCTGGCGCGAACCACCCGCAAACTGACGCTCACCGACGCCGGGGGCGATTATGTCGCCGCCGCGCGGCGGATCCTTGAGGAGGTGGAAAACGCCGAACGCCAGGCGACGGGCGAATATCAGGAACCGAAGGGCGAGCTGGTGATCTCCGCGCCGACGATGTTTGGACGCCAGCACGTTCTTCCGGTAATCAGTGAATTTATCGCCCGCTACCCGCTAATTCGCGTCCGTTTGCTGCTCAGCGATCGCAATGCCGACCTGGTGAGCGACCATGTCGATCTGGCGGTGCGGATTGGCGACCTGGCGGACAGCAGCATGGTGGCCACCCGCCTCGGCACCATGCGGATTGTGGCCTGCGCCCATCCGGCGCTGCTGGCGAAATACGGCGAGCCGCAGCGGCCGCGCGATCTGGCGGCGCTGCCGATCATCCGCATTGAATCGCCGATGCCTTATCGCGGCTGGCGCTTTCGCGCCGCTGAGCGCGAGGACCAGCTGATTAACCTGCCGCCGGTGCTATCCGTCACCACGCCAGAGAGCGCCGCCGATGCCGCGCGGCTGGGGGTGGGGGTGGCCCGCTTACTGCATTATCAGGCGCTGGATGGCCTGCGCCACGGGGAGCTCCGTCTGCTGCTGGAAAACGTCGAGCCGGATCCGGCGCCGGTCCATTTGCTGTATACCGCTCGGGATCTGGCGCCGCTTAAGCTGCGCAAATTTATCGATTTTGCCGCACCGGCGCTGCGTCAGGCACTGCTGCGCATCGCCGGGGCCGCTTAATGCGTCGCGGTTTTCAGCGGCGCCTCCTTTAACAGCCATGAGAGGACAAACGCCACCGCCATAATGCCGGCCGCCATCAGAAACGCCGCGTGGATCGCCGCGCCGAAGGCGTCGAGGTAGTCGAGGCGGATATCCGCGGGCAGGTGCTGGACCGCCACCGGATTCATTCCCGGCGGCAGCACCGCGCCTTCCGGCAGCAGTTGTTGCAGGTTGCTCTGCAGCACGTGCGTGAACACCGCGCCAAACAGCGCCACGCCGATGGAGCCGCCAATCGAGCGGAACAGGGTCACGCCGGAGGTGGCGACGCCGTACATCTGCGCCGGCATCGCATTCTGCACCGCCAGGACCAGCACCTGCATCACCAGCCCCAGACCCGCTCCCAGCACGCCGGTAAACAGGTACAGCTGCCACAGCGGCGAGTGAATGGTAATGCGGGTCAGCAGTACCATGCCGGTCACGCCGAGCAGGGTGCCGAGGATCGGAAACAGGCGATATTTACCGGTACGGCTGATAATCCGCCCGCTGATAATCGAGGTCAGCAGCAGGCCGCCCATCAGAGGGATCAGCTGTAGCCCGGCTTCGGTGGGCGTCGCCTCCTTCACCACCTGCAGATAGAGCGGCAGGAAGGTGACTGACCCGAACAGCGACATGCCGATGACGAAGCCGATCAGGCTGCACAGCAGGAAGCTGCGGTTGCGGAACAGCGCCAGCGGAATAATCGGCTCGGCGGCCATCCGTTCTTCGTAAATAAAGCCGATGATCCCCACGATGCCGAAGGCCAGAATGCACCACAGCTGCGGGTCATTCCACGCATGGACGCTGCCCCCTTCCGAGGTAAACAGGATGATGCACAGCAGCGCCATGCTGAGATAAATCGCCCCCAGCCAGTCAATCTGATGCTGGCTGCGTTTATTGCTGCTGTGGAATACCGCGCCGATCACCAGCAGCGCGAACAGGCCGAGCGGCAGGTTGATATAGAAGATCCAGCGCCAGGAGGCGTGCTGCACCAGAAAACCGCCGATCAGCGGGCCGATCACCGTCGCCAGGCCGAAAACGCCGCCGAACAGCCCCTGATAGCGGCCGCGGTTGGCGGGCGGGATGACGTCGGCGACCGCCGCCATGCTGATCACCATCAGGCCGCCGCCGCCGAGCCCCTGCAGGCCGCGCATCAGCACCAGTTGGGTCATATTCTGCGCCAGCCCGCAGAGCGCGGAGCCGACGAGAAACAGCCCAATCGCCACCTGCAGCACGATTTTGCGGCCGAACAGATCGCCAAATTTACCGTACAGCGGCACCGCGATGGTGGAGCTGAGGATATAGGCGGTGACCACCCAGGAAAGCTTGTCCAGCCCGCCCAGTTCGCCGACAATCGTCGGCAGCGCGGTGGAGACAATGGTCTGATCCAGCGCTGAAAGCAGCATCACCAGCAGCAATGCGCTGAACAGCAGGCGTATCGACTGCACCGGTGGGTTTGCGACTTGAGTAGTCATTACAACGCTCGCTTGAAATTAATTAAATGCATAATTAATATTTAGTGAAAGAATGAGTCGGGTCAAGAGATCGCCATATCATGACAGCACAAAAGGATCAGGATGCTCCCCGCCGCCCGGGTCGGCCGCGCGGTAAAAAACCGGGTACCGCCAACCGCGAACAGTTGATGGACATCGCCCTGACGCTGTTTGCCCGCGACGGGGCGGGCCGCGTATCGTTGAACGCCATCGCCAAAGAGGCCGGGGTGACGCCGGCGATGCTGCATTACTACTTCAGCTCGCGGGATGCGCTGGTGACTCAGCTGATTGAGGAGCGCTTTATGCCGCTGCGCAATCACATCAGCCGCATCTTTGTCGATCATCCACAGGACCCGGTGCTGGCGCTGACGATGATGGTCGAAACGCTGGGGCATATGGCGGAGAAAAACGCCTGGTTCGCGCCGCTGTGGATGCAGGAGATCATCGGCGAAATGCCGATTCTGCGCCAGCATATGGATGCCCGCTTCGGCGAGGAGCGTTTTCAGGTGATGCTGGGGACGGTGCGTCGCTGGCAGCAGGAAGGCAAGATCAATCCGGCGCTGGCGCCGGAGCTGCTGTTTACCACGGTAATTAGCCTGGTGCTGGTGCCATTTTCACGCATCCACAGCGATCCGCGTTTACAGGCGGTCAACCGTCAGACCATCGTCAGCCACGCGCTGGCGTTGATGGGCCACGGCGTCGGGGGTTAAGCGCAGCCGCCGCCCGGCAAATGCTTTTGTAGCCCGGATAAGGCGCCACGCGCCGCCATCCGGGATTTTCCCTGCTCGCGCTACGCTTAGCAGGGCTACAACTTCTATGTTAATTCCCGGCAGATTGCGCTCCCGGTTGATCTTCTGCGTTATGTCTCTTATGCCGCAGGGAGCGCACAGGGGGCGGCCAGTCGCCGCCGCCCCCTGTACCCCCGGGCTCCGGCCAGCAACATCGCCGCTACGCGGTCCCTTCGACTTATCCCTGCAGGCTTCGGGTCGGGCCGAGGCAGCGTCCCTGCAAAACACGGCCCTTAGCCCGCATCCATGCGGGCTGCCCCGGCCTTCCGGGAACGTCTCAGCGATTTTGAGGCCGCCAGCACCGGCAGTTTCAG
>PPYF01102572.1_pt1 | contig 46714 bp, 27 predicted proteins | sample 1559871 | NCBI WGS metagenome assembly PPYF01 (sample SAMN08240021, study PRJNA423297) | Human gut metagenome, whole genome shotgun sequencing project.
CCCTCCAACCCCGCCAACTCCCCCATCCGGCGGAGGTACCAGTGGCGGCGGCGGAGGTACCACCCCGGGCGGGCATCGCGCGACACCGGATACCAACGGACCTGGTGTTACCATTGAACCGGAAGCAGTTCCCTTAGCGCCTCTTCCCGAAGGAGTTACCATTGAACCAGGAGAAGTTCCACTGGCGCCTCTTCCCAAGACAGGGCAGAATCAAATGGCACAGTGGGTATGTCTGATGTCAGGGCTTATGCTTGGCCTGTATGGCTTCCTTGGCAGAAAAAGAGAGGAGGACAATGAAAAATAAATGGATAAGCAGTGCAAAATATTACTGAAATGATTAGGAGTGTTCCTGAAAGAGATCCTCATTGCCAGATTAAATTACGGCTTCAGTAATTGTATATAAAGGACATGTTTTTTGCTGGTTGGATGGCAATTGCGTAGGCGGGAGGATTTATACCGATTTTTTGATTCGGTATTACAATGAGCAGCTTGAGAGAGGCGGACGGATAGCAAAGCGGAACTTTTACATGTTCTGTCCGCCACGAAACAAATCACAGCAGGATTTCTGGTATTAATCCGGGGACTAGTGATGTTGTTTGTGGAATGATGCAAAAATGAGAATAAAAACCGCAATGTACAGTGGCTATCAGGCGGAAAATGGAACTAACAGAAGATTGACGGTCCAGCGCTGTGAAATTTAATCAATATATAATATTAAAAGATTTATAAATAGTATATAATTATGAATAGACTATAATTTAAAACATGTTTTATGATATGATTTGAAAAAGTCTAATAATAAGCAAAAAGTCCAATATCTCAAAGGAGGTATTGGATGTTTTTTGCCGTCTGAGCATACTATATCATTTTACGTAATTTCAGGAGACCGGAATGAAAAGAAAAAGTGAAAGGCTCATAACTTACCAGAAATGTCCAGTTTCTTTCGTCTGTCTTAGAAAGCCAGGCGATAACGGGAGAGACATCTGTAAAATATATAATATAGGCAGATTGCCATGGTGCGGTCTGCCTATGTTTATGCGGTAGACGTCAACTGGAGTTATAAATTTGCAGATTTCTTTTTACGGTATTCAGTTGGTGTTAAATCATAATGTTTTTTAAATAATCTGCAAAAATAATCCACATTATTAAATCCCGTTTCATAAGAAATGGCATTGATTTTTTTCTCTGTCTTTGAAAGCAATAGAGCGGCTTCATTTAAGCGATAATGTATCAGGTAATTAATTGGCGTAATGTGTAAAAATTTGTGAAAAAGGTTTAAAGCGGTGCTTTTGCTAATCCTTGCATGAGCAGCAAGTTCTTCTAAGGAAATATTATGAGAATAATTCTGATGAATATACTGCATCATTAACTGTAATCTTGCCTGTGAGGAAGCTGAATCAATCATGTGGTCTTTTACATCTGTAATATCTGCGTTTTCATATATTACCAGCCAAAGCCTTTGAATGAGAGAGGATGTAGACAGTTCACAGGATGAAACACAGTCCTGAACAGCTATTATCTGTTTTATAATTGACAATGCTTCTGCCTGCCAGGGAACTTCTTCATGAAAAATCAGGAAAGAAGATAGTACAGGCAGGATATATTTTTGATATATGAGACTATCCGGCGCAGCAATAAAAGAAGGCATACATACAAAATTCGGGATAACAGCTTCAGCAGCAGAATAAAAGCGGTGCAGGGTTTTGGAGTTAATGAATACACCATTTCTTTCAGATAAATCGAATTGTTTTTCCCCAATCCAGAAGGTCACAGTTCCTGATTCAATATACACAAACTCTAATTCGGTATGCCAGTGCCATTCTATACAGTTAAAATCGAATTGGGATAGATTGTCATAATAAAAATTAAATGGATAGTTATTACTGCCATGTTGAATCGTTTCCATTAAATTTTCATCTGTTATTATTTTATTATAGGATATATTAGAATTCATAAGAATCATCTCCTCAAATGAGCTATTACGATATTGTACAATAAATATGAGAAATAAATCAATGAAAACCTGATTTTTATATTATATAATTCAATAAAAAACGAGGTGAAAGCACATGGGATTTAAATGGTTAACTTCTGGTGAAGGAGACAAACAGGAAAGTAAAAATGGAAGGTCCGTCTGCGTATGAATGCAGTAATAAAAATAGAGACGTATAAATCCGGAAAATGTCTTTCTATTTATGTTGATGATAAACCGGATGTAAATGAATTGGTGATAACACTGATAGAAGCGGGATTCATTGTAAATTACGAACCGCGGTACACCTCTGAATACTATGAAGGATGCTTTCTGTATGGCGATGAAAACGCAATAAAGATTTGCTGCAAATAACAAGAGAAAAGAAAGGATACTGATAACATTATGCCAAACTATCAGAGAACGAAAACCGCCTGTTACTTAGGATTTATTACACAGGCAATATCAGCTAACTTTGCGCCACTACTATTTTTAAAGTTCCATAACGAATACCATATTTCTCTTGGTAATATTGCACTGATTTCTACCTGCTTTTTCTTTACACAGCTTTTGGTGGATTTGTTTTGTGCAAAATATGTGGATAGAATCGGCTACCGTACATGTATTGTATCCTCGGAAGTGTGTGCTGCCATTGGACTTATTGGTCTGGCATTTCTGCCGGATATATTACCAAATCCATTTATGGGAATAATATGTAGTGTAATCATTTATGCGATAGGAAGCGGATTAATTGAAGTCCTCTGCAGTCCTATTGTAGAGGCATGCCCGTTTGAGAACAAGGAAGCGACAATGAGTCTGCTTCATTCCTTTTACTGCTGGGGCGCAGTGGGAACGATATTGATTTCCACATTATTTTTCTATTTATTTGGAATGAACAGCTGGAAGTGGCTGGCCATATTTTGGGCATTTATTCCGGCAATAAATATTTACAATTTTGCAACATGTCCAATTGAACATTTAGTGGATGAGGGAGGAGGAATGGGAATAAGAGAATTGTTCAAGACCCCGTTGTTTTGGCTGGCAATTTGTCTGATGATTAGCTCCGGTGCATCAGAACTTGCCATGGCTCAATGGGCATCGGCTTACGCAGAAGCAGCATTGGGATTGTCAAAATCAATAGGAGACTTAGCAGGCCCCTGTATGTTTGCAGTTACAATGGGAATAAGCCGTGTCATATTTGGAAAATATGGTGACAGAATGGATTTAATGAAGTTTATGACAGGATCAGGAGTCTTATGTATGGTATGCTATCTCCTTACTTCGCTATCATCTAATCCATTCATCGGACTTATGGGCTGCATTGTGTGTGGCTTTTCTGTTGGGATTATGTGGCCCGGGACAATTAGTATTTCATCTAAAAAGTTTCCCATGGGAGGAACCGCAATGTTTGCATTGCTTGCCATGGCAGGAGATTTAGGCGGAAGTATGGGACCGGGTATCGTGGGCCGGGTCACACAGAGAGCTGGAGATAATATTCGGGTTGGTATGGGGGTTGGCCTTATATTTCCATTTATTTTATTAGTGATGTTATTTATTCTGTACATAGCAGATAAAACAAATCGTAATAGTGGAGAGAACTGCTGATAGCAGATAAAGAAGATGCAGCTCCAGACAACACGAATAAAGTGGGGAAGACGGAGTATTTAGACTGTGAGTGGGGCTTGAGGAGAAGAATTCCTCGAACCCTGCTTTTAATTTTTAATAAAATCTATCTTAGTCAAAATGCTTTAAATGACTAAGTTGAACTTGACGTTGATGAAGATGAATGTTATAGTTTAATTAGCTCAAATTATTTATAATGAGGTAGTTGTATAATGGATGAGGTAATTGGATGAGGAATTATGATTATACTGAAAAGTGGAAAAAATTATTGACGCCGCAAATTGTCGGTTACCTTACAACGATTCACGAATACAAAGGTGAGCAGCGATTGATTGCCAGCAGACATGCAGATGTACTGAATGGCTTAGTCGAAGTAGCTAAAATTCAAAGCACAGAAAGTTCCAATAAAATCGAAGGAATCTATACCTCCGATGAAAGACTGAGAAAGATTGTATTGGATAAGACAATGCCAAGGAGCAGGGATGAGCGGGAGATCGCCGGCTATAGGGATGTTTTGAGTACAATTCATGAGAATCATGAGCATATACCCGTCAGATCCACATTCATATTACAGCTTCACAGAGATTTATATAAATTTGAGAATGGGGGTATGGGGGGAGTATTTAAAAGTGCTGATAACATGATTGAAGAGAAAAATGTTGATGGTAAGATATCAGTTCGTTTTCAACCAGTGGCAGCTTGGGAGACATCGGAGTCAGTAGACAAGCTTTGTGAAGCATACCTTGATGTCATAACCAGAACGGATGCAGATCCATTGCTGATTATTCCGATGTTTGTATTGGATTTTTTGTGTATTCATCCGTTTCGGGATGGGAACGGAAGAATGAGCCGGTTGCTGACTTTGCTGCTGCTGTATAAGTCGGAATATATAGTGGGCAAGTATATCAGCCTTGAAAAATTGATCGAGAGAACAAAAGATTCTTATTATGATGCTCTCCAGGACAGTTCAAGATTGTGGCATGAGGAGGAGAATGATTATGCTCCATTTGTAACGTATTTGCTGGGAGTGATAGCAGCGGCTTACAGAGATTTTATTGTAAGAACCCAGCTGATTGAGGAAAGAACAGCAGCAAAACCGGATCGTGTGGCAGAGGCGATTAAAGAACAGATTGGAACCATTACAAAATCGGAAATCCTGCAGAAAGTTCCGGGAGTTAGTCAGACAACCATACAACGAACTTTGACAGAGCTTACAAAGCAGGGCAGAATCATAAAAATCGGAAACGGACGTTATACAAAATACACATGGAATTGGGAGAATGAGAGATGATTACAGGAGAACTGAAAAATAAAATCGACAGTCTGTGGGAGATATTCTGGACGGGAGGATTGACTAATCCATTGGAAGTGATTGAACAGATGACCTATATGATGTTTATTCACGATCTGGATGAGACAGATAATATACACGCAAAAGAGAGCGCAATGCTGGGACTTCCATACAAAAGTGTTTTTTCCACCCAGGTACAGTTGGGTGACAGAATGATTGACGGCACACAGTTAAAATGGTCGGTTTTCCATGATTTTCCCGCTCAGAAGATGTATTCTGTTATGCAGGAAATGATATTTCCGTTTATTAAGAATCTTCATGGGGAGAAGGACAGCGCCTATTCAAAATATATGGGAGATGCTATTTTCAAGGTACCTACTCCGCTTATGTTATCCAAAATAGTAGACGCTATGGATGAACTGTATCATCAGATGTCAGGACTAAAAGATACGGATGTGAGAGGCGATGTGTATGAGTATCTGCTTTCCAAGTTGGCGAACTCAGGGGTGAACGGACAGTTCAGAACACCTCGTCATATTATCAGGATGATGGTGGAATTGATGCAGCCGTCTGCCGATGATATTATATGTGATCCGGCCTGCGGCACATCGGGGTTCCTGGTGGCAGCAGGAGAATATTTAAAAGAGCATCACAAGGAAGAAATATTTTATGACAAAGTAAAAAAAGACCACTATATGAACCACATGTTTCATGGATTTGATATGGACCGGACGATGCTGCGAATCGGTGCAATGAATATGATGACTCATGGTATCAATAATCCATTTATTGAATATCGGGACAGTTTGTCGGATCAAAATACAGACAGAGATAAATATTCCCTGATTTTGGCCAATCCGCCCTTTAAGGGAAGTTTGGATTATGACATTGTATCGTCAGATTTGTTAAAGATGTGCAAAACGAAAAAGACAGAACTGCTCTTTGTGGAACTGTTTGTCAAGATGCTTAAAACAGGCGGAAGATGCGCCTGTATCGTTCCGGATGGGGTGTTGTTTGGATCTTCAACGGCACATAAGGCTATCCGTAAAGAATTGGTCGAAAACCAGAGGCTGGAGGCAATCATTTCCATGCCATCCGGAGTATTTAAACCATATGCCGGTGTATCTACGGGAATATTGATTTTCACAAAGACCGGTCACGGCGGAACAGACCAGGTTTGGTTTTATGACATGCAGGCGGATGGATTTAGTCTGGATGACAAACGTGCGCCAATTTCAGACAATGATATTCAGGATATTATCCATAGATTTTTAAACCGCGCTCAGGAAGCGGGGAGGGAACGTACTGAAAAATCATTTCTCGTTCCGAAACAGGAGATTGTGGATAACGGGTATGACCTTTCTATTAATAAGTATAAAAAGGTTGAATATGTGGCGGTAGAGTATCCTCCAACATCGGAGATTATGGATAAAATACTGGAATTAGACGCGCAGATTGCCAGGGAATTGCAGGAATTGAAGGCAATGCTGTAGATGGATTGGAAACGATTGGAAAGGAAAAGCGAAGAAGGGTTGTTTTTGCGGGGTGGTATGGAAACAACTCAGATTTGTCGTACTGATAAATGGAATATAGATTAGATGAACTGTTTGAACTTCAAATGGGAAAGACCCCATCCAGGGATAACAAGGATTATTGGAATTCGAGGAGTAATAAATGGATTTCTATTGCAGACTTATCAAAGTGCGGTAAATATATTCAAGAGACGAAAGAATATTTATCTGATAAGGCAATTGAAGAAAGTGGAATTAATCAGATTCCAGAAAATACGGTGATTATGAGTTTTAAGTTATCCATTGGTAAGACTGCAATTACAGTTGAACCAATGTATTCTAACGAGGCGATAATGTCTTTTATAGATAAACGTAAGGTTGAATTAATTCCTGACTATATTTATTACATGTTTTTGAACAAAGACTGGGATGTAGGAACTAATAAAGCTGTGATGGGGAAGACACTTAATAAAGCGACTCTTTCCCAAACAAAGATCACCATACACGATATTCAGCAGCAGAAACAAATTGTTAATATATTGGATAAAGTAACGGGTATCATCGCTGCCAGAAAGGCAGAGCTTGATGAATTAGAGAACTTAGTCAAAGCCCGATTTATTGAACTGTTTATAGGTAAAGGATATCCAACCAAAACGGTGGACGAAGTATCGTTGGGGAAAGGTGAGTATGGTGCTCAGTCGGCATCGGTTGAGTATGACCCATCAAGACCTCGCTATGTACGAATTACCGATATAAACGATGATGGAACGCTTAACAACGATGTAGTAGCATCTATTAATCCTGCCGATGACGCTCAATATAAGTTGGAATATGGAGATTTCATGTTTGCTCGAATGGGGGCTACGGTAGGTAAAACATATGCCTTCATTGAAGGAAATCAGATTTTTGCAGGATACCTTATCCGATATAGATTAAACAGAGAAATTATCAATCCCCGTTACCTGTTTTGGTATACGAGATTGGACGAGTATTGGAACTGGGTAAAACTGAATCAAAGTGGTGCGGCACAACCAGGTATTAATGCTAAAAAATACAGTTCTCTTCAAATATTGCTTCCTCCTATCAAGGAACAAAACGCATTTGCTGCCTTCGTCGCTCAAGTCGACAAATCAAAAGTTGTAGTTCAGAAATCATTAGATGAGACACAAGTACTATTCGATAGCCTAATGCAGGAATATTTTGGATAGTAATTTGTGTTATACTGGTTAAAACGAGGTGTAACACAAATGAAAAAGATGATTTATGACGTTTTAAATGAGATGGCAGAGTGTTTAAGTGTCTCTCAATTGAAAAAATCCCAGGATGTAATGCTGCGTTTTTTAGACAAACATGAAAAGGAACCAGAGCCGGCCAGTAATACTGAATATTTAACCATGTTTTTGGATGCGGAGAAAATAGAAGGATGTTCATATAGAACGATTGTATATTATAAATCATCGGTACAACATTTGATAACTTCTGTTGAAATTCCTTTTAGAAAATGACAACAGAAGATATCAGAACCTATTTGGCGAAGTATCAATAATTGCAGTGAAGTTACAATTGATAATATACGAAGAAATATATCCAGTTTTTTCTCTTGGCTAGAGGAAGAAGACTACATTTTAAAAAGTCCGGTCAAACGGATTCATAAAATTAAAACAAAAAGGTTGTTAAAGAGGTGATTTCCGATGAGGGAATTGAAATACTGAAGGATAACTGTAGGAATATTAGAGATCTTGCAATGCTGGACTTGCTTTATTCTACGGGGATTCGTGTAGGCGAACTGGCAAATCTGAATATAGGAGATGTAGATTTCGAGGAGAGAGTGTGCATTGTGTTTGGAAAAGGAGACAAGGCGCGCAGAGTATATTTTGATGCAGAGACGCAAAAAATACTGGGGCATTCTCAAATTGATACAACAATGCAGTATGCAAGGCCCAATCAGAATTCTGTGCGGCCTTTGTATGTGGCGTATTATATGGAAAGTGATGCCGGAAAAAGTCGATTACAATCTAAAAATCAAAGTGCAGTAAAAGCAGGCCTTAATTTTAACTCCATAAACACATTGAGAATGATGGTGCTGCCAATTGAATTACAAGAAGTATTTATTGCTTTCGTCGCCCAAACCGACAAATCAAAATTGATATAAGTGCCACAACCAAATCCCCACCAAGGAGGTGCCAATCCATGACCAATTTCGACTATTTAAAATCAGAACCCCAATTCCATATATTTGCGGATGTCGCCATATCTGCGGAACGCATTATACATATCGACCCGGAGGCGTGCATTATCAACTGCCGCAGGTCAATGGAGTTCGCCATAAAGTGGATGTATTCAATTGATCAATCTCTGGTTCGGCCGTATCAGGACAATTTATCCAGTTTGATGCATACGGAAGAATTTAAAGATATTGTTGATGAAAACCTCTGGAAGCGCCTTGATTTTATCAGGAGAATGGGAAATAATGCGGCGCACACCGGTAAGAAGGTGACATTTGACCAGGCGGCTCTGTGTCTGCAGGATTTATTTATTTTCCTTGATTTTATTGCATATTGCTATGGGGACCAGTATGAGGAGCGCCAATATGATGCTGCTTTGCTTGACACGGAAAAGCAGGACAAAAAGCCGGAGGCGGAACAGATATCAGAAGTGGATTTAAAGGCTCTGATGGCAGAAAATGCGGCATTAAAGGAGGAACTGACAGCCAGACGTCAAGTGCAGGCGCCGGAGTATGTGACAAAGCCGCTGGAACCTTCGGAATATAAGACCCGCAAGCTTTATATTGATTCCATGCTGATGGACGCGGGATGGAGAGAAGGGCAGGATTGGCTCAATGAGGTAGAGGTTTTGGGAATGCCCAATCAATCCGGAGTGGGATTCGCAGACTATGTGCTTTATGACGATTCCCACAGACCGTTGGCAGTGATTGAAGCTAAGCGTACCTGCGTGGATGTTTCCGAGGGCAGGCAGCAGGCGAAATTATACGCGGATCTGTTAGAAAGAAAGTATAAGCGCAGGCCGGTGATATTCCTGACCAATGGTTTTGATACGAGAATCATAGACGGACAGTATCCGGAACGAAAATGTGCAGCCATTTATTCCAAGAGAGATTTGGAAAAATGGTTTAATCTGCGTGCCATGAGAACGGGCCTCCGAAATATCACAATTGATAAAAACATTGCGGGACGATATTATCAGGAGGCGGCTATTAAAGCGGTGTGTGACAGCTTTTCTGTGAAAAATAAACGGAAAGCACTGCTTGTGATGGCTACCGGATCCGGTAAAACCAGGACAGTGATTGAACTTTGCCATGTTCTGCTTGATGCGGGATGGATTAAAAATATTCTGTTCCTTGCCGATCGCAATTCGCTGGTGACACAGGCAAAGAGAAACTTTGTGAATCTGCTTCCGGATTTGTCCTGTACCAATCTCTGTGAAGATAAAGATAACTATAACGCCCATTGCGTATTTTCAACGTATCAAACCATGATAAATATGATTGACGGCGCAAAGGACGCGGACGGCAAAGTGTTCTCCTGCGGCCATTTTGATTTGGTTATCTGCGATGAGGCGCACAGGTCTATCTATAATAAATACAAGGACATTTTTACCTATTTTGACGCCCCATTAGTTGGACTTACGGCTACTCCAAAGGATGAGATTGATAAAAACACATATTCCATTTTTGAACTGGAAAGTGGGGTCCCGACATATGGCTATGAGCTTGCCCAGGCTGTTAAGGATGGGTACCTGGTAGATTTTCAATCAGTGGAAACCACACTCAAATTCATTGACCATGGGATTGTATATGATGAGTTGTCAGAAGAAGACAAAGAACAATATGAGGATACGTTTGAAAACGAAGATGGAAAAATACCGGAAGCAATCGGAGCCTCTGCTTTAAATACATGGATATTTAACGAGGATACCATACAGAAGGTTCTTCACATATTAATGACGGAAGGGATTCGTGTGGATTATGGGGAGCAGCTTGGAAAGACTATTATTTTTGCAAAGAATCATGACCATGCAGAGAAAATTTATGAGGTGTTTCACAAGGAATATGCTCATCTGCCCAATGATTACGCGAAAGTCATTGACAACCGGATCAACTATGCCCAGAGCGCGATTGATGAGTTTTCTGACCCGAAAAAGCTTCCGCAGATTGCAATTTCAGTGGATATGCTGGATACCGGAATCGACGTCCCGGAAGTAGTGAATCTTGTGTTTTTTAAAAAGGTTATGAGCAAGGCGAAATTCTGGCAGATGATTGGAAGGGGAACCAGACTCTGTCCGGGACTATTGGATGGGAGCGATAAAGATAAGTTCTATATTTTTGATTTCTGCGGGAATTTTGAATTCTTCCGTATGAGCCAGGGGAAGCCGACAGCCAATATGGTGGCGCTTCAGGGAGCGGTTTTTAACCTGGAATTTCAGATTGCCTATAAGCTACAGGGCATTGAGCACCAGACAAAACGGTTGATCGAATACAGAAAAAATCTGGTGGAGATAATGAGTAATAAAGTGTCGGCATTGGACCGGAAAAACTTTGCAGTGCAGCAGCATTTAAAGTATGTGGATTTTTATACAAATACAGATAATTATACGGGATTGACCTATGAGTCTGTCATGCTGGTCAAAGAGGAGATCGCTCCGCTGATTAAACCGGACAAAGAGGATGCCAGCGCAGTGCGGTTTGACGCGCTGATGTATGGGCTGGAACTGGCTTACCTGAGCGGCAAAAAATACACGCGGGCGCGGGGCGACCTGCTTAAGAGGGCGGAGGCGGTTGCCAATGTGGCTAATATTCCAGAGATACAGGCAAAATCAGAGTTGATTCAGAAAATTCTCCATACCAGTTACTTAGAGAACGCCGGGATTGATGAGTTTGAACATATCAGAGAAGAATTGCGTGATTTGATGAAATATATCATTACAACCGGGCCAAGGAAATACATGACGGATTTCACCGATGATATTTTAGATATGACCTGGAATGATTCTGAGCTGGAAAACGATGAACTGGCAAACTATAAGGCGAAGGCGGAATACTATATCCGTCAGCATCAGGACACGCTTGCCATTGCGAAGCTTAAGACCAACCGCCCCCTTACTGACACAGATGTGAAAACATTGCAGGAGATTCTGTGGGGCGAGCTTGGAACTAAGGAAGATTATGAACGGGAGTATGGAGAAAAGCCGTTGGGCGAATTTGTACGTGAAATTGTGGGACTAGACATGAATGCAGCAAAGGAGGCTTTCTCAGCATATTTGAATGAGGCTAATCTGGACAGCAGGCAGATCTATTTTGTCAATCAGATTGTGGAATACATTGTTCATAACGGTATGCTGAAGGATCTGTCGGTGCTTCAGGAGCCGCCGTTTACAGATCGGGGCAGTGTGGTGGAGATATTTACGGATATGAATGTATGGCTGGGAATACGGAGCGTAATTGAACAGATTAATGCAAATGCTGTGGCATAAGAAGTAACAGATTTGCCGGCAGGTTATAACTGGGATTGGGGGCTTAAAGGTGGAGTGGAGAACACGTTTTAATCAAAATGTATTAAATAGGGCGGAGGACTATATTCAAAGCAGCCCGGTTCAGGATTTAAGGATAGAAGAAAATCATGTCACGGCGAGGGTCATAGACATAGAAGATTATGATGTGGATATCCGGCTGAGCAAAGACACAGTATCTTCCATGAAGTGCAATTGTCCGTGTGCAATAGCAGGCGGTAATTGTAAGCATATGGCTGCAGTTATGTTGGCATGGGAGAATTGTACAAGGGCAGAGCCTGATGCCGAACCAGGAGAGCCGGTAACACCAACAGAGCCGGTAACATTATCAGAGCCGGTAACATTATCAGAGCCGGTAATACCGGCAGAATCGGTTGCTGGAGAACCGGCATTAGCAGAGGAAGAAAAGCCGGCTGTAAGCCCGGCAAAAAATTGTCTGCAGCTGACCAGTAATATTGATGACGTGCTTAACTTTGCGATTATTCATAATGGCGCACATATTGTCAGAGATATTTGTGTGAAAAATGTATCTGAAATTGATCTGGAGCACCTGATGATTCGGATCAGTACCGGCAATGGGCTTACAGAGGATTATAAACTGGGAATTGAGAAGATAAAGCCTGGCGAGGAACTGCACTTTAGAAACTTAGATGTGCAGGTCAATGCGGACTATCTGGTCTCTCTTACTGAACGCTGCACCTGTCAGCTGACAGTAGGCATATATTCTGGAGAGAGCCTGTTGGTTTCAGAATCAACGAATCTTACGGCACTGGCCTTTGATCAGTGGCCGGGCCTACAGTATACACCTGAGCTTTTGGCAGCGTTTGCCATGCCGAATCATCCTGTCGTGACCAGCATGCTCCAGCTGGCGGCCAGGTATCTGGAAAAATGGACGGGAGATCCGTCTCTGGCAGGATACCAGTTTGATGACCTGAATCGGGTGAAACATATGGTTGCCGCAGCTTACGCGGCTGTCCAGCAGAAAAATATTACATATGCGGAGCCGCCTTCAAGCTTTGAAACCTTTGGTCAGAGAATTCGTTTGGCGGATGCTGTGTTAGAACAGCATCTGGGGACCTGTATGGATATGACGCTGCTGTATGTGGCATGCCTGGAGGCAATGGGGCTGAACCCCATTATGGTTATGATGAGAGGACACATCTTCGCCGGCGTTTGGCTGGTGGAGGAATCTTTTTCTGACATGATTATGGATGATCCTTCTCAACTGGAAAAGCGTATGTCCAAGGGCATCCACGAAATGGTTGTTGTTGAGTGTACAGCCATGTGCGCAGGAAAGATTAAAAGTTTTGACGAGGCGGTAACACTGGCAGAGCGTAATGTCTCGAATTATAGCAGTTTTGCATTTGTTATTGATGTGAAACGTGCCAGAAGCATGGGGATCCGTCCGCTGCCGGTGCGCGTAAAGACGGACAGCGGGTTTGAAGTACAGCATGAGGACAGAAAAGAAAAAGACGTAACGAATGCTACGGAGAAGAAGGTGGAAGTATTTGATCTTTCAGATTCTCAACAAAAGGAACAGGTCACAAAGCTGACGCAGTGGGAGCGCAAGCTGCTGGACTTAAGCCTGAGAAATATGTTGATCAATATGCGTATGACGAAGGCTGTTGTCCCGCTTTTGTGTTCTGATGTAAGCATTTTGGAGGACGCATTGTCTGATGGGGAAGAATTCCAGGTTATGCCGCGGCCGGCAGCTATGTCGTTTGCGGGAGAGGGAGGAGTTCCGGTCGAAGCTTTGGATGAACTGGGGCCGTTTGCGGATTTTATTGCACTGGAAAGTAAGCATAAGAGACTGCATTCTCTCTACCCGGAGAAGGAGCTGAACAGCTGTCTGACCAAAATGTACCGTTCTGCCAAAACATCTATGGAAGAAAATGGTGCCAGCACTTTATATCTGGCATTGGGTCTGCTGCGGTGGTTTGAAAGCAAAATGAGCACAACTGCCAGATATTCTCCGATTGTGCTGATTCCGATTGATATCGTCCGGAAATCAGCCAGCAAAGGTTATGGGATGCGTATGCGTGATGAAGATGCGCAGATCAATATAACGCTGTTGGAATTTCTGAAGCAGAAGTTTGATACACAGATCTATGGGCTGAATCCGCCGCCTATGGATATGCATGGGCTGGATATGCCTAAGGTTTTTGCACTGATCCGCCATGCTGTGATGAACCTGCCCATGTGGGATGTGGTAGAAGCAGGATTTATCGGAAATTTTTCCTTCTCACAGTTTGTCATGTGGAATGATATACACAATAACAGCGCGTTTCTTGAAAATAATAAAATTGTCCATAGCCTGATGATGGGGGCAGTGGATTGGAGTTGTAAGATTCCGGAACATGTGGACAAGGATGAGGCTTATTTGCCGGTAACGGTGGATTCTTCACAGCTTCGCGCTATTAATATGGCAGCGGCAGATGTTAGTTTTGTTCTTCATGGGCCACCCGGAACAGGAAAATCTCAGACAATCACAGCAATGGTAGCCAATGCGCTTACGAAGGGAAAAACAGTCCTTTTTGTAGCGGAGAAAATGGCAGCTTTGGAGGTCGTTCAGAAAAGGCTGGCTGCGCTGGGAATCCAGGATTTCTGTCTGGAACTACATTCCAGTAAAGCAACGAAAAAGGCGGTGCTGGATCAGCTGAAGCGGGGACTTGAGATCGGTATCGGGGGAATGAAGACAGACTATGACAAGAAGATACAGGATATCCGCAAAATGCGCGAAGAGCTGGATTCCTATGCGAAAGCTCTGCATGTAAAGAGACCATTTGGAAAGAGTCTTCGTGAACTGATGGATATTTATGAGATGATTCCGGAGCTCAAAAGAAGCGTCCGCTTTGATCATGCCTATGCAGGCACGCTTACCGAACGTGATCTGGACCATCAGGCGTATAGCCTGGAGCAATTGATCGCGGCAGGAAAGGGCGTCGGACATCCTCATAACCATCCCCTTATGGCTGTTCACAAGACAGAGTATAGCCAGCGCCTGAAGTTTGATCTGGAATCAATCATTCGTGCGTATACCGGTGCGTTAAAGAAATTCCAGACGGATATATCTGAGTTTGTGGTACTGATGGAGGTTAAGGCTCCTGATACTGAGAATGAGTATAGAAAAGTATGTAATTATGCCCAGAGTGTAATAATGGCAGAAGAGATCCCCACATTCTTGCGCGAGACAGATAATGTGGATCGGGAATTTGTGACTCCGGAAACTTATCTGGCAAGACTGCAGGCCTTCTCAGCCAAACAGACGGATTTCCGTTTAAAGTGGAACGAAAATTTCCTTCGTATGGACATGAATCCTTATCGGGATAAGTTTGACCAGGCAAATAAGAAATTTTTTGGTAAGGGGAAAGCATTGGCATCTCTGACATCAGAGCTGCAGGCATTTGCAGCTTTTACGGTAGAGACGGACCGAATTCCTCTTTATCTGACAGACATTACGTTCTATCAGCAGGAAGCGCAGGAAATGGCAGCTGCTGAGGCGGAACTGCCGTATGAATGGAAGCAGATTTTAAAATCCTGTGTTTCAGAAGAGGATTTGCAGGCTTATAAAAATGGAGTGAAGATGCAGATTCAGATGATGTCCCAGTTCTCAGATCAGATCCGGAAGCTGGAAGCGGAAGGAACGCTAAAGTCCTGCATTCAGAGAGCGAAGGTATTGATTGCAGATTTGGATGCCGTAACGAAAAACGAGACTGAGGCATCCAAACTTCTGGATCTGACATTTGACCATTCGGAAGGGAACTATCTGGAAAGCAGAGTGGGACTCTGCTCCTGCATTCTTGAAAATGCATCCTCCATTAAGGATTGGATTGTATATCAGCAGTTTGCGGCGGAGTGCAGGCAGAGAGGTCTGGGACCGATTTGCGATGCGTATGAGGCGGGTTTACCGCATGATGAGGTTATGACGGTATATTTTCGTTCAATCTACAGGGCGATTATTCTGTCAGTCATTGAAAATGAGCCGGTTTTAAATGGGTTTACCGGAATCGGCTTCAATGAAAAGATTGCACAGTTTAAAAAGCTGGATCAGGAATTCATGGACCTGACGAAAGATGAGATGTTTTATAAACTGACACATCAGCTGCCGACATCGAACGACTGTGTGGAAGTCAGCAAGGAACTGAACATATTAAGGAGGGCTATCAGCAGCAACGGCAGGGGATTGTCCATCAGGGCGCTGTTTGAGCAGATTCCCCATATTTTAACTAGATTATGCCCATGTATGCTTATGAGCCCGATTTCAGCGGCACAGTATCTGAAGGCAGAAAATGATCTGTTCGATATTGTGATTTTTGATGAGGCATCCCAACTTCCCACCTGTAAGGCGGTGGGGGTTTTGGCCAGAGGAAAGAATGCGGTGATCGTAGGAGATCCGAACCAGATGCCGCCTACCAGTTTCTTTGCCGGCAATAAAGTAGATGAAGATAATCTGGATATTGAAGATTTAGACAGCATTTTGGATGACTGTCTGGCACTGGGGATGCCATCTGCATATCTGCACTGGCACTACCGCAGCCGGCATGAGAGTCTGATCGCCTTCAGCAATCAGGAGTTTTATGAGAATTCAATGCTTACATTCCCGTCTGTAAATGACAGGGAAAAGCGCGTAAGTCTGGTCAAGGTCGAAGGATTCTTTGATCGAGGAAAAGGGCGTGTAAATGAAGGCGAAGCAAAAGCGATTGTTGCAGAAATCCGCAGAAGATATGAAGATCCGGAACGAAAGAAACAGACTATCGGTGTAGTCACATTTAATATCAGTCAGCAGACCTTGATTGAGGATTTGCTGTTGGAGGAGTATCAGAAGGATGCGGTTTTTGATAAGTGGGCGAATGCAGGAGAAGAGACCTTGTTTGTCAAGAATCTGGAGAATGTCCAGGGAGACGAGCGTGATGTTATTCTGTTCTCCATTGCTTTTGGTCCGGATGCAGAAGGCAAGCTGTCACTGAACTTTGGTCCGTTAAATAAGGACGGCGGATGGAAACGTCTGAATGTGGCAGTGTCCCGTGCAAGATCTGAAATGCTGGTATTCACTACTATGACGGTAGATATGATCGATCTTAAGAGAACAAAGTCAAAGGGCGTTGAGGCTCTTAAAGATTTTCTGATGTTTGCGCAGAAAGGCCGGCTGCAGGGGGAATATATAGAAACCAGAGTGCAGAAAGGGCAGGGAATAATGGAGCATATCTGCCAGGCAATAACGGATGGCGGGTATCAGTACCAGAAAGCCGTAGGACATTCAAAGTTCAAGGTGGATATAGCTGTTATTAATCCATACAATTCTGAAGAGTATCTGCTGGGAATTATGCTGGATGGAGAAGCCTATCGTCAATCAACGAACACCAGGGATCGTGAAGTGGCTCAGATCAGTGTCCTGAATGGACTGGGATGGGAGCTGCACCGTATCTGGACCATGGATTGGTGGGATAACCGGGATAAAGAACTTTTGAAACTGATGCAGCTTCTTGGTGAAAAGAAGGAAGCGGCATACCGGATTTATAAACAGCATGTAAATGATTCAGTGAAGACATTTGAAATGGAAGCGGAAGCGTCTGAGAAACCATCTGAGGAACCGATGGAGGAACCGGCTAAGGAGTTGGCGGAAACAATCAGTGATGTGGCTGCCGCGGAAGAAAAGCCGGAAGTGAATCGGGATTTGAAGAGTGGTACAGATGAATTTACTGAGAAAAAGCCTGTAGATGAGATGAATTTGGTTCAGGAACCAGTACCTCTCGATAAGCAGAATTTTGCTGCACAGAATCCGGTTCCTGAAACCGCGTATGTTAAAGTGGCTTCCGGCAAGAATGAACCTGTGGAATCAATTGTAAAAGCCGATCCTGCGGCAACGGAATACCGTGTAGAAGAGTACAGTCCTGCAGATGTTGAAGTGACGGATTTGTCTACAGCTGATTACATAAAAAAGAAAAATCTGACGTTGATTGTTGATAAGATGCAGCGGATTGTTGATGCGGAAGCTCCGATTATGTATGACCGGCTGGTGAAGAAAACGCTGCGGGCATTTCATATCTCCAGATCCAGCCCGCAGACACTGGAAGCGACAGACAGAGCATTAAAGAAGGTTTCAGTGAGAATGAATAAGCAGGCTGGAGTAAAGTTCTACTGGCGCAAAGATCAGGATCCGGATCAATACAGGATTTGCAGAAATGAAGTTAATTCCAGCGACAAGAGAGCTGCAGATGAGATTTGCCAGCAGGAGCTTAAGAATGCTGTCTGCATTGCGCTTACGGAAAAGGGGGCTCTGGATAAGGATAGCCTTATTAAGAGTACAATCCGGGTAATGGGATATGCCCGTAGCAGCCCTGCTTTGGTGGCAGCCGCGGAAAAAGGGTTGAAATATGGAAAGAAGACTGGGGAAATACAGCAGGATGAAGAGAAGCGGTATTTGCTGGGAAATTGACAATCAGCTTAAATATATAGGCGCCATTCCGCTCCTTACAACCCATAAACGGACACACAAATACATATCAGTGCTTTTTAATACCCGGATAAACTTTCCGGGTATTTTGTTGTCTTTTTGCATGGTAAGCTGTATAATTAATCAAATAAGCTAATATGAACAAGGACCTCTCTGCTCTGCTGAAATATATTAAAAAGGGAGATTACGGAATGGAGATTAATCTGAATTATGAGCAGCTGAACGCGGAATACAGCATGCTGATGAGTGTTTTGGGGGCAAGTGTCAGCAAGCATTTGATAGACGGGCATTATACATGTATCTGGGCTAACGATTATTACTATGATTTAATCCGTTATCCCAAGCCCCAATACGAAGCCCTGTTCCACAGCCACTGTGATGAATATTTTTATAATAATCCGGAAGGCTGGTCGAGACGGTTAATTCTGCTCTGGAGCAGGGGAAAAGCGGCTACTCCCTTTATCTGCCCATGGTTTACCCGGACGGTGGGACTTTCTGGGTCCGGATACAGGCTGTTTTTACAGATGAACTGATTGACGGATATCGTGTATCCTACACAACCATGGTGGATGTGACGGATATGATGCAGGCCAGGAGGGCGGAAGAGGAAACCCGGCAGGATTTTGACAAGATGATGCAGGAACAGGCCATGATCATGAGCGCCTTAAACATCAGTGTCAGCAAGCATTTAATTGACGAGCATTATACCTGTGTCCTGGCCAATGAATACTATTACAAACTGATCGGCTATTCAAAGGCAAGGTATGAAGCGCTGTTCCATAACCACCCAGACGAGTTCTATCGGAATAATCCGGACGGCTGGGAACTGCTGACCAACAAGGTCACATCCGTACTGGAGAATGACGGGGATGGGTATGAGGCCATTGTACCCATGAAGTACGAGGACGGATCCAGCTATTGGGTCAAGCTGGTGAGCTTCTTTACGGATGAGTACATAGACGGGTACCGTGTATCCTATACGGTTATGACGGATGTGACGGATCTGGTCCGGACCAGGAACGAGCTGGAAATGCTCATGATTTCCATGGCGGTCAGTGTCAGCAGGCATCTGATGGACGAGCATTTTACGGTTCTGTGGGCCAACGAATTCTATTACCGGCTGATTGGATATTCCCAGGCGGAATACGAGACTAAGTTCCATAATCACTGTGACGAGTATTTCCGGGACAATGAAGCCGGCTTGAAAATATTGAATGAGAAGGTATGGGGAATGGTATCTGCCGACCAACGAAGCTACGAGGCGTATCTGCCCCTGAAAAAACCGGACGGTTCCATGCTCTGGGCCAAGCTGGTGGGCTTTCTGACCGATGAATATATGGATGGAAGGCAGATTGCTTATACCACGATGATTGATGTGACCAACTTAATGCAGATGCAGAAGGAGCGGAGTATTGCATACGACAGTATACCTGGTTTTATAATTAAGCACCGTATCCTGCCCCAGAGCATTGTCATGCTGGACGCCAGCGAACAGATTGAGGATATTTTTGATGTAAACCGGGACGATATTGAAGCCGCAGACCCCTTTTCCGTGCTGGCGCAGGAGAGCCGGGAGCTGATTAAAAGCCGGATGCCTGTCCTGAGAAGAAGGGAGCCTCTGGAAGCCACCATACATACCAGGGATAAGCATGGCCGTGACCGATGGTTCCATATCAACGGCACCTGTATTGACACGGTTTCCGACGACCCGGTATACTTAACCATGTTTATTGATATCACGGATATCACGGAACTGAGGGAGCTTCAGCGCAAGCTGGAAGAGCGCACGGATATGCTGAACGAAGCGCTGGAAGCGGCCAGATGTGCCAATGCTGCAAAATCTGACTTTCTTTCCCGTATGAGCCATGATATCCGTACCCCCATGAACGCCATCACCGGAATGACGGAGATAGCCTGCGCGCATATTGAGGATAAGGAACGGGTCAGGGACTGTCTTCAGAAAATCCGTCTGTCCAGCCATCATCTCCTGGGACTGATCAACGACGTGCTGGATATGTCAAAAATTGAAAATGGGAATTTCCCCATCAATATGACGCCGATCTTTCTGCCGGATGAGCTGCATGAGGTTATCATGATTGTGCTGCCGGAAATCCGCGCGCGGCAGCAGAGGTTCGATGTCCATATAAAAGAGCTCCACGGAGAAACATATAGTTGCGATGCGCTCCGCCTCCGCCAGATTCTTTTAAATCTTCTGTCCAATGCTATTAAATTTACGCCAAATGGCGGAACAATTGTACTGGAGGTGGAGGCAGGGCGAACGGAAGAAAACGGTAAAGCCGTTCTCTGCTTTACGATTTTGGACAATGGCATGGGGATGAAACCGGAGTATCTGGAACATATTTTTGAACCCTTTACCCGGGAAAAGGACAGCCGTACCGACAGAATTGAAGGAAGCGGTCTGGGCATGGCAATCACAAAGCGGCTGACCGATCTGCTGGGGGGAGAAATAACCGTAAAAAGCCGGCCGGGACATGGGACAGCATTCAAGGTATTCCTGCCCATGGAAGCCCTGCCGGATACGGCAAAGACAGGCCCGGACCCCGGAGGAATATGTGTCCTTCTGGTGGACGATGATCCTGTTTCCCTGGATTGGGGATGCCGGTTGCTTCTCTCCATGGGAATCAGGGTGGAGGGTACCGGATTTGAGGAAGCCGCCGGCAGGTATGACGGACGAAAGCAAGAGGTGGAAGCGTATGATCTTGTTATCCTGGGATCCGGACTGCCTGGAGCGGAGGTTCTAAATAAGGCAGAAGCGTTCCTCCATGTATTTCAAAACAACGCCCCTTTCATTTTGTCTGCATATGATATCAGCGAACTAAAAGAGAAAGCGCAGGATTTAGGAATATGCGGATTTCTGGACAGGCCGTTTTACCACTCCGCCATTCATGACTGCATCAAACGGTACCTGTTTGATACAGAACCGGCACAGCAGGCAGCGGAATCCTTTGATTTTACCGGGGTCACGGTCCTGCTGGCTGAGGATAATGAAATAAACCGTGAAATTGCCGTGGAACTTCTGGAAGGATTCGGCTTGAAGCTGGATACAGCGATAAATGGAATAGAGGCAGTCCGGCTCTTTCGTGAAAGCCGGCCGGGATACTATGCCCTGATCCTGATGGATATTCAGATGCCTGAGATGAACGGGTATGAGGCGGCCCGAACCATACGCTCCCTTTCGAGAGAAGACGGCAGGACCATCCCCATTCTTGCCATGACAGCGGACGCCTTTGTGGAGGATATCGAGAGCGCAAAGGCCGCCGGTATGAATGGGCATCTGTCAAAACCGGTGGATTTTGAATTGCTTGGACGGGAGATTCGTAAATATCTAAACAGATCGTGACGTACATCGGGCAGGGCTGCTATTTTGCCGGGCCTATGCCCGCCGGTGAGTTCCAACCTGCAAACCTTCAATACCGCGTAATCGAAAGGACGGTTCCTGACCTGCCGACAGTCTCTTACAGAAGAAATATTCTCTATTGAGTTACTGTAGGCAGAAGGGGCCGGGGAGCGGATCTTTCATAAAGACAGGCAGTATATATGTGTTGTATGTATCTGGCCGGCGGCGTATGCTGCCGGCCTGTTTTGACCGGAAGATTATTTTATTGTCTGTCCGGAAGCAGGCAGGAACAACCGGGTATCTGGGAAACAATCCGGCAGACATCTTCATAAACCAGTGTAAAAGCGTTGCCATAAGCATTGGCTATAACAGCCTGGTCCCGGGTTCTTAAGGCGGCCGCAAGCTCCTTCATAGCGGTGGCCGCACAACAGGAATCAGGAGAAAACGCAGGGTCAACCGCCTGTAAATAATATCCCCAGATGATTAGTTCCTCCATTTGCTGAAAAATGTTTTTTAAGGAATGGCAGGGTATCATTTGGACGAAGCATTTCATTATAGGCTGAATCGACAAGGGACTAACCCGGCTGTCATTTGCGTACATAAGACGGCGTTCCATAAATGGCAGCAAATCTTCTGGTATGGAAGAAAAAGATGCGGCACAATTGCGTGCGGTAAGGGATATAATCTGGAGGGCGTTCATGAAAAGAGTCAGCCGTTCCTGTATGATGGGGGCTGCCAGATCAATGTTCTCCCTGCCTGCAGTATTCTCTTTGATTGCTATAACCGTACCCTTTTTATCAAGTGTCCGGGCAAAACCAAGGTGATTGAGAAGGGAGACAGCCCTGCTTGCAGTATTCTTCATTACGCCATATTCGTCCATCAATCTGGGAATGGATGGAAGATATTTTTGAGAGTCAAATTCCCCGCTGTCGATTCTGCGGATGATGGTCATTGCTAATCTGGCATACAGCTCAGAGCGTCCTTTGGTATGAAACCAATGTATTTCCCGTGTGACCTGGGGAGGGGCGGGGATGTGCCTGCTTAATGAGTGAAGATAGCCGTCAACTCTTTTGGCTGATTCCCGGTAATCATTCACAATTTTATTATAAAAGTCATCAAACTGCCTGTGCTCAATCTGGCACACGGCATCATACATCCAGTTTTTTAAACGTGTTGCGGTTAAGGTAAAAGGATTTTTTGTGCCGGGAAGAGGGATATATGGGGTATAAAGAAAATGTTCGCTGTCAACTTCCAAATCCATGATGAGCTGGTTATTCAAAGGACGGAGCAGAACGGCATAAAAGGCATGGGCCTGCCGATAAAGTTCCTCATGCTCCATATGGTCTGATATGCGGTCTGTCAATCCATGTAAAAGCCTTAATTCGGGCCCCCTGCACCGCCGGGCGCCTTCGCGGTAAAAAATAGGCATAAGAAGTTCCAGGCCCTTGTAGGCATCGGCGATTTCATCCCGGCCCTGTACCAGAAACCCTGCGTATGTTTCCGGAGATGCCTGGTAGGTAACGATGGACGGCTGCCCTTTTACTGTGCGGACATACCCCTCCTCATCCAGCATTTTCATCACCTTGCGGACCGTGGTTATACCTGCGTTATACCGCTGGCAGAGAACACGCTGGGACGGGAAAGGCTGCCCCGGCCGGAAGGTACCGTTTAGGAACTGGGATATGAGCATCTGATAGAGGTAATCATATAAAGTCTGAATCTGTTTCACCACCTTTGTAAAAATAACCCTTTCTTGTTACATTATATCAGTTTTTTCCCCATTCATCAAATTGCGTTTAGCCAGTACATGTGTTAAAATAAGCCTATAGCTAAAATAGGAAAGATATAGTTTGTATTTTAAATGGAGCCAAGCCGTTGAGGGGGGGAATTCATATGCAGACAAAGGTAAAAGGAATGGGCGGAGTATTGATGATGGCGGTTCTTTTCATTGTATTCCTGTTCCCTCTGGACGTATCCGCAGGGGAGTCGGCTTCTGCTGCGCGCGTAGGCTATTATGAAGATGGGGATTACATGTATCATAATGCCCAAGGGGAGTATGAGGGCTACAACTTTGAGTTCCTCCAGGAAGTCTCAAAACTGAGCGGATTATCTTATGAGGTAGTGGATTCCCCCAGCTGGCAGGAAGCGTTCCGGCTTTTGATTGACGGCAGGATTGACATTCTGCCTGCTGTATACCGCACAGAAAGCCGCATGGATCAGATGCTGTTTACGGATGAGTCCATGTGTACCATTTATACTACCCTCAATGTGCGGATGGACGATAACCGTTACAATTATGAGGACTTTGATGCGTTTCAGGGGATGAAAGTAGGGATTATAAAGGGGGGTGAGGATGGCGAAAGTTTCAAGCGCTACTGCGCGGAAAACAGTGTCACGCTCACTATCGTTGAATATGATGAGACACAGAAACTGCTGGACGCGCTTGGAAACGGGACTCTGGATGGCGTGGCAATTACCCACCTGGGCCGCAGCAGTGTATTCCGCAGTGTTGCCCGGTTTGCTCCGACACCCATGTATATTGCGGTCTCGAAGCAGCGCCCGGACCTTCTGGCACAGATTAACCGGTCCATTAATGACATCCTTTTGCGCAATCCCGATTACCGGACCGACCTTTATGACAAGTATCTTTCCCCAAGCGCCAATCAGATTCCGGTATTAACCAGAGAAGAGGCTGAATACATCCAGGCGGTGAAAGAACCCATACATATCTCTTACGACCCTTCATTTGCCCCCCTCTCATATGAAAATGCAGACGGTGAATTCAGCGGTATTATGGCAGATATTTTTGCCCGGATTACAGAGAAGAGCGGGCTGGAATTCCAGTTTGAAGCCTGCCCTGCGTCCATGGCATTGCGTGCACTGAAACTTGGTGAGACCGATGCCATCTCTGTGGTGGACGGAGATTATCTATGGGATGAGCGCAACCATATGAACACTACGCTGCGTTTCCTGAATACGCCCAGTGCAATGATTACCCAGGCTGAAAGACCGGAGATAAAGGTGCTGGCCCTTCCGGAGGGATACCAGCTCTCTGAACATGTGGCCCAAAACAATCCGGGAAAAGAAATCTATTACTATGACTCGGTACAGGCGTGTTTTGACGCGATCCTGGAAGGGAAAGCACAGGCAGCTTATACCAATACACAGACGGCGAATTATATTCTCAGCGACCCCAAATATGAAAATCTTCATGTCACCACGCTGACCCAATACCCAAACGACCTCTGCATCGGCGTATCCAAATCAGCCGACCCCAGGCTGTTTTCCATATTGGATAAATATATCCAGTATATGTCCAATGAAGAGATTGATACCCTGCTGCTGAACAACTCCATTTCTGTCCGCCCCATCACCCTGGAAGCGTTTGTACATCAGAACATCTGGCTGATAACAGGACTTGTGGCAGCAGTGTCCGGCAGCATCATCCTGCTGCTGTGCATCAATCTGTTTAATATATCACGCAGTAAGCGGCGCATACAGGATCTGCTCTACCGGGACGAGCTGACGGGATTGGATAATATAAACCGTTTCTATGTCCGGGTGAAGGAATTCCTCACGTCGGGGAGATATGCGGTGGTCTATTGCGACATTGACCGTTTCAAGCTGATAAACGATACCTTTGGTTTTGAGGAAGGAGATGAAGTCCTCCGTGTATTCGGGAGTATCTTGCAGAAATCAATGGGGGACAGGGAGTGCTGCGCCAGGCTATCGGCTGATAACTTCGTGATGCTCAGGCAATACAAACAGTGGGAAACATTTGCTGCCCGTTTGGTGTATATGCAGGCGGAACTGAACAGATGGCGTGAGGAGAGGGGCATTATACCTTATGAGATTGCGGTTTCCTTTGGTGTTTACCAGGCAGAGGACGGCGAAACCAATGACATTAAACAGATGCTTGACTTTGCGAACTATGCCATGCGCAGCGCCAAAACCGCGGCAGGCGGAAGCTGTTTCCTATATGATGAGCAGATGCGCAATAAGGCGCTGCTTGAACAGGGGCTTGAGGGAAGGCTGGCGGCCGCCATGGAACAGGGGGAATTCGAGGCATATTACCAGCCAAAGGTGGACATGGATACAGGAAGGATTGCGGGCTGCGAAGCCCTGGTGCGCTGGAATCACCCGGAACAGGGGCTCCTGATGCCGGGGTCCTTTATCCCGTTCTTTGAAAAGAAGGGGCTTATTGTCCGCGTGGACCTTCATATGTTTGAGCTGGTATGCCGCGCGGTGCGCAGATGGCTGGATGAGGGACTTTCCGTTGTCACAGTCTCATGTAATTTCTCCCAGATGCATTTCGGACATGCCGGGTTTGTCAGGCAGGTTTCTGAAATTGCAGATCGATTCCGGATTCCCCATCATCTGCTGGAGGTGGAGATTACGGAAAGTGCCATTGCCGACGCACCGGAGAGTGTGGCCTCCGCCCTGACGGAACTGAAGATGCATGGATTTCAGATTGCCATTGATGATTTCGGTTCCGGATATTCCTCGCTGGGGCAGCTCCAAAGGCTGAGGGCGGATGTCCTCAAACTGGACCGCAGCTTTGTGTGTGCCGGACTTCAGGGAACACGGGAGCGGATTGTCATTGAAAATTTGGTAAACATGGCTTTTGAGCTGGGAATGGAGGTTGTATGCGAAGGTGTGGAGACGCAGGCGCAGGTAAACGTGCTTCAGGATATCGGCTGTCATATTGCCCAGGGCTATTACTATTACCGCCCGATGCAGGCAGAGGCGTTTGAACAGCTCCTGGGTCCGCAACAGCAGTAAGTCTGAGCTGCAAGGCTGCCGCTGATTGCTGTTTCATTTTGCAGGGGAGGGTTACATATGAAGCCAAATGAGGATTTTATACGGCAGGCAGGCCAAATCATCCATGGGGATTTTGATGGAGGGACATTTTATGTGATGGTAGCGGATATCACTAACTTCCACACGGTAAATCATTTTTACGGTGCGGAGGCAGGTGATGAACTGCTTGGGCGTTTGGGGGACATACTTACAGGGTGGCCGAATATGCGTCTGTGCCAAAGGCCCTTTGCGGATTTATTTCTTGGGCTGTTCTTTTTGGATGATGAAACAGATATCCGGGATGTCATGGGCGGCAGCGATGTGAAAATCCAGGCATTTCTTGACGGGTGGCGCAGGCGGCATCCTGCCTGCAGCCTGAAAGCCGCCTGCGGCATATGCCAGGTGGACGATGATTTAACCGAGGCGATTGACAACGCCAACACGGCGCGCAAGACAGCCAAAAAGTGCCTTTCCACCAACACAGTGCTGTATGATGATGCCATGCGGAAACGGACTGCCGCGCAGTATGAGGCGGAAAGCGAAACATATCGTGCCATGCAGGAAAACCGGTTTTGTTTTTATCTCCAGCCCAAGGTGAATCTGCTCAGCGGTGAAATCATAGGGGCTGAGGCGCTGGCGAGACGTATGGGAAAAGACGGAAGTCTCATTTTTCCTGATACGTTCCTGGAAGCAATGGAAAACAGCGGGGCGGTTATGGAACTGGACCGGTATATCTGCCGGCAGGTCTGCGTGTTCCTGGCTGATAGAATCAGGAATGGATTGCCCGTGGTCCCTATCTCGGTAAACCTGTCCCATCTGCATATCCGGGACCCCGCAGCAGCGGATAAGCTTCATGCTATTGGGGAGGAGTATCATGTGCCGCCTGGGCTTGTGGAGTTTGAACTGACAGAGGCCATCCTGCTGGAGGAATTCTCCGGTGCCAAGCAGCTGATTGACCAGCTCCGCGCTTATGGCCATAAGGTGACCATTGATGATTTTGGTTCCGCTTACGCAGGAATAGGAGTATGGCGGGAGCTGAACTTTGACTGCCTGAAGATGGACCGTGTATTCCTCTCAGACAGCCCATCCATGAGGGAACGTAACGAGGCATTGATGCCTAATATCATTAACATAGCCCAGCGGCTCCATGTACAGGTGCTGTGCGAGGGGGTTGAAACGCAGGAACAGTGTCTCTGTCTGCTCCGGCTGGGCTGCACAGCGGTGCAGGGTTTTTTCTTTTCAAAGCCAATGCCGCCCATGCAGTTGTTCCGGATGTTAGAGGATGGTGACGGCAGGTATCCTCTCCCGGACTCACTTGCGTCTGTGAAGGAAAGGAAAACAGCCTGCCGGGAACCGGGGGATGGGGGGCCCGGGCACCGGCGGCCCCATCCCTATCTGCTTATCATTCTGTCGTGTGCTGTTTTTTTAGGTGTTTGTATCACCGGTGTCCTGATTATGAACCGGGGCCAGACCCAACAGGAATTCAGAAGTATGGTAGAGGAGACTCTCAACGCCTATACGGATGGCCAGAGGGAGAGCACGCTCCTGGAAATTGCCGGAATCACCAGCACATTGGATTCCATGGCAGTTCTGTTCGGGAGGGATAACAGCCCTGCCTTCATCAGTACATATTTATTGGCACTCAATGAGGACAGCCAGGAGGTCACCTACTCGTTTTACAGCTATGAGGACTATAAGGAACAGATAGCGGATGGTACTGCGCGGCCGGAGGCATCCGACACGCTGGCAAGGCTGATGCGCGGGGAAACGGTAGTGTCTGAAATCACCTTCTCTGAACGGATGGGTAACGTATACTGTATCGGTATTGGTGTGCCTGTGAGTAAGGATGGGAAGTTTATAGGTGCTGTGCGCGGAGTCATCAATGCAGAGACTCTGGTTTCCACCGAGCTGTATAACCCGTCCCAGGGAGAGATTGCCGCCGTTTTCCTGACAGACAGTGACAGCAGGATATTCCCGGTCCGTATGGAGGAGGGAAACGCGGACACCGGGCGTCTGCTGGACATGATGCGGACCTGGGGCATCAAAGAGGAGACCATGGATGAGCTGCGTGCCGCTTTTGCCTCAGATGATAAGCAGGCAAAGAGCATCCGTATCGGCATCTTTGACGGAAACCCATACTACATTGCAATGACAGGGCTAAAATACAATGACTGGCATCTGGTTGTCTGTCTGAAGGCTGACAGGGCGTTTGCCCATTCCCAGCATATCGTGTATAGCACAGCGGCCAGCATCGCAGTCCTGATTACTGCGGTTATCCTTGCATCCGCGATCATTATCCTGTTTGTTAGGAAAATGCAGCGCAGGTTTTCTTTTGAGGAACAGCGTTACCTCCTTCTGGAACGTTTTTCGGATACAGTGCTGTTTGATTATGACTGTAGGCGCGACATCATCCGGTTTACCTCCAACTCTGTTAAATTGTTCCGTGTCCATGATTTAATGCAGAAGGGGAACGGACCGGGGCAGCTGAATCTGATTTATGTCTATGCTGGTGACCAGATAGTAGTGAGGCGGATGCTTGACGGACAGGCAGATGCTCCCTCAGGTGAAATCCGGGTACGGCTGATGCGTCCTGATACGGATGAGTATTTTTGGTGTATGATACAATATCAGTATCTTTATGAAAATGGAGTATTGGATTCTATTATTGGAAAGATTACTGATATTGATGAATATATGCGCAGTGAGGAACGGTTATTGAGAATGTCTGAGACAGATGGACTGACAGGGCTTCTTAATAAGGCAGCGGCAGAAAAACAGATAGCAGAGCGGCTGATGGAAAAAGGGAGAGGCATGCTGTTCATCATTGATGCGGATGGTTTTAAACATATCAATGACATGTATGGCCACGTCGCAGGTGATATGGCGCTTCGCTTTATCGGTGACTGCATGCGGAGGACCTTCCGCGAGGGTGACGTCCTGGGAAGAGTTGGCGGTGATGAGCTGACGGTCTTTGTATCGGATATCAACAGCCGCAGGACGGCTCAAAAAAAGGCGGAGCTTCTGCAAAAGCATTTGGAATCCTGTTTGGAAACGGGTGTTCCGCCCCTGAGTGTCAGCATCGGGGTTGCGCTTGCTCCTGCTGATGGAAATACCTTTTTGGAACTGTTTTCAGCGGCTGATAAGGCAATGTATGCTGCTAAGAAGAATGGGAAACGGCAGGTTTTCTTTTATGAGGATGTTCTGTATCCTTAAGGGGATACTGTAACGATGCAGAACCCGGATACAAAGATTATAAATATTTCAGATTTAAATTATTGACCACCCGGTCTGTTTATGGTATTCTTATCATAAATAGACCGGGTGGTCAATAATTTAAGGAGGAATGTTCATGAAGCGGGAAGAGAAAAATCAACAGACAAAGCGCCGGATTATGGAGAGCGCACGGAAGGAATTCGCGGAACAGGGATATGGAGCCAGTTCCGTTAATAATATATGCAGCTGCGAGGGCGTGTCCAAGGGAATCATTTACCACTATTTCCAGACCAAGGATGAGCTGTATCTGGCCTGTGTGGATGAGTGCTTCCGGGCTTTGACGGAATATCTGGGAGAGAAGCTTATATTGGAAGGGGAAACTGTCCACAGACAGCTGCAGCTTTATTTTGATGCCAGGTTTGAATTTTTTCAGTTATTTCCCTTGTACCGCAGAATTTTCTGCGAGGCAGTCATTATGCCGCCGGCCCATCTGGAATCAGCTGTCAGACAGAGCAAGTCCGGGTTTGACAAACTTAATATCTCCATATTGAACCGGATACTGGAGCCTCTTAAGCTCAGGGCAGGGGTGTCGCGGGAGACGGTGGTGGATATATTCCTGCAGTTTCAGGATTATGTTAATGCGAAATATCAGACATCCGGGGAGCGGGAGATTGATTTTAGCACACATGAAGAGGATTGCAGGAGAGCATTGGATGTGCTGCTCTATGGTGTGGTGGAGCGTGCGGCGGGGCGAAAGGATGTGGGGATATGAAGAAGGAAAACACAGGGCAGGAATCCGTACTGGATGATATGAAGCCCTCCAGGGCCATTACCAGACTGGCAGTTCCGGCCACCCTGGCCCTGCTGGCAAAGGCCGTCTACAATATTGTGGATACAGCTTATATCGGAATGCTGGGTTCGGATATAGCCCTTGCCGCTGTTGGAGTTACTTTGCCGCTTCTGCTCATTATGGTTTCGGTGGAAAATATTTTTGCGGCAGGCGCAGCGGTTCTGGCAGGCAGACAGCTGGGAGCAGGCCATAAGAAGGAGGCAAACAGGACAATCACATCGGTGGTTGGGTTATCTGTATTCATTGGAATCTTTCTATGCGCTGCAGGCATCCTTTTCATGGAGCCCTTACTGCGGGCCTTCGGGGCTTCCGAGGCTGTGCTGCCCCAGGCCGGGGATTACGCATTCTGGATGTTTGTGGCGGCCCTTGCCAATCTTCCGGCCCAGAGTATGAACTGCGCGGCCAGGGCGGAATCATCTGTAAAAATCTCATCCATCGCTGTTGTGGCAGGTGCTGCTCTTAATGTGGTGCTGGACCCTGTTTTTATGTTTGACTGGGGATTGGCAATGGGAGTGGAGGGGGCTTCCCTTGCCACAACAGTCTCACAGTTTGTCACATTTTTTATCCTTGGCTGGTTCTATCTGTCCGGACGTTCCATCATAAAAATAAAGAGGGAGTATTTTAAACCCCGGTGGTCTTTCATCAAGTCCGTCACGCTCATCGGTATACCAACAGCCGTTATACAGATCTGCCTTGCTGCGGCAACATCCCTTACCAATATAGCGGCAAAGTCCATGACAGACGCAGACCTTATTATAGCTGCATACGGTGTGGTCCAGCGCCTTGTGCTGATTGGATGCTATGTAGTCATGGGGTTCATGCAGGGATATCAGCCGGTTGCTTCCTACTCCTTTGGCGCCAACAAGGAGGAACGGTTTCATGAGTCCGTTCGCTTTGCATTACGGACATCCCTGATTCTTACCGTGCTGGTGGCGGGAATCTATATTCTTCTGGCCAGGCCATTGCTTATGCTGTTTAACAGGAATCCGGCCGTCATTGATTACGGGGCCAGGCTTTTGATTTCCCAGGTGGCCCTTTATCCGGCCTTTGGATTGTGCTACATGATGACAATTACATTTCAGACCATTGGTTCTTCCAGATATGGTTTATTTTTGTCCGTTATCCGCCAGGGACTGTTTTATGTCCCATTCATACTGATTTTGCCCAAAATAATGGGCGTTACGGGAATTTATCTGGCACAGCCGCTGGCGGACATACTGACTGGGGCAGTCTGCCTGTACTCGGTAAAACCAATGAAGCGGACGGCCTCGGAACGTATGGCAGCAATCCGGGGAGGAACCATATAAAAGGAAAAGGACAGTAAATGACAGCTGCCAGGCGGGGCGGGAATCGGTAAAACATCCGATTCCTGCCCTGATTATATTTTATGGTTAAAAAACATAATCATATGCAACTTTTGGAACGAAGTCAGAATCTATATATCAGAAACAAAGATACACCCGCTATGATGTACCGTTATGATATACCGGGAAACTACACCGCAAGGAGGGATGCAAACCCCATGAATGAAGATTTATATAACAGAATTGTGGACTATATAGTCAGCAATCAGGAGAAATTTTACAGACTGGCCTACAGCTATGTCCATAACCAGGAAGATGCCATGGATATTGTCCAGAACGCTGTCTGCAAGGCATTGGACCACTATGAGGCCATCAGAAATGAAAATGCCGTAAGGACGTGGTTTTACCGTATTCTTGTAAATGAGAGCCTGCTGCTGATGAGGAAGCAGAAGATGGAGATACCCGCAGAGGATGGGATAGGGCAGGAGATACCGTATTATGAGGAAGGATACAACCGGGAAGAAGATGTGTATGAGCAGTTAAACCGGCTGGAGGAGGATGTGCAGACCATCATAAAGCTCCGCTATTTCGAGGAGCTGACGCTGAAGGAAATAGCTTACGTAACCAGGACCAATCTGAATACGGTCAAGGCGAAATTATACCGTGGTTTGAGACTGTTAAAACAGAATATACAGGAGGCGGATTTATGAGACAGATAGAAGATGCAAGAAAAAAGTATGAGGAGATACCGATTCCCCAGGAACTGTCCGGACGGGTCAGGGCAGCCATTGTCCGGTCAGAGGAAAAGCGGAAGAGTCAGGAGCAAAAAATACCAGTGGCCGGAATATACAGAAGAAACAAGATATATAGAAGAAACAGGATATGGGGGTTATGTGCCGGTACGGCAGCAGCCCTTGTGCTGGTATTTACTACGGCGTTAAACACAAATACAGCCTTTGCTGATATGGCGGCAGGGCTTCCTGTCATAGGAGCCGCAGCGCGGATTCTTACCTTCAGGTCTTATGAGAAGGATGAGGGGGACTGGAAGATATCTGTGGAAATCCCCAGCGTGGAGATGATAGCAAAGGATACAAATGGGCTGGACGCTGCTCTGAATCAGGAAATATACGATTTGTGCAGCCGGTACGCTGAAGAGGCAGCGGAACGCGCCAGGGAATATAAGAAGGCATTCATGGAAACAGGAGGAACAGAGGAGGAGTGGGAAGCGCATGATATTAAAATCCATGTGGGATATGAAATCAAGGCCCAGACAGAAAGGTATCTTTCCTTTGCAGTGCAGGGAACTGAGAACTGGTCCGCGGCCGGCAGTGAAACAAGATACTATAACATTGATTTGAAGGATTATAAGATGGTTACGCTGGCAGATGTCCTGGGCCGTGACTATGTCCGGATTGCCAATGAAAGCATACTCCGCCAGATGGAAGATAGAAAGAAGAAAGACGGTATTGCCTTCTGGTCCGGCTCAGAGGGCGGATTTACAGGAATTACGGATAAAACCGCGTTTTACATGAATGAAAACGGAAATCCGGTTATTGTGTTTGATAAATATGAGATTGCCCCCGGAGCTTATGGGAAACTGGAGTTTGAGATAGGCCGGACAGGGGAGGGGATTAACAAAACAGCCTATACGGACAATTTCATGGTGCCGGAGGAAGCGGCAACCGCGTTTGCCAAAAAGGTAAAAGCAGCTGTTGCGGACCGGGACATGGATGCATTGTCTTCCCTGGCCTCCTATCCTCTGTATGTGGGCTTTAAGGACGGAGGCGTGTCGGCAGGTTCGCCGGAAGAGCTGGCTGCTTTGGGCACAGACCGCATATTCACACCGGAATTGTCGGCGGCAGTGGAGGCAGCAGAAGAGGAAACGCTTACACCCAGCATGGCCGGGTTTGTCCTTAAAAACGAGGGAACCCCGAACATTGTATTCGGGGTATCCGGTGGAGTGCTGGCCGTTAAAGGAATTAATTATTGATGGCCTTATCCTTTCCAATCACACTTAATATGTAACTGCTCAGCAGGAATCCGGCACCGGCGAATACGGCCATGATAAGGAATACAATGCGGTAGCCGCTGATGCCGGGATTGTGGTCCAGGATACTCCCGTAGATGGAGTAGAGGAACGCGCCGGGCAGATAACCGATGAAGGAACCAAGCGACATGGCAGAGCCTGTTATTTCCCTGGGAACATGAATCTCGTCCATGGGAGCAAAGAAGATGGCGCGCATGCTGAATACACAGGCGCCGATGCTGAGGGTCATGAGCATGCCGAAATATACGTTCATATGGCTGTGGGGCAGGAACGCAAAGACAGCCAGGGCTGTTCCCGTAATAACAAATACAACGCGCAGATATTTTGTGGCGGAATGGAATACCTTATCGGTCAGGTAGCCGCCCACAGGACCGCCCAGCATTTTCAGGGCATATTGGTTGATAATACCATAAGCGCCAACCAAAACAGCAGGTATTGCATACAGGTCCTTAAGGAAGGGAATAAAATATGTAAGTCCGCAGTAAACACAATACACAGAAAAAACATTAAATGATACCAGCCAGATGTTCCTGTTCTTAAGGGCCAGCATTACATTATCCATGGCAGCTTTGTTTCTGCTTACTTTTTCTCCGGCAGCATTGACAGCCTTTATCTCGTCCGGTTCAAGAAGGAAATAAGCGATGATGCCGATTACCATGGGTACTGCCGAGTAAAAAAGAATGGCGGCCTTCAGGCTGGCCGCATTGCTTCCTGACAGTGCGAAGACGCCCAGGGCGCCAAAGGCGATGACGGTGTCCACAAGTCCCCGCCCGGCTTCCATGATACCGAACATACGGCCCTGTTCTTCCTCTGAACCTAAAAGACGGACGGTCTTTAACATGGTGGGCCAGTAGAGCATGTCCGCACAGACGGCGAGGCCGCAGTTGATTAACAGAAAGAGCCAGTAGGGCGGGAAGGTAGAAAGGCCGATGCCCAGTAAGCCGATGCCCATAAGCGACATGGGAATCATGACCTTTTTAGACACCCGGTCCGTGAGATAGATAGAGATCAGGAAGCCGAAAGTGGAAATCAATCCGGCCACACTCATGGCCGTACCTATCTGCGTGTGGGAGAGTCCCATAAATTCCTGCATGGGAACATAAAACGCATCCTTTAAACACCCCAGCTTGTAGATGGTTCCGGCGCCCAGCACCAATGTTCCAAATGAAATCCACTTTTTTGATTGACGGTTGTCTGCAATTGTTTTCATTTTTTCATCTCCTGATTTTATTTTTCATTCTGCTAAGTTTGGTTGTTTCCGTACACACAGTATATGTGGTAAAATAAGTGAAGTCAAGCTAATTTAAGCTAAAATAGGTTAAATTGTGGAAAATACACGAAGACACATAAGTGATTTTGTGCTATTTTGCGGATAAAAAGGGTTGAATAGTGTGCTTGTATGTGTTATTATGAGTTAAAAGTAGTTAAGAGAAGTCAAAACAAGCTGACTGATGGGAAGAAAGGAGCGTATGCGGATGCTGGCGGAACAACGGTATCAAAAGATTATAAGCCTGATGCAGACGGACGGAAGCGTCAAGGTTGCGGATTTAAAAAAGAAGATGGGGGTTTCTCCTGAAACGGTCCGCAGGGATTTGGAGAATATGGAGTCCCAGGGGCTGATACGGCGTACAAGAGGAGGCGCTTTTCTGGCTGACAAGGAAGATTTGTCCGGGGAGAGGACCATCCAATATCAGAATTTTTCAGCCAGGGAAAGAGAGAATCTGGAAAACAAGGTGGAGATTGCAGAGTTTGCGGTCCGCTTCATTAAAGAAGGCCAGTCCATAGCCCTGGACTCAGGAACCACTGCTTATGAGCTGGCCCGCGTCATAAAGAGGACGTTCCATTCCCTGACCGTGGTTACTAATTCCATTGCCATCTTAAATGAGCTGGCCGATGCAAAGGGAATCACGCTCATTGCCACCGGCGGCGTATACCGCCCTGAGGAGATGGCGTTTGTGTCTGACATTGCAGGTATGATATTTTCCAAATTGAGTATTAACACATTTTTCCTGACCACCTGCGGTATTTCGGTAGACAGGGGAATCACCTACCAGCGCATGGATGAAATCATTGTGCAGGAAAAGATGATGGAAGCGTCAGACCAGACCATTGTTATTGCTGACAGCACCAAGCTGGGAGTAAATTCCCTGGTGAAGATGTGTGATATTAACCGGGTGGGGATGATTATTACTGATTCTGATGCAACAAAGGAGCAGATACGGCCGTTTGAACAGGCAGGTATTTCCGTTGAGAAACCGGAAAATTAAGGGGGATGAAGGATATGGAGAGAAATAGGGTAAGCGTATTGCTGGTATCCGTGGACGCGTTAAAACCGGAGTTTGTTTTTGAACAGGAACGTCTGGGAATCAGTCTTCCTAATATAAGTAAATATTTTGTGGAGAACGGTACATTTGCAGGCGGAGGCGTACAGAGTGTGTTTCCTACTTTTACGTATCCCTGTCATCAGAGCATCATAACGGGAACCAATCCGGCTACCCACGGTATATATAACAATGGTATTTTTGACCCCTTGGGTGAACATATGGGAGCGTGGCACTGGTTTGCCAGCAGAAAGGTGGAAAATCTGTGGGAGGCTGCCGGAAAACATGGATATCTGTCTGCCAGCGTGGCTTTTCCCACTTCCGTGGCTGCCGGAGGAGACTTCATTGCACCTGAATTCTGGTGGGACGGCACAGAGCTTGACAGCCGTTTTATTGATGCCATGTCCGTGCCCCAGGGCATGATTCTGGAGATGGAAAAGGACATTGGAAGGTATGCAGGAGGACTGGACCTGACGGAAGCAGGGGACAGGCAGAGATACCGGGCAGCTATGTGGGTATTGGACCATAAGATTACGCCAAGGACTAAGGAACGTCCGTTCTTCATGTCCGCCTATTTTGCATCCTTTGATGAGATGGCCCACCAGTATGGTGTGTACAGTAAAGAGGCGGCTCATGCCATTGAGGCCATTGACAGGATGCTGGGGGATTTGGTTGAGAGGGTACATAGTATGACAGATGACAGGGCCGTTGTCTGTGTGGTATCCGACCATGGGACACTGGATAACCGGTACAATATCCGTCCCAATGTAAAGCTGAGGGAAGCAGGACTTATCACCACAGATGGAAACGGCAGGGTGACGGACTGGAGAGCCTGGTCCCAGCGCGCAGGGGGCATGTCCGAAATCCGGTTAAAAAATGGACAGGATGAGGATGCCGGAAAACGGCTGGCTCAGGTAATGAAGGAGCTGTCATCCGATCCGGCCTTTGGAATTCTGGAGGTGCTGGACCGGGAGCAGGCCATAGAGAGGGGAGGTTTCCCTCTGGCTGACTATGTGCTGGTTTCCCGGAAGGGGTATGAAATACGGGATGACGCAGAGGGGGATTACTGTACGGAAACACTGCACCAGAAAGCCCAGCACGGTTATTGCGAACGGTTTGAGGAGATGAGGGCGTCCTTCATGATTGAGGGATACGGGATAGAACGAAATTGCGACATAGGGTCCATGAAGCTGATTGACATAGCGCCCACACTGGCAGCCGTTATGGGATTTGAGATGCCGCAGGCGGAGGGAAGGAACCGGTTGAAGTGATGAAAACAGCAGAGGCAGTACTGGGGAATCTGGCCGGCCTGCTGTGGGGGAACTGGATGCTGTTTGTGCTGCTGGGGCTGGGAGCGTTTTACACCATAGCCACAGGCGGAATCCAGTTCAGGTCCATCCCCTGGATTATAAAGGAATTTTGTAAAAAAGATAAAACAGCAGAGGCATCCCGGGACCATAAGGGCACAGTATCATCCATTCAGGCGCTATATATGGCAATCGCCAGCTGTGTGGGCAGTGGAAATATCGTGGGTGTTGCCACTGCACTGATTGGAGGCGGTCCGGGGGCTCTGTTTTGGATGTGGGCAGCTGCATTTTTAGGCATGGCCACCAAGTATGCCGAGATTGTACTGGGACTGGTGTTCCGTCAGAAAGGTGCGGACGGAAGCTATTACGGAGGACCCATGTATTATATTGAAAAGGGGCTCCATGCGCCGTTGCTTGGCGCGGCCGCGGCTGTGCTCCTGTTTTTCCAGAATGCAGGGGGGACTCTGATCCAGTCCAATACCATATCGGATGTGGCGTTCCAGGTATTTGGAATCCCGAAGGTGTGTACAGGGATATTAGTGGCGGCTGTCATGTTTTTTATTATAGGCGGCGGGCTTAAACGTCTGGCGGATACGGCCCAGAAAATCGTGCCGGTCATGGCATCGCTGTATATTGCGGGAGGTATCGTGGTGGTGCTCACTCATCTGGATTCCATTCTGCCCATGCTCCAAAGCATTTTACAGGAAGCATGTTCCATGAAAGCAGGCATGGGAGCTGCCGCGGGACTGACAATGAAGGAGGCCATGCGCTTCGGCGTGGCCAGGGGGCTGTATTCCAATGAAGCAGGCGAAGGGTCAGCGGCCGTTATTCATTCCGCGGCTCAGGTGGACCATCCGGCCAGGCAGGGCTTTTATGGCGTTGTGGAGGTGTTCGTGGATACCATGGTCATCTGCAGCACCACTGGTTTTTCCATCCTGGCAAGCGGAGTGACTCTGGAAGGGGCTAGCGCGGCGTCTCTGGCAGCAGAGGCATTTGGAACTGTGTCCCCTCTTTTTAAGTATGTGGTTTCGGTCAGCCTGATATTGTTTGCATCCACCTCCATTATGAGTCAGTGGTATTTTGGGCATGTAAGCCTGATGTACATAAAGAGCCTGAAGGGGGACCGTTTTTACCGCATCCTGTTTCCGGTATTGATTTTGCTGGGAAGCCTGAGCACGGCCGGGATTGTGTGGTCGGTCCAGGACTGTATGCTGGGGCTTTTAATCATTCCCAATGTGCTGGCCCTTCTTAAGCTTTCACCGGTGGTGATGAAGCTGACAGCAGAATTTTTCAGGGAGAACCATAAGTAGCGCAGAGAATATAAACTTACAGACAGAAAGGAATTAATAGTATGGATACAAGAATAGAAGCATATATGAAACAGATACCGGTATTGGCGGAGGCTGCTGCCGGAAAAGAAGTGTTCTGGGTGAACGGCAGGGAGTGCCCGGAGAGCCGGCAGGGGGAAAAAGCAGTGTCTAAGGAGCAGATACAGGATGCGGCAAGGCGGCTGGAACGATTTGCGCCTTATCTGGCCGAGGTGTTTCCTGAGACGGCTGCATGTAATGGCATAATTGAATCGGAGCTGCGGGAAATCAAGGCCATGAGGCAGGAACTGAACCAGGAGTGGGGCGCCGGGATAGCCGGAAGACTGTTCCTTAAAATGGACAGCCATCTTCCTATATCCGGTTCTGTAAAGGCCAGGGGAGGTATCTACGAGGTGCTGAAACATGCGGAGGACCTGGCTTTTAAGGCAGGGCTGCTCACGGAGCAGGAGGATTACCGGAAACTGAACACCAGTGAGATGAGGGAGTTCTTTGGACGGTACAAGGTCCAGGTGGGCTCCACCGGTAATCTGGGGCTCAGCATCGGCATCATGAGTGCCAAACTGGGCTTTCAGGTAACGGTACACATGTCGGCGGATGCAAAACAGTGGAAGAAGGATTTGCTGAGAAGCAAGGGGGTCACGGTTATTGAATATGAGTCCGACTACTGTGCGGCCGTGGAGGAAGGAAGAAAGAGTTCCGACCGGGACCCTATGAGTTATTTTGTGGATGATGAGAATTCTGTCAACCTGTTCCTGGGCTATGCGGTTGCGGGAGAGCGGCTGAAACGCCAGCTGGAGGAACAGGGAATCCAGGTGGACAGGCGGCATCCATTATTTGTATATTTACCCTGCGGAATTGGCGGGGCGCCGGGCGGGGTGGCCTATGGACTGAAAGAAATATACGGCGACTGTGTTCACTGCTTTTTCATGGAGCCGACCCAGGCCTGCTGTATGCTGGTGGGAATGGCTACGGGAGAGCATGACAAGGTCAGCGTCAGGGACTTCGGTATCAGCGGAAAGACGGACGCAGACGGACTTGCCGTGGGAAGGCCGTCCGCATTTGTGGGAAAGGTGATTGAGAAACGGCTTGCAGGAATCTGCACCATCGAGGACAGAAAGCTGTATGAACTGATGCGCGCCCTCTTAAAGACAGAGGATATATTTATAGAACCATCTGCATGCGCATCCTTTGCGGCATCCCTCCACGCAGATGAAATGGATGGTTATATCAGGCAAAAGAATCTCAGTGACTGCATGGGGCAGGCTGTCCATATCGCCTGGGCAACCGGCGGCAGCATGGTCCCTCCGGAGACCGCAGCGGAGTATTTGAATATCGGTACACAATCTGTCCGCCTCTAAAGGAATGGTTCCAAGTATAAGTAATTGTGCGATCTATTGCTATTTGCAATGTTGTTTGCTATACTAAAAAATAAATGTGTATATGAACAATTGGCGGTCTGCCAGAAAACCCCAATCATGATTGCAAAAAATAAAAATAGATACACAGAGATTATATTTGGAACGGGCGGTTAAAACATGGAAAACGTGACGGAGCGCAATAACGGTTATATGCCTCAAAGGGCAAAGGGAGAATGTCCTGCAGCGATGGACGGGCTGAAGACGGGTATGCTATGCTGTCTGCTGGATGAGGATCTGACCTTTCAGTGGGGGAATTCCAGCTTTTTTGACAGCATTGGGTATACCAGGGAAAGCTTTTTCTGCTGTTTTCGTGATCTGCGGCAGTATTATGCGGATTACCCCGGTGTGTTTGCCTCTATCCGTCAGGAATTGGCGCAGGCTGCGGAGAAGAACTGTTCTGATATTGAGCTGCCCGTCCGCCTGCCCCTAAAAGAGGGAGGATATTCCTGGGCCTGTCTTTATGGGACCATGAAAGAAGAGGATGGAGCGGCCGGGCCCGTATTGCAGGCGGAATTTGCGCGGATGGACAGGCTGATGGCTGAAAAAGAGGAGCAGGAGCGGCTCTACAGGCAGAAACTTCAGTATTTCCGCTTTATGATGGATGCCTACGAGGGTTATGTCTACATCAGCGACATGGATACCTATGAGCTGCTGTATGTGAATCAGTCCTCCTGTGACATATTGGGCGCGCCCGCTGCAAAGGTAGTGGGCCGCAAGTGCTACGAGGTGATCCAGGGGAGAACGTCCCCCTGCCCCTTTTGCACCAATGCCAGACTGACCGAGGATGAGTTTTATGAATGGGAATTCCAAAATCCAGTTTTGAAGCGGACCTTTTTAATCAAAAACCGCATTATCAACTGGGAGGGACACCGGGCGCGGCTTGAGCTGTCCCATGATATGTACAGCACAGAATATAAGCTGGCGAAAAAGGACCAGGAACGTGACGCGTTGATCCGCAGCGTTCCCGGCGGGCTGGTGCGGGTGGACGGACGGGATATGCGGACGGTCCTCTGGCACAGCGTGGGTTTTCTGGATCTGATCGGCTATACCGAAGAACAATTTTCTCAGGAACTGCAATCCCAATGGGATTATGTCCATCCGGACGATAGGGAGCGTATCGCTGCCTCCATGGGACAGGCCAGGGAGACAGGCGAGTCCGCAGCTGCGGAGAGCCGTATTGTCACCCGGGATGGGAACGTGAAAATTTTGATAATGACGTACAGCTATGTAGACGGCAAGGACAGCTGGGATGGGGTACCTTCCTATTACAGCGTGGGTGTGGACGTGACGGAGGAGCGCACGGAACAAGCCCGGCAAAGACTGGCTCTGGAAGACGCCTGTAATGCGGCCCGGATTGCGGCTGATGCCAAGACAAACTTCCTTTCCTCCATGTCCCACGATATCCGCACGCCCATGAACGCGATTATCGGTATGTCGGTTATCGCCAAGGCAAATCTGCAATCCCCGGAAAAGATACAGGATTGCCTGAATAAAATTAATGTTTCCAGCCGCCATCTTTTAAACCTTATCAACGAAGTGCTGGATATGTCTAAAATTGAAAGCGGGAAGATTGATCTTGTATCGGAGACTGTGTCCCTGCCGGAGCTGATCGAGGATGTTATGGATGTGTTCAGGCCGCTGGCAGCACAAAAGCATCAGGAGCTGCAAATCAACGCCGACCATGTGCGCCATGAAACCGTGGTAACGGATCAAAACCGCCTGCAGCAGGTGCTTACCAACCTGCTGTCCAATGCAGTGAAATACACGCCCGACGGCGGATGTGTGGGGCTGCGGGTGCGGGAGATACCGTCTTTTGCCAAGGGCAGGGGACAATATGAGTTTATTGTCACTGACAACGGAATTGGGATGCCAGAAGATTTCATCCCCCATGTTTTTGAACCGTTTTCACGGGCAGAGGGGGTTCAGGCAAACCAGATACAGGGTACAGGGCTGGGAATGGCCATTACACAGAATATTGTGCGCATGATGAACGGCACCATTGAGGTTAAGAGTGTTCTGGGAGAGGGGAGCCAGTTTATTGTTGCTGTCTCCTTTGAACTGGGCTCACAGGCGGAGGAGGAAAACGCAGAGCTTTCCGGGCTTCCGGTACTGGTGGTGGACGATGACCAGATTATCTGTGAAAGCGCCGCTGAGATTCTGGATGAGCTGGGTATGCGAAGCAGCTGGGTGCTGTCGGGGAAGGAAGCGGTCTGCCGTGTTGTAGACGCCCATGAGGCAAAAGACGATTTTTTCTCTGTGATACTGGACTGGAAGATGCCGGAAATGGACGGCCTGGAAACACTGAAAGTGATACGAAGGAAGTTGGGCATGGATGTGCCCATCATTGTCATTTCAGCCTATGATTATTCTGAGATTGAGGAGGAGTTCCGGCTTGCGGGAGCAGATGCCTTTATCACCAAGCCTCTGTTCAGGTCCAAGGTGGCCCATACCTTCCACCAGTTCTGCCAGAGCGGACGTTCCGACGCTGTCGCCATTCCCATAGAGGAAGTACATACCAGCTTAGAGGGGAAACGGATTTTGCTGGTGGAGGACAATCCGCTTAACCGGGAAATCGCGGCCGAACTATTGAAGATGCATGGATTCCTCATTGATGAGGCTGAAAATGGCCGGATTGCTCTGGAAAAATTCCTGGCTTCGGAGCCGGGCGGATATGACTGCATCTTAATGGATATCCAGATGCCGGTGATGGACGGCTATCAGGCCGCTGAAGCCATCCGGGCGGTGAAAAGAAGTGATGCCAAAACCATCCCTGTACTGGCACTGACGGCCAACGCATTTGCCACGGATATTGGAAAGGCTCACAGCGCAGGGATGAACGACCATGTGGCCAAGCCCATCGAGGTTGAGCGGCTCATCGAAACCCTGCAAAAATGGCTTGGATAGTTTGTTTATAGCGGAACACATTTTCCGCAGGACAAATACAAAAGGCCTCCTGTCTTGCTGCAGCACGGCAGGGGGCCTTCAATAGGAAATGGCGGGGATTTCTCCCCGCCATATATGGTGCAGCGGCATATTGTAATATGCCCCATTTATATCCTGAATATTATGCTGCGCAGACATTCACAGCCTGTAAGCCGCGGTTGCCATTGGTTATGTCAAAGGTTACGGACTGTCCGTCTTCTAATGACTTAAAGCCATCTGTAGCAATTCCGGAAAAGTGAACAAAAATGTCCTCGCCGTTTTCTTCATTCGTGATAAAACCAAATCCTTTTTGTGAGTTAAACCATTTTACTGTACCTTTGTTCATGAAAGATACCTCCTAATATTTTATTGTGATTTTAAATAAAATAAAAAAATCACATATTTTTGTAAACCATCATAGGAATAATGACTTACAAAAACATGTGAAATCAAAATCTTATAAAAAATACTTCTTTAGTATACTTTGCTTTTGGAGTATTGTCAAGGGAAAATTTTATTATTTTTGCGAAATTAAGCGAAAACTTATATTTACACGGCCTGTCGTTTGTTAAGGCTTGTGAATCATCAGCGGAAGACGTATTATAATTCAGAAGGGGAAGGGAGGAAAAAAGCAGTGGCTTAAATAAAAGCAATGGATAAATCTGGTACGCCGGACTGGTACGCCGGATGGCAAGTTAAATCAAGTATCAGACACATTGTTTTTGTATAATGAGTCATAGAGCGGTTGAAACGAGGTGAACAGACAGATGTACGAGTGGAAGAAACAGATTCAGATTATTGTTGATGAAATTGACCGGTGTATTAAAGGTTATAATGACGAAGCCTTGACCTTGCGTTTTCTTTCCCGCAGACTGGGGTATTCTGAATTTTATACGTCCAGGAAGTTTAAAGAAATATCCGGTATACAATTCAGGAATTATCTGCAGCTCAGGAAGCTGGCCTTTGCCTTAAAAGAGGTCAGGGACAGCCAGAGGAATCTTCTGGATATTGCCTTTGATTATGGTTTTTCATCACATGAGGCTTTTACCAGGGCTTTTAAGGAAACATACGGTGTAACGCCCAGTGAATATAGGAAAAATCCTAAGCCTGTGGTTCTGCGTACAAAGATAAGTGCGTTTGACCGCTACTTTTTCGGATTAGGAGAAATCGGTATGATTCAATCAGCAGATGGTGTTAAAATTTATTTTGTTACTATACCCGCTCACAAATTTTTGTATATCAAAAACCGTGAAAGCAACGGGTACTGGGATTTCTGGCAGAAGCAAAATCTCATTCCGGGACAGGACTATGAGACAGTCTGCGGCCTGTTAGACAGCATCAAGGGAAAACTGGACGACGAAGGCGGAAGCGAGGCTAACTGCGGAAGCGGCCAAATCATGGCTTATATGAATGATCCGGATGGCAGACTCTGCGGCTGGGGGATAATGCGCTCAGAATGCTGGGGAGTCCGGCTTCCTTCGGAATACAAGGGAGAAGTGCCTCCGCAGATGCTCATGGATGATATTCCCGAAGCTGAATATATTGTTTTTGAACACGGGCCATTTGATTATGAACAGGAAAACAGGAGTGTGGAGGAACGGATAGAAAATGCGATGGCAGCCTTTGATTATGCTGGTACAGGTTATTGCCTTGATACTTCTCCCGGCCGGCTCATGTATTTTTATTATAATCCGGAACAGTATTTTAAGTATATCAGGCCTGTAAAAAGGGTGTGATCAGGTTTCCGGTATTAACCTGGCGGGAAGAGGAATGAAAAACCGGCTGCAGTCAGCCGGCCGCGTCAGGAAGTAATACCCGGCGGCCGTCACGGCCGGTACAGTTTGTCCGGAAGGGGAGGCTGTACGGCCTTTTATGCGGTGAGGAAGTGCTAGGTTGTCTGCTGCTGACATGCAGAGCCTGTCATTTCCTCACCGTTTCCTCTCACCGCTATATAATTTGCCAGTGCGTCAATAAATGCCCCGTTGCGGGGTTTCTGGCTAAGTTCAAAATTGAAAATTTCGTTCAGCAGTTTTTTGTCTCCGTGCAGCCAAATCGTATTGATAAGGGTGCGGATATTCCGCTCCACACAGCCCACTGAGGTCTGGTAATGGACCGCTATATCCACATATAACCCCTTGGATATATAAGCGAGCAAAGTGGGGTCATGGATAGTCCGGGCGACGCCGTAGATTGTGTAACGAAACCCTACATAGGAGTTGTTTACACCGAGGCGCCGAAGCTGGTTACTAATTTCTCTTTCGTAGTTCATGTTAATCCCTCCTTGGTTTTTGTTACCTATGTTACGTTAAACGCAGAGGCGCGGATTGACAAGGGAGAACGGACGACAAAACTGATATAAATAAGTCGAAAAATGCGAATATACTGGCTTTCTGAATAGTTCCATATCATCTTTACAGCTGGGATGATCCGGCAGCTCTGAAATCTGCGTAAATGTTTTCACCAATGATACGCATGATTCCATAAAAATAACCCCCCGGTTTTTTGATGTATAAATCTGATCTACAATATAAAAACTAAAAAAGGATATTCTGTATCCTGAATGACATCAATGACAACTTGTAAACCGGACTGAAATGGAGGATTTTATGGAAAAGGAAATGCTGCTGACCAAATTTGAAACGTATTTGCGTGGCGAGGAAAAATCAGAATCAACCATAAGCAAATACCTTCATGATGTGGGGGAGCTGCTTGATTTTATGGGGCAGGAATGTCTCAGCAAAGAGTTGCTGATACAGTACCGGGGGTATCTCAGCCGGAAGTGCAGGGCCCGGACCGTAAACGGAAAACTTTCCGCAGTAAACACGTATCTAAAGTGTATGGGATTGGAGGCTCATAAGGTGAAATTCCTGAAGGTCCAAAAAAGAATGTACATGGATGAGAAGCGGGAGCTGACAGAACAGGACTGCAGACGGCTGCTGGAAACAGCCAGCCGTACGGGAAAATCCCAGTTATATTTCCTCATGCTTGTATTATATGGAACCGGCATACGAATCAGTGAGCTGCCGTTTGTGACTGTGGAGGCTGTTTACCAGGGGAATGCCGAAATAAATATGAAGGGAAAATACAGGGTGATTATTTTTCCGAAAAATCTGGTCAGACAGCTTAAGGAGTATTCAAAGGATGCCGGTATAAAGAGCGGATGTATTTTCAGGACAAAGAGCGGAAAATGTCTGGACAGAAGCAATATATGCCATTCCATGAAGAAAATATGCCGGGAGGCAGGAGTGGACCAGTCAAAGGTGTTTCCTCATAATTTCAGGCATCTGTTTGCAAAGAGCTTTTATGCCATCGAGAAAAATCTGGCACATCTGGCGGATATTCTGGGACATACCTCCATAGAGACAACAAGGATTTACGTGGCATCCAGCCTGAAACATTACGAGAAGGTAATGAACCGGATGAGAATTGCCAAGGACATAAAAATACCACAGAATAATCATTCTGTGGT